>Ga0209596_1004463_pt1 | contig 10663 bp, 7 predicted proteins | sample M_130807_MF_Meta_FD_187314 | JGI IMG/M metagenome (GOLD analysis project Ga0209596, IMG submission 187314) | Freshwater microbial communities from Lake Montjoie, Canada to study carbon cycling - M_130807_MF_MetaG (SPAdes) (version 2) | ecosystem: Environmental > Aquatic > Freshwater > Lake...
CGAAGAAAGCATTAGAACTACTTGCGCATTTAGTTATATTTTTGCAGAACTAAATTGGACCATGTAATAAATATAATTAGTATAATAATCACATCAAAGAAATAGAAGAGAATAGTACGCTTAGTAAAAAAGAAGTACAAAACGAATTGAATTTCTTAAAACAAAGAATTCGATTTACTGCTATTGATGACATTCCCCAAAAATATATATTACAGGCTTATGAAATCGTAAGGACATTGATGTTGATGATACTTTTTTTGTGGCTCTAAACAGATACAAGCATCATAAAATATGGACTTTAGACAGAGAATTGATATCAGGATTATTAAAGAAGGGTTACAATATTTTTGTAACGACCGCACAAATTAAAGCACATTTATATAAGAAAAACGGATAGTGATGAGCCACTAATGTTAATACTCTAAAAAAGTAAAATCCGTTTTCTACATTTGGGCTATAAAATATTTTTCATGAAACAACTTTTCTTATTCTTCGCGATTTGCTTTGCATCATATAATAGAAAAGTTCAGCAAACACTGATTAAGGGTTGCAACCAAATTGGTGGATCCCAGTTTGACATGAAAAAACTAATTCTCTTCTCACTATTGGTCATTTTAGGATTTCACTCTCTTGGACAAATTCCTGCTTATGTGCCGATATCAGGTTTAGTTGCGTGGTATCCATTTAATGGAAATGCAAATGATGAAAGTGGTAACGGAAATAACCTCATTTCTTTCGGATCCCCAGCATATGTTATGGACGCATTTGGTAATAGTTATGCTGCCTCACATTTTCCAAATGGTAATGACCACTTAGAAACACCTTCTTCATCTTGGGCATTAATAAATAATTTCCAGCAAGGAACAGTTGCTTTTGGCTCAAAATTGACTCTAGCTATATTTCTGGGCATTATTTTGGAATTGGAAATTCATTTATAGTCAAGCAAAAGCATGGTGTTGGTGAGGATTTGTTTTTTGGAATGCAAGACGGGACAACAAAAATACGGATGCAAATCTCTGGTATTTTCCCATCGCAATCAGGAACTGATGTTATTGGCTCAACATCATTGAATCCTAATAATTGGTATCATGTAGTTGGTGTTTGGAATGGTGTACAACATTTGTTGTATATTAATGGTGTAATTGATGGTCAGATAAATAACAGTAATGGTATGTCCAATAGACCACTGCCAGATTACTTCAGTATTGGTAGTATTTTATATGGTGGTAATGGAACTACTACTTATCCAAGCGGTGCTTATGGTTCAATGGATGATATCGGTATTTGGAATCGTGCATTAACAGCATCCGAAATTCAAACGATTTATTATTTTTCAACAACAACGGTCAATACTATAACAAACCAAACCTATTGTAACCTACAAACTGTTGCATCTGTTCCATTAAGTGGAACGCCTAGCGGTGTAGTATTCGATATTACAGGAGGTGCTTCAAGAGGTCTACCTAATCAAACCAATGTAAGCGCTATCCCAGCATTTACAGCACTTACTGGAAGTTCGGTAATTACTGTTACCCCAAAGTATAATGGCATAAGCGGCATACCAACTACGTACACACTTACTGTAAATAATTGTCCGGCAATAAACCTCAATCTTAAATTTTATATTCAAGGCTATTATGAAGGAGCAGGTTTGATGCGCCCAGTCTTGTATAATCAAGGTGAGTCCACTAATCCGAATACACTACAAACAGATCAAGTGATTGTGGAACTACACGCAGCAACATCACCTTATTCTACAATTAAAACTACGATTGCAACCCTGAATAAAAATGGAACTTTGACTTGTAGTTTCAATGGGTCTGTAACCAATACCCCTTATTACATTGTCATTCATCATCGCAATTCTATTGTAACTTGGAGTGCAGCACCAGTCATGATGATACCCAATGCGACCTACGATTTTAGTAATGCTCCTTCCAAAGCCTATGGCAATAATATGATAGAAGTAGAACCAAATATTTGGGCAATGTATAATGGAGATTTAAACCAAGATGACGCCATTGACGCCAACGATTATTTATTGTTAGATATAGATATACAAGGCTTTGCAAGTGGCTATTATGCTTCAGACATCAATGGAGATGGCACTGTAGACTCCAACGATTATTTATTACTCGATGCTAATATTCAAGGCTTTATTACAAGTAGTACGCCGTAAAAGTGTGAACATATTGTAGGACAGTACATCACACGTTCTTTTTATTTTTCACCAAATCATTATGCAATAAAAATACTAGTTTTGTTTGCAAATGAATAAGTATAAAATAATGAGAAAAATAGGGTTGATATTGTTCATGTGTTGGGCCGTAACTACACAAGCCCAAAATGTAAATTTAACTTGCCAATTCACTACAGAGCAGGACGACACTTGTAGTTTACGTATCCATAAATTTTACATCCAAGAGTACGAACCAGTGTGCGCATCCAAGTGCATGGAAAAATCTTGTAGTTTTCACATCACAATAGATACACCTTCTGTGGCCGAATTAACCATGAACAATCAAACTGTGTTGTTGTGGCTTGAACCGAATGATAATTTAATTCTCAAAATAGACAAAGGGTTAACGTACGGCTCTATCCAATTTGAAGGCAATGGAGCTTTGCACAATAATTTTTTACATGGATTTTATAAACAATTTCAAACAGATTTTAGTCGGGATAGCATAAAACAAAGGATATTAAATACGCCCATCGATCCGTTTGAAAATAGCATTTATTCGGCAAGAGAAAAGCAAAAGAATTTTTGTAAACTAGCAACAAATAAAGATAAATTCTCAAGCGCATTTAAATTGTATCTCGATAATCAAATCCGATACAATTATTATTATCAAATTCAGGCGTATTCCATCATCATTGCGAACGACAATAAGGGATTGACTGTTTCGCCATTACCACAATTTTTATTGGAAAACATTACACCATCCATGGCAAATCAGGATGAGGCATTGCAAAGTGAAGCTTATCGAAATTTTTTGTATTACTATATCATTTACAATACTTCTAAATTAAATGGCTTCGAAAAGTTTAAAGACAATTCTTTGTCCATGGAAAAGAAAACGTCCTTTGCCACACAAAACATCAATGGCAAATCCTTGCTTTATTTTATGGCATATTATTTACATGAAAATGTCAGTAATATATCTCCAAACGCTACAAAACAAACCTTTGGATTATTGAGTGATATTGAAAAAAAAGGAGCTTATACCAAATTATTAAAACCAATTTGTACACAACGAATGAAGGATAAAGAAGTGGAAGGTATTGCAAAAACTACATCCGCCAAAAATGTTGGTGGCAATGGAACAGATGTGAAAATTTTAGGTACAAATGGCAAATATTTCACATTTGCTGATTTAAAAGGCAAAGTTGTGTATGTCGATTTTTGGGCAAGTTGGTGTGGTCCTTGTCGCGGACAATTTCCATTTTCAAAACAACTACATCATCAATTGACAGAGAAGCAATTAAAACGCGTTGAATTTTTATATATCAGTATTGATAAAACAGAAGAGATTTGGAAAAAGGCCATTCAATTGAATGAACTCGGAGATTTTAAAAATGGTTTAGTTCCTGGAGATTGGGAAAGTGAAATGGTGAAGTATTTTAAAATCAGTTCCATCCCTCGTTATATGTTGATAGATAAAAAAGGAAATATTGTAGACCCTAATGCAAAAAGACCAAGTGAAGATGGCGTCCTCAAGGATATTATTCAATTGATTGGAGAATAATTGAAAATCCCAAATTTATAAATCCAAAATTCCAAAAACGAAATTCCAAAAGTCAAATCCCAAATTCCAAAGCGGTAATTCTAAAATTCAAATTCCAAAATCTAACTACTAAGTACTCACTACTATTTACTTTCGACTATTCCTTTACTTCAACAAAGTCACATTCCCAGTAAATGTTTTCTTAACCGCATTATTATAGACCACATCAATAGTGTAGACATACACGCCCACAGCTTGCATCACATTATTATACTTTCCATCCCATCCACGTCCATCTATTTTATTGGTAGTGAATATCAATTCTCCCCAACGATTGAAGATGCTCATTTTAAAGGATTTCAAACCACTACTTAAAATTTCACGAGGGATAAAATAATCATTTAATCCATCATTATTTGGTGAGAATGAATTCGGAATATTTAAATAGCAATCGCGCTTTATCCAAATACTATCTGTTGTACTGCATTCACCACTCGTTGCTTTAACCCAATAATGTCCTGGCTCTGTGATAGTGATTCCGGGCCCAATTTCACCAGTACTCCAAGTATAATTAGATAATGTGCCATTGATATCCGTAAGATATATGGAACCTGTGATTCCAGGACATATCATGGTATCCCTTCCTAAATTAATATTCGGATACTCATTCACTGAAATCCATTTTTCAATGACTAAATCTGGGCAAACTAGATAAGTACCAGTGAGGGTTATTTTAATTGGATTCGGAGCACCTGGTTTGTCCCAAGTGTGTTTAGGATGATGGATATTCGATTCGATAATACCATCTCCAAAATCCCATGCAAATGATTGGGTATATGGTGCGAGCGTATCTGCAAAGAAGATAGATTCACCAACACAAATACTTGAATCTGAAATACTGAAATCGACATAAGGAGGATTATCAACAAATATATTTCTACTTGTACTATCGGTGCAACCAAGTGTATCAACTATGGATAATTTGATGATGTAACTCCCTGGTGTCGCATAAGAATGTCCACTGATAGTCCCTGTTGTAATAGTACCATCACCCCAATTCCATGTACTAATTACAAATCCAGAAGGAGTAGAAACACTTGTGGCAATGATTTGTTCCCCTAAACAAACCGAATCCTTACTAATCCCTATCACTGCATCAATAGGATGAGAAATATTAATAATTTGTGTTGTTGAATCGGAACAGCCATTTAAGGTTGTCACTAATTTAACAGTGTATGTTCCTTGGTTTTGATAGATATGTGTTGGATTCTTCGTAGTTGCAAAACTAAAATCACCAAAGCTCCAATTATAAGTACTAGGCGTATTACCCGGGAAACTATGCGCAGTGAATTTTACTGTATCTTGATCACAACCTAAGTGTTTCACATAAGAAAAAGTTGGCGTAAGATTAATTGTTTTGATGTAAACGCTATCTTGAATGGTACATATTTCTTTGAATGCAATATCATCTATTGCAAAATCATTTCCACTTGTGGCTGTTGCTTGGTCTGTAATACAGATATTTATAGTTGTGTTTGCTCCACTGAACCACGTCGTATGAAACTGAGTCCACAAGCCATTTGTAAGTGGTAAAGCCAATGGTGTTCCTGTGAGCACGCCATTGATAGAAAATTGTAAAATAGCAGGATTACTTGCTACACATGTAGCACCCCAAGCTGAAAAATCATACCATGTGTTTGGATTTACATTAATGGTTTGACACCAAATACTTACGTTTGCCGTTCCTGCACCATTTACTACTAACATATTACCAGAACCTGAAGTATGGTCTCCAAAGTTTGCAAAATTAACATGTGTATTATTGGGGTTGGTAGCAATTGCAAACTGTCCTTCTAGTGAAAGTAAACCATAAGTACCACCTGTACCGTAAATATAAGAAGATGTGAAACCAGTATTGCCAGCTGTAAAATCACCATTGAATAATAAATTTGTTGGCGTAACGGCTTGTACAGTGAGCACATAATTTGCACTTGTAGTTCCCACAGCGACTACAGGATTTATTATATTTGGGTTAGATAAGCCTGTTGCTGGAGACCAAGTTGTGTCTACGTAATACGGAATACCAGAAGTGGTAATTACATTTGGATTGAGTTGTACAGAGGAATTTTTACAAGCTAAAATAGTATCTGGCAAATTTGTAATGGAAATATTGCATTGTGCGAAACCATCGGTTGTGCAGGCAGCCGAGATGATGGACAAGAAAAGAAAATATAAAGATTGTTTCATAGATACGCCATTTAGAATAACTGCAAATCTATGTTTTTTTTAATCTGCAGTTAAAGATATTTCTACAACAAATCTACTCTGCTATCTCAACAAGGTCACGTTTCCTGTAAAATTTTTCTTTACACCGTTATTGTATAAAACATCTATAACATAAACAAAAACACCCTGTGGTTGATCTACATTATTGTATTTTCCATCCCAACCTCTTCCATCAATTTTAGTAGTGGTAAAAATATTTTCGCCCCAACGATTAAAGATATTCATTTTAAATGTCTTTAATCCACTGCTTAATAATTCACGAGGTAAAAAATAATCATTTAGCCCATCTCCATTAGGTGAGAATGAATTTGGAATATTTAAATAGCAATCACGCTTAATCCAAATACTATCGGTGGTACTGCACTCTCCATTCGTTGCTCTCACCCAATAATGTCCGGGTTCAGTAATTGTAATACCAGGACCAGTTTCACCTGTGCTCCATACAAAATTAGATAAAGTTCCATTGATATCGGTTAGATAAATGGAGCCAGTCAAACCAGGGCAGATCATGGTATCTTTTCCTAAGTTAATATTCGGATACTCATTTACAGTAATAGGTTTAGTTATCGTCAATGGTGGGCAAATTAAATATCTTCCAGTTAGCGTGACATTGTAAATGCCTCCTTTATCCCAACTATGCATTGGATTGTGTGTATTTAATAATTTCTTACCATCTGCAAAATCCCATTCATAAGACTGTGTAAATGGAGCAACCGTATCCGTAAAAAATACTGGTTGACCTACGCAAACATTATCGTCAGAGGCCGTGAAAGCAACAAAAGGTGGATTGTCGACAAATACAGTCCTAGATGTACTATCCGTGCATCCTAGCGTATCCACAATATTTAGTTTTATCGTATAAACTCCAGGAGATGCGTAAGTATGTCCACTAATTGTACCAGTTGTTATGGTTCCATCGCCCCAATTCCAAGTGCTGATAACAAATCCACTTGGTGTTGAAACGCTCGTTGCAATAATTGGTTCCCCAAGGCAAACCGAATCTTTACTCACACCCAACACCGCATTTATTGGGTGATTCAAATCTATTTGTTTGATGATAGTATCAATGCATCCATTATCATTAGCAATTAAGCGAACTGTATAGACACCTTGATTGGTATAAATATGTGTTGGATTTTTGGTAGTTGATCCCGAAGCATCTCCGAAAGACCAAATGTAAGTTGGTGTACCTACAGAACTTGAACTTGTATTTGTAAAGACAACAGTATCTTGGTCACATCCAAGATGCTTTTTATATTTAAAATCAGCAGTTACACTTCCAGTTACAATCACTTGAACTGTATCTGCATAGAAAGCAGGTATAGTATCACAATCCGTTACTGCTGAACATTGCACAGTAACTAATTCATTTCCAACAGGGAAATAAGAAAGAGTAGGTCCAGTACCAAGCACTTGGCCTGTAGTTGCATTGATCCATGTATATAAATAATTTGCGGTAAGCACACCAGATGGCGTAAAACGATAACTATCATTATTCGCTTGCCATTGTGTGCCATTTCTACCAGGTACCATGAATGCAGCAGTCCCAGTTGCATTCTGCACACCTTCATGTGCAACACCACCATTCCAAGTTGAGCATAATGGTTTTTGTTTTAAATTAATATCTATTAAATAAGTGGATTCGAAAAGCACAACTTGCTGAGAAGCTAACATAGAAGTACAAGAAAACATTGGAATGCTATCCCATGAAATTACCATATATCTACATGGAGCAGTTCCATAAATATCCCAAGTAATATGCGAGCCTGCAAAAAAAACGCCTGGATTCACATCATGAAATGGAGCCATAATTGTATTATTCATGGCTGCATTACTATTAGGTGCAATCCATCCGCTGGAAGCCCATGCATTATATAAACCTGCTTGCGTAACATCAAATCCAACCTGTCCATTTGCTCCAATTACAACTGAATTATACTTTTGACCAAAAAAACAAAATGGAAAAGGAAGGTTAACTACTCCGCTCCAAATATCGTCCGTACCAACCAAAACTGAATTAGTGCCTACCCAAGGATAAGGATTATAAGGGATGGAACCTACAGAATAATTTGCAGTAGAATTTAATGTGGAGTATCCCTGAACATTCAAGTTTACGCCATCCAAACAAAATGAAATTGAGTCTCCAGTTATATTATATCCAGCAGAATAGTTAGGCGGACAGTTAGGCGGTGGCGGCGCTTGCGCGAAAATATTCTGTGATAAAATCACGAAAAATAATAAAGTCAACGCTGAAGTAAATATTCGCATAGGTCTAAATATTAATTTTGAAAAAGTGAAAATACAAAAAATATTGTATTTATCGGATTAACTCGCCAAAAAGACGTGCGATTTATCATTTTGGTTTGTAAAATGACATAAATAGGACATACAAATTATGTATCAATCCTGCTTTTTGCCAAATAAGTATAGGATGCCAATCAAACTCATCAATAAACACATAGCTATTAATTGATGAGCTTGGGCTAGATATTCGAAAATACCGAACCCATTTCTAGTGCTAAGCGTTGAATATATTAACGTACAAATCCCAAGTAAGACTTGCAGTAAAGTCAATAGCAGCGGCGCTAATTTATAGGTTTGCAATAAAGTCGAACCCTTCATTTTACAAATTCTCATGTACCAAAAAACCATCAACACCAATAATAGATATGCTAACATTCGATGTATAAAATGTACATTCAAAGGTTGACTAATCCAAGAATCACTACTTAACGTATTCGGAAAATAATCGCCATTAATACTTGGCCAAGTGGCAGCTACAGTGGCTGCTTTCAAACCTGCCATAAATGCGCCATACATTAATTGAAAAAATAAAATCACAATAATTACTATGGTAAATTTCCTCATCCCTCTATCATTCATTCTCTCTTCTTCGTTAACGGATAAAGTCAATGCAAACCAATAGGTAAAACAAATTAGGGTTAAAGCAGAAAGAAAGTGAATTGCTAATTTCACAGGATTAACATAGAGATTTTCATTATTTAATCCACTATGTACCATAATCCAACCTATCAATCCTTGCGCTAATCCCAAAATGAATAATGCAATCAATGAGGGTATCATTGCCTTACTTATTTTCTTTGTATATAAAAAATAAAAGAATGGAATTAGAAATGCAACACCTATTAATCGTCCCCATTCTCGATGTGTCCATTCCCAGAAATAAATAAATTTAAATTCACTTAAGGTGAAGTCTGCATTCAAAACCTTATACTGGGCAATTTGTTGGTATTTTTGAAAAGCTATTAACCATTCACTTTCTTGCATTGGTGGAAGTGCCCCTAAAATAGGTTGCCATTCTGTAATAGAAAGGCCAGAGCCAGTAAGTCGAGTGATGCCTCCCAAAAGTACTTGAATGATGAGCATTGCAACTCCAATAAATAACCACCTACTTACTACTTTATTATTTTCCATTTTGTTGGAGCAAATGTAAAACAATAATACCTGAATATAAGCGGATGCAAATACAATTACAGCAAAAAAAAACGATTACTTTCTAATTAAAAAACATCATCAGACCTACTTTTCTTAAATCCAACCTAAAGCTTCAAACCCTTTTCTAAAAGGCCAAGGTATACTTGCAAGAATGATGAGTAATGCAATCAAATAATACCAAAATGCTTTTTTATGTTTGTCTAGATCTAAAATTGCCTTTTTAGATTTTACTCTTCCAACATGCATGATAGCAATTGCGATTATCATCATGAGAATATGCTCCATTGCGAAAAATCTTGCATAAGCATCATGCATCACAAAGGACATTCCATTGTTTAAAAAATTATTCAATCCTAAGCCACTAGTAAAATATAGAATAAGTCCAACTATCAATTGAATATCACTAACACCAATCAACATTAAACTTACTCGATTATCCCAGTTGGTACATGGCGTCTTTCGTTGCATTCCTAGGTAAGCCTTAGCAATAGCAACTATTGCAGCTGCGAGAAGCCACCATCTTAGTATACTATGTACTTTTATTAAATATTCCATGGGTCTATTTTTTGAGCCACAAAGGTAATCGCCGTTTCCATTTTATTTAGTGAATTTTATACCATGACATGTGGATGAATAAATTAATATTTTCAAACAAACAAAAATAAAAATACTTATGTTTACCTTACTTTTACAAAGACGAAATAAAAAACTATGTTTAACGACGATTTTTTTGATGATGACTTTCGTGATATCGATGACTTGTTAATTGAATTTCAAAAAGTAAAGCGGGGTGAGCCCCATGGACTCATTACCGAAGAAGATTTTGAATATCTCATCGATTTTTTTGAATCCAATTGTGATAAAGAAAATTGTTTAATAGCTTGTGATATTTCAACCACTTTATATCCATTTTCTTCCACCTTATTTTTGCGAAAAGCCGAATGGTTAATGGATCAAAAAAAATATGGCCAAGCATTAAAAGTATTGGATCAAATTGATGAAATAGATCCGCATAATATTGAGTGTATTTTTTTAAAATCAGATATCCTTCTAGAACAAAATCGATTTGCAGAGGCTGTTCATTTATTAGAGCAATATGTAGACAAATTTGAAAGTGTAGACAAGACGGATATTCTATTGGAGCTTTCCGAAATTTATGATGAATTAGAAGATTTTGATAATGTATATTATTCCTT
>Ga0209596_1004465_pt1 | contig 10658 bp, 10 predicted proteins | sample M_130807_MF_Meta_FD_187314 | JGI IMG/M metagenome (GOLD analysis project Ga0209596, IMG submission 187314) | Freshwater microbial communities from Lake Montjoie, Canada to study carbon cycling - M_130807_MF_MetaG (SPAdes) (version 2) | ecosystem: Environmental > Aquatic > Freshwater > Lake...
GCGTTGATGCATACTTCATAACGGAATTTCTAACATTGGTATTTCCAATGTTAGACCAAGCCATTGCCCGAAGTTCTTTTTCGTATTTCTCTTTCCATTGTTTGATTACTGCAATCTTTTTAACCTTCATACTGTTAGCTGTTGGGTCATTTCCTACATTTTTTACAAGATATAAAGATAGTTCGTCGGCTTGTTCAGGTATAGATTTCATAAACGGGCCCCACTTTTTTAACCATGCATCCCCGTACTCTCTTTTAATATTGTCTTCAAGAACTTTTTTATTTAATCCCAATTGATTAAGAACCATTTGATATGCCTCGGCGTTTGTGATACCGGGTGAGGAAGATCTAGAAGACCCGGTTGCAGATGCAACGAGAGATTTGGGTTTTGGGCGACGTCTGCGGTATTCATCATAAATTGATTTTACAATGTCAGCTGCAGAATGTGCTTCTTTAGCCGCAATACGAAGTGCCATTGCAAATTTAATAAGCTTTGGTTTTGTGAATGATGCGACTAGGCGTTCATCCACTCTTAATGTCTTGACTGAATTTCCCGAAAGTTTATGACTTGTTGTACCAACTGTGAATGAAACAAAGTTTGTTGTTACATTTCGTGACTTGCTAGAAATAAGATTAATAAGTTTTTCCTTTGACATAAACTTGCCAGACATTGGAATACTCAACCGTGAAGCAATATTAACAAGTGCAACTCGAGAGTATCTAATAGCCTGCCGAGTTCCAATCTTAAGCCCTTTAACAGGATCAATTGTAATTGTGACATTTAGATTATTGTGAGTTGTGTTTGGTAGCTTATTATTAGTGTTGTTTCCAAAATTAAAAATACGCCTAACATTGTTTGGAACTTTAACACCCGCGCGATTATAGGCTGCTTTTACTTTATTTTTAGAAAATGAAATTCTTTTTGGAATCTTAAAGCAACAAGGCTGACCTTGAGGATTTGGTTTCACATAATATCCAGGTTTTGGACATTTTCCATGTATACTGTAAGGAGTTGGGCATCTATTGAACGGACAAGTTGTTGTGCGGCGCTTAACATTTGGAGCCGGTAGGTTATTAGCCGTTACTCTTTGTTTTTTAAGCCGAGAATTTGGTACATTTTTAAGAATTTTTAAAATATGAGTTTCTGGGTGATTTTTATCATAATCAATTAATTTCTGAATCAATTTTATTGCACTTTTATAACCATCATCTAATTGTATTGCATTTTTTAGTCCTTTTAATTGTATAGTCCCACGTGATGAAAATGAGAATTTGGTTGTATTGTCTTTTAATGTAAAGGTTAATAGTGGATTTAATTGAGTTTCATAAGATACGGTTGAAAATAATGGACTTACTGCAAATTCTTTATAAATAAGAGAAAGTCCTAAACCTCTATTTAATTTAAATTGTCCAACAACATTGTCATATTTAAAATCAGCTCTAAATGATTCACGCTTATCTGTATAGTTGTCAACTATAAAATTACGAATAAGTTCGGGTTGGGCTTCAAAATAAATTTCATTATCAATATTTTCAAGTTGTTGATTAAGATACCCGCCTTGTATAGTGATTTTTCCATTCTTTGAGAATATTTGCATACGAGCCTTGGCAATTTCTAATCCCATTGTAACATCAACAAAAAAGTCAAGACAAGATATTCTACCAGTATCCAATCCAACTCTACCATATTCGCTTGTAATTGTAAACTGCGCTTTAAAATTTCCCGCACGCGCCACAACTTTTGTAACTTTTAGTTTCATTCCATTGTTGGTGTATTCTTGTTCTTTAAATGGAAGTTTTGAAACGATTATATCATCAGTAATTTGTTGAAGATCAATTGCGCGAGTGCCATTCACTGACACTACGAATGATGATAAATACGGTTCTGTTGCTTTTATATTTTTATCTGTAAATTTTGGTTGATACGACAAAGGAATGTGAAAATTACTTCGGCTATATTCAATATTGTAATTCTGTTCTAGCGCATTTAAAAAAGAATTCTCACTTGAATTACTACCACGAGAATTAGCTCTTGATTGATTTAATCTATTTAAATTATTAAGCATTCTATTAAAGGAAGTCGCCGACCTTGATCGTGATCCCGAACCGGAACTAGATCCAGATCTAGATTTATTATTATTACTTTCATTTAGTAACTTATTAAAATTAATAACCATACTTGTAATTGATGTATATTTTTTTTCTAGTAGTCATCTGTGAATTGTAAAGTATCATCACTGACGTCAACCCCAAATATAATTGGTTGTGCCGGATATATGCGACCCTTGTAAGTCTTAGCCTCTGTACGCACTTCAATATCGCGTGAACTGAATGGACCACCGTAAAAGTCTGGGTTGAAACCGCGGGCCTTTGGTAAATTGTTCAACATACAGTGATCGTTGAACTTTTGTGTAAATATTGATTGTGGCACAAACAAATCCTTGCCGTACCGAACCTTTTCTGATGCCAAGAAGTTCTGAAGAGTATTTGTAACCATTGCAACTTGTGTCTGTACATTTTTGAAATAAGTTGGTACAACATTCCAAATATCCTGACTTGAGTATTTCTGGGCAAATTCAAGGTAACCTTTTACGCACTTGAGAAGAATTGCAGGTAACTCAACATCAAGTTTTTCATCTAGATGTGGATCAGCCTCTTTGACTTGCCTGGCAAAATTCCACGGCAACAACCTTCTCAAAACACTTCCAGAGTTATCCTTCCAATTTGGAACTTCATTACCACCCAGAATACCGGGGGTTTTCCATTCAACTGATTTGGCCTTTTCGTACTTTTGTGCGATTGATACATCTTCACCACTAACTAGAGATTGAAATTCCGCCTGTTCTAAACATAAATCACCCTTGACCTCTGGGGCAATAAACATGAAGCCATCATAGATACTAGAAAGTCCAAATTTTCTTTCAATATTGTTTGAAAGAGTGCGAACGTCCTCTGAATCGTAAAACTTTTTGAAAACCTTTGTAATAAGAGTAGACTTACCTGATCTAGCAATACCTTTGAGAAATGGAATAATCTGCCAAGAGTCAATATCCCCAACATCAAAGCATAATTTCCCACCCATCACATACATCCACTTTGAAACATCTTCATCAAAGTTTTGATAATCAAGAATAGATTGAAAGTATGGAGTTGGAATATCGTACCAATTAATAATGTGATCAAAGTTTGTAAAGTGCTTATCAAAATACTTGGCACTTACAATGGTTGGATCAAGGCACGAAAATTCATTTGAATCATAAGCATAGAATTTACAAACATAATTACCCGTTTTTGTATTCCATTCTTTTCCAATAAATAAGCCATTATTAAATGACCAGACATTTCTATTTTTGTTAATTTCTGGGAATTGCATATCGCGACATTCAGACAAGTGCTTGATGGCATCTCGGGCTGTATTTCCTTTCGCTGTAAGATTTTTCCATACCTCAAATCGGCTCTCCTTTTGAGCAATACTGTAGACGTAATCACCAATTGGCATTACCTGTTTCCACGCCTTTGTCCTGTATTTCTTGAGACCTGAAATAATTTCAATCTCCTTGCAACACTGACCCTTGTACCTGCGAATGTTGTTATTGTATGTTTCATTAAGAACAACGAGAATAAGTTGTTGATATGGGCTTAGATCTTCAATTGTGATTGTGCTTGCATCAAATAATGCCGGGTCACAATCAGCATTTTCTGGCATACCGGTTGGATTGTTGACATATTCTTGAATTCTGGTGTACGACATTACAATACGAACAGAAGCAGCAGCAATTCGTATCAACCTATTGATACGAGCAGAAACAGTAAATTCATTTTTGTTTATATCAGTTGATCCTTCGTCAGAAATATTTAGAGCAAATGCACGGTGATAAATCTGCCCGAGCATTTCAACTTGACGTTGGTATTGTGAAGAAACCCGTTTAACATCAACACTGGTTGGAACACCATTTTCATCAAGTTCATCTTTTCTACAAAATTGATCAAATCCTAACTGAAATGGTAAATGTGAATCACCCTTTCTATGAAGACCCCATTCGGATTCAAGATGCTCTATAACACTCAGGATTTGAGACGAGTCGGCATCTTGGATCTGATTTTTAACGATTTCCATTTGAACTTCAATTGGGTTGGTTTCTTTTTCAATATAATGAACTGTATCCATTGCTTCTTCTTATATTACTATAGGTGTATTTTTTTAACTTGATTTTTCAGCTCCAAGCTTTGACAAAATTTTAACTAAAATCTTGTTTTGGGTTGTCATGTGTTTATCAATGACTTGAGCCAAATTCATAATTGCAGTCGGCATATTTGTCTCGCCATCCTCAGCTACTAATAAAGATTGCATCAGGCCACCCATGTCCATTTCCATATAATCATCTTCGTCCTCTTCCTCAAGTTCCTCGTCAGAAATATCTTCGGGTTCGGCTGGCATTTACTATACTGTGGAAATTATGAAGTGTGTTTTGTCGCGGCCAAAAAAAATGTTGGGGTAATATATAACGAAAAATGGCTGGAGGACTTATGCAGTTGGTTGCTTATGGTGCACAAGATGTCTATCTTACTGGTAACCCTAAAGTTACTTTTTTCCAGGCGGTCTACAAACGTCATACCAACTTTGCGATGGAAGACATTGAGCAGACTGTGAATGGAACAGCCACAAATGGTGGTCGTATTTCAGTTACCGTTGCTCGTAATGGCGATCTCATTGGTCAGATGTACATGGATCTCCAGACAACTACCAATCTTGTCTCAGTTGCCGGCGTTGCCAAGAATACCGGTATTTGGGCTGCAGAGCGCGCTGTTCAGGACATTGAGCTCTCCATTGGTGGCCAGCGTATTGACAAGCACTACCAGCTCTGGTGGCGCTTGTATGCTGAGCTCTTCCTCAACGCCGCTGAGAAGGCCAAGTACAATAAGCTCACCACCAACTCCTGCGCCAACCCCGGAACGGGCTCATACTACAACAACCAGGTCTTCCTCCCCCTCATCTTCTTCTTCAATCGCAACCCCGGCCTCTACCTCCCCCTCATCGCCCTCCAGTACCACGAAGTCCGCCTTGATTTTGACCTCTCTTCCGACTTTACCAACTACCTCAGCACCTCCATCCGCGTGTGGGGTAACTACGTGTACCTGGACACTGAGGAGCGTCGCCGCTTCGCCCAGAAGGGTCACGAGTACCTGATTGAGCAGGTTCAGCACACTGGCGCTGACGCCGTCACTGCTGGTTCAGCCAGTGGTGGAACTACAACCCAGGTTCGTTTGTCATACAATCACCCCGTGAAGGAGTTGATCTGGTGCTACAATAACGGTGTCAATCAGAACGCCCAGGTCTGGAACTTTACCTCCAATGCAGTCACCGCTGGTACAGTTGTTTTGGAATCCAATCCTCTCAATTGCATCTTTGGTAACACTGTTACATTTTCCAGCACAAGTGACAATAACCCAATTCATTACGTTGGTGGCCTTCCAGGCTATGCATACGGCAATGTCACTTCTGGCGCAGCAACTGTTTCTTCTTGCCAGTGGGTTGAAGAGGGTGTTCCAGGGCTCAACTCAAATGCGGGGGTTGTTCCATCCGCTGGTCCTCTTGATCAGTTCAAGCTTATCCTCAACGGTCAGGATCGGTTCAAGGAACAGTCCGGAAAGTTCTTCAATCAGATGGAGCCTATGTGGCATCACAGCGGGTCTCCATATGCTGGGGTCTACTGCTACTCATTTGCTCTCAAGCCCGAGGAGCATCAGCCAACAGGCAGTTGCAACTTCTCTCGCATTGACAATGCACAGGTCCAGGTTCGCATGAAGCCCAATACCCCAAACAGCACATCCCAGTGGATGTTCGCCGTCAACTACAATGTCCTCCGCATTCAGTCCGGTATGGGTGGTCTTGCCTTCAGCAATTAGAGTGGTTTAAAAATACAAAAAATAAAAATACAAAAAAACAATTTTAAATACTATTACAAAGTATCTAAAATTGTAATGCCCAATCCAATAAATGTAAAGTTGTATAAAAAAGTTAAAAAAGACGCCAATGCAAAGTTTTTGGCTCCTACAAGTGCTTACAAATCTGAGTGGATTGTGAGAGAGTATAAGAAACGTGGTGGACTTTACAAAGGGTCCAGATCAACTGGGGGTCTCAAAAGATGGTTTGATGAGAAATGGGTAAACGTATCTTCTCCCAATAGACAATGTGGAAGATCACACGCAACAACAAAAGGAATGTACCCAGTCTGTCGCCCAAGTATCAGAATCACGAAACAGACCCCACGAACTGTTTCCGAGTTTACAAAGACCCAGCTTCGTTCAGCTGTGTTACGAAAACAAAAAATTAAGCAAGCCGGTCGTATAAATTTCTAAATACTTAATATAAATGTACGCTAGTTCTCGAGATGAAGAATCACTCTCACAGATTCAGACTAAGCAACAATCACCAAGAGATGCATGGCTCGCTATGTGGGTCCCCAGAATCGCTCTTATTGTCAGTATCTGTGCATTTATATTCCAAACAACTGTTTTGTATCCTTGGCATCTCGAGCTCTCCGAAAGTTTTGCCAAGCTCTCCTCTGAGGTTAGACATGCAACTAAATAATTGAGCAGTCAAAATTTCAATTAATAAAAATACTTTATATTTTTCTTGTAATGTGAGTCTCCCTTTTATTTGCCATCTACGAACTACTTGTCTACATAGACTGAAAGCCACGATTACACATTGTATAGGTGTTAAATTCATTAAAGAAATTGAGCTCATATTATTTAATGAATTTAAAAGTTTCTGAAAAAGATGCATGTATTGTTCTTCAAGATGTTCGAGAACTTATAAAAGATTGTTTACTCCCAAGAATTACACAACTTGAAGAAGAGGTTCGTCTTCTTAGAGAAGTATGTTGGCCAATTTGTCAATCTCTGAGAGAAACATCACAACTGACTGATATTACAAACAAAAAGAAATTTTTAGAAATTTTAAATTCTGTTGAAGTTGAACATTTGTTGAATGAAAAAGCTAAAATTTCCAAAAGACCTGTTGAATATTCAACACATCATCTAATTGAAAAATTTAATTAATTTTTTACTTGCACATATCTTTTACAAGATCTGAAAAAGAATATTCTGGAACCCACCCAATTGAGCGAATCTTGGAACAGTCGCCAAGAAGTGTATCAACTTCACAAGGTCTATAAAATTCAGGGTTAACTCTAACAATAACCTTACCTGTAGTAGCGCTTGTTCCAATTTCATCAATTCCTTTACCTGACCAAATAATAGGATCTTTTGAGACAAGTTCAATAAATTCGCGAACTGAATGCTGTTCACCGCTTGAAACTACATAATCACCTGCATGTGGTTGTTGAAGCATCATCCACATTGCTCTCACATAGTCTTTTGCGTGTCCCCAATCCCTTTTAGCATCAAGATTTCCAATTTCTAGGTACGGTTCTGAACTTTTTATGAGACAGTTTACAATCTTCTGTGTCACAAAATTTGAGCCTCTTCTTGGTGACTCGTGATTAAACAGAATCCCCGAACACGCATAAAGATTATAAGATTCCCTATAATTTACAACCATACAATGTGCCGCAAGTTTAGAAACCCCATACGGTGACCTAGGATAAAATGGAGTTGTTTCTTTTTGAGGAACCTCTTGAACTTTGCCAAACATTTCGGATGTTGAAGCTTGATATAATAGGATTTTTGAAATCAATCCCAATTGTTTAATAGTTTCCAGCAAGTTTACAGTTCCTAAAAAGTTTATTCCTGCAGTAGAAATTGGGCAATCAAATGAAACGGCTACGTGACTCTGAGCAGCTAAATTATAAACCTCAATCCTATCAAATTTTTCTGCAGCTTTAAAAACTTTTATAAGACTTGGTTGATCAGTTACATCTGCAGTAAAAGTTATAAATTTTGCATCTTTTAAAGATTTTGAGGGTAAATTACTATGGGACAAGCTGAATGTGGTTCGTCTAACAAGTCCAAACACTGTGTATCCTTTATTTAAAAGAAATTCAACTAAATATGAACCATCTTGTCCAGTGACTCCAGTGACAATGGCAACACTATTCATTATGTATGTTTAAACTTTAATCTTTAATATCTAATGAATTGAATCATAAAGCTCCCCTTGATAATTGCACTTTTCAACAGATTTAATGTGCCATAGTGCATATTTTGGTTCAACTGGCAGGCTTCCAGTAGTTGCAGCGCCTTCTATTTTTTCATGCAATTTCTTTCCCCATCTAATTTCTGGTGAATTTCTAAATATTCTACCTTGAAAATCTGGCCAATTTATCCATCCTAATTCATTTTCATTAAATTCTCGTCTTTTAAGAAATTTATTAGTTGATCCGGGGCATATATTTATACGAGGAATATACAAAAGATCTAGTTTATTTTCGGTCAGAATTTGTTTAATATTAACAATAAGTGGCTCGTGAGGAAGTTCATCGGCGTCAATCATAAAGATGTAATCACCCGTGCACTGCTCAATATGATAATTTCTATGAGCTGAAAAATCATTTTCAAAGTGCCTCTCACTGATTACTATACGATCTTTGAATAACTGAAGCACATCATAAACTTTACTAGTTGCGTTTTTTACATCAACCAATACATTAATCTCATCAATTGGATCAATTGTACTTGTCAAGAAATTTAAAAGATCTTTGATTTCACGATCTTCAATACAAACTGGGACTGCATATGAGATTTTCATTAACTACTATAATCAAGCAAGTTTTAAGTATATAAAGATATAATGAGTTTATAAATAAAATGGATACTCTTCATACAGGCCTTGGACCAGAAGTTGCAGTTGATGAATGCCATCTTAACCTTGTTTATGGGCTCATTGTAAGCCAAAAGCCATCAAAAATCCTAGAGATTGGTGTGGGATCTGGTGACACAACCAGAACAATTGTCCGAGCCGCTCAATATAATGAAAATAAGCCAAATATTACACTTGTTGACAACTGGCTTGATTTTGGAGGAAAGCCACCCAGCACTATTGAGAATTTCAAAAGTTTTTGCAATGTTATATCTAGCGATGAACGTTCATTTGTGTTTGACACTAGGGAGACGTATGATTTTATATTTTCGGACGCGGATCACTGGAACACCGACAAATGGTTTGATTATGTATTTGATAGGCTTCTAAACATAAATGGCATTCTTATCTATCACGATGTATCAGTTAAACAACTTGCTCCATCCGAAACTTTTGCAAATCTTAAAAATATATTAATAAAATGTAAAACTCGTGGGTTGGCACACATGCACTTTGATAACGTTTCTAAACCGGGTGAAAGGTGTTACAGAGGTCTTTTAGTTATTTTCAAGAGTCAATTAAACCGAGTTTCCATTTTAGGAGAAAACTTGTTAGTATCTGAATAATAATATATTAAAGGTTTAAAATTATTAAAATTAAGTAATGAAGATACCTAAAGTAGTTCACAAGGTTGTGATTATTGATGGGTATAAATTACCTAACATACCGTTTCAGCACGCTATAGATACATTTAAACAACCTGGCTACGTTGTTAAAATGTATTCTGGAGATGATTGTATAAAATTTATTAAAGAAAATTATGATGAACGTATTTTAGCAGCTTTTAATAAAGTTAAACCATATTCTTTTAAATGTGATTTATTTAGATATTTAGTCTTGTACAAGGAAGGTGGTTGGTATTCTGATATGCGACAAGTGTGTCTACAGCCTCTCGATAATCTCGCAAATTCGGATCATGAATTTTATTGCGCAGTTGACGGTCCTCCAAATGAAACATGTATGTATACCGCATTTATAGGAAGTATAGCTGGTCACCCAATATTAAAAAAGACATATGAACTTATTTGTTGGAATATTGAACATAATCATTATGGTCACGATTGTTTATATGTTACGGGACCTGGCACTTTTATGAGTGGATCCATTGACTATATTCGTCAGAATATGGAAAAATGTAATGTTGGCAGACACTTGATTGGTAATAACAATAAACATGTAATTGTATTTGGTAATACCATATTTATACAGTGCAAGTATAATAATGCAGAGGGTGCAGATAATAGTGATTTAGTAGGATCTAACAATTATGGTGTAATGTGGAGAAATTTTGATATTTATTAATTAAGTTTTATATTTTTTGGTCCGCCTACGTTTTCTACTATTGTCTTGTTTGAGTTTTTAGAAAATCGTATTCCAAACATATCTGAACACGTTGAATATTCAGCCTTTTTCTCTACAGATAATGGAAAAACGTTGCTCCAGAACCCACCGGCTTGAAGAACCATACAACCAATGAAAAAGGCAAAAAAGTATTTGAGAAATGCAACAATGAGATTACCAATATTTCTTTCTCCTCTATTATATTCAATCCATAAGAATGGAGATGCATTAAATAAACCGAATACTACAGATTCCAGAATAGATTCTGATATACACATGTCAAATTTTCTAACTTGAAAGGCTATAACTCCAAGAATAAGACTAATTAATAAAACCGATATTACCACTGGCCAAAATATAGCTTTTTCTTCAGCAACTAATTTACTAGAAGCCACTTTTGCATTCTGACCGGCAAATTCCATAAGAATGTGAAAAATGAAAAATACAAGAAATCCAATAAAGCCGGCTGACATCACAGATCCAACAGGATTTCC
>Ga0209596_1004470_pt1 | contig 10652 bp, 9 predicted proteins | sample M_130807_MF_Meta_FD_187314 | JGI IMG/M metagenome (GOLD analysis project Ga0209596, IMG submission 187314) | Freshwater microbial communities from Lake Montjoie, Canada to study carbon cycling - M_130807_MF_MetaG (SPAdes) (version 2) | ecosystem: Environmental > Aquatic > Freshwater > Lake...
TCGAAAGAATCAGAGATGTACTTGAGAAACACCAATCCAAGAACGATGTGCTTGTACTCAGCGGCATCCAAGTTCTTGCGCAGGCCGTTGGCAATGTCCCAAAATTTCTTCAGCTCATCATTCGATAAAGACATTCCATCCCCTATTAAACACGCGAAATCCGCCTCCCAAGTATGCCCCAGGAGTGTCATACATAAGGCTCGGTAGTGTCTCACTATGGCTCAGCTCGGCAAACTTGAGAAAGTAGACCTCCGAAAAGTGTGGGAACACGAAGCCAGAGACTTCAGTGGCTGGCTCGTCAAGGATGAGAATCTTGCATTACTTGCAGATGAATTAGGCATCGGAATTGAAGCAATTGGAACCGAAGAAAGCTCCGGACGTTTCAGAGTGGACATCTTGGCCAAAGAAACAAATTCTGGTGATTACATCATCATTGAAAACCAACTCGAACCAACCAACCACGACCATCTCGGCAAGGTGATCACATACGCTGCTGGATACGACGCAAAGTACATCATTTGGATTGTCAAAGATGTACTCGACGAACACCAAAAAGCCATCGAGTGGTTAAACGAACACCTAGACGACAGCATCAGCTGCTTTCTCGTCAAAATAGAAGTATGGCAAATTGGTGATTCGAAGCCAGCTCCTCGTTTTGAAGTCGTGTCACTAAAAAATAATTGGGCAGCAACTTTGAAGCGCTCAGTGAATTCGGACGAATTGAGTCCAAACAAACTACGACAACAAGAATTTTGGGGTGCCCTCAGAGAAAACTTCAGATCTCGCGATGCCAATATGCGCGTTCAATCCCCACGTCCACAACACTGGCTCAACTTCAGCCTGGGTAGCGCTTTCTGCCACCCGTATCTGACAATCAACTCCAACGAAAATTTTGTGAGCTGTGACCTTTGGACCAACAACAAAGAATTTTTGGTATTCCTACAAGAGCGCGAAGAAGAAATTAAGACTGATCTAGGCATAAATTTCAATTGGTGGGAAGCAAATAAATCTGGTGGTCTTCGTGTCACACTGAATGTCGGTGATGTATACGACCAAAGCCTATTTTCTAGTTCTTTTGACTGGCTATACAAAAACGTCAAACTATTCCAAAACGTATTCATCAAATACGTTAAGGAATTTAAGGCTCTTTAAATTAAAAAGAGGGCCGTTTGCGATGGTCAGTCCAGACAATCAAAATTGTCAGGCTCAAGAACCAAGTAGCTCGTGGGGAGAACTTGACGCGAAAATATAAAAACCTTGCCATCGCGTTGCATTCTTCTGTAAGAACTACGAACGTAAATTTGCTGTAAATCGACAACCATCGCTATACCCACTGCAACCAACAAACTCATTACCCGAGGAACTGTTTACCTTTACGACTAGATCCTCACCACATTCAGGGCAGTCATCACCTTCTTCGTAAGTTTGCTTTGGTACAAACTCACTCGGTCCACCTCCACCAAATGGGAATTTATCCCCATACCCACTCTTGCCGTGCCTCATGAAAATACTCCCCCTAGGTGCGAATCAAAATTTCACCAGTACTGCGCTTACTTGTAGCTTTCCACATTTGTAATCGGCCCTGCATCACCACAATAAGTCAATCTTTCGGTAACACTGCAGTTTTTCGACCGGGGGTCTTATCGCCTGCCCTCACTATGTATTCCTTCTTGCTAAGTTCCTCAGCAAGGCTTCCCTCACGATCTTTTGCTTGTTGTTCATTGTAGAAAGGTTGCGGCGTAAGTTTTTCATTGAGGCCATCAAAATGCTTTGTTACATAGAGGGAGTTCAGTCGATTGCCCTTACTCGACGTTGCACCATTTTTGTGCTGGTTTACGCGATCCTCGATTGTCTTTGAAGTGAAACCAACGTATACGTGGCCTCGTTTTGATTTCTTGGTCAAGTGGTCTTGTTTTAAATTGATGACGTACACATGCCACTGTTTGCAATCTCCATTTACTGCATGCCCAGCTGCGGCGAGTTTGTTCACTAATTCTTTCTTACGTTTTTTTGCAACCTCAATATTTTTCGCGGGTTGCTTGTAAGGGACCAGGTCCAGCAATTCTTGATAATGGCCTACGGAAAACTTTGGTCCCGCCCCATTCAAGAGTTGCTGAAATCGAACTTCGGGAGTTGCTACGCAATAGTCAACATATAAATGTGGCTTTGTCGCATCACGACGCGGCATCGCCTCGTCAAGTTTCACAACAATGAGATGATATTTCCTGTTGGCCAATGTCATTGGCAACCGCAATGACCTTTGCTACCAATCACTTGCCCACATTTTCCACATACCGAAAAGCGCTGTGGAGCATTGTTTACGGACCCGATAGAACTCTCTTCCTCAGAAACTGTTTCCACGTCATCAACCTCGATCATGTCGGGATCGCTCGCCGGCGCCGCTTCTGGACTGCTGAAATATTCCTCGTTACTAATCACTTCAAGATCTAACACTTGTTGCTCCATGGATGGATCACCTGTGTTCCACCACAGTGGCGGCGCTTCACCAATCTTTTTGAACTGAACGTCAATATTCGCATACAGGCAGCTATTGACTTCCGTCTTATTCAAGGCACTAATACCTACTTTGATCTGTCTGGCGCTACTACCCGGGTGAAGCGCAAGAAAGGCTCTTATTTTCGATATCAAATTTCCACCTTCATCCGAACCAGTGCCCATCTCGTCTACCTCCTATCGCAGGGATCCGCGTATTGCAGCAAACTCAACTTCGGCATTCCCATATATAGTCAACCACGTGGGATCGGAGTATATGAATGGCGTCTAAAGCCCCAAAACAACTTCGCGAGCAGCTTGAGCGATGGAGGGCCGACCTCATCAACCTCACAAAACGCAATAAATTGCTTTACTTCAAACACACAAAGTCAAGTTCTCTCGAAATCACCCAACCCGGCCTTGGTTCAATATTCACTCGACTCGATGGTCCCGATAATGCTCGATTCTGGGAGTTTCGATCTGTTGATGCGACAATCGATGATGAAAATGACCTCAAGCGGGTTGAAATAATTGCAGAAACTACACGAAAACTTGGCCAGACAGAGCTGTTAACCAACAAACTCTTTTCGGATGAGCTTCTGCCAGTACTAAGAAATCTTGACAGACGCTCAAAAGAACAGTTTGTTGATACTGGACTCTGGACTCTCTATGTAGCCTTCGGCTTCCTCCAATGGGAAGATCCATCCGACAAGCAACTCGTCGAATCACCGCTGTTACTCATTCCTGTTGAACTTCTAAAAACGGGTCCTCAATCTAAATTTCGCTTGCAAAGGACACAAGAAGATCCGGCTATCAATCCAGCCCTGGCCGAAAAAATGGAACAGGATTATGGAATCAAGTTGCCAGGAATCGACTCGTTTGAGGATCCCACACCTGCAGCAATTTTGACTCATGTTTCTAAGTTGATTACCCGCCAAAAAAACTGGAAAGTACTTGAAAAATCCGTGTTGGCTCTTTTTTCATTTCAAAAAGAGTCGATATACCAAGATCTGGGTCAAAATGCAGAAGCCATTCTGGGCCATCCGATGATTCAGCTACTTGGACTAGGACCTGATTCTGACGTAGAGGAATTTGCCTTCGACAAAATCCCAGATTTTAAGATTGACGAAACTCTGCCACCTGAACAAATGTTGACCATCAGGGACGCCGACTCAACTCAAAGGCAATGCATTATCGCTGCACGAGATGGAAAAAGCTTCGTAATGGATGGTCCACCGGGAACTGGTAAGAGCCAAACAATTAGTAATATCATCGCCGAACTTATCGGCACTGGCAAGACAGTCCTATTCGTGTCTGAAAAAGCTGCAGCCTTGGACGTGGTTTTTAAAAGATTGCGCGAAGCAGGCCTCCACGAATTTGTTCTTAACCTGCATAGCCACGAGACCTCACGAAAAGCGGTTGCGACCGAACTTGGCCGTGCACTTCTCACTCGTCCTCGAGCAACTGCTACGAGACTCGTCGATGCACCGAAGTTGCGAAACTCAAGAAAGAAATTAAGCGAATACTCCATTGCCTTGAATGAGATAAGGCCTGATATAGGACAGAGCCTCCACGACGTCATCGGACGCGTTGGAATACTCCATGAATTCCCATCCTTGGATACCACCAACATCGCGGATTTTGGACCTGTAGATACGGATCGACTGAATTTAGTTGTGCATGAGGTGGGACTTCTCGCCACTGTTTGGGAACCTGTCAGTAATCCAGACACTTTCTATTGGAAGAACCTTGTTGATACAACCGCTACACAATCACGAATTATTTCTAGTAGCAGAAAAATTCTAAGTGCTTTAGAGAAGTTAGACATTGTCGAAACCACTGCTCGTGCACTATCCGAGGATCTCATGCTTGGAAGTGTCTCAACCTTTGAGAATTACAAAAGATACATAGAGATTCTCCAGCTTCTAGATACTCGCCCTCAAATACCACCTACCGGACTTACCGCCGCAAAATCGTTTGATGAGTCGTACCTGCATTCAATGCAACAACTCTTTGACGAGAGGATTCGACTTGAATTACGAATCCGAGTGGATTTGGGAGATGCGTGGAACGAACTCCGTTCCACCGAAGTTATTCAGAATGATCGTTTCTTTGACGCGCTTCAGACAGTAGCCCCATTGATTTTCAGTGCGGAACCAAGCAAGGCTAGGAATTTTCAAGATGCTTCGCGAATCATACGGGCACTAAGGGATCAGCTGAACACGCTTTCAGATCAGACTGGGCGCCTTTTCAACTCACTCGAAATCGCTAAAGACACTCCTAATTTAAATGAAGTTCAAATACTTTTTGAAATCCTTGAATCAATTGCGGAGCAGGTTGAAATTTCGGAGTCTTGGCTTAATCAGCCATCAATCGACAAGGTTCGAAGCCTCTTCCAAAATACTCGTACAACAACAGAACAAGTCAATTCGAAATTTGAAGAATTACGTCCCATATTCAAGGAATCGATTGTCAACGAGGACGTAGTTAATCTGCTTCGACGATTCAGCGAGCTCCATAAAGGATTCAGAAAGCTAAGCAAACAGGCAAGACAAGATAAGAAGATCATCAAACTTCATTCGCCGATTAATAAGTTCAAGAAATCTTCAATTGCCTCCCTCGCAAAAGTAGCCGAGCTTCAAGATGCACTAAAGCGCATGACAGAAGCAACTGATGACGCTGACGCATTTCTTGGCAATCACCTCAAGGGTAGAGATACTAATTTTGATCGACTTTCACGCGCTATTGACGTGGCGGGTTATCTACTCGCGACTGAGCGACGAGTACTCATTTCTCCCAAAGTTCGATCATTGCTTACGGAGCGAGCTGGAATTCCATCTGATTCCCTATCTGACTTTGTCGCATTGAGCGATTCAATCACTAAAACTGACGAACTTGTCTCACAAATCCAGGATCTTGACAATGGAAGATTCCGATTGAGGTCAATTCGCGAAGTAGCCGATCTCCTCGGCGAACAGGCTCAAGTTTCTGATGACTTCCTCGAGATCACGCTCTCTAGCAATGCGCTGAACAACCGAGAATTTAGTTGGAGTGACCTCGTTGAGCTTGCTCAGGTGCACCAAAAAATAGGTGAATTGGATTCGGAAATTGCAATTCAAGAACCAAAACTTTTAGTCGTTTTCGGACAAATCTTTCGTGGACTTGACACTGATTGGAGTCAAATACTTGAAGTCGGATCCTGGATTTCGAAGATCTCAAGCTTTATAGAAGTTGATTCAGAGCAGCATGCAGAGATCCTGCTGTCCACCGACTGGTCCGGAGATTACGTTTCACAAACCATGATTGATTGGCAAATTGAATCGCAGGCAGTTACTGACGAATTCGAAGAAAAATTTCGGATGTCGGTAATCCACTCTTTGTCAAGCCGAATGGATGATGCACGTGATTCTTTAGAAGCACGACTTGAAAATGCTTCCCAAATAGTCGTCTGGTCTGATTTTCATCGCAGTATTGGCAATCTCGAGGATATGGGTCTCACTCATTTTGTCGAATCATTGCTAGACATTCGAGATCCAGAAATATTAACATCGTCAGCAGAAAAGTCACTGCTTGAACTTTGGATTGACAATCAACTTCAAACAGATAAGCGCATTAATCCTCTGCACGCCACTGATCGAGATAGTTTGGTCAACCTTTTTGCTCGGCTTGATAAAGATCTCGTTGACTCTGCGGCATCACAAATTATTAATATCTGCTCGCAACGTCGACCTACCTCTAATATCGGGGCCGCGGCAATCATTCAACGCCAATCACAACTCAGTCGAAAACACAAGCCAACCAAAGAACTTCTGAGTGAAACCAGCGCTGTTACCAAGCTTCTAAAACCATGTTTCATGATGAGCCCATTATCAGTTTCTAGATATTTGCCTGCAGACATGAAGTTTGATGCGGTTATTTTTGACGAAGCCTCACAAGTAAAACCTTCAGATGCCATTAATTCGATTTACCGAGGAGACCAACTGATAGTTGCGGGAGACCAGAAACAGTTACCTCCAACTTCATTTTTTGACTCGGCACTTAACACAGATGGAACCGAGGTTGATGACTACGACGAATTTGAATCGATTCTCGATCTTTGCAAGGGTACGGGCGGTCTCGAATCCCTTCCACTTCTCTGGCACTATCGAAGTCAGCATGAAGACCTCATCACATTTTCTAATTATCGCTTCTACGACGGACTTCTCAAGACGTTCCCAAGTGCTCAACAAGATGCTGCTGATCTAGGTGTTGAGTTATTCCACGTCGCGAACGGCGTTTACCGGCGAGGTGGCCAACGAGATAATCCGATAGAAGCTGAAGCAGTTGTCGATCGCGTTATTTTTCATAAACAAAGACACCCAACTCTTAGTCTTGGAGTGGTTGCATTTTCGGTTGCACAGCAGGATGCAATCAGATCTGCCTTGGATAATAGGGCCCGTACGGTTCCCGAATTAAGAGACATCATTTCTGGAGACAGACTCGATGGCTTCTTTGTAAAAAATCTTGAAAATGTGCAAGGTGATGATCGCGACGTCATTATTTTTAGCATCGGATATGGGCCTGATGAAGCCGGCAAGATAACAATGAATTTTGGACCTATCAATCGATCAAGTGGCAACCGTCGACTCAATGTTGCAATAACTCGAGCAAAACGGCGTGTTGAGGTTGTCACGTCAATACGCCCGACCCAATTCAGCTCAGGAATTACGGGCGGAGTTAAAAACCTTCGTGATTACCTCCAATTTGCGGAAGATGGAATCAGTGCACTTGTCCAAGGGTCGATGGAATCCGAAGGCGATGCGGAGAACCCATTTGAAGCTGACATAGCAAACACAATTCGACGCATGGGATACGACGTAGTGCCACAAGTTGGTGCTGCTGGATATCGCATCGATATGGGAGTTGTACATCCCGATTATCCAGCGCAATACATTCTTGGTGTCGAAGCAGATGGCGCTACGTACCACCGAACTTTTGTCGCCAGAGATAGAGATCGACTTCGACAAGCCGTGCTTGAGGGACTCGGGTGGAGATTTCACAGAATATGGAGCACCGCCTGGTTTAGGGACCGGAGTAACGAAGAACTCCGACTCAAGGAAGCTCTCGAGGCTGCCCGTATCGTAAAACGAACTAGTCCCATCGCTACGAGTCGACCTCAAAGTGTTGAAGTGACTATCGACGAAATATCAGCCGACGACACACCCCCATGGGTCACCGAGTACCAAAGCACCCGACTGCGTGCCAATACAAATAGGTATGAATTCATCGATCCGAGGGCAACCGCGGAAATAGCGTCTGCTATCAAACTGGTTGTTAATACAGAGGGCCCAGTTCACGAAGATCGCGTACTTCGAATAGTTCGTGAGCACTATGGACTTGGTCGCGCTGGCGTGCAAATTCGAGATTCGTTCGATAGAGCTCTTCGTACAGTGCTACGTGGTGATTACTCTAAAAAAGATGGGTTTGTGAGTGTCCAAGGACAAAACCTCTCTACAGTCCGAAGTCCAAACCCACGTGTTGCCAGCAGTACTAGATCAATCGATGAGATCCCATCAGGCGAAATTGACCTAGCTGTGCTGAATTTGCTCCATGATGCAATGAATGCAACCGCCGATGAATTAATCGTTCGGATTTCTCGCTTATTCGGATGGGCAAGGACCGGAACAGAAATCTCTGCTGCTGTTGAACGTTCAATTAATCGATTGATTCGCGCTGGACATTTGTCTAAGTCTGGGTCTCAATTATCTATTAAGCAATAATTAATTCCGCTTCACCCGAGTGGTAAGTTCTCTCTATGGATGACGAAAAAGTACCCGATGGGTATATCTGTGATGGTTGCGGAACACCAATCTTCTTTTATGGTGAAAGCTCTACTGACTGCCCACAATGTGGCGATACATACATAAACGAAGAGTAATAGTCCGTAATCAGATTTAACTGTTGAAATCTCTTAACTACAAATTAGCTGGATAATTTTGGGAGCCGCATTGGCCTGCAGACCAGATGCAACGTTTGACAGCATGGTAGAAGTCAATAAAATTATCTTGTTGCTAGAGTCATAAAAGTTGACAGTATCGACACGCCCCAACCTCGAGCTGCAAAGTACGTTCATGGACCAAACCGTCCGCTTGACGGGTCTCGGCATATTCACATTTCTCGCAGTGTCATAAATCCATTCAACAGTCACTCGGAAATTTGATCCCATTGGAGTCACTGTGATGCAATTCTTAGTGCCAGCAGAACTTGAACATTCCCTTGTACTTTTTGCGGATGCATTTGCAGTAAAAGCAATTGAAATTAGAAGAATCATGCCAAAGCAAGATGAAATAGTTTTTCTCACTTTCTGATATTACCACCTAATTCGTGGTCAACATTTTAAGTAGTCATAGTTGGGACATCTATGGTGTACAGTTCAAATCAGATACCAGATAGTTTCAAAAAACTAGAGGAGTAAGAATGAACAAGTCTCAGACCTACGCAATTGGTGGTGCACTACTTGGTGGATTGGCAGCCGCGGTGAGTGCAAGCCCGTTGACGGGTGCCGATGTAATTCTTGGAGCTGCAATAATGGGCGCCATCGGATATGCATTTGGACGAAGAAGCGACCTTAAATCGGGAAAGTAGTCAGAAGATTCAATCTTCAATATTGCGGGCGACCCAGCAACTGAACTTTGCATCATAGGCATCCGTAGTATCGACCACCTCAAACAAGTCGTCGGTGCAGCAAACGTCACCCGGTTCTTTGATCTGGCGAGCTCACACGACAGCCTCCAAATTCTTTGATACCTTAAGATCATGAGAAGAGCCCTCGGATCCTTGGTCATAGGTTGTTTGTTTGTATACACACCAAGCGCACATGCCGCAACTTTCAAGAACTGTACTGAAGTAAACAAGGTTCACAAGTGGGGAGTTTCTAAGTCCTTGGCCGCTGCAATGAAACAGAAAAATTACCCAATCAACAACCCTCTTGTATCTGCCTCGATATATGCATCATTGGCAAAAATGGATCGCGACAAAGACGGAACGGCCTGCGAGAAATGAACAAGCAAAATACCTCTGGTACTCCAGCCCCTGCGGATTGGAGTGAGTGGAGGAAGCATTGGCGATCAACAATAAAACACACTGAATTTGAGTGGGATTTTGCAATGGACGTAATCCCCGCAGTAATCGGTCTACAACCGAGTCAAGTGACTCCTCAGCATCCTTTTGTTGGTATAGATGGACGGCAATACCACATGGATTTTGCAATAGTGACGGAGAAAGTCAAAATTGCAATTGAATTAGAAGGATTTGACAAAGACAATAGTGGCAGTGGCCAAAGTAAAAAACAGCATGATGAATTTAATCGGCGAATTCAATCCCTTACTGCTCTCGGATGGAAACCTCTCACGATTACAAATGCGCAATTCAAGAGCGACCCTATGCACTATGCAAATTTGATTCGTCAGATCATATTGGAACCAAATTCAAAAAAGATTTTTACCGAAAAGCAAGACAACACCGAAATCTTGGAGTCAATCAAAAAGTTGAGTGGAGTGGTTCGCAAGTTGGACTCCACCTCAAAAGAAAGTCCAGCAATTACGGTTGTGCACTCAGATTCAGAAGCCCTGACATCGATTAAGAAGATCGGTGTCGCAGGAATCACAGTAATTTCCGCACTTTTGGTAGCGCTGATATTTGCTCTTTCCAAGAATGGCGATACCCCACCTTCGACACCCGTAATACAATCTCCAGCTTCCGCTCCCACAGTTTTCAAGAATTGTGCTGCTCTCAACAGTGTCTATCCAGGAGGGGTCGCGCAGAGCCAAGAAGCTAGAGATAAGAAAAGTTACTCAAATCCAATTGTTGATCGGTCTGTTTATGACGCAAACCGCAGGCTTGACGGCAATGACGATGGAGTATTCTGCGATTCCAAATAGCTCTTGGGCATTGTTTTCCGGTGGATTCCCTGACTAGGCGTGCGAGCCACTGGTGTGGGCAAACGTCTTACAGGTGATCTGCCAACGCCCATCAAGAATTGCCAAGTTGAAGAAATTGGTAAACGAGAGTGTTCCCCAGAATCCTTCTTCTTGCACTATTGCTGTAGCGGCTGTGTCATTAATCTGAATATCAACGATCTTTGCGCTCGTTGGTTTGCCTGGTGTCTCAACCATGTATGA
>Ga0209596_1004472_pt1 | contig 10650 bp, 9 predicted proteins | sample M_130807_MF_Meta_FD_187314 | JGI IMG/M metagenome (GOLD analysis project Ga0209596, IMG submission 187314) | Freshwater microbial communities from Lake Montjoie, Canada to study carbon cycling - M_130807_MF_MetaG (SPAdes) (version 2) | ecosystem: Environmental > Aquatic > Freshwater > Lake...
CATACTTCAAGATTTGTGGAGGGAATTCTACCCCAGGCACAACATTATGCTGACGCAAGATTGCACGCATCTGTTCGCATTCAAGTTCACCGTTTGCGTCGCCTCGAATGCTGTAAGCATCAGGATGACGAATATGGTCTCCCACAGGTTTAGTTTTGAACTCAACTTTCAATCCAAGTTTACGAATCTCCATCCATTGGATCCAATCGTTCCAAACAACTTGACGATATGGAATCTTGTGCGCAATTGACTTGCGCCAAATAGTCATCCCAGGCATCGGATTATGTGATGAATGGAGAATGTTTTCAAAACCTATTGGATCAGCCGCCCACAATCTGCCATTTTCCATCCACGCAGCACTAATAATATCCACATCATCGTCAACATCTGTGAGACCATCAAGCCCATCAGCAAACCAAATATCGTCAATACCAGCAGGACAAACCCATTCAGATCTTGCAGAAGAGATTGTGTCATTCCAATTATCCCACTTCTTGTGAGGTTGGATAATCTCAATCCAGTGCTTTGGAAGTTTTAACGGCTCAGGTGAAGAAATGATTATTTCATCAGGCTCAGTGTTCAACTTCTCCATCTGTTCGATAAATAGTGCGCCAAACCGTTCCCAATAATTACCCCAAACTGTGGCACAGATTGCAATGCTCATTTGTCCCAACTTAATTCAAGTCTTCGTTGCAGATCCCAATGACCTTCATCAAACGATGCGTTGCGCATCTTGTTCAGTTCATTATTAGATTCAAACGAGACAGTGTTCTTGTGAGAGAAACTTTCGTCAGAATTAAGAGTTGCAGAATTTATATGTTCAATCACTGAATCTTGAACAATCGCAATCGGGATATGTGCATGCTTCGCTCGACGCTCATAATCGTTGTCTTCAAAATATGCTGGATGGAAAGCCTCACAAAACAAACCAATCTCTTTCACTACATCGCAACCAATCCAAGCGCAAGCCCATGGCGGAGTTCCAGCAAGTTGAATCTCGTTATCCTCACACGACAGCCAAAACCGTTCAAGTTTGCCAGGCAGAAACTCTGCATCATTATTCAACAGAATCCAACCAAGAGCAAACGGTGTTGATTTGATACCAAGATTCCAAGAAGTAGCCACACCAAGATTTGATGGCATATCCCAGATGTAAGAAGTTTTGATAAACGGATTATCAAATGCTTCAACTTTGCCTTTGCCATTATTGATGACAATTAACTTCTCAACTCCATAGTCGATTGAACCGATGCACTTGGCGAGCAAGTCGTATCGGTTGAGAACAGGGATGATTACAACCGGCACCATGACGCAAGCTCCTTCATCGCAGGCTTCCAGAACTCATCAAATACCCGATCTGCCTGATATTGCGCAGCATGAGCAATAGCCTTCTCAGAACGGCTCCTAGGTGCCTCATACGCGCTTTTCAACGCATCTAAGATGCCAGTGACCCTAGGCGTAAAGAACCAAGAGTTCTGCGCCTGATCCCACCACGGCTGACCGTCAACTATCCAGCCGTCGCCAACCAGCTCAGGCTGTGCCGAGAAGTTAGAAACAATCACTCGTGTTCCACAAGCCTGCGCCTCGATGACAGGGATTCCGAAACCTTCACCCATTGTTGCCGAGAGCAACACGTCTGACGCTGTGTACATTGCAGCCATCACACTTTGAGAGATGCCGTGACGATACGAATACTGGTCAACGATTTGATACTTGTCTTCGCTGATACCGCAAGCGATGCAAAGTTCACGCAAGTTCACGCCACCCATCGCACCATCAGGTTCGGTATAAAGATAAAGACGCGCATCAGGATGATCTGCTGAAAATAACCCGAACGCCAACAGATTCTCTGCGAACGCTTTGCGCGACGGAGACACACCTTTGTTGAAGTTACAGATAGACACAACGAACTTGTCTTCTTCAAATCCCATGAACTCTCTGCCAGTGATTGACTTGCCATCATTTGTTTTCACTGATGGTGTTGGTTTGAAAATTGATTCGATGCCGTGAGGAACATAGAGATGCTTGATTCCAAACACATCCAACATCTTTGAACCAAACTTTGACATCGCAATCGGATAAACATTCGGACGATCACACCAAGCAGCCACTTCTGGTGGCGCAGGCTGATGGTCAATCGGAACCCATGACGCAATGTTTTTTACATTCAGCAACGAAGGCGACTTCAAAACCCATGTGTCAAACAAAGTCATCAACAAAGATGGCAGATCACTTCCGTTGCTCCAGTCAGCGTGGTGCGCTGCCATCACATCAGTTGAATATGTTTCAACACCTTGTGGATAGATTTTGAAACCATTCCACATCGACGCAGACCCAGCGAGGCCGTACATCGCATGAACTGCTACTTCGTGTTCTTCTTTGGCGAGCCTTTGGATGACTTGCGCGGTTTGCTGACCGTAGCCGGTCGTCGCCCATGGGGCGTTGGAATACCAGGTGATGCGGAGTCGGTCGGGATTGACAACACGGCTTGCTCTGGCAAGTGCGCCACGCCCGCTCGAATCAACTTGTCCGCCAACTCTGCTGGTAACTCCACTGGCACGTTTCTGATTATTACTAACGTCCACACATGACCTCCATCAATAGAGCAGGGAATAGAAAAAGTCGTTGCCAGCCCTGCACGTTCTGACAACGACTCAATCCTAGTGACAGCCCTTACGAGCCATCATGTGATGTTGCTAACTCCTAGGAGTTTGGCATCAACAAGTGCTTGACATGACTTGTTTGAATCAAGTTTCCGTCAATTCGGATAGTGGCGCGGAACGTCACAAGTCCTGTGTTGAAAGCGAAGTCATCGCTTCGATCCAACTGGATTCCGCCTGCTTGGCGTACATAGTACGACGAGAGGTTTCCGAAAATCACTGGACGTGTTGCCGAAGCAGCGTTCGCCATTGCTGGGTTTTCGTAGATTGGATATCCAAGAAGGATGTCGTTCTGTTCTGCGCTCAACGATGGTGAGAAAATGTATTGACCATTTCCATCTTTGAGTTGACGAACTTTGCCGATTTGTGTGGCGTTCATCTGGAAACCAGTACCTGGCAAACGACGACCTGCTGTGTCAACCGCGTAAACAAGGTCGATCAGTTTGTCTGCTGTGATTGCAAGAGCTGTTGCAGTTGCTGCAACAGATGATTGGTTCACGATGCCGTTTGGCTCAGTTGTACCTGCACCAGTTGTCAACGCTGTGTTTGCTGCGGTGCCAATTGAGTTACCAACAACATCTGAGAGGAATCCGAGGATGTCCACTCCGCTGTCGTTGAGAAGTTCAACTGAAACTGAAGTCAAGAACGCATACTTGTATGCGCCAAGAGTGACGAACGAGTTGAATGCTGGATCCGAAGTTGATGGAGCAGTACCTTCACCAGTGAGTGCTGATGTTGAGTATGTCGACAAACTTGGAATCTGAAGGTTCTCACCAGATGCCGTGTTCAGCATCATTGATGTCGTAAGCATTGGACCGACGAATCGAGCCTTCATGATTACTTGATCGTAGAACGATGTTGGAACTGGTGAACCTGTTGAAGTCTTTGTCACAACACGCTCTTCAGATTGTCCGAAAACGTGCGAACGAATTTCGCCTCGTGCCATCGATCGAAGAACATCTTTGTCACCACGAACTGCTTTTGGTGCGTCTGCGACTGGGCGAACCTGGTCTGCGAACTCACGAGTTGCAGCATCAAGACGAAGTTCACGAGCCTCATCGGCGCGGAGCTTCTCGATTGTTGCTTGACGATCCTCAAGTTCTTTGTTGATCTTCTCGTATGTCTGTGTCTCTTCTGCTGTCAAGTCACGCTTCTCAGCGGTTGCAACATCAAGAATCTTCTTAGCGGCTTCCCACGCTGTTGCGCGTTGTGCCATTTGTTGTTCAATAAATTGTTTCATTGTTTCCTCATGTGTAGTTGTGGTTGGATATGCGAATGTAGTTGTCTTCCGATCGTAGCGGAACGCTTACCAATCTCTAGTCGTAGCGGAACGCTTACCGACAAGAAGAACTATAGACGAGAAGTTAGAACGATTTCAACAGTTCAAGATGTTTTGCAAGAATGTTCACGGAGGCAGGAACTTGCGCTGGTTCGGCGCGAAGTTTGCTGACCGCACTCGACAACAGTTCAGCCGATTCATCAGACAAAGTGTTGCCAGATTCAAGCATCGTGATTGCCTCGGCGAGCTTGTCTGCGTCAACACCTGTGCGTTTGGCAAGTAGGTCAAGAGAACGAACACTTGCCGAAGTTGCCTTGTAGGCAGGGAAGCCAGTCACGACCGATACTTCATGCAAACGAACTTGACGAAGTTCGCGCATCATGCCATCATCCGACCATGAGTCTCCACCGGCAGGAACTGAGAAGCCGAACGACATCGAGTCAACATCGCCTCGTTGCATAAGAACACTCAGGTCACGGCCGACAGTTGTGTCTGGCAGATCTGCGTTCACTAACAATCCTTTGGAATCTTCTTCAAGTCGCAAAGTCTTTGACCTTGTCGAAGCGAGAAGCATTGACGAATCGTGGTTCATGTACATCTTTATAGGCTGACGACTCTTCAAAGATTTCTTAAATGCACCTTGCGCGATTCGCTCGATGAATGGCAACGGTTCAGAATCAGAGTTGAACACTGCTGCATAACCTGTGAATGACATTCCGTCACCTGTTGGACCTGCTCGCAGTTCAAACTCGTTGACTTGGATTCGGCGTGTCTCGACCTTGTTGTCTTCCATGCCTGGAATGTTAGCAAAGTATTCAGACTTGGTGCGATAGAAGTTGAACAATCCTCGTTCGGCTTTGATCGCGTTCGCTTTACGCTCAAACCAGTCTCGTGCTGGTTGAGGGTTCAACGGATTGATGCCCCACAAATAATGTGCTACAGCACCCGCACCAGGGAACTGATCGTTCGTTGAGTCCGAGTTCTTTGGTGCGTCTAGATCGACTGCGTGTCGTTGCGCCCAGGCGTTTGATCGGATGACTTTGTCTTCCGTGATGTCGCCTCTTGCCAGATCTCGTGCTTCACGAACGGTTCGATCGACCAGCCCTTCACCCGCGAGTCCTTGACCGTAATAGTCCAATCCTTTGCGAGCAGCCGTGCGAATGTACACAGGTATCTCAAGAGATACTTGCCGATCTTCTTCAACCATGTCTTCACCCATGTATGGATCCACCTCATCATGTGGTTCCCATGCGTTGCAATAGAATCCGCCGTTGACATAAGCATCCCATCTCTCGCAATACGCTTTGAGATCGTCACCTTCGCCTTGCACATTGTCTTCGTTGTAGAAGACACAGTTCCCACATGCGCGACCTTCAGGAACATCAGGCGACAAGGCTGGACGATAGTTGTCAGGAAGTGCGCGTTCAGCCGCCGAATGTTTCGGATGATCAACATGCAACAGATCGTTGTCGGTGATGTACTTCGGATTCTGCGGACGACCAGTGCGACTCAAATACAAGAACGCATTCACACGCGCCATCGACCAAGCCGCTCGACTAACACCAGGACGATGCGATGTCGAATAGGCACCAGACCCGCGACGATAAACCGACTTCAACACACCAAGCGTCACACGAGTCCAAACAGGCCGATCACCTTCAGTCATCTTCTCGTTATGGTCGGCAACTTTATTTTTCAACGCAGTTTCGGTCGCTTCATTGATTTCAATCCCACCTTGTTTGACTGCTGCTGAACCGGCAGGATTCTTGTCGCTACCTGTGATCTGATCTTCTGGTGGTGCTGGTGCGCGTTCGCCACCTGGTTCCATATCTTCGGCGATAGACACCGCGACCATCTGATCGATTGCGTCTTGTTTTGTTTCGTGACAGCCGATCACTTCGCCGTCTTCTTTGATAGTTGCCCAACCAGAACAGTCTGGTGACTTGTCGGTAATGAAGTAAGGCATTAGACCAACAATAATATCTCAGCGTCATCGTCCAAGATGCTGAATGTGATCGAGCTGGTCGCAGTGCAAGTTGCACCATTGAGGATGGCTGAGGCGACCGCGTAGCGTCGCTTCGGTTGGATGACAGGTATCTCGACTTGCGGTAGTGGTTCAATTTTCTTGCGTGGTGTTGTTGAATAAACTCGGCGACCGCCAGACGGTGTCGGCTCAGGTACTGGTATGTCGCCTGCGGTAGCGGTTGCGACAAGCCCGCCAAGCGTCGCAGTGAATACTGGGAACCCTTCAGCCTGAGCAATGGCTGTGGCATCTAAACCACCAAGCGGTGCAGATAACACAGCGAACTGGACGACAGTTGCAGAAGCATTCGCATCTAAACCGCCAAGCGGTGCAGACAGGACTGCGAACTCTGTGACAGTCGCAGACACAGACGCATCTAAACCGCCAAGCGGTGCAGACAGCACTGCGAACTGTGTGACAGTCGCAGACACAGATGCGTCTAAACCGCCAAGGCTTGAAGACGCTGTGCCAAGAACAAGAAACAGTGAGCCGTCTAAAACATCTGTTCCGTCAAGTTGTGAAGTGTCAAGAATGAATGAACGACCAGATGGACCGTCTAAACCGTAGGCAGTGTCATCTAACTGTGATAGGTCTAACTTGAATCTGATGACCGCCATCGCGGAACTAACTTGCGACTGTTAAGGAAGCACTGAGGTTGCCTGCGGTGATCGTGTAAGTATCGCCTGCGGTGTAAGCACCAGCGACGACAGTTCCAGAGAACAAGAAATTGCCTGCCGTCAAATTATCCCAAACGGTGAAGTGTGTTGCGTCTTGTGAGCCTGCGATATTTGTCCAAGAGATATCTGCGTCAGAAGCGATTACACCGGCAGAAGCAGCACCGAAAGAAATTGCTTTGCGAGTAGTTTCGGTTGCAGGGAATGCGGTACCAAGCGGACCAGGATCTTGCGTGTGAAGTTTCACATAGGCAACAGCAACAGCGAACGAAGTGTTGTTGCCAACAGCGTCAAGAATTGCGTTGCAAAGATAAGCCGATAAACCGTGAGCCATTAGTCTTCAACCCTTTCGGTGATTGTCAAGATACGACCCTCAGAGTCACGTTCAACTGTGCGCACGGTCGGACGGTTCTCAGGAATGTTCACACGCACAACAGTCTCAGGCACATTGATGACAGGTGCAGCGACATTCACTTGAGCCGGTGGAACATTCACAAGAATCTCTGGCATCGTCACATTCACATCACGCTGATTCACATCGTAAGACGGAGCAGGATCGGCGACAGGTTGCAACATGGTCGGTGCAACACCAGTGTGCATGATCGGATCAACATCAAGTGCTTTCAAAACTGACGCGGGTTCGAAACCTGCGTTGATGAGACGCTGAACCATTGTTGTCTTGCGGTCAAGTTCTGTGAGACCAGCTGCACCAAGATCAACGTTGGCGAGTGGTACACGGTAAGCCTCGCCACCTTCGGCTGGTCGTAGATCTTCGAATCGTCGCACATCATTGATTGACAACCAGCCCGCTTGCAAACCTGATGAGTAGCCTGCGACACGCGAACCGAAGTCGCCGCGCATCAGACCATCAAGGTTGAACTTCATGAAAGCGCCGTTGGTTAGAAGTTGACGCGAATATCCGTCTTCAATCTTGGTGACGTAAGGTCGCAACGTGTGCATCACGAAGTGGATGCCGTTCATTTCGACTGACGCGTACGCTTGCGCACCGGCTTGAATCACTCCAGCCATCGATGGTGGGACGCGAAACGCGCGAAGGATTTCTTCAACTGCGAATTGTCGTGATTGTAGAAACTGTGAGTCGTCTGGTGCGACTGAGGTTGTGGTGTATTTCGCACCGCCGAACAGAATGCCTGGTCGGTGTGAGCGTCGTAAACCTTTGTGACCTTCTTCGAATCCGTCAACAAGGGACTTGGCTTGTTCGCGGGTCAGGTTGCCTGGGAACTCGATGATGCCAGAAGTGTGAGAACCTTGACCGAAGAATCTTGCAGCGAACTCTTCAAGTGCCTTTGATAGTCCGAGGTTTTCTTTGACAAGTTCGATGCGTGAACGGCCACGAAGATCGCCTGGCAGACGCAACTCGGACAGATGAATCATGTCTTCATGTTCAATGATGTCCTTGTTATCAAACACATAGATCAGTCGTCGCGACTGATCGCGTTTCACTTCAACCTTTAGAGGATTCAATACAGCCAAACCTGCGATGCCTGCCGAGTCACGAATGATGCGTGTGAACGAATTGCCGTTCAACAGCATCGAGACGAGAACCTGCTGGAAGTGATCGGTGCGTGAGCAACCAATCTCAGGCATGTCCAACCATTCAGGTCGCGGACGGTAAGGACGACGATCGCCGTCAACACGAATGAAAGTGTCGACTGGCAATGTTGAGATTGAGTCGGCGATCAAACGGACACATGCGTACACGGTTCCGATCTTTAGCGAATCTTCTTGAGTGACTACCGTGCCAGAGTTTGTTGTGAATTGGAATCCGTCACCTGCTGCGAACAGCGACTGGAACGAGACCGCTCGTTGCTCGCTTCTTGAATCAAACAGTCTTGACAACATCAGTTCTTATCCGCTTTCTTTGACCGTTCCCATGCCAAGGTGAATGCGAGCATTGATAGTCCTATAAAGATTAGCGCAACTGGTAGTGAGATGTAAAACACTCCGAGCGCAATCAACGCCACTGCAATCATCTCTAAAACTAGAATCATCTACTCTCCTAAACTATGAAGAACCCTGGTTGCTGAATTGTCTCTGTCCGTCTTGTCGCACGATCCACTGCCATCGCCAATGCTATCGCAGCATCAATCTTGCGTTTTGATTTACCTTTAGATAATCGCCAACCCATATCGGTTGACCGTTGCGCAGCCGACAACACCTGATCGGTAAACACAGGATGACCGTCATGGGCGATCTTCTGATTGACGATCATCTCATACAAAGTTCCGCAAGCCGGAACCATACGCGCAGTCGACTGAGAGAACTCAACCATCGCAAACCCTTCATCCGACATCGCTTCGGCTGAGCGTTGAAAGAAGGCTGGGTCATAAGCGAACTCTTGCACCGTGAACTCTCGACCAAGTTCTCGGATGTGTTGCTCAACTGCGGACACATCCATGACACCGCCGTCAGGATGCCAGATCTTGGCGCGAACAACTATCTGACCAGACTCTTGCGGTTGCGCAACCACGACCGCAATCGAGTCATGTTTCAACGCCATGTCAATGCCAACGAACACAGGAATGTTCGGATCAAGTTCAGACTCACTGCGACACAACTCCCAGGCGCCCTTCGGCAACCAGGACTCGCCATCTGTGCGAACCCACTGGTTCAGACGGTAACGACGGTAAGCCGTTTCAGCCGTTTGCATCATTGAGATCTCCATGTCTTCGATGTCAAGAAGTCCTTCAGCCAAGTTTGGGTTTGCGATGTTCCAAGCGTCACGATCAGACACTTCACAATCGGCTGGTGCTTCCCACCACCAGAACCCGAACCGCTCATCCACCTGATCACCAGAGATTACACGCTTGCCATAGTTGTACAAACTTCCGCACACCGTATCCAAGTCAAACCCTGCGGTCGTGATCGCCACGATGTTCGGATCTTTACGCGCACCAGAACCCAAAGTCAACGCATCCCACAGATCAGAGTTCGGCTGAACATGCAACTCATCAAACACAACCGTCGAAGGATTTAACCCTTGTTGCAATTTGGCGTCACTTGATAACACACGATAGATCGCACCAGTCGAAGGCACCTCAACAACATCTCGATACACCTTGCACACACCCGACAACGCAGGCGACTGACTGATCTGCCACTTCGCCTCATTGAACACAACTCGCGCTTGCTGTCTGTCACCCGCTGCCGAATAAACCTCGGCACCAGGCTCACCTTCGATCAATCCGTACAGTGCAACGACCGAGCCAAGAAGCGACTTGCCATTCTTGCGAGCCAACCCGATCAGACTTCTACGGTAACGAAGAAGACCATCATCACGACGCTCATACAAACTGTCAAGAAGAGCGACCTGCCAGTTCGTGAGAATCAGCGGTTGACCGGCGCGAACACCTTTGCTGACATGCAAGAACGTGCGAGCAAAGTCAACGACCTTGTGACCGTCAGACTTGCTGTATAACTTCGGCGTCGACCAGGTTGGAGTTCCTTTGTCGGTATGAGTCAAGCTCATTGGCCACCCTTATCTCGGCAAGACCCAACCTCGCACGATCGCTCGGAGTGAAACCGAGCAGACACATCCATGCTGTGCATTGCGCGTCCATCTGCTCGATCTGTTTCACCGCAGGATGAGTCACAATCTGACCGTTCGGCGACGTGTACCAGCGAGTCGTGACATCGTCGCCAAGCCAAAGTTCCAGATCGTAGATCTTCTGATAGTTGCGACACAACCGACCCATCAACGGACCATCGTGCAACTCCGACAAATGACGCCGACCACCAGTCCACAAGACAGTCCAGTACTGCTCGCCAATCTTGCCCAAACCTTTCGGCACCACCGGCACAACCGACATGTCCACCAGCGCGAGCGCTGTCTCTGGCATCGGTGAAGCCTGCAAACCTGTGCGGATTCTTGAACCCTTCAAACGTTTTTTCTCGATCGGAGTTGCGGATGATCCGCGACCAACTCCAGTTGACTTGGTGGCCATGCCACCAATGGTAGCCGTGACCCCACCACCGACCACGCAGATATCCGCC
>Ga0209596_1004475_pt1 | contig 10648 bp, 16 predicted proteins | sample M_130807_MF_Meta_FD_187314 | JGI IMG/M metagenome (GOLD analysis project Ga0209596, IMG submission 187314) | Freshwater microbial communities from Lake Montjoie, Canada to study carbon cycling - M_130807_MF_MetaG (SPAdes) (version 2) | ecosystem: Environmental > Aquatic > Freshwater > Lake...
CGCACCGATTAGGTCTTAGCGCTACGCCGTGGCGTCTAAGTGGCGGCACCATCTATGGCGAAGACAAACCCTTTGACGTCCTGTCTTATCAGCTACCCGCACTAGACCTCGTCCTAGACGGCTACCTCGCTCCGCTGAAGGGCGTAGAGACCGATTGGCAACTGAACACCAGCCTGATATCCAAGGTCGCGGGTGACTACAGTCAAAGCAAAGCAGGTGACCTCATCGCTACTGCTGGGTGGCTTGATGCGGCGTTGAAGAACGCATTAGGTCAGGTGAAGAAGCGTAAGCACGTGCTGGTGTTCTGCCCTACGGTAGCGACTGCTAAAGAAGCGTCTGACTACCTGAACAAGCACGGTCAAGCGGCTGAGTATATCAGCGCGGATAGTGACAATCGTGATGACTTGCTGAATGCTTGGAAGGCGGGTGAGTTCAGGTTTATGTGCAATGTGGATATCTTGACTACGGGGTTTGACTTCCCCGCACTTGACGCTATCGTCTGTCTACGCCCCACGCAGTCTAGCTCGTTGTGGGTTCAGATGCTAGGTCGCGGTATGCGCATAGCGGACGGCAAGACTGACTGCTTGATCTTGGACTACGTCGGCAACCTTGCCCGTCTAGGCGGTGTAGATACAATGGAGTCGTGGTCTAAGGAAAAGAAAGACGGCAAGATGGAAGTCGTCGTCGAGAAGAAAAAGACCACCACGCCAAAGCAGGCAGTGAAGGCAGTGGGGCTTCAGGCGATTGACCCCATGCTGGGCAGTGCGAAAGGGTTGACGGTCAACGTGCTCAAGTGCTCATACATCGTACGCCGTAGCGCTCGTCATCCTGACTTGGAAATGCTGATGGCGGTGTACGATTGCGAAGCGGACAACGGTGTTGGGGTCAGTGTGACGCAGTTTATCTGCGTGGAATATCAGGGTGGTGCTCGCTGGCATGCGGAACAATGGGCGAAGCGGAGAGGTTATACTAACCCTCCGGCTTTTCCCCGTGATGCTAACCGTGCTCGCGTGGAGTGCTATGCCCTACCAACACCGAGAAAGTTGCTAGTACGCCGGAACGAAGGCCATGTCAATGTCATAAAAGAATTCTTCTGATTTAGAAGAACGTAACATAACGATAACTTACAGGAGCTACCCTTGTCAACTGCATCATTAGACGAAGCACGGGCACATTCAGAATCAATTAGAAAAGCGTACGACGCGTACACCGGTAAAGGGTGGAAGTGTGTCCCGATTGAACCGCGATCAAAAGTAATACGCATCAAGCAATGGCAGGAACGTCCCTTCAGTGCGGACGAGTTTAAGGGTCTTTGTAACATCGGTGTACAGATGGGAGCCGTGTCCGGTAACCTGATAGATATCGACCTTGATCACCCCATCGCGCGCAAGATCGCTCCGTGGTTCCTGCCAAAGACAGGATGGCGGTTCGGTCGCATCTATCCTGGCGAAAGCGACACCGTACTCCCGTCTCATTATCTGTATCACGTTGAGGGTAGCACGAAGTCCAGTGCGGACTGGCGTCTGTCAAAGAAGGAAACAGGTGGCGCGATTGTCAAGTGTATTGAATACCGAGGTGATGAGAACCAGACGGTGATGCCCCCCTCGGTACATGAGCATAACGTGCAATGGATTGACTGCGCGAATGAGCCTCCGCTTATAGACGAGAAAGAACTCAAGCTGGCGCTGGGCGTCATGATGACGGTCATATGGGTCAAGTTCAGTATAGCTCCGGGCATTCGGCACGACTCTATGTTACGGGTCATTGGTGGCTTCGCGAAGGCGGGTGTTCCTATTGATATGACACGACGCGCAGTGAGCGCGATTGCGTTCTTGATTGATGATGACGAAGACAAACAGGGAGACGTTGATGACACTTATAAAAAGCTCGCGGACGGCAAAGCCATTGCTGGTTTCGCATCACTTGAGGCGTTTGGGTGGGAGACGGATAGAGTCAAAAAGTGGTTACCGTCTTTACTTAGCGAGTCTGGTAAAGTTGCTAAAGATGGAAAACCTAAAATCAACCTCAGTCGCGTCAGTATGGAGGACGCAGTCAACGAGGCGGTCAAAATCATCGCTGCTGTGCCGGATACGGATAAGACGCTATTTAGCTACGGGGGGACCCCAGTCGTCGTGCTGAAGCGAGGGTCTCCTGGGTACAATGATACTGTCATGCTTCGTCCTGGGGTTGATGCCTTTGCTCACCACCTTGAGGGTCACGTTCAGTTCGTCAGGCAGGACGGCAAGGAGAAGGTTGACGTATTGATTGAGGCTGATCACAGGCTTGTACGCCGCATGATGGACTCGTCAATTAACTGGGGCATGCCAAAGATATCAGGCGTCATAATGTATCCCGTAGTGACAAGGGACGGGTCGCTGGTCACGACTGAGGGCTTCAATCGTGAGACGGCTCTGTACATCGGCGAGGGGCTGGGCATTACGCAAAGCGAACTAGATGCTACTCCAATTAGCACGGCTCTTGATATGATCTTGGACCTGTATTCGGACTTCCCTTTCCACGACGTCGCCATAGGTCAATCGCTTTCGGTGTCTTGCTTTCTCAGTGCGTTCGCACGAAAGGCTTTAGACAAGAGCCCCGCGTTCATCGTCACATCGCCTTACCCCGCTGACGGAAAGACTATCTGGTCATACATCCCTCAGATCGCTCTATCAAAAGAGCCAGCCAACTACAGTCTGTCTGGTAATGAGGAAGAACAGATCAAGCAGCTGACGTCGTACTTCATGGAGGACCCTGACCTCATGGTGTTTGATAATCAGAACGGTCGCTTCCACAGCCAAGCCCTGACCGAGCTGCTGACGTCGGGCAAGTTCAAGGCTCGTTTGCTCGGCAAGAACGATACGGTTCAGTTCACTCCAAAGACATCTATCATAGTGAACGGTATCAACGTACGACCCAGCGAAGAAATCATGACTCGATCTATCGTGGTTGAGTTTGATCGCCGTACAAGCGAGCAGTTCAAGCACCCGCAAATATTAGAGTACGTCATGCAACAGCGACGTAACGTAGTGAAGGCGGCGCTACGCTTGCTGCAACACGGCGTCAATGCAGATGTCAAACCCTTCAAACCCTCTCGCTTCTATGAATGGGATCAGTTCGTGCGGAAGGCGGTCATCGCTGCGGGTTTGGTTGACCCGATGCGTGAGGACTTGAGAAGTCGCGCCATGGACGAGGAAAGCTCAATTAAAGACGAGTTGGTTAGCTGGCTGTTCAAGCAGTTCCCTCCTGGTACTGCCTTCAGCTCACATGACATACAAGACCGCATCGGGCTTGACCGGAACTTGGAAGCTATTATCTTGTCATTGGGACGCATGCGCACGATGTCTAGCGTGGCGGTGGGTCGAGCGATAGGCGGCGTGAAGGGCTCCGAATGGGAGGGCTATCGCCTGACATGGCGTGCGGGGTATGCGAATCGGTATGCGGGTGAGTTTAAAAAGACGGGGACATCATCATGAACAGAGAAGACATTATTCGTTTGGCAATAGCCCATACAATTCATGGTCTGGAGTTTGATGAAGAGGGGTTGATACGCTTTGCTGAGCTAATAGCCCAGCATGAACGCGCAAGACGGCAAGGACAGGTAGAGACCTTGCACGCTATGTACGAACTAGCGAGCCGTCAGCGTGATGAGTTGATGGATCAGCAACGCGCAGAGATCATGTCTAAGCTCGGGAGGCTGCAATGAGCGGACACGGAGGAGCACGCAAGGGTGCAGGACGACCTGCCGTACCCATAGACAAGCGTCGCGTGTTTGTGCTACGCGGACAGGGTTTGAGCATGAGAGCGATAGCAGAGCGTTTTGAGGTGACGCAAATGATCATACGTCGTGTATTGAAACAAGGATTACCAACATGAGTAGAAAAGTAGCAATCGTCAGTCCGTCTTATGATGGAAAGATCGTGTGTGATCACGCAATCGCACTCGTCACAATTTTTCAACGAGCAGCTCGTGAGCGACCTGACCTAGAGCTCAGCCTCAGCTACTGGATGAACGAGGCTTTGCTGCAGAAAGCGCGTAACAATCTGTTCTGTGATGCGTACGACTCTGGAGTTGACGACATCGTTTTCTTAGACGTTGATCAATCGTTTGACGCGCAGGCATTCTTTGATATCATAGATCACCCTGTTGATGCAGTCGGTATTACGGCGCGTATGAAGACAGACGATGAGCGATACACGCATCGCCCCGAGAACCCTAAAGAGCACGTCTGGGACAAAGACTTGCGTCTGCTACAAGTCAAATACCTCGCTACAGGGTTTATGCGTCTGTCACGTAAAGCGATGAAAGCTCTGTACGACTCGTCCAAACATTACAACGACGGTAAAGACCGCCGCCTGATTTGTGACATAGAGATTATCAACGGCGGTATGATCTCAGAGGATATACAGATCGGTAAGAAGCTGCATGAAGCAGGAATCAATCTGTACTTGGACATCAGACATACATGTGATCACTTCGGTACGAAGCGATATACAGGCGACTACCAAGAGTATTACGCGATGTCAATGATTGAGGATATCATGGGGGAAAAGAAATGAAAGACGACGATGATGACATTCAAGAGTACGTAAGCTATCGGGATGCATTCCCGAAGAAAGACTACGTTATTCCTGTTAGTCGGAATGACGTCTTAGAAGAGGTAGCGCAAGAGTTTGACAAGATGAAAGCCTTCGGCGATACAGCTGCGTCTTTCGCTGCGTTTGTGAGAAATTTAAAAACATAGGGTTTCCCCTAATTAAAATACTTAGATAGACGTTATAATAAACTCAGCTCAGTAATTTACTAAGCTGCTTCCACATAACTTTTAACTGGAGAACTGCAATGAAATTATCTTTCACACACGGCGATGGTTCTGAGACCAACGGCTTCTCGTACCAAGGTACGCATATGACTACGTATGACGACTTAGTCAAAACTTTCGGTCAACCTACACGACAGGGTGACGGCGAAAAGACTACCGTTGAATGGGTCATCAAATTTAATGACGGCACCGTAGCTACAATCTATGATTGGAAGTATGGCTACACTCCCAAAGATTTCACAGAATGGAACGTAGGCGGCAAGAGCCAGAAGGCTTATGTCAATGTCGGCTTTGCTTTGATGATGGAGGAAGTATGAAATACAGACGCGCATTCAATATCTGGGATGTATCTGCTCAGATGATTCCAAAGATTCAGCCAGGACAGTGGGTTTTTGCCGGCAGTCGTGACTCTATGGGTCGCTTCTTGGGCGTCAAGCCCTCGGGCTCAGTCGTCGTCGGTTGGAAAGGTAACGCTGCTGCTCATAAGAGCCGTCGCGCTTACTACCGCGCACTTCGTGACTACGCACTTGGAGGTTGATATGTCCTACGATTATGATGACTATGATCCTGAGCTTGACGGTTTGAAAAATCAAACTGCTGCCGAAAGACGTCGCAGTAACACACTGCTTCGCTTCCCTGACTGCCGTGACCCTGACCATCCTGGTTGCGCGGACTGCGCAGAAGTTGAGGAGGGCGAAGATGAAGCCGCCGTTTGACCACGACGATTGGGATACGCTGATGCGTGTAACTTTCCTGATCGGTTTGATCGTTGTAGCTTTGGACGTATTGATATGGAGACCCTGATGTCACATTTCCGCAGTACCGGACCTTGGTTGGTCGCTGGGCGTACCGTACGCCAGAAGCTCAACCCTGAGAATATTGTCGCGCAGACTTTCAAGTACGGCGACACTCAACTGATCGCGGCTGCTCCAGAAATGGCGGCTGCTCTTAAGATGGTGCTATCCTATTATGAGGATATCGCCCCTCCGAACAGAGCTCTAATCGCTTGCGCGATTGCGCTTGAAAAAGCTGGCGAGTTTTGAGTAAAAATATTTTTAAAATATTTATTTGAAAACGCCTAAATGCTTAGATTTTGAGTTATAATTTTATCAACGCCACAAAACCGCGTTACCTCTCATAACTTTTAACTGGAGAACTCTATGACTGATATCACAAAACTTACTCTCGAGCAGCGTGTCGACCTTATGGGTCAGCTCAAAGCTCAAATGGCTAATCTTGATAATGAGTATGACAAGCTGAAAAGTTTGATGCTCGAGGACGCCGGTATCGGCGCTTTCGAAGGCGAAACTTTCCGCGTCACAATCACCATCACAACACGCGAAACACTCGACATGGAAGCCGTTCGCAATCATCTTTCACCTCAGTTCATCCGCGCTCATACCCGCACTACCGAGTCGCCTACTGTTCGCGTCACTGCACGTAAGGGTAAATAAAATGAACATCTTTTATCTACATCATGCCGCGCCTCTTGCCGCCGTCATGCATTGCGATGTGCACGTTGTCAAAATGATCTTGGAAACTGCTCAGATCTTGTGCACCGTACATCACTTGCATGACAACGGCGATGCCGTTCCGTACAAGCCTACTCACATACATCATCCCTCCGTGCGTTGGGCTGCTGAGTCCAAGCTACATTACACTTGGCTGCGTGACTTAGGGGAATATCTTTGCCGTGAGTACGCGATGCGCTACAGCCCCCGTCGCCACGCTTGTGAGCGCTACATCAATAACGATCTCAAGTCACCCCCTCCTGCCCTACTGGCTATGCCTTTCCTTTGGCGTGAGCCGCCTCAGGCTATGCCTGATGAGTGCAAAGTTCCTGGTGATGCTATCACTGCTTACCGAAATTATTACCGTACTCACAAAGCAGTTTTTGCCAAGTGGCGTCTAGGCGGTATCCCTGTCTTTATGCTCGAGAACAAGGTAGAATTCGCATGAACGCACGACACGTCTCCTACAAAGGTTTCCAGTTCTACGTACCAGAACCTGACGAGGAGGCGGCTTCAGTTGACGAAGTCGGCATGCAACACTGGTTCGACCATTCGCTCCGGTCTACGTTGACTTACGCTGAGCAGGTCTGGCATGTTAACAAGTTCATCACAGAAACGAACCTATCTATCTTGGAGGTATTCTGCGGCTTCGGTATGAGTACTGTCACGATAGACTCCTCTAGGATTGAAAAGCACGTAGCGTTTGATCACGATGATGCGTGCTGTGAAGCGTTTCAATTCCTACGCCCTGACGCGGATGTTATAATCACCGACTCCTACGTCGCCACTATTATTGCTACAAAGATCTATCAGTTTGATTGCGTTTACCTTGAGTTCAACTCTATGACTACCTACCGCGCCATGCAGGATCCTAATGAGTTGGCGCTCATAGAAGCCGTGCTAAACTCTGAGCCGCGCTACGTCATCTTTGTTGATAGTGCCAAAGTCAAAGAGCATTTACATCGTGCTACTTACTCAAAGTTCTTTGACTTCGGCATAGATAGTTCAGAAGGATATGTTCGCGCAGTTGAACACTACTTTATCACACACTACGGCTACCGTATGGCGGCGTGCGCGCATGATCACATCAACTACACTTTTTTACTGAAGAAGGGTACTGACCTGACGCCGTGCGAAATTGTTGACACGCGCCAACTAGTACAGATAGATCAGTTCAAGGACTTAGGCTATGTTGAAATTTGACCCCTCGCTATCTTGGCAGGACTTCGCCGCTAAGACCATCGCCACCGATGACCTAGACCCCGTATACGTTGCGTTGTATCTAGCTGAAATGCCTGAGGATATGCTCATGCGTTGGTGTGCTGCATTCGTGACGTACTACCACATGGGAACCGCCTGTCAGCTGTGTACTTTGAAAGGTGATGAGTTCTGGCTTGAGCTCTGGACCCGATACGATACCGCTCCACGCGCTTCAGAACGTAGACACTTTAGAGGTGAGTCAGGTAAGAAAGCGATCAAGGCATGGATAAATACGTACGGTACACCTGAGAACTTTTTCGCCGCTTGTATGCAACCATCGTTTATGAAGCTTCTCCAGAAGGGTATACCTCAAATCGGTCAATACTTTACTTGGAAATGTATGGACTTGCGTGAGGCGGTGTTTGGGTATCCGGTTGATTGGACGGACTCTGAACATCACATGGTGCAGCTGCCGAAGCAAGGCTTGGAGGTTATCTTTCCTGAGCTGCTTACAGTTGAGAAGCCTGACTATGCAACAGCGCTGATGCAGGTAGCCGATACTATCAGCTACATCAATGCACCCCCTCGCGGCGTACGTAGCTGCGGTGTGGCTGAGGCTGAGACAGTATGCTGCATGGCGAAAGCGTACTACAAGAGCTCCAAGCCAATCGGTAAAGACATCGTTGAGAAGCGTCACGACTTGACGGGTTACGGAGAAATATCTGATTACATCTTGTCGTTCATGCCTGCAGAACCTTTTGATATCGAGATCATATCATGAATCACATCATCAATATCCGCGGTACGAACGGCTCAGGTAAGACTACCACAGTACGTACGCTGATGAATTACTTGACGCATCACAAAGACGCGACTACATCTAACGGCGTATTCTTTCACGTATACACGACTCCAGCAGGTGAGTATGTAGCCTTCATTGGTAAGTACGAGGGTGCGGTAACTGGAGGGGTTGATCGAGTGCGTAGCGTGCGTGACGTAGTTGAGGCTTGTCGCGAGATCATCCCTTACGCTCACATTGTCATGGAAGGTTTGCTCATGTCAGGTCTGCAGCAGTTGACAAAGGACATTGCTGACGCTTGCGTGGGTGACGGACAGTTTCATGCGCTGACACTTGATACACCGAAAGAGAAGTGCATCGCGCAGACTCTAAATCGTCGCGCTCTTGCCGGTAACGACAAGCCCTTCGACCCAGGTAAGTCACTCGTTCCAAAGTATCGCGCCGTTGAGTTGGCTCACATCAAGATGAAAAGCTGGGGCATGGACGCGAAACTCGTGTCGCAGCGTGACGCTCTAATCGAGGCTCTTCAACTCCTCAATATTCCTTTCAATCCTCAAAGTATATCCCTATGACCAAAGTATTCTCTATACGCGGCTCCAACGGTGCTGGCAAGACATGGGTCGCTCGCCGTATCATGGATAGAGCTGAGCCTACCTTCAAGAAAAAGATGACTCTTGATAACGGCGTGCTAATCAACATCTACAAGGACTTCGTTATACTCGGCTCTTATGATCGTGTATGCGGGGGATGTGACACTATCAAAACTCCTACCCTAGTCTGGGACGCCGTCGTTGAGTGCGCTGCCTATACGAATGTAATCTATGAGGGCGTCATAGTTGGCAACGTCTATGAACCGACTATGATCTTGAACGCTAGGCTGAAAGAGGTCGGGGGCAACATCGTACCTATCTGTTTGAGCACTCCGTTCGAACAATGCGTCGCGAATGTGAACGCTCGCCGTGCTGTGGAAGGTAAGCCGCCGATTGAAAAGACTGAGAATATCTTGACGAATGATAAGAAGAATATATCATCAGCACGGAAGCTACACCTCGCGGGTCTAAACCCTCACTGGGTGAGCGCTGAGGAAGCCGTAGAAATTGTCTTGAAGGAGCTGGGTTATGTTTGATCAGCAATCAGGTGTAGCGAGTATCGACTTACTACGTACGATGGCGTACTTCGTTAGCGAGCGCGACTTCATACGTACAGAGCGTGAGGTTGGTGCTCCTGGTCCTTGGACTGAGGATGACATCCTGCAGATGTACCGCTTCTGCAACGTTCGCCGTAAGCATGATCGTGTATCCAAGTGGATCATAGAGAACGTCATCGATCGCTACGCTGATCATCCTCACCTTTGGTTCATGATCTGTTGCGCTCGTTGGATCAACTGGCCTCCTACAATACAAGCCCTCATGGATAGAAAGTACTGGCCTGTGGATGGGTTTGATCCTATCCGCTTTGGTCGCCTCATTGACGATCGCGTTAACAGCGGCAAAAAGAGTTGGACTGGGGCATACATGATCACAGCTCGTCAAGTACCGAAAGATCTAGGTAAGGGTGAGTTTATCGCTACGCATATGCTCAATCCTTTGCTTCAACGTCAAGAGCGGTTCCGTATGTACTTGGAAGTTCGCATACCGCAGTGGCGCTCAGTGGAAGGCGCGATGGAATTGTTTGAGGGTGCGAACGGTTGGGGTACGTTCATGACGGGTCAAGTCGTGGCTGATATGACCTATTGCCGGTTGCTGAATCAAGCTCGTGACCTGCACTCTTACGCCCCTATCGGTCCTGGTTCTACTCGAGGTCTGAACCGTATGTACGGTCGCCCTCTTGATCAGCGTATTCCGCAAGAGCGGTTCAATCAAGAGCTGGTTGATACAAAAGACAAGGTTGAGGATATCTTGAAGTACAAGCTAGAAGATCACACCTTGCATGACTGGCAGAACTGCTTCTGCGAGTTTGACAAATACATACGGGCGAGGAACGGCACTGGTCGTCCCCGCACTATCTATAAACCTGAAACAGCATTCTGAGAACATCATGGAAGTATTCAACGTCACTAACGTCAATCAAGCCTTTCCGCTCGAGATCAACTCAATCAAGGCGAAAGGTATATCCCGCGACTCGCGTAACGGTCCGGTCATCGAGTTCATTGAGCCTGTAGCTACTACATACAGTCGCCCCCTAGAGCGAGTCCTGTTTGATAAAAAGCGTATGTGTAATCCGTTCTTCCACTCTATGGAGGGGCTCTGGATCATAGGCGGCTATCGTGATGTTGAGTTCTTAGACTACTTCAACTCACAGATGAAGCAGTACAGTGAT
>Ga0209596_1004478_pt1 | contig 10645 bp, 3 predicted proteins | sample M_130807_MF_Meta_FD_187314 | JGI IMG/M metagenome (GOLD analysis project Ga0209596, IMG submission 187314) | Freshwater microbial communities from Lake Montjoie, Canada to study carbon cycling - M_130807_MF_MetaG (SPAdes) (version 2) | ecosystem: Environmental > Aquatic > Freshwater > Lake...
CTTTAAGCATCTAGGACTTGGGGAACCCACTAAGATACAGTATGAATTAGCCAGAGAGATCCAAGAAGGGCAGTCAGATGCCATCATAGCCGCAGGACGCGGTACGGGTAAGTCTACCATCACAGCTTGCCTAGCGAGCTGGGAATGGCTCAGGGACCCCAATCTAACCTTCCTAGTATTGTCAAATACCCAGGGTAAAGCTATCGATTTTGTCTCTCAGGCTAGAAAGATTCTATCTGTAGTCCCTTATTGTCACTATATGATACCTCGGGACGAGGATAAAGACAATGCACTTGGTTTTAACCTAGCGGTTAGAACCAAGTTTACACAAGATCTAAACTGTGCTGCTAGAGGCATCACAGGTCAGATCACAGGTTTACACGCTGACCGTGTAGTCCTAGACGATATTGAAATCTCGGGTAAGAATGAAACTCCAGTTGGTAAAGAAGCTTTACTTAAGAAGTTAGCAGAACTAGAAAGTATTAGGAATAAGAACTCTAGAGTAATCTTCTTAGGTACACCCCATTATCAAGACTCTATTTACAATACTCTAAAAGAATCATATCCTATGATTAAGTATCCTGCGGAGATGCCAGATACCTCTCTTCCCTATGAGGTAGAGGACGTGGCTCCTTGGGTCCTAGGATTGGATCTGGAGGCAGGAGAGGCAACACAGCCCGAACGGTTCAATAAGGACGAGCTTGGCTCCAGACGGGCTAAAATCGGCCCTAGCCACTATGCCCTGCAATACAAGCTGGTAACATCCCTAGCCGATGCGGATAGATACCCATTAAAGCTTAGGGATCTAATAGTCATGGATCTAGATCCTGAGCTTGGTCCAGATAAGATAATCTGGCAAGGGCAGAATCCAATGAGAGATGTTCCTAGCTTTGGTATGACTGGTGATCACATATGTGATCCTATGTTTATTAGTAACAAATATATTAAATATCAACATAGCCACCTATGTATAGATCCCAGCGGCAGAGGAACTGATGAGACAGGCATATGTATTTCCTCTGTATTAAGTGGAGTTATCTTTGTCCATGAGTTACTGGGTATCCAAGGTGGGTATGATGATCATGTCTTAGCTAAGATTGCTAAGTTAGTAAATGAATACCATATTCCCTTAGTTAGAGTAGAATCTAATTTTGGTGATGGATTATTTACTAAAGTCCTTACTCCTTATTTAATAAATCATTGTGGTAAGGTTGGTATAGAAGAATATAGAGTTAAAGGTCAAAAAGAATTAAGAATTATTTCAACCTTAGAACCTGTAATCTCTATGCATAGATTAGTCGTAGCTAGAAAAGCTATGAAAGATCAAACAAATCAAATACAATTAACTAGATTACATTCTGGTCGTGGTGCTTTAAAGCATGACGATAGAGTAGACGTTCTTGCAGCAGCTGTAGAATTCTATAAATCACATATGTCTTTAGATACAGAGAGGGCTTCTGAAGACATTAAAGATAAAGAATGGAAGAAAAGAATTCATGACTGGGCTAATAATTTTAGGGCTGGTGACTATGCCCCAACTAGTGGTGCTACAAAGGTTGTTGCAACTAATCAAAAACAAAAATCAAAAAGAAACCAATGGGGTTGGTAAGGAGTTAATTAATGGAACCAATGACAATTATGGCAATTGGTGGAGCTATTGCTGGTGGAGCAAGTTCAATTTTTGGTGGACTAGCTAAAAAAGCCGAAATACAACAGGCTAACGACGCAGCTTATCGTCGATGGATTCAAAGTAATTCTCAAAAAACACTTTCTAATGCTAGAGAGCAATTCCAAGCATCTTATTTATATGCCCAACAATTAAAGAAAAATGATGCAATAGCTAAATCTGCATACTCTTTTCAACGGGATAATAAAGAATCTTTAAGTGACTCTACAAACTTTCAACAAAAAGAACTTTCAGATAGCCTTAGAAATCAAAAAAGTTCTTTATTAACCTCATTTGCTTTACGTGGTATATCTTCTAATAGTGGAATGTATGGAACACTGGCTGCTATGCAAGCTATAAGTGGATTAACAAATGCAGTTCAACTAGAAAAAAATAGACTAGCCCAAGCTAAAAATATTGATAATCAAACACAAAATATGCTCTCACAACAAACAGAAAATATCTTTATGCCTAATATCCAACTGTATGATGAAGCACCTATATTAGGAGATGCTAATGCAGCTGCTACTGGTGGGGTTGTTTCTGGTATGTTGCAAATTGGTGCAGGTATTGCTGGAGCGGCTACTAGTTATAGTGGAAATCCAACCTTTATACCTGGTATGGGTCCACACTAAGGAGAAATAATATGTCACAAATGAATTCTTCAGATAATCCATTTTCATTAAAACGAATTGCCCCAAATACAGAAATTAATGCAACACAACCAAATTATAAGTCTGCTCAACTAAGTGGAGGACAAATCCAACTTGGACAGACAGCCCAACAAGTTGCTGCAACTGGTGATGCGGCTATGTATGCAGGACTCGCAGAAATTGCTGGTGGCATTGGTAAAGCAATTGATACTTTTGCTGATATTGGAAAAAGAGTTGATGAAGAAAAAATTAATATTGTTCAAATGAACTTTGAAAAGTTAGATAACGATCCTAAATTAACCCCAGAAGAAAAACAAAATCAACTTGATGCATCGATGAAAGATGTATGGACTCCAGTATTAGGAGATTCTTGGAAAGAAAAACTTAGTCTTTCTGTTAATAAAAAATGGTTATCTGACGAAGCTAGAAATACATTTGAACAAACTAGGTATACAAAAGAATTGGCTAGTTTTTTAGATAGAAACCAAACTAGAACAGACTCACCTGAATTAATACAACAATTTAATAAAGAATATTCTAGTAAGTTTCCAACAGCAAAATATAATGATTGGTTTAAGATAAAAAACTTTGAAACTAATTCTAAGATAAACCAAAAGACTGTAGATGATCAACTAAGTATGGTTGAACTAGCAATAGTACAATCTATAGCAGTACCATCACCAGATCTTCAGAAAGCTGCTAGAGCTGGAGATCAAGCAGTTATAGGTAAATATAAACCCTTTTTTGATTTGGTAGATGATGCTAGGTTAGCTCCTGATTTAGAACATTTTTCGGGAACTGTTTATGACTTACTTACAGAACAATTCCTTAGGCCACTAGCTAAAGCTACAACTCCTATTGAAGTTGTACAAGAAATAACTAGAAGACTTCCAGAACTATCTACTAAAATAGCTAAACAAATTTTTGACGCAGCTAACGATTTTAATTTAAGTCTAGTGCAAGAAAATGCAGCTACTTCTTTGGTTTTAGGTCAATCAAACTTTAAAGATACTGCTGATAAAATAGATGGTTTAGGTATTTATTTAGGTACAATGACTAGACATCTTGGTACTATGGATATGTCTAGAGTAGAAAAAAGATCTTTAATTCAAAATACCATACCACTTGTTTATGAGCAATTTAGTTTGGCTATGGAAACTGGAACAGACTCAAGATTACAAGAAAAATATCCAAATTGGTTTTCTTTAACACCAATTGAAAAATTAGATATAGTAGAAAAAGAAATTAATGATTGGATGAGTAAAGGTAATAACGCAAATGGCGTAGTAGCTTTAATGGGATTTTCTCCAGAAGAAATCAAACAGTCTGGACTTACAGCAAATCAACTAGCAGAAAAAATTCTTATTCAAAATGGAAGAACTAATGTTTTACTTTCTGAAAAAACAAGAAAAGAGATAAATCAAAATGCAGAAGATGCAATTGAAAATTTAGAACTTAAAGTAGCAGCATTTGATTTGTATGGTGATGAATTAGAATTAAAAACAAGTGTTGATTCTTCTTTAAAAACTATATCAACAAAACTTGGAGTTGATATTAATAATCTTAGGGATTTGTATTTAGAAGATAAAAATACAGGTGTATTAAAAGCAAAAATTAACTACGCAGAATGGTATAACTCTTTAACACCAGAAGCTCAGAAAAAAATGATTCATGATGGATTTACTTTAAATAATTTTGAATTACTTAGAAAATATTCAACTGTTGCTAGTAAAATAGATTTAGCTGGTATTAAAAATGTCAAAAGAATACAAGAAGAAGAAGCGCGTTTAAAAGCAGAGCAACTAAGGCAAGGAATTGCAGCGGGAAAAGAAAAAATAGCAGAAGAAAAAGCAGCACTAGCAGAAAGAAAGAATATAATAAAACCAGATACTTTACTCCCGCAAGCAGCTAAATTTAGTATGGGACCAGGTACTGGAAATGATAATGCTGCAAACGGTTCTATTCAAAGTGCAACATTAACAGGATCATTATATAGTGGTGAAAATTCACAATTTAAATCAGTACTACAAAATGCACTTCAAAGTTTAAAGATAATTAATGAATGGAAAAAACAAAATCCAGATCTAGAATGGGAATCTTATGAGGAAATTCCACCAGAGGAAGTTAACGATGCAATTAGATTTATAAATATAGTTAATGAAGATGCTCCTATTATATTACAACATGCTCAAGCAATAGAAAATTTAAAGATTGAAATAGTACACAATTTTCCAGAGCTTTGGTCAAATATTCCTTCTTTAAACCCAGTTACACCAAAAACAGATACTCCACCTGATGCCCTAATTCGCGATTTTGCTAAACGGACTGATGATTGGATTAATGGTAAAATTAGTTTAGATATTTCAAGAATTCCACTAAGTCCAATTGAAAATGAACAATGGACTGCAGAATCTTTATTTACTTTTAGTCAAGTACAAGTAACTGGTCGATCTTTTTTAAAATCAGATTCCCCTATTGAAGATAAAAGATTTTTTGGTAAGATGTATTTAACTGTTTTAGAAAGAATAGGAAATGGTAATCAGGATTACCTTAAATCTGATATGGGTAAATACGATTTAACTTTACTATCTTTAATGGGTAAAGCTTATAAACGTGCTTACGACTCTACAGGAACACTACCTGAAATTCATGGACTACCTTTTCAAATAACAAGAGCATTAGTAGGTGCTAACTGGGCTGAAGAAACAAATGTTGAAGGTATGATTGCTGGGATGAATGATCCAGAAGAAATAAAACGCGTACAGGCACAACTAGGAATTGTTATTGAATTAGCTAGATTTTCAGCTGGAGATAAACAACTAGCAGCTACTGCTACAGTAGGAGAAACAAATCCAAAGGACATTTTCTTTAAAAATAAAGATGGTATTGTAATATCTTCAGCATTTGTGGCACAAGCATCTTTTTTACCATTAGCAATGGACCCTAATGTTAAATTACCAAATAAACCAATTTCCCCAAGAAATAAAGAATGGGACCCTGACATTTTAGTTGCTAGTATTAATAGAGTTTTTCAGGAGAAATACACTAAAGAAGATGTTGCTAAAGTATTAGAACCTGTATTGCTTGCTAGTTTTCCAATAGGAACTTTAGCAGACATGTCTCCAGAACAAAAACTTAAAATAAGTGCACAAATAATTGAAAGAGCAACTGAAAATAATCCAGCTTTATTTGAACTAGCTAATGAATTATTTTTTAATGGGATACAAAATGGCACTATAAAACCAAATAATAAAGCAGGTGAAACTTATCTTTCATTGTACGCTCATCATATAGATGTAGTTTTAGATATTGATTCTCAAGCAAATAAACCACAATCAGCTGGACATCGTATTGGAGTAAGTCCTGTTAATACTATGATTACATTTAGAGGAACTACAATAGATGCAGATAATAATCAGTTTTTTGAGTTAGGAAACTCAGCAACTGTTTATGGAAATGATCCAGAATCAACATTCTCTCTTGCTTTAATAAATGAAAGTCAAGATGCAGTAGCAAAACAGTTAGCTATTTTACCAATCATGAAGTCTAGTTTTTGGGGAGGTAATCAAGAAACCACTAAAATGGGTTATCCTATTTATGTAGCTGAATTGGAAAAAATATTTACACCAGATAAACTAGTAGATCCAAACAATGAGTCTATTGGTAAAGCCAATGGGCCAATGTTTGTTGTTGGTTCTGTAATCTTATCCGATTTATATTTGTCAGATAAGTATTTTAAGGCAGCACTTGATCCGTGGTTTAGGGCAAATGGAACAGACTCTCCTCCAATGAGAAATATTCCCGCAACTATACAAAAATGTATAGACAGCAGATTATCGTTTTTTGATACTTTAGTAGCAATTGATATAAAATACAGAGAAGATGGCGGAAAATTACCATTTATGAAAAGTGAAGGTTTAGATAGAAAAACTCCAGGTTTTTCTGAATTAAGACAAAACCTTACCTATAATAGAGATAAAAGAGCTAATTTACCAACATGGGATTTTGTTCTCAGAGGTATGGACGGAGTTGCTTTATTATCTATAAACGATGCTTTTATGCTTGTAGATCAAAAAAATGGCGAACCAGTACCAAAAAACATCTATTCAGAAGCTACAATAAACAGGATTAAAGATGAAGCAGAAAAACAATCTAAAGCAACCAAAGTAGATCTAGAATCACATAGAAAACAATTAAGGAAGAATTAAATTTATGTCAACTTTTCAACAATTCAATATTGACAATTCTCCGTATAAGTCTAATAGAGAACAATTAACATTAGATAAAATTTCTTCTTTAGTAAATAAATCACAAAATTCTATTACAACCAAACCAGTATCTTTTAATTTACCTGGTTTACATCTTACAGATGAAGAAGTAAAAAAAGAAAACGATACTTTTTTAGAGTTTCTAAGAGGAACAGAAGAGCAAAGAAAATATATACCTGGTTCAGAATTAGAAGATATAGATATTAAGGCTAAGAGTAGTTATTTAGATGATAAGGAAAAGTATATAGAAAGGCAAATGGGATCTAATCCTTCAGCAACTTCTAAGTTATTAGATAGTTGGAAAATTAATAGAGAAGATAGTCCATTACTAAGTGTTGCATTGTTTTCAGATTCTGTTGAATTCTTTCAACCTAAATCTGCAGCTAATAGTTTTTCAAGTGTATATAATATGAATTTTAGAGCTGCTTCTTTATGGGGTAAACTATTTGACAAAGAAGCAGCTGGACCACAATTTACAGAAGTATTAGGAAGAAATGCTCAAGCAAATGTAATTGCTGCTGTTAGAGCACGGGGTGGAATTAAGGGTGAATTATGGGCTACTGCAATAGCAAGAAGCACATATTTAAGGGAAATGTTAACAGACACAGCTAAAACAGATCAAAAATTAGAGAGTTGGATTAGAGGTTCTCCTTCTTTAATTAATTTAAAAGGATCAGTACCATTTAGTGCCTATGCTGGAGATACTGTATTAGATATTTTAGCAGATAGTGAAAAACCAGAATCATGGGACCCTAAAAAAGCAATAGCGGAATTAGAAATTGCAGAACCTGGTTTACATAATTTATTGTTTAATGAAATGCAACTTAAACCAAAAGACGTAGAAAACGCAGCAAATACTCCACTACAATTTAAATATTTTATTGCAGATGCTATAGATCAATACGCATATGGAGTTACAATAAATGAGTACCAAAAACAAGCAGGTGGTTTAGAGTATTTTTTTGGGGCACAAGCTTTACCGTTAGTTGTAAATTCTTTTAATAGTAATGATCAATTAGCTGAAATAGGGGTAACAGCTGCGTTAACCTTTTTTACTGGAGGCACCTATGGTGCAATAGGTGGAACTGCTTTATTAATGAAGAGAGCAGCAAAATCTTCTTCATTAATTAGAAAAGCATTAAAAACTGCTAACGCATTTGAAAAATTTGAATCTATTAGTGCAAGAGTAGCCCAAGTAAATAAATATTTATGGAAAGCCCAAAAGATACTTCCTAGCAATATAACTGAAACTATACTGCACAGTATGCCAGCTACTAGAGGTATTTTTGCGGAAGCTAAAGCTGGTACTTCATTGTTTAAAAAAACTGTACAAAAATCTACAGCACTTTTTATTGGAGAAGCAGCACAAGGTGTAGTAGAATCTGGTGTTCAACAATATGAAGCTATGTCAAATGGATTCCAAGAACACTTTAGTGCTTCAGCAGTAGTTCAAAATGCTATAGAAGAGGGTATTGGTGGTTTAGTTCTTGGTGGCCCAATTAGATTAATTGGTAAAGTAGGCGAAAGAGTAAGTACTACAAATATGGGTAAATATGTTAATAGACAAATAAACAAAGGTAAAGTAGGTTTATTAGGTTCTTTACCAGAATTAAAACCTAGTATAGCAAGGGATATAGATTTAGCTACTAGGGTTATTATGGGTATACCAGATGGCGTTTCTTTTGAAGACTTTAAAGGTGCTCTATCAACACAAGCTAGATTAAATATTCTTATGGATAAAGTAGATAGACTTGGATTAGGTGATTTACTATCTGTTTCAGACAGTCAAGCTAATGGAAAGGAAAATCCTTTTATAGCACAGGCAATTAGTATAATGTCTGGGGGAGACAAGAAACAAGAGTTTCGTGTTCGTGTTGACATGGCACAAAGATTATCTGCTTTAATGGATCGTACAACTAACGAAGAAACTGGAGTATCTACTTTATCAAGAGATGATGTAGAAGCAGTTTTTTATTTAGCTGCTATGGATTCTATAGACCCAAGTTCTAGATCTTCTTCATCGCAAAGAAATAGACTATTAGAATCATTATTAGAATCTGACCAAGCAAAAAAAGGAAAAACTATTGTAACTCAACATAGTGGTGGGGAATACACACATACATCTAATTTTTATCAGGTTACTGATCAGGATTTATATGATTTAGCTGATAAGATAGAAGAACAAACTCAAGGTTTAGTCACTAAACTGGGTGCTGATTCTGTCTCAGAAATTAATGATATCTTTGGTAGAAGTATTGGTCAAGAACAAATAGACCTAACAAATGGTGTATTAGACGAAGCAGAAGCTGCTTTAGGACCTAATAACAAAGGTGTTGGAGTTTCATTCTTAGATCTTCCTTTACTTGGAATGTTTAGATCTAAACTATCTCCAAAGAAAGTTGATACTAGTACTGGGACTCCCCCTCCTAAAGCTCCTGAGGCTGCTGGAGAAGGAGAAGATAGTGCTCTTTTAGAAGCCACAAATGAAATAATGGATAGACTTAGAAACGAAATCCGTGACGCAAGGGACAAGGCTGATGCGGCTGATGCTGCTCGCGAAGAAGCTGCTGCGGCTCCTGAGGCTGCTGCGGCTCCTGAGGCTGCTGCGGCTCCTGAGGCTGCTGCGGCTCCTGAGGCTGCTCCTGCGGCTCCAACACTAAGTGTTAAAGTTAATGATAAAACTAAGGCAAAAGCCAAGAAAATGGGAATATCTGAACTGCAACTTGAAAAAGCAGCAGAAATTGCCTCATCAATTGCTGATAATGATTGGCTTGGACTTCATTGGGTACTAGATGAGACACAAGATGAAGCTCTTAAGCGATCCCAAGCAGATATAGCTGTTAAAAATAAATTTAAACACAAAACTAATATTGAAATTAGAGATAAAATACTTAAAGGATCAAGGGGTGTTATTGACTCAAGAGTATCTACAAAATCACTTGAACAAGCAATTGCAGAAGTAGATAAAATGCCTGAAGACGAACGTTCCCAGCTTGATGTTCGATTTGTTGTACTTGGTTTATCTGGAAAAGATGTTGTTATTGGTTTAGAGGTGGAAGGATATTCTCTTGAACTAATTCAAACCGAATTAGCAAAAAGAAAAGCTGCTGCGGCTCCTGAGGCTACCACTGCGGCTCCTAAGGCTGCTGCGGCTCCTGAGGCTACCACTGCGGCTCCTAAGGCTGCTGCGGCTCCTGAGGCTACCACTGCGGCTCCTAAGGCTGCTGCGGCTCCTAAGGCTGCTGCGGCTCCTGAGGCTGCTGATAAATCTGTAGTAGAGATATCAAAAGATTTAGTTACCGCTTTTGATAAAGATTTAGATAGTGTAACAGATGTAGAACTAACACCAGAAGAAGCAGCCGATTTACTAGGTCGAGTTTGCTATAGAAAGGGTAAATAAGTTATGAGTACTAAGAGTTGCGATATTTCTGATTTTATAAAAAACCTAACAGAACAATTAAATCCCGATGGAACTAGAAAATTTACAGATGACCAAATTAAGGGAAAACTAAAAGTTGCTTATAAAAAGGGATATATTAGCCGTGCTCAGATTATTGCAGCCTCTGGCAAAGAAGATACTCTTATTTCAGAAACTGAATTTAAAGAATTAGAAACTTTGACTGATTCACTCGTTAGTTCTAATAAACCATTGTTTGATGTCTTTTCTCCAGAACAGGCTAAACGTTTATTAGAGTTAACAAATAAAGCAAAAAACTCGGTTGGTTATGGTGAAGAAGGTAGATTAAATCAATCTAGACTACAAGAAATTATTAATTTAGCATCAGAACGAACACCAGAAACTTCAATTAGTATCTTAACTTTAGTTGATGAATCTATTCAAAGAGCTGAAAATAACGGAGATAAGAAAAGAGCAGCAGAACTTAGAGACTTAAAAGTTAGATTTCAAAAGATGAACGACTTGTCATCTAAGTTAAAGATTGATTGGAATGCTATTGTAAAGACAAACAAACAATCAGATAAACTAACAGCTGAATATGCAATTGTTAGATCAATTTTAGATGTAGGTGATAGAGAGACAGCTGAAAAAAGAAATGTAT
>Ga0209596_1004483_pt1 | contig 10640 bp, 8 predicted proteins | sample M_130807_MF_Meta_FD_187314 | JGI IMG/M metagenome (GOLD analysis project Ga0209596, IMG submission 187314) | Freshwater microbial communities from Lake Montjoie, Canada to study carbon cycling - M_130807_MF_MetaG (SPAdes) (version 2) | ecosystem: Environmental > Aquatic > Freshwater > Lake...
CAGGATATTACAGGTGAGAAAAGAGTTTTGCGCGGAGCGGTTAGCAGGATGAAGATTGTGATTGAATAGAAGCCGATCTAAACCGAGACTCAAAAAAAACGCAGGGTCTCCTTGCAGGAAGACCCTGCTGGGACGGAATGTGATTGGGGAGAAAAGAGTTTTGCGTGGTGCAGTTAGCAGGATGAAGATTGTGATTGAATAGAAGCCGGCTGCAAGGCGGAATATTTTTTACAACACGGCTGCAAGCCGCGCTGAACTGAGGTTAAGAGGTTGGAGTGAGTATTAAAGTTAAATAAACAAACAAAGGCGAACCCCTCGGGTGCGCCTTTGAATGATTACTAACTAAAATTTTTCAGGACTTATTACGGTTTGAATTTTTGAAAGGTTGCAAGGCAGCACGGTTGCAAATTGAGTCGAGCTGGGAAAATTATTAAGGATACTGTTTATGATAAGGATTTTCGAGAGTGGGTTGAAAAGGAAATTTCAAAAACTAAAAAGACCAATTAAAAACCTGCTGGTGAAAACACCATGCAGGGGCGGGAGCGGGGAAACACCAACAAACTATAAACAATCAATCTTTCGACATCAAACGAACTAAAGCTATATGCTAAAAAAATTAATCAGTTTTTTTACAAATGCAGAACGCAAAAAATTTTCTGCCGATGAAGCAGTTGATCAGTTGCGGAAAATGATTTCGGACGGGTTTACTTATTCTGAATCAGATGCAAGGCGACTAATTAAAAAGTTGATAGAAAATATGGAGTATGCGAGTAAAAATATTATGGGCAGTTCAGCCGGGTCTGGCTCAAACAATATTCAGAAAAAAGAAATTGTAAACCAGATTATCGCTTTTATGAATATTCAAATTCAACTTGAAAACCATACCGACCGCGGTCGAAAAATTGAATATAGTACTCGAAGATTCCATCTGGAATATTCTCAATATGGGCTATATAATATCGATGAATCAATTACTGTTTTTCGCTTGGAAGAAAATAAGTTTAAATTTGATTCGCACCGGCACTTTCAGGAGCAAAGTTGAAAACAGAAACCTTGTCTGTTGTTCTCCGCCGATGTTGGTCGCCTGTCCAACATCCTGTTTTAGTGTAATAGTTTAACTTCTATTGTATAGTGTTGCTTTGGGTTAGGGATGTGCAGGGTTTAGTGCGCAGCACCGGAGCGAAGCGCAGCCCGTAGCAGCCCGCCTTTTTTTGTATTCAAAAAAAGAACCCCCAAATCATTAACAAATTGTATTTGCATTTACTTTGCACGCTTCATGAATTTCAAACTCGTTTCTCCTTTTAAACCAACAGGCGATCAGCCAGAAGCCATTGAACAATTAGTTCAGGGTGTAGCCGCAGGCGATCAGGCACAAGTATTATTGGGAGTTACCGGTTCAGGAAAAACTTTCACCATTGCCAATGTGATTGAAAAACTCAATCGCCCCACTCTTGTTCTCAGCCATAACAAAACATTGGTGGCGCAGTTGTATGGCGAGTTCAAACAATTTTTTCCGGAGAATGCAGTCGAGTACTTTGTTTCTTACTATGATTATTACCAGCCTGAAGCATACATTCCTGCATCGGGTTTATACATTGAAAAAGATTTGCAGGTAAATGCTGAAGTAGAAAAACTTCGATTGAAAACCACTACTTCATTAATGAGTGGTCGCAGAGATATTATTGTTGTTGCATCGGTGTCGTGTATTTATGGTATGGGAAATCCGACTGAGTATAGTAAAAATATTATTCGTGTTCAGGAGCAGGATGTAATGGGTCGAAATGGGTTCCTCCATAAATTAGTAAACAGTTTATACTCCCGTTCAACCGGTGAATTCAAGCGCGGAAATTTCAGGGTGCAGGGTGATACAGTAGATGTGTTTCTTCCGTATGCTGATTATGCCTATCGCTTTTCATTCTTCGGCGATTTGATTGAAGAGATTTCAACTTTTGATGTGGAGACCGGAAAAAAAATTGGTACTACTGAACATGCTGCAATTTTTCCTGCCAACATGTATATGGCTCCACGCGATCAGTTCAATGTAATTATGGCTGACATACAAGATGAAATGAAAGCGCAAAGCGATTATTTTGATTCCATTGGAAGAACACAGGAAGCATTGCGACTTCGAGAGCGCGTGACTTTTGATATGGAAATGATTAAGGAGTTAGGTTATTGTTCGGGCATTGAAAATTATTCCCGCTTCTTGGATCGCCGAAAACCAGGTGAAAGACCTTTTTGTTTAATAGATTATTTTCCAAAAGATTTTTTATTGGTGGTGGATGAAAGTCACGCAACGCTTCCGCAAGTGCGCGGAATGTATGGAGGTGACAGAAGTCGTAAACAAAATTTAGTGGAGTATGGATTTCGATTACCATCGGCAATGGATAATCGTCCGCTCAACTTCAATGAATTTGAGAAAATGATTAATCAGGCAATTTATGTAAGTGCTACCCCTGCTGATTACGAAATGGAGCAAACCGGCGGTGCATTTGTTGAACAGGTTGTTCGACCAACAGGATTACTTGAACCTTCAATTGATATACGGCCAAGTTTAAATCAGGTGGATGATTTGCTTGAAGAAATCGATAACACTACTAAAAAGGGAGAGCGAACTTTAGTTACAACACTAACCAAACGAATGGCAGAGGAGTTAAGTAAATACATGACAAGGCTCAATGTGAATTGTCGTTACATACATTCTGAAGTTGAAACATTAGAGCGTGTTGAAATTTTACGGGACTTACGACTTGGTGTTTTTGATGTATTGATTGGTGTAAATCTTTTGCGAGAAGGTTTGGATTTACCCGAAGTATCACTCGTAGCAATTATGGATGCCGACAAAGAAGGATTCCTTCGCAACCAACGCTCGCTCACACAAATTGCAGGCCGTGCTGCACGAAATGCAAATGGAAGAGTGATTATGTATGCCGATAATATTACTGGCAGTATGCAGCGAACGATTGATGAAACCAATCGTCGTCGTGATAAACAAATTGCTTACAACCTGAAGCATAACATTGTTCCGATGACGATTTTAAAATCGCGCGCACAAATTCTGGATCAGAGTGCAGTGTTGCAGATACGACCAATGGAGGCAGGTGCTTATGTCGAGAGCAACGATGTAAGTTTAGTTGCTGATCCGGTTGTGAAATACATGAGCCGCGATCAGTTGGAAAAATCCATACGAGATACACGAAAAAATATGGAGAAGGCTGCTAAAGACCTTGACTTTATTCAAGCTGCCCGTTATCGTGATGAAATGTATGCATTAGATAAAATTATTAAAGAACGGTTTGAGAAATAATTAACTCAAATTTTCCAAATCAGCTTTTCTTTCTCTTCTTCGGGTAACCCGTGCAGCCACTATAATACTTACTTCATACAAACCATATAAAGGAAATGTAACAATCAGTTGACTGAACATATCAGGTGATGGCGTGATTATGGCGGCCAGAAAAAGACAAACTACAATTGCATACTTCCGGAACTTCCGCAAAATTTTATCGGTCAGTATTCCAAGCTTGGCGAGAAAATAAATTACCAATGGAAACTCAAACACCAATCCTGAAGTGAGGGATAAACCGCTTACAGTTTCCATATAAGAATCAAGACTGAAAATATTTGACACTAAAGAACTCACTTGATATCCGCCTAAAAAAATGACGGTGAATGGCGCGATGATGTAGTATCCGAAAAGCAATCCGATGTAAAACAATAATGATCCAACAATTACGACCCCATTTACTTTACTTCGTTCTGCTTCATATAAAGCAGGACTAACAAACCGCCAGAATTCCCATAGTACATATGGAAATGTGATGATCAATCCGGTCATAAAAGCTGCTTTCATGTGAATCATGAATTGGGAAGTGAGCTCAATACTTGTGAGCTGAAATTGAATGTCGCCGGTACACAAAGAATCGCCCATTCCTAACCAATGTCCGAGCTTGCAAAACAAAATGTAGGTCGGAAAATCGGGGTCCATGGGCCCGAGAATAATGGTGTCGAACAAAAAAGATTTGTTCAGAAACAAAATAACAGCAGCAACCAAAATAGCTGCGAGTGCGCGGGCAATATGCCAGCGCAATTCTTCAATGTGATCGAGAAACGACATTTCAGCCGTATCGGAACCTTTTCGTTTATTAAGTAAATCGAGTAGCCACATTTTACGGCGGCAAATATATCTTTCGGTGGTTACTTAGTTCCGAGTATGCTGTTTATTTCTGAAAGGTTGGGTTGCAGTATAATTTCGGTACGGCGATTTTTTCCTCTGCCTTCTGCATTTTCGTTTGAAGCAACCGGTTCAGTATCTGCTCTGCCTGATGCAGTAATTCTTGCATCATCAACTTTTCCATCTACCATTAATATTCGTGCAACAGAAGTTGCGCGCAGCACACTTAAATCCCAGTTGTCTTTCATTGCACCTGTGCCGGCAAGTTTTACATTATCAGTATGACCTTCCACTAAAATTTTTATGTCGGTGTTTTTATTCAGCACTTCCGCTAATTTTTTCAATGCATCTTTTCCTTTCGGATCAACAATAATGCTTCCTGATTTGAACAACAGGTTTTCAGAAAGTGATACATACACTTTTCCGTTCTTGGTATAAACTTTTAAGTCACCTGCATTTTCAAAACCCATTAACGCATCTGATACTTTATTCTTCAGTGCATTCATGAGCGAATCATTTTTTGTCAGAGCGCTTTCCAACTCCATTACTTTTTTATTCTTCGCCTCCAAATCACTTTTCAATTGGTCTAAATCTGATTGTTGTTTTTGCAATGTTGATTGCAATTCGTTCAGTGTTTTTTCTTTTTCATCCAGTTGTTTTGATTTCTCTGCTAACTGCGATTGAAATTTCTGTGATTCGTTGGTACTGTTGTTCAGCAATGCTTTATTCTGGTCAATTACTTTTTCATACAAAGTATTCAGCTCTTTATTCATCGCCATGATTTTGCGATACTGAATTCCGTAGTTGGTTGTGTCATCCACTAAATCTTTTCTTGCATTGGTTAAATCGTTCACCTGCTTGTTCAGGTCTTCGACTTTCGCTGTTAGTTCGTCGGTTTTTTCTTTGCACGATTTATTTTCAACATTCAGTTTTTCAATCATTGCCTGTGCATCTTCAAACTTGCGCGCAGGCACACATGCTGCGAGTAAACTCATACCTACTATTCCAAACAGAAATATTTTCTTCTTCATCACTTTAAAAATTTTCTCAAAGAAAAGATTTCAATCATTGATGGAAGATGAATTTGAATTTCATATTTCCAACAGAAAAAATTTCCTGTGCGATTAAGTTGACACACACAAAAAAAGAAGCCCTCCGGATTTCTCCGAAAGGCTTCTGACTCAGGTTGGTGCTTTACCTGTTTATTTTTCCATCATGAAACGGGTAACAGTTGCAACAGTGCCGTTACTGATTTCAAGTATGTACATTCCATTATCAAGATTATTAAAATCTTCATAATAAGTATTAGGCCCTTCGTTCGCAGTGTTCATTTCACTGTAAATTTTTCTTCCTAATAAATCATACACATTGATGGTAATGTTTTCGCTTGACAACGAATTGTATTCAACATTCAATTTATTTGAAGTAGGATTCGGGTACAGATTCAAAGTAGTTTCAGCTGGGTTGATTTCAACTGTACCACTTTGCATGGTCCGGAAATTTGTTCCACTTGTCAATACTGTTAAAGTGTAACAGCTGGTCGCACTTGAACCACTGTATGGATATACTTTAATTTTATAAGTACCAACTGTGGTGGTGTTATAAATGATGGTTTCGCTTGTAGTACCGCCGTTTTGCGCTGTAGTAATTAATGAACCACTTGGGCTATAAAATTGCACATCATAATCAAAAGGAAGATTAGTTAAAGTGATTTTAATTTTTGAAGCAGAGGATGAATTAGTAAATGAAAACCAATCAATATCTGAGGTTGTAGAAATTAAACCGGTGATGCTTCCATTGTTAGTGATTGGTTTTGCTGTAGTGGAAGTATTATTTGATTCATAAATATCAGTACAACCACCACCTGATGATAAAGTAGTGAACGACGCAACAGAAGAATAGGCGCCGGTTGTGGTACAAACGGCTTGAGCCTGAAAATTGTAAGTGGTATTTGCAGTTAATCCTGTTAATGATTTTGTAGGAGTGGTTGAAGTGGTAGTTGTCCAGGTTGATGCTGATGAAACTTTGTATTGAACATTATAAGAAGTTGCACCACTTACAGCAGCCCAACTTAATGTTGCAGCTGAAGTTGTAACACCACTTGTACTTAAACTTACCGGAGTACCGCAAGATCCGCCAGTAACCGGAACACAACCTTGTGAACTTGCCAATGAAAATCTTGAACCACCTGAAACAAACAACGCGTTTGAAACAGCAGCTTGTCCGGTTGTGAACATATACATACATGCATCATTAGTATAATCCATGTAGTTCATATACATATCACTCGTGTTGCTGCAAGATGAATTTGGGTAAGAAGGACAACCATAATTTTCATCAGCCTGATTTGGAGTGTCACCAATTCCATCAGTACCGCTGCAAGAAGTTCCATCATCACCCCATATGTGATACAAACCAGCCCAGTGACCAATTTCGTGAGTTGCTGTTCTTCCTAAATGATATGGAGTTGCTGTTCCGGGATGTGCTACACTTCCGATAGTTCCATATGCAAACACAACACCATCAGTTGCTGCGGGTCCACCAGGAAACTGAGCATAACCTAAAACACCTCCGCTTAAATTTCCGGTCCAGATATTTAAGTATGAATTCCTATCCCATGCGTCCAATCCGCCAGTGCTGTAATGTTTAATATTATCGTTTGTTGAGAAAGAAGTTGTGGTTGTGCTTCTGCGTTCAATTCCAGTTGTAGTTGCTCCGGCCGGCGTACGAGCAGCCAGACAAAAACGAAGATTGGTTGCTGATTTCAATCCTAAAAATATAGCAGGAGTTCCGGCAGCATCAGGATTTAAAAGTGCGAAATCCAGATTCAACTGATCAATCTGATATTGACATTGCGCATCAGAAATGTTTTGTGCTGAAGTATTATAAACCACATGAAACACAACAGGAATGGTAATAATTGCTCTATCGCCGCCCGGGTGAGATGCTATATAATCATTAGTAAATTGTTGAATTTCCTGCATTCTCGTTTCTAAATTTGGATCGAGTTGTTTTAATCGATCAAGATTTTCCATAGTTCCGCAAATGCGGTGTGGAATTGAATTTTGCGCAAAGCCAGTAAATGAAACTGCAAGCACAACGAGTGAGAGAAAAATTTTCTTCATTTCTATTGAGGTTGTTTGGTTTAAAATTTTCGTTTACAAATTAAGGTTCGAATGTAAAGCATTTCGTTCTATTAAAATAAATAAAAGAGGTTGCCGATAGTCAAATGGCATGTAGATAAAATTCATTCTTAGTATCGCAAGTTTTTTTTTCTGAATAGAAATTCTTTTCAGATTTATACAATTATTCATGGGAACCAATAACGAATAACTATTCAACTAATAACTTTCTAATTAATTATGTTCGCAATGAAATGAGTAAAGTAAGAACCGTTTTTTATTGCTCCAATTGCGGAGCGCAGGCAGCAAAGTGGATTGGCAAATGCCCCAGTTGCAATGAGTGGAATACTTATGTGGAAGAAGTGATTGAGCGCGAAAAATCAGCAACGCCCTGGAAGAAAAAAGAAAAACACGAAGCTGCTAAACCAAAAACCATTCAGGAAATAAAACCGATTCCAGATGAAAGAATAATTACTCCCGACAATGAATTGAATCGTGTTTTAGGTGGAGGAATTGTTCCCGGCTCAGTAATATTGGTTGGCGGTGAACCCGGAATTGGAAAGTCTACATTGCTTTTACAACTTGCTCTTAAAATGGAGGGAGTGAAAGTATTGTATTTGTCAGGTGAAGAAAGCGATCATCAAATCAGAATGAGAGCCGAACGAATCGGTACAAAAAATAAAGAATGCTACATCTTACCTGAAACTTCAACCGCATTAATTTTCCGTCATATTCAGGAATTGCAACCAGAAGTGGTGATTGTAGATTCAATTCAAACTATGCAAACTGAATTGGTGGAATCAACTGCAGGAAGCATATCACAAATCAGAGAAAGTGCAAGTGAGTTTCAGCGATATGCAAAAGAAAGTGGCGTACCTGTTTTTCTCATTGGTCATATCACCAAGGAAGGAATTATTGCAGGACCCAAAATTCTTGAGCACATGGTAGATACCGTGTTGCAATTTGAAGGTGATAGACATTATTCATATCGGATTTTACGCACTGTAAAAAATCGTTTCGGCTCAACTAGTGAATTAGGAATTTATGAAATGCAGGGAAGCGGATTGAGTGAAGTCAGTAATCCGTCAGAAATATTATTGACACAGCGCGATGAAATGCTGAGCGGAATTGCTATTGCAGCAACAATGGAAGGCATGCGACCACTATTGGTTGAAACGCAAGCGCTCGTTACGCAAGCCGTTTACGGAACCCCGCAACGAACAACTACTGGATTTGATTTGCAGCGAATGAGAATGCTGCTTGCTGTTCTGGAAAAAAGATGTGGGTTTTTCTTTGGAGTGAAAGATGTGTTCTTAAATATTGCGGGAGGAATTCGGGTAGAAGATCCGGCAATTGATTTAGCGGTGGTTGCTTCTATTCTTTCTTCTTATGAAGACAAATCACTCGCACCAAATATTTGTTTTTGCGGTGAAGTAGGACTGAGCGGTGAGATTCGAGCAGTAAACAGAATTGAACAGCGAATCAGTGAATCGGCAAAACTCGGTTTCAAAAAAATATTTGTTTCGGGCTACAACAAAAAAGGATTGAACTCACACAAGCTCGGCATCGAGGTGGTGTTCGTCAATAAGGTGGAAGATCTGATTCGACGGATATTGTAAGCTGCGTGTTTTATAAAACCGTGGCTCAACCTCCACAATTAAAAATAATATTATAAGAAAACATCCTAAAAAAAATATTCCGAAAGAAGTCCATTCTCTTGAAAATTCCTTTCCAAATATTTTATACTTCAGTCCTTCTCTTTTACGAATTCCGGAATAACTAATTGCGCCAAATGTGGCCGCAAAAACACCCAGAGCAAGAATGATGTATATCATCTATTTTGAATTTTAATTTCTGCAAAGTTGTATCACTATATTTTATTTCTCTGCAAAATCTTTATATTTCATTCAACAATTTAAAATGGGTAAAAACAGATTGTTTGATTTTATTCTTCGACCAGCGGATGATTTACTTAATTTATTTTTTCCGGAAGCATGTGTTACCTGCGGAACAAGTTTGTTAAATCAGGAAAAAGTTATTTGTACAATTTGTCGTTTCAAATTACCAAAAACAAACTTTCATAAATGGGAAGGAAATCCAATGGAAAAACATTTCTGGGGTCGTGTGAATTTTGAAAGGGCAATTGCGTATTTATATTTTGGAAAAGAAACTCGGGTACAGGAATTATTACACAACTTGAAATACAAAGGCAGAGATGATGTGGGAACATACATTGGGGAATTATATGGTTCTGATTTAAAACGCGACAGTGTAGTTTCTAATGTTGATTTTATAATTCCGGTTCCATTGCACCCATCACGCGAACGATTTCGCGGATACAATCAGGCATATATGATTGGAAAAGGAATTTCAGATGCAACTGGTATACCTGTACGAAAAGATTTTTTATACAGAGGAGCTGCTTCTACAACTCAAACAAAAAAAACAAGATTTGAACGATGGAAAAATGTAGAAGAAATTTTTTATACAGAAAAAAAGGAGCAATTGAATGGAAAGCATTTATTGCTGGTAGATGATGTAATGACCACCGGAAGTACTATTGAAGCATGCAGTCGCGCTTTGTTAAACGGCACCAATGTAAAATTGAGCGTCGCAACCATTGCCGTTGCTATGTGAAGTAAAAGCTGTTGTATTATGTTTCTTTTCAAATCGAATGAAGTTACATGCAAACTGAAAAAATTCAAATGAACAAACAGATTAAGGAATATACTTTTTTAGGCTTAATCGTGTTTGCGGTTTTTCTGATTCTATCAATTGTGTTTTATAAGGAGCGAATAATATGCATGGATTTTTCACTGGTTGATGTTGCAATAATTATAAAGGAAAATTTTGTACAAAAGCTGGTAAGGTTCGGTGGAGCTATTCCTCAGGTTGTTCCGCTGTTAGGAACAATTATTCATCTTCCATTGAAATTGATTTTGCTTTTTCATTCAATCGGAATGGTTGTGTTCTATTTAATATTTTTTATTCTGATTCTATTTAGAATTAAGAATTTCGTTTTTGGTTTTGCCTTATTGCTATTCCTGACTTTACTGGTAAGCGATAATTTCTACTGGATTTGTTCAGAGTTCCCGCAAGGAATGGCATATCTCTGTTTATATGGGGCATGGTTAATGGAAAAGCAAAAAACTGATTCAGCAATAAAACATTGGTGGTTTCATTTTCTGATTATACTCTGGATACAATTTTTCTACTTGCTCATTGTTTTCCCAATAGTATTTATATTTTGTTTTTTGTTTCTAATTTCTGAAAAAAGAAATTTTAAAACACTCGTAATATTTATTTCTATCACAATTGCATCTTTTATAATACGATATTTTGTT
>Ga0209596_1004488_pt1 | contig 10629 bp, 14 predicted proteins | sample M_130807_MF_Meta_FD_187314 | JGI IMG/M metagenome (GOLD analysis project Ga0209596, IMG submission 187314) | Freshwater microbial communities from Lake Montjoie, Canada to study carbon cycling - M_130807_MF_MetaG (SPAdes) (version 2) | ecosystem: Environmental > Aquatic > Freshwater > Lake...
CCGATCAAGCGCACGATGGCATCTTGGTTGGTGGACATACGCTCATCACCAATCGGAACAAAGTTACGATTTGCATGAGGACGGAAGAAAATGTATTTCGTGTTCAAGAAGTAACCAGTAGATGTCGGGATGTTGCCGCCGATACCACCGTCAAGAACAACGTCAGCGTTCATGTACTTGGAAGCAACAAAGCCTAATTCGGCCATTTTGCTTGAGCCAGGGAAACGCTGAATGTTTTGCAGGGAACTCATGAAGAAGCCCCACAAATTGTTGTCCAACAGGATCAAATCGACCACGTCAGAGCCGCGACTTGTCTTTGCATACAGGCGGTTAAAGCCGGTCTGGATGTTTGAGCTGGATGCTGATACGCCCAAGTCAGTAGAGAAGTCAAAAGTCTGATTGCGCCAGAATGACCATGTAGCGCGGTCAATACCACCGACCACACCGGTAGAGGGCGATGCGACCACCATAGCTTGCAGACCTGTGATCTGCTTGCCGTTGTTGGCTGTACCGTCCGAATAAATACCAGTAGAGATCAAGTTCTCAATTGATGCCTCGGCAACGTCCAAACGTGCGTCAAACAAATCAATGATCTGCTCTTCGCCGCTGTTTTGGAGCATCTCCAAGCCATTGATGGTAACTGCCACCGCTGCTTGTTTGATGGGAAACTGAGCCGCAGAGATCACGTCCGCAGGGCTGATGTCTAAGACTTCAGCGCCTGAGTAGTACATCGCGGTCGAGTTTGCTTGGAATGACAATTCTTGCAGAATGGTCGAACCACCTGTGAACGGCTTGTAACGGCCTTTCTCACGCAGGCGAGTCAACAACGCATTGTTTTTGGTCACGTTATCAGCAACGATGCCGGAACGAGATTCAATGGTGGTTGCTAAAACGTCTGAGTAATTACTATTGGCGTATGCCATGATTTACTCCTTTTTAATTCACCTGCCGCAGCGCATTGGCAATGACGGCTCGGCGATCCATTTGATTGACTGCACCTGAGATGGCAGCGCCTGGCGCCCCCCTAACCTGTACAGCCGCTTGTTTTGCTTTCTGTACCTGATTCTGTGCGGCGTAGCTTTGTTGCTGTTGAGCAAATAAACTTTGTGCCAATTGTGGATCAAGTCTTACGGCGGTGTCGTATGCCACTTGCAATTTCTCGCGTTCTGACATATGACTGATGTCCCCTAGAACTTGCGGCGCTTGGAGAAGCGACAACATACGGTCTTGGACTGCCTCAAAGTGTGCGTTTGCGGGGTCGCTCGCAAACTGCTGGATTACAGAGAGTGCTCTGTTTTCATTCTGTTTCTGTGCCTCGTACTGGCTCTGCGTGATGTGTTGCGTGAGCTGCTGTACTTGTTGCGCCAGTTGATTGTAGTGAGAATCTTGCTGTGGTGGGGCTTCGCCGCCAAAATAAGCAGCCACTTGATCCAATGGGATTTGGAACTGCTGAATCATTTGCGCGACCGCTTGCGACTTTTGCTGTGGTGTGCCTGTTCTTAGCAATGCCGCCGTTTGGAGCAATGGGCCAATCGCCTGCGCCGGTGTGCTGTTCTCGTTCCGCAAAATCCATTCATACGGCGCAAATTGCTCGGTGATTGCCCGAGCCTCTGCGTCCCGCTGTTTATATGAGGTAATACCCTTTTCGTAGTCGGCATCCCGCTGAGCAAAGGCTTGCTGTAACTCAGGCGGTGCTTTTTCCCAGTGTTCTTTCAGCTCGAGGCGCAGGCTTTTGGGCATCTCAGCTCTAGGCTTGTCTGCCATCTGCGGCGCTTGGGTCTGGTCAGTCGGAAACTTAGGGGCAAACTTACCACCCTCTCGGGGCTGGCTTGCAGCGTGTTTGCCACGGTTTGTCGGTGTTTTGGTCAGTGCCTCACGAATCGTGTCGGCTCTGCTTTGCGGCTCGGCTGGCGCTGTTTGGGGCGCTTCGACCGCTGGGGTTTCGGGTGCTGGTGTATCTACTGTGTCGGGTGCGACAACTTCGTTTTCCATCACTTCATCCTTTTCATTTGTTCCAAAGTCATTTTGATCATCTCCTTGCGCTCAGGCATGGGACGGTTGTGTAAACGGTTTGCCATCTCTACGTTAAGGTTAGACATCTTAACAGGTGCAATCGGTGCGCCTGGTCGGTCAAACTCTTGTACGGTCTGCAATTGACCGCGCAACCTGTCTCGGTGCGCTTCTTTCTTCTTGTTCCACTCTTGCTGTGCATACTTAACGTCAGAATGCCCCATCTCAATTGAATCGGTGCGCTTGAGGTGGTCACGCCACTGCTTTCTGCCCTCAATCATTACGCCATCAGGTGACATGAATGGGGCAATATCGCCCATCACTGCGGTGTATTCGCCAGATCGACCCTTAGACTTTTCATAAGGCTCGCTACCGTCAGATGGAAATACCCATGTTGTTCTCACATCATCTCCAAAATCATTGCAATATCTTCTTCATCACGTTTGAGCTTAACACGCACTTCAAGGTCTTTGACCCTTTGCATGAGCAAATCATAATCAATTTGTTTTCTGACCGCAACCTCTATTGTTTGCTTGGGCGCTGAGGTTATCTCTTCCCGCACTTCTGGCGGCAGGCCAAACAATGCCTCTTGCAATTTTAATTTGCGCTGGGTCTCTAGCTTTCTTTCTTTTGCCCATTGCTCATCGCGCTTTTTTTCGTCAAAGCCAAAGTGACCGCCTAATGGAATTTCAATAGGTATAGGCGTTGCCGCGCTTGGAACGCTTGCAAAAGGTGTTTGGGCAAAAGCTGATATGCCAAACACTTACGCCCCCCATTTTGCGGCGTTATCTACCCAAGTCGGGGCGCTGGTGGCGTTAGATTGCAAGACCTGTCCGGCAGTACCCACTTGACCATTAAATGCGACTGATCCATTGGTGTTAATGGTTACTGCGTCAGTCGTGCTAACTGCGCCATTAATGATAAAACTGATCTTTTGATTGTCCCAACTACCCAAAACCAATGGGCCACCGTATGATTCAACAAAACTTGCCAGCGGGGTTGAAAATCCGTTGTTGGGATAGCCTGCCGCCGAATAACTGTAATTTGCGTTATTTATTCCAAGCTCGCCATAGGCCGTATGACCGCCGTCATTGACCGCGTAGCTTGCATAACTTGTATTGCTTGAGCTTGTGTTTTGCAGGCTTGTGTAAAGGTATAACGGCTCACTTGCCGTAAACCCTGCAATTACGCCCGAATCGGTGTGAGCAGTTGCATCCCCAACATTTAAAGAGCCAACATTGGTTACGCCTGATGTGTAAGGTATCAAAACACGATTATTGGCATCCTGATTAACCGATTTTCCAGCAGGATAACTAACAAACACATCCTTTGTGCCAGCCGCAAGATTTAGGATTGACCCTGTAGATGAGGAAATTATGGTAGTTCTAGCCAGCGTACCGCTAGAGTAAGTCCCAATCCCAACCTCCCATTGAGCGCCGCCCGAGATTGTGTAATAGGTCGTGTTACCGTTACCAATTGCCGTGAATGACTGAAACCCCTCAACCGAGCCATCTAGCGTGATCGTCCCTGTACCTGTTGAGGTGGTGGTTTGTCTAACCCGATCAGCTAAGACAAGGCTCATGCTGTCTCCACGCCTATTACTAAGCCATCAGCACCCCTGATAACTTTCTTGGGTGCGTTAAGCTTTTGCATGGCAGCGCCAATGTTTTGCATAGACTCACCATGTAGGTTTGCCATGTTGTCGTGCAAGGCGGTTATTTTGTCCATTGCTTGGACAATTGTGCCGCCCAACTCATTGGTTATTTGTGCAGCCGCTGCTTCAACCACTGGTAAGTCGATGCCAGGGTTGCTACCAATCCTTGCCACCATGATCTTAGTCGCTGCGTCAAGTTCTGCTTTCCATCGTTCATATTCTTCCTTTCCAGCCATTTCTCGGGCTTTGATTTGAAGTTCATTGTTTTGCTTGGCGGCTTCAAAGTCCGCTTTCATCTGCGCCAATTGCATCTCGGCTTGTACCTTAGCTTGATGCATTTGCATTTCAAGCTGTGCCTGTGCTTGCGCCAATTGTGCGTCTGCTTGCATCTTCATCTGTTCAGACTGCGCTTGTGCTTGCATACGCATTTGCTCTGCTTGTTGTTCGGCTTGCATTTGTAGCATCTCGGGCGGTGGGCCAGGCTGTTGTTGAGCCGCTTGGTCTGCTTTGTCTTGCAAGGCTTTCATTGCCCTTTCAACCGCGCTCTCCAAGCCGCGACCAGCTCTAAATCGGCGCACCAAGAATAACAGCATCTCAGAGGCCATTGGCAAGGTTTCGGGCGCTTGGCTAATCATTGGGATTGCCTCACGCAAGAACAAGCCAATAGCTTGGATGGCTTCCTGTGCGCCTTGCTTTTCAGCCTGCTCATCAATCTGCGCCAAACTGTCAGCCTCGACCGCAATATGGAAGTCGCGTATGGTGCTGTTAGACAACATTTCCAATGCCGCTTGCAACCTTTGCGGGTCTTGACCGTCCGGCGTGTTCATCACACCTGACATCTCCACAATCAGCTCGGGCGGGTAAAACTTGCAAATGACCTGCGCCTTGAGCTTAAAAATGTCGGTTGCAAACCGCGCTACATCGCCTTGGCTACTCTTTAATCGCAAGCTGCCAAAGTTAGCTTTAAGCTGTTGAGCACCAAGGGTTTCTTGGGCTTTGGACGATCCACGCAAGATGTCCGATATGCCCATGATCTCGTAGATTGACTGCTTGACCTGTTCTCTGGCGGCGTACAGCTCACGCAAGGTCACAATGATCTGCGAGGTGTCCATCATGTCGATAGCGCCCTTTAAGCCGCCTTTTTCCGACATTGCCGCCCAACCGGTCACTGGGAATAGCTTGTTGTCTACGCCCTCGCTGAACATTCGAGCCAATTCCTTAAACTCGGCATTAAACACGCCGACCGCTTTACAAGCCTTGGTCAACAGGTAAATGCGTTGCGTCAGGTTATCCAGCTCTTGCGCCTGATCCTCATATTCGCAGTAATCAGGCACAGGAATCATTGTGCCGGTGGTGGTGGTTGCCATCAACGGCTTGGGGCATGGGAAAAACTCTTCAAGCTCTAGCGGGTCATCTCGCTCATCTAATGCCTGTGGATAACCTTTGGCAATCCAACAGACCTTGCCGGTGCGCTTATTCCAAATCTCATAGACCATCGCCTTTTTGTCGTAGGTCATCTTGGCGGTCAATGGATTTTTGCCGTCCATGTCGGTGTTGGAGCTGGTTAGGCTGACGTTCTTGAATATGTCACCAAAACGTTCTACGCCCTCGTCCTTGGTCATGTAGACGGCGCGGGCAACCCACCAAACCTCATCCCATGTGCGAGCTGGTGAATGCAAGAAGTCTGACCAATAGACGTAATCAATTGGGCTGTGAGCTGCGTCAATGCGCTCTGTTGGGTCTTCCACGGTGTTGTAGACCTGTGATTCTTCGGTTTCATCTAATACGCCGTCATCATCAGGTCGGTCATTGACGATTACAGGTTCGTAGCGAATCCATGCCGTACCGCGACCAGGCAACAATCTATCTTGCACCGCACCAGACATAGCAGCGTCAAAGTCACCGAATTGCGTGGTCTCGTACTCCATGACACGCTCAAGCATCGTGGAGGCCAATCGACCCACAGGGTCTTGATCCATGTAGCGGCGTGACACCTCGGGCTTGGCTTGGCGACCGTACAAGGCAGGAAACAGGACTTGGATGTTTGACCAGAGGATGTTGAATTTCATCCTTGGCATCTCAATGGCATCTCGCTCATCTCGATACCGTTTGACAACCTTTAAGCCGCGCTTTTCCCACTTATCAAATATCTTGATGGCGGTCTCAATCTGGTCATGCCAGTACGGGCCGACATCTTCGCCATCATATGCCCCTGTTTCATCGTACATGATCAGCTACCAGCGGCAAAGAAGAATGTCACATCCAATGCGCTGCCGGCAATTGTTGCATAGAGGCTAACCCCCACGTTGGCAGGAAATCGGTGAAACCCGATAGCTGGTGTGATCGTGCCACTCATTACTTCGCCGCCTGACCCGCCATTGCGTAGCACCAAAGTGCCTGAGCTGGTGTTGTTAACGTAGAAACCAATCAATTGGCAAGGGCCATTACTGACTGCGCCTGTGGCGGTGATGTTTTTATATCCACCGACTTCTGCTACTGGCTGGCTCATATTCGCTCCTCTTTATGTTGCATCTCATATTCCCACAGCTCATCGAGTGTGATGGTTTGCAGGGTCTTGCCCTTGGGCGGTGTCTGATCTTTTGCTTCTTGCCGATAGGCTACTGCAAGCATTCTAAACGCATCTGCGGGGTGTGAGCACCAATCGTGGCGCGGAGTTTGTCGAAAAGTTTTCTTATCTTCATCGTATTCCCGCTGATATTGCCTTAACGCTTCCAACCCCTCATCGCATCTAGAGTCAAAATAACAGATTGGCAACACCATCCGCACCGCTTGGATGCCGTCCTGCACACCGATCTCAGGCACGATGGCCAACTTGCTTATGCCGCCCAAATGTGCCGCCAACTGCTCAACAATGGACTTACCGCCCGAAGCCAAGGTCTTGGCTCTGGCATCATGCGGCAGGAAATGGCGGGTGTATCGGTAACCCTTGGCTATAACCACATTGGCTATTTCCTCAATGCTTGCGCCTGATACGGCGTAATAGTCCATCACCCTGATCTCGCCCCTGACCACCTGATAGAACCACACTGCGGTGTCGTCTCGGTAACCCAAATCCCATGCACTAAAAACAGGCGAGTCAGGCTCAAAGGGTAACTCTCTGATTCTGCCCTCGTCTTGCGCTTGGCGCATTTCTTGTCCATAGTAGGCCCCTAAGATACTTGCATCAAAACTGCACTCGTACTCTTGATCGTATTGATCAATGCTTAACTGTGACCGCGCCGCCTCTAATTCTGAGTCAGGCAATAGCTTAGACACTGATGCTGGTAGGCGTAACAGAAACCAATCTGGCACGACTTGGCTTACCTTGTAGATGTCATGAAACTGGTTTTTGCCCTTTGGCGTACCCCCAAACACAGCCCAGCCCATAGTGCTAGACAAAGTTGGTCTTACGACATTACCCCACACACTGGGCTTAAAGTCGCCGTATTCATCAAGATACACACCGTTGAATCCCATGCCCCGCATTGCGTCAGCATTGTCTGAGCCAAACAGCATGATCTTTGCGCCGTTCACCAGCTCCACCGACAAGTCGGATTCATTGGTGGCTTTGGTTACTGGCGCGGCGTAGAACTTGAGGTAATCCCATGCCACCCGCTTAGCTTGGCTACGAAATGGTGCAATGTAAGCATATTGGGCTGATCTGTTGCCCTCAGTTATGGCTCGCTTAATGAGGTCATTGATTGCCGCTACGGTCTTTCCAGCTCTACGGTGTGCGACTAAACAAGACCAGCGCTCTTTGCGCTCATGGAATGGCATGAAAGCCGCCCTTGGGTGGTAAGGGATAATTACTTCACGCCGCCCCATGTCACCACCATTTCTACCGGCCCATCATCCTTGCCGGTGATCTCAGTCCTTGCCAACTTGGGTACATGGTATTCAACTACTGATTGGAATAGCTCAAAAGCTTTGGCAGGATTGGGTTTTATGTCATGCTCAGGAACGCCCATAGCAACCTCATCAAGCCATTGTGCAAGTCGGTGGGCATTGCCATCCACAAACATCGCTATTGCCTCTCTAGCCTGCGCTGTGACCTTATTAGGCGTACCCGCAGACCTACCGCCTGCTTTCTTTCTAGTCTTAACTACTTTAGTTACGTCATTCATAATAAAGCATTATGTTATTCTGTTGGAATTGGGTATCTTAACTCTTGTTTTGTGGCAAATGGGCTTTGACCTGCGCTTATGCGTTGCTGGGCGTAGTCTTGTGCTTTTTTGTAAATTTCGGGCGTTGGCTCTAGTCCCATTCTTAACAGGTCAATCTCCTGTTTGTTAAGGGTTGGCACTAGCAATGGGTGTGAAACCATTCTGCCGTCTTGTTCATAGGCGCTTGAAAACTCAGTCATTGCGCCGCCTTGGTTTACAGGTATCTCACCAAAATACCCTTTACCCTTAAGTGTGCCTTGATTGATGTTTTGGCCTGTTTCTAGGTGTCTCATGCCATAAGGCGCAAGTCCATCTTGGCGGCTTAATGCCTGGGCTAACAAGGTGTAATCGGGCTTTACTTGGTAATTATCCATCAGAATCTACCTTGTACTTGCAATCCTACGCTTTGGTCATAAGGTGTTTTTTTGCCGTAAACGCCAATTCCCATGTTTTTGTTGAGCTGTTGCAAGTATTGCATTTGCATTTCTTTTATTTTTTGACGCTCAGCATCTTGACCTACCATTGCCCTTGCTTGAAATTGACCGCGACTCATTGGTGCGTTATAGCCAAGGGTTGCTGTGCGCTCTGGCGTATTTAGGCTTTTTAGCAAATCAACTTGAGCCGTACCATTACCAATCGGCAATTGATTGCTTAACATGGCCGAATTTTCTATACCCGTAGGAGTTGTTGTTTTTGCGTATTCAAAATTTCCAAACGGTGTGTCTGTTCCAATTGCACCTTGCAAAGCATTTGGATTTTTGTATGCCCTTGCGTTTGCATATCCCAATTCATTATCAATGCCATATTGTCCCACTTGATTGCTTTTCATGCGGTTGAGCTGATCCATCATGTTTTGGGTGTATAGCTCTTGTTCTTTTTGCCCTTTGGTGTCTAAATTAACCAAGGCTTTAGCCATTTCTTCTTTATCCATGTTCTAGCTCCCTCATCTTGATTAAGCCGTTGAGCATCCTGCTCTTAGTATTAAACCATTGCTTGCTGAAATCACAGTTTTGGTAATGGTCAAACTCAGGAATACCTAACGTGTAATGGGCAATCTTGGCGTTCTTGTTCTCTTGTTCGCCAATCAGTACGTTCCATTCTTTCGGTAGCTCACCGATAAGTGAATCGGGTAACCAACCGAATCGGTGCAGGTCGGCGCCAGTCTGGTCGTCCACAAATTCCGGTGTCAGCACTCGGTTTCTTAGGTGGTCACAGTTCCACAGAATCAGGCTTGACCAGTTCTTTCTAGGGTAATCCCTGTTTGCCGCTTCCATCGGTGTGCCAATGTATTTCTTTGGGTGCTTAGTCTGATATTCATGCTTAACAACCTGCACCGCTTTGGTCGGGTCAAATAGCTTGCTCAGGTCGTCAATGTTTGCCAGCATCAGCATATCACTTGCGTCTAAAAATATTGCCCTGCCGCTGAACTTGGTGAAGTAGGGTACAAGAAACCGTTGGTAAGTAAATGCGTTTGTGCCGTCCCTCTGTGAGCCGTACAAAGGTGTTATGGCGACCGGCTCGCTGGTGCGCTCAATCAGGCTTTGGCAGAACACATGGTAGCCAACAGCCTCCCGAGGGTCATAGCCAGCGAATATCCTAATCATTTGAATGACAGTAGATAGATTGTGCTGTCAACCAATGCGGCAATTTCATCCACAATATTCTGGAGCTGGGTGTCGTCCGGCAGCGCATCACGGTTCTTTTCAATGTATGTTTTGATGCTGGCAAGGTACTTTTGCGGGTCTTTGGCGTTATGGAAATTCTCAGGAAAATCCTTGATCTTTTCGTAACAGCCTGAGTATGCCTCTGCGTAGCTATCAGCCAAATCGACAATGGCTGGGTAGTATTTGCCCAAAGCCTTGTGTGTGGCGTATGAATCGGTGCTCAGGTGCATGAAATGCGTCACCGTGGAGCTGTGAAACAGCGTGGAAATAAAGTCGGCTACGTCTTTTTTCATGGTTATCCTAAAAAAAGCAGGGGTCAATGCCCCTGCAAAGGAGACAACTGCGGCTCAATTGTAAACGCTGGAATAGGTAAGTCAACAGGCCACAATCCCGCTTGGGTTAACGCATGAACCGTCCCCATGTGTGCCGCCAACCACTTTTTTTGCCGTTCCTCTTTGCTTAATTCTTTGCCTTGGTCAATTTCATAATGGCATTTAAGGCATAGCGCAGCCACCAGATTGTCGTCAGCCTTTACGCCCCGACCCTTACCACCACCCCAGTTTGTGTGCGCCGCTTGCACCATATTGCCTGACCCGCAGGCTTGGCAATCAAGTCCCGCCACCAGTTTGAGTAACTTTTTTGACCTTACATATTGATGTTTTTGGAACATGGATACACTTCTTTTTGGTTGCCGTTTTAAATGCTTGCGGTGATTATTTTGGGTCGGCCTTGTGCCGATCCCCTTTTTATTCCTCTAATGCTCGAAACTTTACGCCTTGCTGTGCGCCAAACATGGATGACAGCTCAATCAGCTCGGTCATTTCAGCCACGCTCATTTTGCTTGTCCTTGCGCCAATAACCACAAACCCGCCCTCAATGCCAGGCACGATTTTTTGCTTTTTTAGCGCGGCAGTTAACACATCTTTCCATTCTTCCTTGGGTAGCTTTTGACCGTACCAAACCACTTGCTGGGCAATGTCCTCAAGATTTGCCCACATTAAGCGGTTTTGTTCAAGACTTCTCACTTAAAACCCCAATCATGCGTAAAGCGGCATCAGGCGTGTCAATCTTTGCCAATGTACTACCTGTCCAATTTGCAAAAAAGTCGGCTTGTAGCGCCGTTAAACGCTTTTTAGAG
>Ga0209596_1004489_pt1 | contig 10625 bp, 7 predicted proteins | sample M_130807_MF_Meta_FD_187314 | JGI IMG/M metagenome (GOLD analysis project Ga0209596, IMG submission 187314) | Freshwater microbial communities from Lake Montjoie, Canada to study carbon cycling - M_130807_MF_MetaG (SPAdes) (version 2) | ecosystem: Environmental > Aquatic > Freshwater > Lake...
ATTTTATCTTGTGGGTGTAATGTTGAATATACCGTAGGAGAGAATCCTGTTGTTGATATTGCTAACAATAATATAGGTTCTGTTGACCCTGTTTTATAATTACCTGTAGTAATAGGGTTTTTGATATCATTGTAGTTTGGTTGGTCATAACAAGTTTGATAATCTGTCATCAAATAATAACTTCCAGCAGTTAGTGTTCCACCTGTGGCGAATGAATATAAATCATCGTAAGTTCCTTCGTTATAGTTTGAATTAGTGAACGCAGAATATGATATATGGTATGTATCACCACTCAATTCTACGGGAAATAATGTATCCGTTGTTACTCCCGAAAGATATGTTAGTTGTCCAATTGTTTTTCCTGTTAATGCCATAATATTTTTATTTTATAAATAGTCTAAAGTTTTATATTAATACATTAAGTATTCATTATCGCCAACAATCAAATATTCATCATCACCAATCAAAATTGGGTTAATTAAAAAGTCTGGAGTTGTAGTAGTGGTTGTTGTCGGAGAAATTGTTGTAGTTGTTGTTGTAGGTAATGGTGTCGGTGTTGGTGGTGGACATGTTGGACAACTTGGACATGGGGTAGTAGTTGTTTGGGTCACCACGGGTCCATTAATACAACAAGGGAATTCAGACACATAACAACTATCATATGGTAAATCGTCAGCAATAAATGAGTCTTGGACATTAATATAAAGTTTTTCTCTGATTGGTAATATCAATACACCATCACTACTTCTCAACATAAACTGAGCCTCATATCTACCAACCTTACTTGTGTCTCGGTTAGTAAATTGATAATATAAATAATATTCGGGTTCTGCGTTTGGTTCTATAAACGTCTTTTCTACAAAACCTGCTGGTCTTGAGGTTATTTTCGGAATTCCTGTCTCAATATCAACCATAGAAAAGAATAAAGAAGACACCTCAATCAATTTCATAAAATTGTTGTATTCACTTCTTCCGTCCTTCACCACCTGTAATTTAATGACGGGTAGGGTTGCGTTTTTTTTGATATAAAACTCCATTAATTATTTTTAATAATAAATAGTTAGAATTACATAAAATATTTAATTTAACTTTCTTTTCTTAATTCCGCAGCATAATGGTCGAAACGATTATGTTCTATTGGGGTTAACAGTAATAAACCAGAATTGATTTTTCCTTTTATAGTTTCTTGATAAATGTTGCTCATCCACGTTTGTTCGTAGGGCCTATCCCATTTTGTTTCTTGAAACATTTTACGATTACCTTCTTTTGTAAAAAAATGAGTCCAATTACAGTAGTAAATTTCACCTGTTGCATAAGGTAACCCTTTATGTGATTTGATATTTTTAAATTCCGTTAAAGGAGCGTTAGGGTCTAACCCTTGTACCGGTAATTTAGGGTTGTTCGGCCAATGTTTTTGTCTAAAATCTTGCGGAGTGTTATACCACGGCCAACAAGTAGAGTTATCACCAAAAAATTCACTAAAATTCAACTTCAACATATCAAAATTTTCTTTTTGTAATATTTCTAAACATTTTTGATATAAGTTAGGTGTATAACGATTAAAACCATTACGACAAGTTTCACCCGGTTTATTTTGAAAAAACATATCGTCTTCACTGAAAATTCCGACTTCCAAATCAGAATCATTAAAATGGTCAGAAATAAATTGTCTTCCCCCGCAAATACCTAAATTATTTTTTTTGATATGTTCAAAGTTGTGCTCCTCACATAATTCAAGATATCGTGGTGTTGTAGATAAATCCGTTGAATTATCCAATAAGAATTTTTTTGTTTTAGTTATAAAATCAGAATCATAGTCTAACATACTTTTAATTAATGTTTCAAATTGTTTTGGTGAATTAAAACTAATCACATATAATCCCACCTTATCAGTGTTTAAAGTTGTCATAGATTTTACGTAATCTAAAGTAGTTTTCTTTGTTTGTTTAACAATAACTTTATCATTCTTTAAATCTTCAAAAAACTTACCCATTAACCCATTACTTTCTATTTCAGAATAACTAAATAATTCGGGGTAAAGATATAACAATATAGTAAAAATACTTTCTTCTGTGCCCATTAACCCTTGGTTTAAAGTATCAATTAATAAACTGTAATATAAATTATTGACAGTCTCTATTGAGCTTTTTAAACCGCCAAAAAAACCTCCTCTACTTACCATATTAACTTTAACACCACAATACTTATTCATTTTATCAATTTTAAATCCATGAATTTCCGTATTTGTCTCATATGGAAAACAAACAAAGTTAAATTTGTTAATGTATTTTGGTAATTTTTCTAATACTTTATCGTGAGTGAAATATCCTAGATGAACTGTATTGGTTAATCCTGCGTCAATCCAAAACATATGTTCCGAATTAAATTTATCTAAAATTCTTGCATCATTAAGTAAAAATACTTTAGACATCACTAAAGGATTATACATTTCTAATTTTGCTTGAGTTGAATCTTTTAACCATCCTACTTGATTATACCATTCAGGGTTATTTCTAATATTTTGAATCTTTGTATAGTATTCGTTATTAACAAACCAACTTTGATTTCTGATGATAAATTGAGTATTCTCTTTTTTCCTATGTTGCCAAACAAATGATTCTAATTCTTGGTCTCCAAAAATAATCATATTGTTTTCTACTTTGAGTAATTGTAAAAACTTTTCTTTATAATGGTCAAAAGAACGTGACCAACCTTCGGTTAACGATTCTCGTTTTATATCCCAAAGTCCTGTTACTAATGTTAACATATTAATTTAATAAATCTAGTTTTATTTTTTTTATGAAATGGTCTATAGAGATATCTGACGAACAATTTTTAACAAACCAATCCCTAGCATTTTTAGAAATGAAGTTTAAATATTCATCATTATTTTTAACCATATCCCAAGTGTATAGTAAATTTTTTTTGAAATCTTCGTAAGAAACATACTCTGGATTTCCATTATTAGTGTAATCACAAGAATGATAACAACTAATGTAATGATAATTAGGTATTAATGGGTCAGGGTAATTTATTTGTAAATTAGGTCGTAAAACCGGAACCCCTATTGCAAAACATTCAATATCTCTATTACAAATTTCGGTTCCTCCTGGTAAACTTAAACTAACCAAATATTCTGACATTTCATTTAGATAATCTAAATATTTTAAATTTTCTTTATTTAGATTTTTATCAATAACAAGAATATCCTCCCGATTTAGCCCTTCGGTCATTTTTTTTCTAAAGTCCCACATCCACCCTCTAAAAAATAATTTGTTATGTTTGGGTTTTCTATTTTCATATATTTCACCAATATTATCGTAACAACAATCAAAATATGGGTTATAAAAAAAAGAATTATAAACATTATCTATGTCATCAGGAAATTCGACATCTTTATTATTTTTAGACACTTTTTTAAAGTTAAAATAATCCAAATAATTAAATCCTCCGGCGTAGAAAAATTGTTTCATTTTTTTTGGTTTCCATCCCATGTGAGTCATAAAATGATACTTCCAATTATCAAATAATGATATTAAAATATAATTTTCATTTTCGGGGTTAATTAATGAAAAGCTCATACAACTATACGTTCCACCTTGACCATATTTTTCATATGTTGGGTCTAATTCTACTACAAACTCATGTTGTGGATAAACACTGATTAATTTATCTTTTAAATTATTAAATAAGTTTGTAACATAAAACTTATTTCCATCCGTTAATAAGTTTCTAAAATGATGTCTAATCACATATTTCATAAATTACCTGTAATTCTTTCGCACCACCCTTTTGATTTTGAATGAGGCCAAACAACCCAATATTTTGGTTTATGTGTCGTTTGAAAGTCTCTCCATACTTTACAATACCCATCAGGGTCTGTCATCATTCTATTAATCTCATTTATGTCCGCATCTTTTCTGAAGATAGTTTCATCTTTTTCATTATGAAATGCTACCACCCAAAATTCATAATCTTTTTCGGGCACTTGAGTAAATCCAATATCAATACAATGTTTAAAGATACTGGCAAAACTATTTTCCCATTCTTCTTCCGTTTCAAATATTTGTGGGTTTGGTGGATAATGTTTGTCTAATGTATATTGTTGGACGGCTCTTCTTGAGAATCGTAATCCTGAATATATTTCATAATCTTTTAATGTTCGTTCTGTTCCAAATCCGTAAGGTCCATCATGCCCTTCTTGAGTTTCACCATCCATACCAAATAATTTTCTATTGGTTAAATGTGAGTGATTATTTTTTTCTCCCCAAGTTTTATCAATATCCCATTGTTTCGTTCTACCTTTACGGGTGTATTCGTGATAAACAACAGGAATGTGTGGATGGAACAAATCGTAACCCCAAGTGTAAGCTCTTACCGCAATTGAAATTTCTTCACCATGAAAATAATATTCGGGGTTGTGTTGAACTTCAGTTGAAAACTGTCCTAACGTAAAACAGAAATGGGCGGAATAGAATCTTGATGTTACAGGTTTTTTCATTTCTTTCCAACCTGGAATTGTTTCAGGTAAAAAGAATACCGCACCTTCGGGAATGAATCTATCAAACGCCATTCTCCAAGCTTCTTGTGAGCGACCCGCTGGGTCATTGTCAGGGTCAAAGGAAGGTACGTATCCTGTAAGGAGAGGTTTTTTATGTCCGTCCTTCTGTAACCCCTTTATCATTTTGATAAGGATATCGTCCCAATCCTTAACAAATCTCATATGGGAATCAATCTGTAAAGTATATTCTTCCCCTTTATATAATTGTTGAGTTAAATTTCTTGCCCAACAAACACCTTTTGAGTCAGTATGAGGGATATCTAAAATTCTAAATCTTTTATCATCTCTCCATTCATCAACATTATCAAAACCATCTTCAGGATTAAATTGTCTTGCTATTGCAAATATAAGATTTTTTGGGTATTTAGCGTTTGCCAACATATCTTTAATTGTTGGGACTAGTTGTGGGTCACAAAATGACGCAATTTGGACAAATATCTTCATAAAGTTTTAATGAAAAAATATATAATAATAAAAAAAACTAAATGGTGTTGTAAAATCAATAATTAATAATTTTACGTAGGACAAGGACCTAATGTTGAGGTTGACATGTTTATCGCTGAGACAAATCTTGGAGATGTACTTGTTACTCCTGTTATTTCTACGTTCATATATTATAAATACTTTAAGGGCAAGAAGGTAAATCGGTTACCACCCCAGCAGTTACTTCAGCAATTGCGTTGTATGTTGGTGACCCACCTATTTTAACTAAAAAATATCCCGTAAGAGACGTTGGGTCACATCCTGTAATGTTATTGTATAAAATGGAACCAATTTGTGGTTCACTATTATCAAGATATGGTGAAAAAAAGGCATTAACCCCACAAGTACCACCTGTAACACAATTAAATGCTGTACACGCACTTAAAAATGAAGTATAAAAGTATCCCGTAATATTTGTTGAACTACCAAAAGGTGTGTTGTATGGGTGTACTGCACTTGGGTCACATGTTGGTGTAGGAGTAGGAGTAGATGTTGGTGTTGGTGTAGGTGGTGGGCAACCACCGTCAATACAAACACTTGATATTGTTATATTAACAAACTCAGGATTTGAACTTGGTAGTTTACCACAAACGTATAATATCGTTGAAGGATTAATCACACCATAAAAAATAATTCCGTCACATTGGGTATAAGTAAAATCTTGTTCCGTGATTGACGTATTTTCAAAAGAAATACAATTACAATTAATTATTGGGGTTGGCGTAGGTGTTGGTGTAGGTGTTGGCGTAGGTGTTGGAGTTAAACACGTATATAGTTGAATTATTTCACATCCTAACGAATCAATTAATTTAATGATAATTTGAGAAACACCATCAAGGGGAGTTGGGATGGCAACAGTATAAGTTGGGGGTATTGTTGTTGCAGACGACACTAAATAACAATATGTTAATGTTATATCACACACATATATGTCATATGGTCCTGTGCCTGTTGCACCTGTTATCTCAATTGTTTGCATAATAGTTAATTATTAACTATGTTTAATATTTCATTCAAGTCAAAAATTCTACTTGAGTCATCTCCAAGATAATCAACGTATTTTTCTAATTTAACAATATTATAGTCAAAGATATTAATAAGTGTTTGATGGTCTTTTTTTGGTATAAGTTCTCCATTGTCATTAATTTCATATTCACTTAATAACATTTGAATAGTTGTTCCTTCTTTAATAATTGTTAGAAGACGAGTGTAATCTGGATTACCGTATGATTCTTTTATGTATGTATAATTGTATTTTGTCATAATTAAAATGTTTTAGTAAACCATAAATCCAACTGTTTGTAAAGCCGCTTGCGTCCCAGTTGTAGCTGAATTAATAATTTCATAAGTTAATATATCTAATTGAGTTAATGATGCACTATTAGTTAAATCACTATAAACACCTGCAGCCGAACCTGCTGGTATTGTTATTTTTAATGATGATGAGGAAGCATTTATATGTAAACCAATACTAATTTGACCTGATGCTGGTTGAGCAGTATTTATTCTTAATACTAAATACCTAGCGGTTCCACTCAATCCCGCAAATACGGTACCTCTTGCTACACGTGATGCAAATACTGCTCCAGTTACACTACCGTTTATATAATAATATAAAGTCGAACCGCTTATCATAGTTTGATTTACAAAACCATTCATCCAAGTACCTGTAAATCCTGTCACATTAAAGGTTCCACCACTATTATTTGTGAATGTGGTCGTACCTGATGAATAAGTGCCACCTGTAACAAACGTATCTGTTAGACCTGTCACATTAAATGTTCCTCCCGTATTATTTGTAAATACAATTGTTGAACCTGATTTTGTCCCTCCTGTAACTCTAATATCAATAGGTGTGTTAAATGTGTGAGTACTACCACTTGATATAATTGAAAATGTTGTTCCAGTATTCGTCCCAACAGTTAATGTTTGAGCAGCACTTGTTAAACCATTAATAGCTGTTATACCTGTACCAGACATTATACCACTCTGTTGTGTAACAGTAAGTATTGTTGAAGGAATTATAGGATGGGAAAATGGGATAGTTTGTGCTGCTTCATATAGTAATCTAACGTGTGTGTCTGGTGTACTCCACATTAATTGATAATAATCTCCAGCAACTATATCTAAAACATAATTCCAAGAAGCAAGAATTGCAGATGATGCTGCTCCTCCTGTTAATATTATTTTGCCACCACTTCCAGCCACATCAGTTCCATTTTTTCTTAACCATATATCTACAGCATCAGTGCCACTATTTGTTCTATCAAATTGTGCTGAAAATTGAATGTTATATATTCCTGTATTTGCTATTGTTATTCTTGTTAAATTACTTCCATCACTTACTATTGTTATTCCATTACTTAAATCAGTAATACCAAATTTCATTGCATAAGGTGTGTTAATTGTGGTAGCAGTTTGCGTAGTATTATCTTGAAAAGCTCCATAATAACCCAATGGTGTTGCGGCCGTATTAGTTCCCCACTTCAACCCTGTTGTTGTAGAACTATCCGCTAATAGTATTTGTGTGTCAAGTCCTACAGGTAGTCTTGTATCTACAGTTGTATTTCTAACGTATATGTCACCTTTTGTTGTAAGAGGTGATGTTGTAAATCCTGTTACGGTAAAAGTTCCTCCCGTATTATTGGTGAATGTGGTTGTACCACTTGAATATGTCGCCCCTGTTACAAAGACATCAGTTGGTAAGTTCTGATAAGTCATAGCCGATATAGTTGTTGCGGTCAATCCTTGGGCTGAAGTATTACCTGTTACAGTTAAATTCCCGTTTACGGTCCATCCCGTAACAGAATTAATTGTTGCGGTTAAATCGGGCTGACCATTATTCTGTTTAATTGTAAAAACATTTGTGTTATATGTAAAACCTGTAACATATGTATCAGGGTCTATAGGCAAATTCTGATATGTTGTTGCCGATATTGTTGTCGCAGTTAAACCTGACGTAAATATTGTGTCTCCTGTTACAGTTCCTCCCGACAATGGAAGATAATCTCCCATGAAATCAGGTAAGTTCTGATAAGTTGTTGCCGATATTGTCGTTGCAGTTAATCCTTGAACAGAAGTATTACCTGTTATAGTTAAATTCCCGTTTACAGTCCAACCTGTAACAGAATTAATAGTCGCTGTCAAATCAGGTTGCCCGTTGTTTTGTTTTATCGTAAAAACATTTGTATTATATGTGAATCCTGTAGTATATGTATCTGGGTCAACAGGTAAATTCTGATATGTTGTTGCTGATATTGTTGTTGCAGTTAAACCCGATGTAAAAATAGTATTACCCGTTACAGTTCCTCCCGACAATGGAAGATAATCTCCTATGACATTAGGTAAATTTTGATAAGTCGTTGCCGATATTGTTGTTGCAGTTAAACCTGACGTAAATGTTGTATCTCCTGTTACGGTTCCTCCCGACAATGGAAGATAATCTCCACTAACACCTGTATTACCTGTATATGCCGATAAACTAATAGTAAATGCAGAATATTGGTCATTTCTATTTTGTGATAGTGTTATTATATCTGAGTTTAATGTAAAACCTGTAACATATGAATCAGGGTCAACAGGTAAATTTTGATAAGTTGTCGCCGATATTGTTGTTGCAGTTAAACCTTGAACTGAAGTATTACCTGTTACAATTAAATCACCATTAACTGTCCAACCCGTAACACTATTTATGGTTGCGGTTAAATCAGGTTGACCATTATTTTGTTTTATTGTAAAAACATTTGTATTATATGTGAATCCTGTAGTATATGTATCAGGGTCTATAGGTAAGTTCTGATAAGTCGTAGCCGATATTGTTGTTGCAGTTAAACCTGAGGTAAATACTGTATTTCCTGTTACAGTTCCCCCAGACAATGGGAGATAATCTCCTATTAAATTGGGTAAGTTTTGATACGTTGTTGCCGATATAGTTGTCGCAGTTAAACCGTGTACCGATGTATTACCAGTAACAGTTAAATTTCCATTAACTGTCCATCCTGTAACAGAATTAATAGTTGCAGTTAAATTGGGTTGACCGTTATTTTGTTTTATTGTGAAAACATTATTTCCATAGGTAAATCCTGTCGTATATGTATCAGGGTCTATAGGTAAATTTTGATATGTAGTTGCAGATATTGTTGTTGCAGTTAAACCCGATGTGAAAATAGTATTACCCGTTACAGTTCCTCCTGATAAAGGTAAATAGTCACCTGATACACCACCCCCTGTTACAAATTTTTTCCATACCGCAGTAGTTGATGTCTCACCACTTACCCCTTCAATAGTGTTTGCTGTCCATGAAGAAATAAAACTAATACCTTCAGGTGAATTTGATTTAACGGTTGTCCCAAAATCTGAAAAAACCACAGTCGCTCCACCAATACCTGTCGCACCTGTTGCGGAATTAAATAAAGTTTCAAAATTAGGTATTTGATATTGGTAAATTTGATTCTGATTTATCACATAAACCATCATCCCAATTCTTCGTCTTCCTGATGAAATATTATCAGAATTAAGGGTTAACACATCAAATGAAAATGGTGAACCATTCCCTTTATTTAATTGAATGGGTATTGTATTTCCACTATATTTTATTAATCCCGTTGTTGGAGGAATAGTATAAGACAAATCATTTAATGAATACACCTCCATGTAACCACCTGTCGATAAAACACTAAAATTAGTTCCAAAGATATCATTTCTTTGGACACTTAAATTACCTAAAAGTGTTAAAGGTGTTAGTGGATTTTTATAGTTAAAACTCATTTGTTATATATTATTTTAAGGTGTTGTTGCATTACCCCTAAAATAAATATTTTGTGAGTCGGTAATTTGCGCTATTGTATTAGGAAAAGTTGTATAAACTTTATAAACCACATTTGGAATTGTTCCTCCGGAATATGTAAATGTGTATTCACTAATAGTCCCTTCAGTCGCAAAGGCTGTTAATAAATTAGGATTATTTGAGGTATTAACATCAATTAAAACTTGTGTTTCATTATTAGTTAATAAGATTGGAATAATCCAAGTATACCAAGCATTTCCACCAACACTATTTTCAATAATTTCGGTAGTTAAGAAATTATATTGAACAATCGCATTACCAAATGAATCATTACCTCCACTATTTTGTGGAACTGTTTGTTGGATTATACTTGGGAATTCACCATTAGTCCAACCAGAATAATTCACATAACGATTCATCTCAAGGTTGAAATCATTTTGATTTTGGCTTGGTTGAGTTGTATTACTAAATCCAAAGAAATTTAAACTACCATCATACATCCATTGACCAATATTTGTCGCACCTGTTATCGGTTCAATAAATAGATATGCAAAATATACAGGTGTTGGTGTTGGAGTTGGTGTTGGTGTTGAAGTCGTTGTTGGAGTATAACATGGTGTTTTAGTCACCGTTGGAGTCGGAGTTATTGTTGGGGTCGGAGTTCTTGTTGGAGTCGGAGTTTTTGTTGGAGTTGGACTTGGACAATTATTTGGACTCTCGGTTGGTGTCGGTGTTACTGTTGGTGTTGGAGTTTGAGTTCTTGTTGGAGTAATTGTAGGTGTAGGTGTTGGTGTG
>Ga0209596_1004490_pt1 | contig 10624 bp, 20 predicted proteins | sample M_130807_MF_Meta_FD_187314 | JGI IMG/M metagenome (GOLD analysis project Ga0209596, IMG submission 187314) | Freshwater microbial communities from Lake Montjoie, Canada to study carbon cycling - M_130807_MF_MetaG (SPAdes) (version 2) | ecosystem: Environmental > Aquatic > Freshwater > Lake...
CTGGGTGAGGCTGTCATCCATCCACAGAGCAACAAACTTTGCTTGGCAAACCTTGATTGCGATTGCATCGACTCCCGACTTACCGTGAACGTCGTGGCCTGAAATAGTTCAGCTTCAACGCCGTGACGTAGCGAACGCACGCAAACCACCGACCCGTCAAACGAGACTGCGCAACGCCGATTTCAATGACCTCATGGCCGGTGTTCCAGTAGCACGTTCTCGCAATGGCACGTTCGCGGGTGTCGGCCATGCCCACGCCCTCTAGACATCCGCAGTTTCCGCGATGCTGAAGAATGCCGGTGCGTGCCATTTCATCAGCGTCTTGCTGCGCCGTCTCTGTTGTCACATTTGGGATCACAGCCTTGGTTGTGGTCGTTGTCGTGTCAGCAGCTTGGGCAACTACGGCACAACAGCAAATCGCAAACGTCAACGCAATAAACAAGTTCATCTTCATTCTCCTAGGCCATCGGAAGAATCACGGCAAGCCGATCACCGGATCGGAAAACAGTGCCAACACTGCTGCCGTTTTGCTCGATCTTGACCATATCACCAGTGTCAAGGCTCGCCAGAAACTCAATGACGTGCACAGGGTTGAGTTTGACAATCGCCTTAGTGCTGCCGCTAAGATCGCAGCGTGCACGGCTTATGCCGTTCTCACTCGACTCACTGCTGACGGTCAACGTGGAATCCACAAAAATAAACTGGCTGGCCCATGATGTCTCGCTGGTGCAAATCGAGCCTTGCCTCACAACTGCTAGCAATTCGGCCACTCCGACCGTTGTGCCTGGCTGCTCATCCGGCAGGCTCTTAGTCCAGACAGGAAACTGCCCGTCTAGAAGCCGTGTGGTCAGGATGGTGCCGTCTATCTGGAACATAAGCTCTGATCGGTTGGCATCCAGACTGATTGACGCAGTGCTAGTGCCTACGATTTTTAGCATCACATCGATGGCATTCTTTGGAACCAGTTTTTTTGCATCATCGCAAGCGTTATTGATTTCCGCGTTTGCGACGTGCATTCTTTTGCCGTCTGTTGCCACCATGTAAAGAGTGCCAGCCTTGTAGTCCAGCTGCACAGCATCGAGTACATAGCGTGCAGAATTAGGATCTGTAGCGTCTTTAACCGACCGCATCAGCCGCACAAACTGATCGCCCGGCAATTGAGCGATGGGAAAAAACTCCTCTGGCGTGTGCTTCGGGTATTCTGCCGGATCGCTCGTAGGCAACAGCCACTTGCCGTGGCCGCAAAGGATCTTGCACTGCGTGCCGTCTGTGCTGAGTACGACTTCGGCATCTGACGGCACTGCTGCCAAGATCCGCGACAGCCGTTCGTGCGGCACTAGCATCGCTGGCCCGTTGGCACCTAGCTCTGCTGTGATCCGCATTTCGCCATTGCTGGCAGTGATGCAATTCATGCCATCAAAAAGCACGTTGGCGTACAGCGGGTTGATGGCTCTGGTGTTAATTGCCTTGCCAACCGTCGCCAGTATTCCCTTTAGTTTCCCGACGTTCAATGCCAACTCTGTGCCACCATGCCGGGTCACGCTGGTCAAGCTCGCGCTGCGTTTCTTTTTTTCTTTGGTCGCTGTCATTTTTCTGGCCCTTTATTTCTTTGCCCACAAGAATGCCAATCGCAAACGTAAGCGATTGCAAAATCACACCGACTGAAATCAACATCAACTCGGTCATAGTCCCGCCTCGATTCTTTCGATGGCTTGTGCCAAACGGATCGTCCGCTGCTCCAGCTGCTGGATCGTCTTGACCGCCGCCTGCATAATCAATCTGTCATCGCTCTGAAGATCTTCGTCCCACGATCTACGCGCCAAAATTTGCACCAAATCTGAAATCGATGTCGTTCGCTTCGCACGCCTCATGTCGGCACCTCCAATGCTGCCGCAAGGGATTTCACCTCTGCTGACGATTGTTCTGCCAAGCGAAACTCATCGTCTGTCATGTTGCGGGTGTACTTATCCCGCCAGTAACGCCGCTTCGCCTGCGGCGTTGGCGTTGCCTGCTGCGTGCCGGTGCGTGTGCCGCCACCGTCTTGGCATCGGCTCAGCCAGCCGGTGAGGAACTTTCGCCAGTTCGACCGCTTCGATTTCGTCGGGTTGGATCGCAGCCACTCACCGGCCTTGGCAAGTTCGGTGGTCAGCGTTGCCGCTGGGTACGCCGTCGCCCAGGCATCGCGGTCAACGTCGGTGATGCCGATCCAGCCTTCGACAGAATCCCAAGAAATCGAATCCTTCTGCGGCTGCCGCTTAGGCAACGCCGCAGATTTATCCGGCTCCATGACAGAAGGATTAGAGGGAGAAGGATTAAAGGGAGAAGGATAAGAGGCGCAATCGTACACGGCTCGTACAAACTTATTTCCGGCAGTGCCGGACTTATTCACGGCTTGTACGAACTTATTTCCGGCACCATCGTTTTCCTCGGGTGGAAACGATTCTGTTGGCTCTTTCGGGTGCGGTCGCTGGTGGTCGAGGAACTTTGGGATCACCAAAATCGTCACATCATCGACGGTGTAGCGCCGCACAAAGCCACGCTGCTCAAGCTCGTCCACCAACTGATCAACGTCGCACTCGTCGTATGGCAAAACCTCTGCCTTGACCCTCAGCGGGCGGTACTCCAGCCTCCCCTCGGCATCGGCCATGCACCACAGTCCAGAGAAGAGCAGCCGTGCCAGCGGCTGGCATTCGGCCAGAAGATCGTTCTTGAAGAACTGCGGCTTAAGTGATCGCGTGCGTGCCATCCGTGGCCTCCGTTCGTGTGTTTGGTGGACTCGGAAAGTACATCCAGTGAGTAACGCCATCGGCCTCACCGCCATCTACAGCCCATCCTCGTTGAGTGCAAAACTCACCGACGTTAGCAGTACCTTTGCAAACAAGTCCTCCTTTACTAACCTCCATCGCATGCACCCATAGCGATGGGTCGTAGGCAATAACAGAAATGCCATGCTCAGGAAGAAAATCATTAACTGAAATCCATTTACATTCCATCAGAAAACTCCTGATCGTGATTTACGCGAACTCTATACCGCCTATCCTTACGAGTTGTCTCTTTGCCTACCGCAAGCCTCGCCTGAGTAGTGCTGCAGCCAGCGATCCACTCACCTCCAATCCAAAACCCGGCAGCGGCAGCAGACGCAAGCATTGCCGTTTCTGCGAGTCTTGCCGTGGCAAATGAGTAGCACTCTGCAAAGACAGGATTTGACCATCTCAAAACTGGAATATGTTTATGCACTTGCATTCTTTGTTCTAGATCATGTGTCGCTCCGACCTTGTATATCGAAAACGAATCGTCAAACGACGTGGCTTTTGCAATGTAAACAAAACATTGAGCGCGATGTTTACGGCAATAAAGACCCGTCCCGTTATGTACAGCATGTAATTGAGTTAGCGAGTAAGTTGAACACATCAAATCAAATGTTTTTTCAGCCTCGCCTTGCCACGCAATTTCAATTGGTAGTCGCTTTGTTATTCCACGCACGACAGCAAGACACATCGCGTCAGAAGCAGAACTCACTTTAAACCTCCGTGCGTGTAGTGATCAGACAGCCATCTTGCGTGCCGTCTTTAGCTCGTTAATGTCTCGAATAGTCCTGCAAGACGCAGACCAACCACGCAGACTTTTAAAATCCTCGCGGCCATCAAGTTCGTGGCCCCATAGCCAGCCAACAATCAAGACTTCCCTAGGTACTTGATACGAATCGTCAACCGTTTTAGCGAAACACTGAACGTAGGCGACGTTGTTAAGAGTCTTAGGTCTGCATTGAGTGAGGTTAAATTTCATGCAGGAAGAAGTGTTCAACTCGGTGTTTATTTCGCTGCATTTAACGTCAACCTCTATTGCACTTTCCAAGACACAATCAACACCGCCATCGCCCTTCCATTTGTTCTCGTTGATTGCAATCCTCTGCTGCATCCATGCTTTTATTCCACCGCTGCCCAGCGGCTCTGCCCACTTAAAAAATGCAGCCTCAGACGCAAGGCCAATAAGCTGGTTTTCACGCAGTTCAGACATCCTTTTTTGCGTGTCTGTATGAATGTCGCTTTTGCCTCCAACCATTGCTTGCAGGCAATGAACAAGAATGTCGGCCCTTTCGTAATCCGAAAGAATTATGTAGATGGCTTTTGGGCTTCGTTGTTTCATGCAATGGCCTCCTGCCCAGCATCGATCAGTTGGCCGATGCGGGCGTGCAGCTGGCCGACAAGATCATCAAACTCAAAACTGGTCAGCAGCCCACTGGCCTTTCGCTCGTCAAGCATGGCCCGCAGCGACTCGCAGCGGTCAACGGTCTTTGCACGCTCAATGGCACCAGCTGCTTTAGCGAAAACATCGCTGGCCGGTTTTGCCTCAAGCCTCGGCCCAATGTATGCAACCTCGACCACCTTGGCCTTGACGTTGCTGCGGTCGATGGCGACGGTGTCGATCTGGTAGTCACCCGCTTCCTCGGCAGTCACCAGACCTCTAAGAACGTCAGCGAAGGCGTTGCGTAGTGCAAATCCTCTGGCACGCATCGCCAGCATCCGCTTCGGGTATTGCGACCACGGCCCAGATTTGCCCCACAATCCAGCGGCTTTTGCGTCTGCCACGCTGAACGTGCTGACAATCGGTGCAGGGTAGCCACGCCGCTGAGCGCTGCAAGTTGCGGTCATCGTTGCACCGTCGCCGTCAACGGATTCCGTCACCCATTCGCAGACGGCTGACGATTGGCACACGGCCAACGCAGCATCTCCGTAGATGGTTGGGCGACCGTTCACAACAGCGATTGATTGCAGACTCTGCATTGGCGATAGCCCGATTTCGGCACCGTGCTGAATCGCAAGCAAGCAGGCGGCTGGCTTGCCCTTAAAATCCTTGGGCGCAAACTCCGTAGGGGCAACCATCTCGGCAAAAGCCATCGCGTCGGCCATCGTTGAAAGGCTCAGTCCATTTGTCATGATTCTTCTCCGGTTAGAAAGGTAAAACTTCACAAGGTAAAACTCGTACAATTTCGCAGTCGCACCAGACGAGCAAGACATTTCCAGCGTGGCCGCAGACTTGGCCACGTTCGCTGCTACGGTCGCTCCAGCACGATAGGCGATAGGTCACGGAATCGCCTATAGCGTGATCGTCAACAGAGCGGGGCTTGCCGTATGTTTCGGTCATGCCGTCCACTGCGGCGGCGTATTCGTTTGCGTGTGCGTCCATTTAAAAAACCTTTCTGTATAAGTCCGATAGTTGTGTATCGGAGTTCGATAGTTATTGTCAAGAGCAGAAGAATCGAGCCATGCCAGCCAGTAAATCAATCGTGTCTGCCACCGCTCTGGCCGATGGCGAATCAGTGCCAAGCTCTTGGCCGAAGCGGATCAACAGCAGGGCTTGAAGTAGCTTGTCCATGTCAGATACCTAGATCATCTAGAGTCACTATGGCTGGCTCGCATTGCAGAGGCGAAACAGTCCAGGCGTAGCTGCTGCCATTCGGATGGATCGATGGCGGCAGCACGCTCTGTGCAGGCTTGCCGCCGATGCGGAACTCTGCGCCGCCGAACTTACGCCAACCGATCTGCGGCAGCTGGCCCTTAAGCCTAAACAGCCGATGCTCACCGCGACCGCTTGACCATGTGGGCGTTTCGATGTCGAGCAGGCCCAGATCCTGTAGCAGCTGTCGGCCATCTGCGTCATCGTATTCAACGTCGATCAGGTTGCCGTGGCCCAGCAAGATGCCGACGTTGTAGCCAGCCTCCAGCCAGCGATCGATCACCGCTAGGCTAGTCGTGCCGCAATCCTGCCACGCGGTGCCCAGCGGCATCTTGTTGCCTCGGGCAACCTGCACGCAGGCGGCACCAAGGTCTAGCAGTGCCTGCGTGTCTAGTCTGCTGTCGGTCAGCGTTGGCATTTCTAAGCAAAGTGTCATGGTCGTTCTCCCGGTTAGCCCTGCGAGTCTCATTTGCTCGCGTTTGAGCATACTACCAAAGTTCGGTAGTTTGTGTCAACAAGCATAAATAAAAATTCTTTTGCCTAGAATTAGGCTGTTTTGTGGCGCTTGCGTGGCTGCGCAGGCCGAGTCTCACGACTGCCAATGGATCTCGCAGACAGCGTAGACCGCAAAGCGATGGCCTCTTTACGGTCAATCATCCATGTCCAGCCGTTGAACTGGATGCCGGGCAGCTTGCCTTCTCTCAAAAGATGCCTGATCCAGCCTTCGCTACAGCCAGCTAGGTCGCAGGCTTCAACGACGGAAACCCATCTATTATCAGGTGTTGCCACGTTTTCCATTCCTCCATGCTAACTACCGAACTTGCTAGATGCAAGCCGATACCCTTTGCTCTGGCTCAGCCCTACAATAAGACCGAGTGCCAGACACCATTAGCGGAGGGCACGGGACTAGTGTACAGAACTACACTATGAGAGATTTCTTGCGCACGGAGGCGATCTGCAACCTATGGTCAACTCGTCATGCTCATCTCTCAGCTACTTATCGACCGCTACGCGCCGCTTCATGACCTCTGTGAGAAGACGGTTGCTCTGTACCAAATGACGCTGGATCGGTTTGGAGAGTTTTTAACGCATGATCCGTTGCTGACGGATCTTGACGATCTGATCGTTTGCAAATTTCTTCGCTGGCGTGCAGTCACGCCGCACCGTGGCCGTCTGTGTTCTTCTGCCAGCGTTCTCAAAGACAAGTGCCAGTTGGTCGCCATCTGGACGTTCGCCGCCAAGAAAAGGTTGGTCGCGGAGTTTCCATCGCTGCCACGAATGAAGACCCCACAGAAGTTGCCGAGGGCTTACACGGCTGCTGATGTCTCTCGGCTCATCGTGGCCGCTAGGAAGCGACGTGGGGCCACTGGCGGCAAGCCCTCGGGCTGGTGGTGGTCTAGCCTGCTGTACGCTGGCTGGTGTACTGGTGAGCGCATCGGTGCGATGTTGCAGCTGCGTTGGAGGGACGTTGATTTGGACGCCAGACGCATCGTCTTCACCGCTGCCACCCGCAAAGGGCACACCAGAGACATCGCCCGGTCGATCACGCCAGATCTCGCGGAACAGCTGCGGCTGCACATCGGCCAGCCCGGCGATCTTGTCTGGCACTGGGATCGCCACCCGATTTCGCTCTTCCCGTCGTTCGCCTGCCTAGCTCGTTCGGCTGGCGTTGTGCCTCGAGGATTTCACGGCTTGCGCAAGGCTGGTGCCAGTTATGTCGCCGCCGCCGGCGGCGATGCCACGAAATTCTTGGATCACTCAAATCCCAAAATCACGGCTCAGCACTACATTGACCAGACGATTGGCGGTGCCGGTGAAGACGCTCTGACGTTCTTGCCGCCGCTGGATCTGGGCTAATCCCGGCCTTTAACTCGTAAGTAGTTCTTACAAATTGCCGCTTCGGCTAATCCCGGCCACGCATCTGCTGGTAGCGCTCGATGCTGTGCTGCTCACGCAGGTAAGCCATCGCAACCACAAGCCGCTGCCGCTCACCAAGCAGCCGCATAACATCACCGGCCAGCGTGCCACTTGTGCCGGTGTAGGCACCGCTATACCAACGCGCTCTGGTTTCGATTGCGTCTAGCTCATGGTCGGTCAGCGGTGGGTGAGAATCACAAGGCATGCTTTTCCTCGCACTCCGCTAGACAAGCTGCGTAGCCCGCTAAATCAATCGGCGTATCGTCGCTGGGTGCATCGCCCTGATGCCGTGCCAATTTGTCGATAATCATGATCTGCGCCCAATCGCTGGCCGTCAGCGGTGACCGCAGCTTGTCGGCAAAGATCGCAGACACTGCCGCTGCTGTGCGTGCGAAGTGCTGATCTGGTGGCCCGTATGTCTTGCGGCGTTGCTCGATCACATCAATAGCCGTCTGGAGTAGTCGCGTTGCTGCGTTCATGCGTGTGCCTCTTGCAACCATCCTACCCACGCGGTCTAGGCTTGAGCCTCAACCTTTTTTGCATCGGGCGTCCGAACATAAGACATGTGCAGTTCGTGCAGCCCGCCCTCTGGTGCGTACACAAAACCCTGCATTGCACGCTCGGCGCCGACGAAGCCGCCTTCAACATGCCAAGCGTCTGGCGGCACAATCGTCGGGTGCGTTCTAATGATGACCCCATCAATGGTGCTGATCTCTGCACGCTGATGATGCAGATGCCCGACGTGCCATTCTCGAAACCAGCATTTAGACCAAAGTGAAGATGCCTCTAAGGCCATCAGTCCGCTTAACTTCTTTTTTGCCTTGTCGCCATGCGTAACGCCAATGAGATTGCATCCGTAGTTTAAGTATTTTCTGCTTGTAAATTCGCCATTGACTGACACTCTTCGGTCGTTGCGGTATCGTTCGATAAGGATCTTCTGTATTGCGAATGACAAGGCAGAATCGTGATTGCCTGGCACGATTAGGACATCGGTTGACACGGTAGCAGCGGAATGCTCAATCGCTCGAAATATCGCCGCGCACGCCGTGTCGATAGTTTTTTGCAGCCGTGAATCACGGTCAAGGTATGTGCCGCTGGTGGTCGTGCCAGCCACCGTATCGAAGTGCATCGTGTCGCCAGCCAAGACAATTGAACGCCTTGCAACCTTCAGCCCATTGCCACGCTCAATCAGATCTGAACTGGCCTTGGCGACCACATCGCTTGCAATGCTCAGATCGTAGTCGGCTCCCGTCGTGTGTCGCCACGAACGACTGCCCATGTGCAGATCGCTCATGACGATGACGCTCCACAGCCCGGCCTTTCGCGGTGCCTTAAAAGCCTTGACTGCTGGCCGTCGCAAATGCGCCGCTAGGATCATCCGCTCCACAACCTCAAGCGTTCCCGGCCCAGCCTTGGGCTTAAGCCTTACAAACACCCGGTGCAGCTCTACCGTGCCACCGTCGCCGTCGCCACACTCCCACTTGGTCGCTTCGGATTGCGCTACTTCAAAGCGTGTCATGTCCGCTTCGATGTGCCGCAGCAGATCCTCAACGGTCTTAATGCGTGCCGATGTCGATCGCGCCTCAAGCACCTCACCGCTGCGTGTGGTTGTCACCTGCTCCGCATCGGCAGCGGGCGTCGGTGCAGGCAGCTTGGCAACCACCTCGGCTAAGAGTTTTTTTGCCACCCGTAGCCTCTATGGTGTCTCGTTCAACCACTGAAACATCTGCCGTTCGCCGGGCACCTTCCAGCCACGTTCCCGTGCAACCGCGATCAATGCACGGGCAACGGCGTAGCCGGATTTGGATAGAACACCTGCTTGGTACTGGCTGCGCAGCGCAAAGATTTCTTCGCGGTCTTCTGCCGACAGCTTGCCTACAAACGACTGCGACTTTCTTGGCACACAATTGAGCAAAACATCATCGACCAGCGTTGCCTTTTTTCGTGGCACGTTTCTTCTCCGGAGGTGTCTCGGGCGCATGAAGCGTCACGCTGCCGTCATCGTCGGGGATAGGCGTGTGGTCGCCTTCGTCGTCCGAATCGAGTTCGTCCCAGTCAACCGTGATGGCCTTGGGCTGCGGCAGTTTTCGCGGCATCTGCGAGACTCCTACGGGCGTTGGCGATTGCCCGATTGACCAGCATCCGACCGACGAAATCGACGAACGGCAGGCCACGATTGCCAGCCTCGGCACGCAGCCAAGCCACGATCTCCATTATACGGTCTGAACATTCGTCCACGCCCCATCTATCCATCTGGGCAGCGTAGGACTTGCAGCGGCAACCGGGCCTCTCAGCGAGTCCTAGACGCCCTAGGAGCGATGCTAGATGGGTGCCCGGCCCGGCAACCGGGATCGGTGCTGGCAGTGCTGGCACGCCATCGGCCCGGCAGAGGTGCGTTACGCCATTGCCGCACGGCACACGCCACCCGCAGGAGCAGGTTGCCACACCGGCCACGCAGGGTAAATCAACTTTGAGCATCGCAAAAATTGCCTAGCGTGATATTGCCGATAAATGTTGCGTCGGCAAAATCGCTGGTCAGAAACTCATAGCCGCCTAGCTCGTAGCTCGAATTTTCGCCGTTGGAGCAATCAATAATCTCTGGCGTCAGATCAAAAATAAACAGCCGGATTCGGTACAGCCCAGACGAAAGGCATGTGCCTGACCTATAGCCAGCGTATGGGCCTGACACATTTTGCGTCAACTCGATGTCCATAAAGTTGCAGCCAAGCGATGTGCATTTCAGCGAAGTCTGCACTGGTGCGGTTGCAACAAAGATAAAATGCGGGTACATGCAGTAAGTGCAAACGTCGCCAATAGTCATGCCGCCTGCATTCGCACCAACCGTAAAAATAATTTCACGATTTCCGCCACCAATCGGCACCTCGGCACCACCGCAGACGCATGGCCCGCAGCAGATCCGACAGCAGCTTGTTTCCGTGGCGACGGCACCGGCACGCATCACAACCTTGTCGCCCTGCATGGTGATCAACGTCATGCGGCACCGATCAAGTAGTTGTGCAGGTAGCGATGCTGTACCACTGCAGGCAAGGCCCTGTGGAGTTGTGGCCTAAGATCTGAATGGCACCGGCCAAGTAGCCCGACAGCGTCCGCAGATCAACAGAGTCAAGCGACAGGACGCATGTGCTGGCCGTGCCTAGCACTTGGATCTCGACCACAGATGCGGTGCCCTTAATCGTGGCGAAAATTACCTTCTTCTTTTCTGTGCTGGTCGTTGATCCATACGCAGGAG
>Ga0209596_1004491_pt1 | contig 10623 bp, 6 predicted proteins | sample M_130807_MF_Meta_FD_187314 | JGI IMG/M metagenome (GOLD analysis project Ga0209596, IMG submission 187314) | Freshwater microbial communities from Lake Montjoie, Canada to study carbon cycling - M_130807_MF_MetaG (SPAdes) (version 2) | ecosystem: Environmental > Aquatic > Freshwater > Lake...
CTTGTTCGCATCATATAAAAAACGGTGTGAATTAATTTTTGAAAGGTCTTATTCTTTCCCTTTAATCACCACCACAATTTCTCCTTTCGGTGGATGTGCTTCATAATAATCGGCTACTTCGGTGAGTGTGCCAATTTTATGTTCTTCAAATTTTTTCGAAAGCTCACGGCATACACATACCTCTCTTTCCTCGCCAAAATATTTTTTCAGTTCGTGTAAGGTCTTCACTAATCGATGTGGACTTTCATAAAATACAATGGCACGTTCTTCCTCTTTCAGCAGATTGAGCATAGTCATTCGTCCTTTTTTCTGTGGTAGAAAACCTTCATACACAAATCGGTTGATTGGGAATCCGCTATCAACCAGTGCAGGTACAAACGCCGTGGCGCCTGGCAGGCATTCGACCTCGATGCCATTCTTAATACATTCGCGCACCAACAAAAAGCCAGGATCAGAAATAGCAGGCGTACCCGCGTCGGTGATAAGCGCCAATGTTTTTCCACCTAAAATTTCCGACACTACATGTTGTAATACCTGATGCTCGTTATGCATATGATATTTCCATAGCGGCCTGCTAATGTCATAATGCTTGAGCAACACGCCAGAGGTACGCGTGTCTTCGGCGAGTATAGCATCCGCTTCCTTCAGAATACGGACGGCTCTCAAGGTCATATCTTCAAGATTGCCGATGGGTGTGGGAACGATAAATAGTTTCATCGGGATAAAGATAAGCGAAGGGGCATAAACCTGAAAAAATAGTTTGCGCTCTGTAAAACACGGGAGGATTTAAAATATCTGATGCGATGATATTTTTTACGGCTGTAACATTGTATTTTTACTTGCCTCTCACATTTCTTATGGTTGACACAGACAAACAGATTCTTGCCGGCGAAGAAGAAAAAAAACTCATTCTTCGCGAATATCGTTCGTTGTTGCGCGCCCTAAAACATCGTCTGAAAAAGGGTGACAAACGCCTGGTGCGTCGTGCCTTTGAAATAGCCGCTGATGCGCATAAAGATATGCGTCGTAAATCGGGCGAGCCTTATATCTTTCATCCGTTGGCTGTGGCCAAAATTGTGGTAGAAGAAATTGGATTGGGCGTTACCTCTGTGATCTGCGCACTGCTGCATGATACAGTCGAAGATACCGAAGTAACTTTAAATGAAATTGAGATGGAATTTGGTTCATCGTGCGCTAAAATTGTCGAGGGCTTAACCAAGATTTCGAATGTGGTAGAAACACAAAACACCACACAACAAGCAGAAAATTTTAGGAAGATTTTATTGACCCTCGCCGATGACCCTCGTGTGATTTTAATTAAGATTGCCGACCGTTTGCATAATATGCGAACGATGGATAGTATGCGCCGCGATAAGCAATTGAAGATCGCATCCGAAACGACCTTCCTTTATGCACCTTTGGCCATGCGATTGGGTTTGTATGAAATTAAATCAGAGCTCGAAGATCTTTCGATGAAGTATACCGAGATTGACGTATTCGAAGATATTACACAAAAATTGAGTGATACCAAACGCGAACGTACTCGATACATCAACGAATTTATCAAGCCAATCAAAGAGGAGTTAGAACGAAATAATTTAGATTTTGATATTTATGGCCGGCCTAAATCCATTCATTCAATTTGGCATAAAATCAAGACAAAACACGTGACCTTCGAAGAGGTGTATGATCTGTTTGCGATTCGAATTATCTTACGTACAAGCAATGAAAAAGAAGATTGTTGGAAGGTGTTCTCGATCATTACGAATTATTATCAACATAGCGTAGAGCGATTACGCGATTGGGTGAGTACGCCTAAAAGTAATGGATACGAAGCCTTGCATACAACCGTGATGGGCCCTGGCGGGCGATGGGTAGAAGTGCAGATTCGTACCGAACGTATGAATGAGATTGCCGAGAAAGGACTAGCTGCTCATTGGAAATATAAAGATGGATCAAGCGGACAGGAATCTAAGCTCGACGATTGGTTGAAACATATTAAAGAGCTACTTCAGAATCCAGACAGCAATGCCATGGATTTTATCCAAGACTTGAAGAAAGATATTCTCGGCGATGAAATTTATGTCTATACACCACATGGTGATATGCGCATATTACCAACTGGTTCGACTTCGCTTGATTTTGCGTTTGATATTCACTCCGAACTTGGAAAGCAATGTATAGGTGCCAAAGTAAATTATAAGTTGGTGCCTATCAGTCATGAATTAAAAAATGCGGATCAGATTGAAATCATCACATCTAAAAAACAAAAACCAACATCCGATTGGCTCAATATGGTGGTAACAGCAAAGGCCAAGTCGCGGATTAAATATTATCTCAAAGAAGAGAAGCGTGTGATTGCTGCCGACGGAAAGGAGATGCTCATACGCAAACTCGATGCGATAAAGGTGGCGTATACTATTGATACGATTAATGAGTTGGTAAATTATTACAAGTATTCTTCAGCCCTTGATTTGTTTTACGCCATTGCCATTCATTCGATTGAGTTGAAAGAATTATCTAAATTTAACATCATTGGCAATCGTCTTGAAGCGCCGCATGACCTTGAAAAGAAACTCCCTGTGAAGGAAGAGTATGCGATTGATTTGGCAAAACAAATGCCGTCAAAAGGATATGAATTGGTATTGTTTGGCGAAAGCAGCGATAAGGTCAAATATACCTTAGCGCCTTGTTGTCAGCCGATTCCGGGAGATGATGTATTTGGTTTTGTAACCAGTGGTGAAGGATTAAAAATACATCGTACCAATTGCCCCAATGCATCAACGTTACTTGCGAATTATGGGCATCGTGTTATCAAAGCTAAATGGGCTAAGAACAAAGAAATTTCTTTTCTTACTGGCGTAAAAATAAATGGTATTGATGATGTGGGAATCATCAATAAGATTACCAATGTCGTGTCGGGCGAATTGAAAATGAATATGCGCAGTATGAGTATCGATTCGGCTGATGGATTGTTTGAAGGAACCATCATGGTATTTGTCAATCATAAAGTAGAACTCGATGATCTTTGCACACGACTTGAATCGCTCGAGGGTGTCAATAAAGTACTACGACTTGATATGGAATAAGGATCGATTTATCCTTTTACATCGAGTGCATCTCGTAATGCATTTCCCAACAAATTAAACGCAAGGACGATCAGCATAATGGCCAAGCCAGGAATAATGGCCAACATCGGATGATTGGTGATGATAAAATTATAATTCTCTTTGATCATCAAACCCCACGATGATGTTGGAGGTTGTACGCCAATACCTAAAAAACTCAGACCGGCTTCAATCAAAATAGCCGTGGCAAAATTACTAGCAGCCATGACAATTGTTGGTCCTAATACATTGGGTAATACATGCTTTATAATGATACGCATCGATGAAAATCCCATTACTTTAGCGGCCTGTATATATTCAAGTTCTTTGAGTGACATCACTTGTCCGCGAATGAGACGCGCTGTGCCAACCCACATGGTAAATCCAACCGCAATAAAAATTTGCCAAAATCCTTTTCCTAATGCAAACGTAATTGCAAAGACTAATAGCAAGGTTGGAATAGCCCACAGCACATTGATGAGCCAAGTGATTATTTGATCGACCCAACCACCGAAGTAACCACTCAATGCGCCAAGCAAGACACCGATAAAAATGGAAATCAATACCGCTATGAAACCCACAGCCATACTGACTCTGCTTCCGATTAGTAACCGCGAAAGAAGATCCCGACCATAACGGTCGGTACCGAGCCAAAAGGTACGATGCACTATCAGTGTCTCTTGTATTAATGTTGCATCTAGGTGAGTTGGATAAAGTTGTTTGATTGAAAAGGAAAGTACTTCCGTATTTTGTTCATCCATAATATGTCGAATATAAATACTGTCGTTGCGCAGGGTGTATCCTTCGATTGGGATCAATATCACCGAACGCTCTTTTCCATGCACGAGATAGTCAATGAGATTGGTGTTCGGTTCATTGATTGCTGTATATTTTTTTAGAAAATAACAGGCGAAGCCCGGCTTACGAGTACCAATTTCAACCATCATTGTATTCGCATCTTTACTATCATCGGGCGATAGCGGATAGGCAAATAAAGCAATCATGATAACCACAATAATCAAGACCAAGGAAGCGAGGGCAGCCTTGTTTTTTCGGAACCGTTTCCAAAATCGAGCGTTAGTGTTTGTGTTCATGTTCTGTTCGCATATTATCGCACTTGTCGTCCTTTCCATTCATACGTTCCGGTCTGACCTTTCAATCCTGCATAGAGTACATAGGGGATATGGATGAATTGTAAAAGAGCAAAATACGTCAATTCTTTTTTCTTATGAAAGAAAGCGCTCACAGGCAGAAGCAAACTGACTTCAATCGCTGTTTTTAGTAGCCATAAAAAAATGAAGGCACCGATGTATTGATCATGAAAAAAACTAGCAATCAACAGCAGCGGAAAGAGTAAATTAAATAGATACACGATAGCTAATACGGCCGTGATACGTTTGTCTTCAAATGTATTGGCTTTGGAAGCCCAGCGAGTACGTTGTTGCAGAAAGGTTTTCAGCGTGGGCATCGGGCTTGTGTATACAATGGCGTCTTTACATTTTAAGTAACTTGTCTTTCGTGGAAATCGTTGCTCAATTTTATGCATCAGCAACATATCATCACCGCTCGCGATATCATCAATACCATTAAAGCCGTTGACGGCGTTGAAGGCTTTTCGCGTATAGGCCAAATTAGCACCATTACACATTGTGCCGCTATGCGTAGCCGATAAGGCACCTGTTATACCTTGCATGGCGGTAAAATCGATTGATTGAAATGTTTGAAACCAACTAGTATCAGTCGTGAAGAGCACAGGTGACGCAATGAGTTGATGACGATAGGTTTCATAATAACGAACAATACTCCGCACCCAATATTGACACATCCTGCAATCGGCGTCGGTGGTAATAATGAGTTCGCCGTTGCTTTGCTGAATGGCTATTTCGATGGCTTTCTTTTTATAGGCATTCAAGAATTTATCTTCTGTAAAATCGGATAATGAAATACACGTGACGCCTTTAAACGATGAGGCAATGTCTGCGGTTCGGTCTGTCGAATGATCATCGATGACAATCACTTCCATCAACTCAGGCGGATAATATTGCGCCATGATATCCGTCAGTAATCGACCAATATTGGCTTCTTCGTTTCGGGCGGGAATAAGGATGCTTACCTTGGTGATGGGTGTCAATGTATTGTCGGGTCTATACTCGGGCAAACGCAACCATCCATCTCTGTAATAGAGTATCAGCACTGCATACAGCAATGAAAGAAGCACGGCAATGAAGATAAACAGGTTGAGCATCTATAAGAGTTCTACAATAGTATTAAATAATTCTTCATCCAACAGGTTATGCCCCTTTTTTAAGGTAACAATCTTGGCCGATGGAATATGTCGCGCTAGTTTCTTGCGACAGGCGTGATTGATAATGCTATCTGATTCGCCGAAGAACGCAATGATGTCGAATGCATAGCGTGATTGATTTATTCTAAGCGCACTTAAATTAGGAATCATCTTTTTCATATTCATCCAAGCGTTATAGACCTTGCTTCTGCATTCCAAATCACGCATATGCCATTTCGAAAACGCATACATCGATTTAGGCATCAGCTTCAATTGATACAAGAAGCGTATCCAAGTGGCATAGGCATTCTTGCTTTCAACGAGATAACGGAAAATATAAGTGCCAAGTAAGGTCGATGTTGAGAATCGATTCCATATGCGCATTCGTATACCATCTGGGGCAACTAGTATGAGTTTTTCAATGAGGTCTGGACGACACTCGGCCATCACCAAATTAAAGCGACTGCCCATACTATACGACACACCAGTTATTTTTTTTATCTGATATAAGGTGGTTAATTCTTCTAAAAAGGTGATGAAGGTCTTTTTTTCAATGGCTGTTGGTTCTGCTGCCAACGGAAGGTCAATGACCAAGAGATTGTATTTTCCTTCTAGTGTTTTGGCTAAAGGGGCAAATACGTCTGCTTGTTGTCCATAACCATAAAAGGCAATCACCCACTTTTCGGCATTTGTTGATAATAAAGAGTAACTGATTTTCATTCTGTCGGTAAATATAATTTCATTCGTCATAAAACCCTCATTCAATTATACGTAGTGACGTATTGGATCAATCTCAACTTGCGTTGATGAACAGATAGGCTTAATCATGTATTGAACTAGCTTTCTTCCCTGCATCGTCTCGACAAACATATACATGGCTTGCCTCCAATCAAACTGTCGGACGTTGCGGATGTATAGACCTACTTTCAAAGAGTAATGGAGTATTCTTACTTAATACTGATGATATGATATTTACACAATAAGCGTTCGGCAAAACATACCTTATTCTAGCGGGGCACAGGTTACAAACCTGCGCCAGCCGTTTTGCTTAGAATGCACTAGCGGGGTAATTCCATGTCAAAAAAGCGAGCCATGATGACTCGCTTTTCAATAGTTACAAAGGATGAAGGCAATAGATGCGGTGAGAAGGCTTGACCTTTCCTGTGCCAGTGCTTTATCCCTTAAGGATGCACCGAGAATATAAACTGATTGATATTTTCTTCAATAATCGGATTGTCCAATAAATCTACATTGCTATCACCATTGATATCTGTGGAATGGTAACCAAAATCGAAATTTGAAATACTGCTGTCAAGTATAGATAAATCAAGCAAGTCAACATTTTCATCTTGATTGATATCGCCCGAAAAAGAAGCCCACACGCCAGTACTGACTTCCTTCATATTAGACCCATAAGCTTTGTTAGACGCGTTGCTGAAATCATACGTTGTATATTCTTGTAGGGTAACTGGGTTTGCACTCCATGTGCTGATATGATTGCGGTGTTCAAGTGAAATCCAATACGAAGTACCTTCCAGTGAAGCTGGAAATTGAGCGATGCTAATTCCCTTAGTGGTGGCAATTGCATTGAATGTATAATCCGGTGTATAAGGTCCAGGTGTATTGGTTGCTATGTTGGATGGACTGTAAAGAGCCACTGTAACGCTGTCGCATAGTGTGGTATCAAGTGACACTCCCTGATTGAATTGAACAGGTTGCATCGTTTCCGAACCGCTATAGTATCCTTCTAGGAAGGCTTTTATATTCAGTGTGGTATAAGGTATATTAGTCACATCAACTTCATAAACTGATACCGTAGAAGAAATTTCATTGGCTAGCAATACATATGATTTACCATTACTTGTTTCTTCATTTTTAATATAGATGATACCTTCAGGGCCGTTATCGCCACCAAATGTAACAAGGTTCCTACTATTCTTATAATCTACGTAGATAGGATTGGTCGGGTCGGTGACATCGTACACCATGCATCCGCCAATTCGCTCTAAAGTGATAAAGGCATATACCTTATTATAAATAGTTGCGATCGTAATGCCCTCAGGCTCCGGGCCTTTATCATCGCTTCTGTTTTTAAACGTATTATTCGCATTACTCGCATTGAATAAGGCTGCCAATTGTGGATGCTGACTTGTAATCATTTCAAAATCATCGCCGCTATCCCAAACTTTCATACCGGTGGTGGTATTCCAAATTGTGATAGAACGAGCACCATAAGTGTATATTTCATCGTAATCGCCATCGTTATCTGTATCGCCATTGGCCATCGTAATATTTAATCGCCCAATATTCGCTTTAATGACATCCCCATTCGGAAAGGCTGTTGGATCTAACGGATAAGTCGAAGAACTCATTCTGCCAATTTCAGAATAACCGGTATATTCTCTTGCATCACCTTCATTGGCCGTTATCACATAGGTATTTCCACCTACTGAGTAAGAGGCAATCGCATCCGGCATATAAAATGCTTTAACAGGCCAAGTAGCCATTTGTATGAGACCACCTTGGTCGTTCGCATCTATTGCATTTCCGGTTAATGATAAATCTTTAGTACCTAAAGGCAAAATAGAAGTAATGGAATTTGTGAGCAAATTGATTTCCACCAACGCATTATTTTCCTGGCAACTTACCCATGCTTTGCTATCATCATTCGATACAGTGACATATTCCGGTTCCATATCCTGGGCGACCGTTGCGCCAGGTCCGAAAATACGGATGCCGGCTGCTTTCAAGCTACTGATTTGACTATTATAGGCAGTGAAATCTAACGTTGTAACATTGGCTGCACTCAATGAAGCTATGCCTCCGGAGACATCAATAATTGAAATGCTACCTAACGGATCGCTGGTATAGGCCGTATTCGGTTCACCTTCATTGGCTGTGATCACTTTTGTTCCACTCGTGTTGAATGTAATCATATCAGGCATAGCACCTACACCAACTTCGTTGAGATAGGTTCCGTTTGAATTGAAGAAAACAACCTTCCCATTTAGTTGTGGGCTGATGTTTTCAATAGCAGTCGCAACGATACCATTTTTTACAGAGACCGAGTTGATATTTCCGTAAGGAGCCATACTGATTGAACTGAGTAGAGTTGGCACCGAAGGATTCGAAAAATCGACAATGTCTAGTTTGCCACCGATCGAGTTGGCAATGAACAATTTTTTGGATAAGGCATCATAAGCTACAATCTCAGCCGAGTTGCTGCCTGCTGTGCCATTGCTAAAGGAGCTTACATAATTTAATTTGATTGATTCACTTGCTATGTCTGCTACTTTATCATTGTCATTAATCATAATGGTGAAGTAGTTCGCTGATGGCAGTGACACATTGGTTGGATTTGTAAACCTGAGAATAATGTATTCTGCATCTTCGGGTAGCAGGTCATTATTGATGGTAAAATTGATTGTTTGTGCTACGCCATTTGAAAGGGCAGGCCATGAAAGACTCAACGAGTTTGCGACCGTGTAATCGTTAGCTTGTGAAGCCGTGCTCATGGAAAGGATTGCCACATTCACTGAACTGCTGAAAAAATTACCATTGTTTAAGGTAGCGGTAATTGAAACACTGCCTGCGCTTTCGTTGGTATTTAATTTAGTACCGCTAAAAACGACTGTTGGATTCGGATTGGACACGATCGGTGCAGGATAAATACCCGGTGTGCCCAAGACGATACCGGCAACAGGTTGCGGAGTGACTTGATTGGCCGGTACAACCCAATTCATGCCTACTGAATTATCTGCTGCGGCATTTGTCAATTCGAATGAATATCCATACACACCACTCGGTGCAATAGGCCATCCATTGATTCCTACAAAATATTGGACACTGTCCACAGTTTGGTTTAGCGAATTCTTAATCACCAAATTGTCGTTTGAAGAACCTAACCCGGCTAAGATGGTATATACAGTTGCTATATTTAAAGTGGCAGAAGCTGTAACCGGACTGGTTGCGAAAACAGCCTTGGCGCCAGCGGGCAAGTTAATAACAGGGAATGCACCTGTTGTTCCTATTGCCCAGCTTAGTCCTCCTAATGGAACAGATTGCAAACCTGCATTGTACACTTCGATCATTTCAATATCATTTGGTGAATGGATAATTTCAGTAATTACCAGATTCGGTATCAGGCCATTAAAAATGGTATTGAAGGTTGCAGCATTCATCGTGTTTCCTGCCAGATCTTGAATACCTGTCACAGTCAATGTATACGGAGTACCATCAACAAAGGCAGCGTGTTCGAGAAATATACTGTCAGCACTGATAGATAAACTGCTGTTGGAAACTGTCAACGCCGGACTAAAACTATAATTTGACAGATTGGTGGAGGTACTATTGGAAACTGCTTCACTCAGCACGATGACGGAATGTGTGGCATCTTTAAAATAATACGATTGCGCAATCGGTGGCGTAATATCATTACTTGTAGTTTGCCCTTTTACTTCAACCATATCAAAACGCCAGGTGCCAGAAGCTGCATAGGAACTGCTTATGTTTGTAGGTGCATACGCAGTGGTGGATGGTTCAAACCTACTCACAACCCTGAAGGCGGCATTTGGATTATTGTTGAGTGCGGTGACCGATGACAGATCAATCGTTCTATTTTTAAACCATGTATCACCCACATTGCCATCAAACATTGTGGCATCAACCCATACCGGCACAGGAGCGGTGATATCGGTGGTGTATTGAACCTGTTCAAATCGGCTGGATGTGTTACTGTGTCGTAAATCATAATTCAAAACGATTTGTTGATAACCAACAGTAGAAACCCGGAATTGTATTCCACATGTCTTATTGTTTGTTCCCTGAGCGGCAAACGCGCTTGTTTGCAAACCTGTGTTGTCTGTGAGAGCAGGGTCAGATGAGCCCCCATTGGCAGATCCGGAAGAAAAAGCTTGTGTTAAGCCACCTATTAGGGTAAACGTGCCAGTTCCAACAGATGGGAGTGTGGAGCCTGTGCTATTACTGACATCCGGTGGATTGGAATTGAAATTCCACTCTGTAAAGGTGGATTGTGCAGCCGCCTGCTGGCACACCAGCATGAGAAGGAAGGAGAAGAGTCTGTTGATTTGTTTCATAAACTACGTTTGAGTATTGAATGGGATTTGTTTCTTTTTTTGTAGAGGAAGTACAAAGATTCAGTCCCTATATTACCTCAATCTTATGAGGTTGTTACGTTATTATGAATAGCTCTTTGATTTGCAGAATACAATG
>Ga0209596_1004494_pt1 | contig 10619 bp, 7 predicted proteins | sample M_130807_MF_Meta_FD_187314 | JGI IMG/M metagenome (GOLD analysis project Ga0209596, IMG submission 187314) | Freshwater microbial communities from Lake Montjoie, Canada to study carbon cycling - M_130807_MF_MetaG (SPAdes) (version 2) | ecosystem: Environmental > Aquatic > Freshwater > Lake...
CCTCTACGAGAGCGTGCTCGAACGGGCGCCGAACGCCCTGGTGGTCGTCGTGCTCTACGCGGATTCGCTCCCAAACCCTGGCGCGCCCGGCCTCGACGCGTGCCCCGCCCTTCGCTCGAGCGATGACGCCCTCTCCGACGGAGACCTCACCATCCTTGCCGAGTGGGGGGGCGCCATTACGGCGCGGGTCGAGGAGGCGGTCGCGACCGTTGCGAGCCCTCGCCTGCGCATCGCCGACCTTCGTGACGCGTTCGCCGGGCATCGCCTCTGCGACCCGGAGCCGTACCAGTGGGGACGCGATGGGGAGATCCCCTTCCATCCGAACGCGGCGGGTCATGCCGCCCTGGCCGAGGCACTTTCGCACTATCTCGATGGCCTGGTGACAGATGGGGCGTTGCCACTCCCCTAGGGCGTAGCCCAACTCGGCACACGCCTGAGCACGCTGCGCCATCCACCGCTATCCTTCCTCGCGTGGGCCGGTAGCTCAATGGCAGAGCAAGTGCCTCTTAAGCACTAGGTTGTGGGTTCGAATCCCACCCGGCTCACCAGAAATAGTGTCCTTTGGCAGCGATCCTGAGAGGTCGCAGAGCGGTCCCGTGAGGCCGAGAGGAGACAGGGAATGGATCAGGTTGCGCGCAAGAGCCTCGCACCGTATCGCCGCTCCCTCATTCCACTTCCCGAAGCAGCTGCCGTTGTTGACGCGCGCATTGGCGATCACGGCCCCGCACTCCTCACTCTTGAAGACGGCAGTGTCTTCCCTGGCGTCTCATGGGGCGCACCAGTTGCCGCCGGTGGCGATCTCGTTGTGAACACGAGCCAGAGCGGCTACCAAGAGATCTGCACCGATCCAAGTTACGCGGGGCAGGTTGTCCTCATGACCTATCCGCTCATCGGAAACTACGGGCGGCTCCGTGCAGACGATCAAAGTGCGCAACCGTGGCTCCGTGGCCTTGTCGTTGCACATGCAACAGCGGCGATTGCTGAAGATGGTGCGCAACTCGCCGCGCTACTTCGCACCCATGGGATTCCCGCAATTGCTGGCGTCGAGACGCGAAGCCTTGCGCGGCGCCTCCGCGAAACAGGCGCACAGCGTGCGCGCATCTCTGCGCCATGGGATGCCGACTACGATGTTGCACTGGCAGCGACGCGTGCACTCGCCCGCTGGGAGGACGAAGACTTTGTTGGACTCGTCTCACCAGCGAGGGTGGAGCAGATTGGCGGACCAGACGAACCATGCATCGCCGTCGTCGACTTCGGCCTCAAGTCGAACATCGTACGCGCGCTGCGGGCACGGGGATTCAGCGTGCGCATTCATCCGCATACGGCAACGGCTGCGGAGCTGCTGCAGGGGGGCGTGCAGGGAGTTGTCCTCTCACCAGGTCCTGGCGATCCGGCGCGCCTCGACGGGCCTGTCGCCCTCGCGCGATCCATCATTGATGCTCGCCTCCCGCTCCTCGGGATCTGCCTCGGCCACCAGATCATCGGGCGTGCCGCTGGCGCAACGACACGACGCCTCGCCTTCGGGCATCACGGAGCAAACCATCCTGTTCGCGACCTTGCAACTGGGCGCGTCTATGTGACGGCGCAGAATCACGAGGTCGAGGTTGTCGCGAGCACCCTGCCCGCTGCATCGGGCTTCGTCGTGAGCCAGGTGAACCTCAACGACGCGTCGGTCGAGGGGCTGCGTCACACCGACCTGCCGATCGAAACGGTGCAGTACCACCCCGAGGGATCGCCCGGTCCACTCGACGCGACCCCCGTCTTCGATCGGTTCGTCACGGCGATCAAGGCGGCACGATGACGCCGCCAGGTGCACCGAAGAGCGTCTTGATCATTGGCTCAGGGCCAGTCGTTATTGGCCAAGCTGCAGAGTTTGACTACGCCGGCACGCAAGCCTGTCGCGCACTTCGCGCCGAAGGGATCCGTACGATTCTCGTGAACTCGAATCCCGCAACGATCATGACCGACCCATCGGTGGCCGACGCTGTCTACCTCGAGCCACTGACCGTTGAGGTGATCGAGCGGATCATCGAGCGCGAGCGACCCGAGGGACTCCTCGCGGGGCTCGGTGGGCAAACGGCACTCAATCTCGCCGTCGCCCTCTCCGATGCTGGCGTCTTCGATCGTCATCCAATTCGCCTGCTCGGCACGCCACTTGCCGCCATCCGCATGGCCGAAGATCGCGAGCTCTTCCGCGCAATGTGTGATCGCATCGGTCAACCGGTTGCACCGAGCGCGATCATTGAAGGTGCCGACCAGCGTGTGCGTGATGCGGCGGCAGATGCAGCACTCGCACAGATCGGTCTCCCCGCGATTGTGCGCCCCGCATTCACGCTTGGCGGCACGGGCGGCGGGATCGTAGTGACCGAAGAGGAGTACCGCGAGCGTGTGCGCAGTGGCCTTCGCGCAAGCCCGATCGGGCAGGTGATGGTTGAACGCTGCCTCGTCGGCTGGCAGGAGATCGAGTACGAGGTGATGCGCGACGCAGAGGACACCTGCATCGCGGTCTGCTCCATGGAGAACGTCGACCCGCTCGGCGTGCACACCGGCGATAGCATCGTCGTCGCCCCCGTACAAACACTCCCTGACCCGGTCCACCAGCGACTTCGCACCGCCTCGCTCGACATCATTCGCGCGCTGGGCGTTGAGGGCGGATGTAATGTGCAGCTCGCCCTCTCGCCCGACTATTCGGAGTACGTCGTGATCGAGGTGAACCCGCGGGTGAGTCGCAGTTCGGCGCTGGCGAGCAAGGCGACCGGCTACCCGATCGCTCGAGTCGCGGCGCAGATCGCCATCGGGCGCACGCTCCGCGAGATCCCGAACGCGATCACCGGGACGACGGTCGCTGCATTTGAGCCGGCGCTCGACTACATCGTGGTCAAGCTCCCGCGCTTCCCGTTCGACAAGTTTCCTGGTGCCGACCGCCTCCTCGGCAGCCAGATGAAGGCGACCGGCGAGGTGATGGCGATCGACCGCAGCTTTGGTGCCGCGCTGAACAAGGCGCTCCGGTCGATGGAGCAGTCGGGGAGTGGGCCAACAGCAGAGGAGCCGAGTTGGGCTGGCGAGATTCAGCAGATCATCGCGAACAACTTCACCGGCCTCGCCACGTTCTTGCGCGCGTCGGACTCGCGCCTCTGGCGCCTCCTCGCGGTGATGCGACGCGGGGTGAGTGCCGACCAGGTTCACCAGGCGACGGGCATCACGCGCTGGTTCCTCGCGGAGTTCGAGCGACTCATCGCCGTTGAGCGCCGCGTGCGCGAGGCAGGGCGCACGCTTATTGGGCCAGACCCCGCAGCGATCTCACTCTTGGCGACCGCGAAACGTTCGGCATTTGGCGATGCCGACCTTGCAGCCATCGCGGGGATAGAGGAGCAGCGCATCACAGCACGCCGGTCGCAGCTCGGGTTGACGCCCGGGTACGCGATGGTCGACACCTGCGCCGCGGAGTTTGCGGCTGCCACGCCGTACTTCTACTCCACCTTTGCTGCGGCTGGTTCGCCACCAGAGGCGCCGCCCGTAGCGCGTCCTGCTGCGCTCGTGATCGGCTCGGGCCCGGTGCGCATTGGCCAGGGGATTGAGTTTGACTATTGCGCCGTGCGTGCCGCTGAGCGACTGCGCGAGCGTGGCTGGTCGGCCGTGATGGTGAACAGCAACCCTGAAACGGTGTCGACCGACTTCGATGCGTCAACGCGCCTCTACTTTGAGCCACTCGATGCAGAGTCGATCATGGAGATCATTCGCGCGGAATCCCCAGAGGGTGAATCGACACTCCCAGCCTTTGTGCAGTTTGGCGGGCAGACACCCTTAAACCTTGCTGCGCACCTCGCCGCAGCCGGTGTACCGCTCCTTGGTGCATCACTCGAGGCGATCGACGAGACAGAGGATCGCGTGCGCTTCTCGGCACTCCTCGATCGGCTCGGCATCCTGCAGCCAGAGGGTGGGCTCGCACGCGATCGGAGCGATGCACATGCGCTCGTTGAGCGAATCGGCTACCCGGTGATCGTGCGCCCTTCGTATGTGATCGGCGGGCTCGCCATTGATTTTGCCTATACGAGCGATGATCTCGAGCGACAACTTGCGCGTATCGGCACCATTGCACCCGACCGACCCCTGCGCATCGACCGGTTCATCGAGGGGATCGAGATCGACATCGATGCGATCTCCGACGGGGAGACCGTCGTCATCCCTGGCCTCCTGGAACACGTGGAGCTGGCGGGGGTGCACTCAGGCGATTCGATTGCGGTCTATCCACCGCAGCGACTGACGCCAGAGCGTCAGGCCGAGGTCGCTGAGATCTTCATGCGCCTTGTCCGCGAGATCGGCGTCCGAGGCCTGGTCAACGCGCAGTTCATCGTGCGCGAGGAGGGCGTCTACCTGATTGAAGTGAATCCGCGTGCGAGCCGCACCGTGCCATTCATGAGCAAGGTCACCGGGATCCCGATGGTCTCGCTCGCGGTAGATATCGCACTTGGCGACACGCTTGCTGCACACGGCTATGTGAGCGGGGTCGCATCGCCTCCCATCGGCGTTGCCGTGAAGGCTCCGGCCTTTAGCACGGCGAAGTTGCGCGGCGTCGATCCAACGCTCGGCCCCTTCATGCAATCGACGGGCGAGGTCATCGGCATCGGGGCGAACGCCGAAGAGGCGCTCGGCAAGGCGCTGATCGCCGCGAGCCTCTTGCCGCCACCGCCACGCGACGACCGGCGCACGGTCCTGCTGAGCATCGCCGACCGCGACAAGCATCTCCTTGGCCGGCTGGTGCAGCCACTCCTCACCGCTGGCTACGTGCTCGCAGCAACACCCGGTACACAGGGTGCACTCTCCGCCATCGGCATCGAAGCCGCCCCCGTACAGCCACTCGGCGCACGCGCCTCCGACGGTGCACCAGAGATCGCCACCCTCATTCGCTCGGGCGAGGTCGCCCTTGTGGTCAACACGCCGTCGCCCCAGAGTGGCGTGATGCGTGACGCACTCGAGATTCGCTTGGCCGCAGTAGAGGAGGGCGTCCTCTGCCTTACAACGATGGAGACCGCGATTGCCGCAGCAGAAGCGCTGAGCGTGCGCAAAAGCCTGGCAGGGATCGCAATCGGGCCAATCGGCGTGCGTGGCCTGCGCGATACTCAAGGGAGGGCGTGAACCGCTAGCATACGTACATGCAACTGAGCTACGCACCTGGCGCCTGCAACATTGGTCCAGCAGAGATTGCTCGACGTCGCCGCGCTGCGGTGATCGGTGCGATTGGCACCGTTGCGCTCTGCGCCGTGCTCATAGCAAGTGGCACTGCGCCTGGAGACCTCGGACGACTCCTCGTCGGGCTTCCGCTCACCGGCGCAGCAATCGGCTGGATTCAGGCGCAACGGCGCTTCTGCCTCGCGTATGGCTTTGCGGGCACCTTCAACCTCGGCGCAATTGGCGAGATGCATCGTGTTGCTGACGCCGCGGCACTGGCCGCCGACCGCCGTGCAGCGCTGGCAATCGCCGCGCAAGGGGTTGCGATCGGTCTCGCCGGCGCGCTCCTCTTCCTCGTTCTGCCGATTCATTTCGCGTAAGGCGCAATGGCAACGCGCCAGCTCCTCGCGCCGCTGCCGATCCATGAGAAGCGCCTTGCAAATGGGCTGCGCATCATCACCGTTGTCGATCGCACCGCCCCCGTTGCCGCGGTCAACATCTGGTATCACGTCGGCTCAAAGGATGAGCGACCAGGGAGGACCGGGTTCGCCCACCTCTTTGAGCACCTCATGTTCCAGGGGTCCGAGAACGTCAGCAAGGCGGAGCACCTCTCGCTTGTTGAGTCGATCGGCGGCAATGCCAACGCAACCACCTGGCTCGACCGTACGAACTACTTCGCTACGGTGCCCGCAGAGTGGGTGGACCTGATCCTCTGGATGGAGGCAGACCGCCTCGCCACGCTCCTGAGCGGGCTCGATCAGGTCAACCTCGACAACCAGCGCGATGTGGTGAAGAACGAGAAGCGGTCGAGTTATGACAACCAGCCATACGGCACCGCATACCTAGAGATCTTTGCGCTCGCGTATCCCGTTGGGCATCCGTATCACCATCCAACGATCGGCTCCATGGAAGACCTCGATGCCGCGAGCCTTGAAGATGTGCGGAACTTCTTCTCAACCTGGTACGCCCCGAATAATGCTGTCCTCACCATCGTCGGCGATATCGACGAGGCGGAGATCTACGCGAGCGTCGAAAAATATTTTGGCGGGATCCCTGCAAGCCCCACACTCCCTGCGCACCCAGACCTGACGCTCGCACAGCCGCTTAGCGGTGAGGTACGCAAGACGGTCATGGACAAGGTTCCCGATCCACGACTCCACCTCGCCTTCCGAGCACCTGTGCTCGCCGATCCCGATCTCGAGGCCGTGGGCATCGCGACGCAGATCCTCGCCTCTGGGCGGGGGAGCAGGCTCTACCGACGCCTGGTTCGCGATGAGCAGCTCGCACAAGATGTCGAGCTCTCGCTCCTCCCGTTCGTTGGGGGTGCCTCGCTCATCGTTGGCGGTGCAACCCTGCGCCCAGGGGCGGACCAAGATCGTCTCGAGCGCACCTTCATTGAGGAGCTCGAGCGACTCGCCAGCGAGGGTCCAACAGTGGTTGAGATGCAGCGGGTCGCCGCACTCGTTGAGTCGTCAGAACTTGCGGAGCGCACCGACCTCGAAGAGATTGCCGATGGCATCGGCATGTACGCAACGCTCTTGAATGATCCAGAGCGCATTAACCGCGATCTCGAGCTGGCACTCGCCGTCACGGCCGAGCAGGTGCAACGCGCAGCAGCACTCTTCGCCGCAGAGAACCGCGTGGTGCTCTGGTACCTACCGGCGGAGGGCGCATGAGCGCGAGCCGCCCGGGTCCAGGCACGCCGCGCGCCTATCACTTCCCCCGCGCATTCGAACATCGCACAGCGAACGGCATTCGCATCATTGCGGTACCCATGCCACAGCGACCGCTCGCTGCGGTGCAACTCCTTCTCCCTGGTGGTGCATCGAGTGAGAGCGCGGCAACCTCCGGGAGCACCGCCATGCTCGCTCGACTGCTGACAGAAGGCGGAGCGCAGCACAACGCTGAAGAACTCGTTGAAGCGACCGAGCTGCTCGGCGCCTCACTCGCCGCAGAGGCTGGTTGGGAGGGCGTGGTCATTGGCGCATCGGTCCCAGCGACACGCATTGCTGGCGTCCTGGAACTGATCGCCGAGATTGCCCTTGGGCCATCGGTTCCTGAACGAGAGGTTGAGCGCGGGAAGGCGCTGCGCCTCGCCTCCATTGAACAGGCGCAGGCGAGTCCTCGCGCACGTGCAAGCGAGGCGCTCATCGCATCGATCTATCGCGACGATGCTGCATACGGGCGCCCGATTGCCGGCACGCGCGAGAGCGTTGCAGCGATCACGCGCGAGCGGCTCATGCAGCGGCACCACGAACTCCTACAAGCTGCCCAACCGATCCTGGTCCTCGCGGGCGAGTTTGATCCGACGGAGATCTTCGCGTGCGTTGCTGCGAGCGCACTTGCGGCGCTACCGGGCGGCGGTGCTGGCGTGGCACGCGCGAACGCAGACATGCCCGCCGCCCCAGGGGCGCCAGGTGGCCCTGCGCTCCTCATCCTCGATCGACCTGGCTCCGTGCAGTCGGAGCTGCGCGTTGGTCGCCTCGGTCGCTCGCGGCTCGATCCGCAGTTCCATGCTGCACTCGTGCACGCCGAGATCGTTGGCGGGCTGTTCGGCTCGCGCCTCAACCGCGTGCTGCGAGAAGAGAAGGGCTACACCTACGGTGCGGCGGCCGGCTTCGATTTCCGTCGCGGGCGCGGCCCATTCACGATGCGCACAGCGGTCGAGACATCGGTGACCGTCCCAGCGCTGCTTGAGGCACGCCGTCAGGTCGAGTCACCCCTGCATGAGCCAGTGACGCAGAGTGAGCTCGACGATGCGCGCAACTATCTCCGCGGCACCTTCCCGCTGCGCTTCGGCGCAGCTGCGCCAGTGAGCGCAACCGTCGCGGGCCTCTCCGTAATTGGCCTGAACGTTGAAGAACTCGATCGCTATCGCGATGCGGTGACGGCTGTCGATGCTGCTGCCGTTACGCAGGTCGCTCTCGACCTCTCGCACGAAGCTGAGCGGATCGTGGTGGTCGGTGACGCGGCACAGATCGCCGAGCCCCTGCGCGCAGAGGGATTCGTCGTCACAGTGAAGCCCGCGATCCCAGCATGATCGTGCTCGTCGGCAGCCCCGTTGCGCACGAAGACGGGCGTGCTGCAGGACTCTTTGCAACGCTCGTCCCGGCGCTTGTCGCAGCTGGTGCCAGCGTTGAGATTGTTGGCCGCGTCGGCGAGGATGCCCGCGGCGAGCAGCTCCTCCACGATCTGCGACGTGTTGGTGCAGGTCACGTCGCGGTCTTCCGTGATCCGACTCGGAGGACGCCACTCTCCGAAGAGGCGGGGATCCCACTCGATGCAGATGATGTGCAACTCGGACTCGGATACCTCCGGACGATTGAGGCAATCCTCCTGGTGGACCCTGCGCATGGGACGCTCCTTGAGGTTGCCGCTGAGGCGGCTCGATTCAATGATGCACGGCTTGTCGTTCTCACGAGCAGCGCGGAGAGCGCTGCGGTTCTTGCAGCGATCCCCGCAGATCGATTTGCGCCACAGGGGAGAACCCCACCAGTACAGATCGCCTATGAACGCGGCAGCGAGGCGGCCATCGTGCCACTGCTCTGCGCCCATCTCCTCGCCGATGACGTGAGCGCGACAGGGGCGCAGTGATCGCGTAGGCTCTAGGCATGCAGCAGCCCGACCAGTCCATGACCTCCCAGCTGCCAACCGACATGGCGTTGACCATGCTTGCGACGGGCGCCGACCACCTCGATGCGGGCGATGCAGAGGCCGCCCTCGCCGTCTTCAAAGAGGTGAATGCTGCCGCTGAGCTGCCAATCGCCGCGCGTGCCGCCCTTGGCGCCGCTGAGGCGTACGTGCGACTCGGGCGCGATGCCGAGGCTGCAGACGCGCTCTCCACGGCGATCGATGCGGGAGATCGTGAGACGCGTGGGATCGCCTTGCGACGACTTGCGGCTGCACGTGTCCGCACAGGCGATCTTGCTGAGGCGCTCGATCTCTATCGACGCGCTGAGCGCGACGCACCGAACGATGCAGCACGGGCAGAGATCGCCTCGCGCATCGGTTGGCTCGCAAAGGAGACCGGCGCTGGGAGTCTCGGCTCGCGAATTCGCTCAAGCATTGCATTCAACCGAGCGCGCGGGTCCGATCCGTTCGGCTGGGTGCCGCTGCTCCTGGTCATCGTCACCGGCGCCTTCTCGGTGGCGTCGTTTCTCTACGATCCACTTTTCAGCGCCCTCGCACTCGTAAAAATCTATGGTGGCTACGACTACCTCTCCGTAGAGCCGTGGCGACTCCTTACCGTCACGCTCGTGCACGCCAACCTGCTGCACCTGCTCTTTAATCTGTTCGCACTTGACCTTGGGTCGAAGCTGATTCAACGGTTGTATGGAGGGCCGCGGCTCGTCCTCTGGTATCTCATCGGTGGAGTTGGTGCCTCACTCGCAAGCGCCATTGTTGCCCCCGATTCCCCCACGGTTGGTGCGTCGGGTGCGATCTTCGCCCTCTTCGGCGTTGCGCTCGGAGCCGAGTGGGCGCATAAGCCACTCGTTGAGCGCGGCGTCCGCACTGCACTTGGTCAGATCGGCGGGCTCATTCTCGTGAACATCGTCTTCGGCCTAAGCTCCACCCTCATTGGTGGAGGAATCGATAATGCCGCCCACCTCGGCGGGCTGCTCACCGGACTTCTCCTTGGCGCGATGATTCCGCCGACACGCGCCGAGGCGATGCGCCGGCGATGGAGTGCAGCACTCGGACGGCGGGGCGGCGAGGCGCTTGTCACGGGCGCGCTGGTGCTCGCCCTCGCACTGCTCTACTTGAACTGGGCGGCGCTCGCGCTCCTTCGCCTCACGCTGCCGATTTAATGTTCGCGACGCTCCTCGACCCTGCTGCATTCGCCGCACAGCGCGAGGAGCAGTTTGCCCTTGTCGCGTCACTGGGTGGACCGTTCTTCACCCACAACGTCGATGATGGCGCCGCCGCCCGCGCTCGCGGCCTACAGGTAGCCCTCGTCGTTGAGGCCCCAGACGGGGTGATTGACGTGCGTGATTGCGAACGGATTCTCGCGTTCGCCCCCGAGCTCTGCGCCGTGCCTCTTCCCGACCTGCGCGATGTCAGTGTCCGAGCGCGGCGCATCGAGCAACTCGCCGGCTCGCTGAGCAAGCTGGCAGGCCATCACCGCCTGCTCCTCGCACTCGAGACGCCACTCGCAGCGCTCACGCCCGCCGAATGGTCGCAGCTCCCCATTGAGAGCCTCGCGATTGATCCGATCGGTGATCCCGATGCGTGGCGTGGGGCAGCAACGCTGCCAGGTTCCTGCGGGCTCATCCTCGGTCTTATCCCACCGCCAGGTGGCAACACTCCAGCCTCCACGGAGGTGCTCCTCTGGGGGATTCGCTATGCCGCATCACTCGGTGCACGCGGTGGTGAGCGGGTTGGGATTGCAGGGCTGCCACACCGCGCCGGTGGGGTTGCTCCCGCAATTAACGCCGACGATTCCGCAGCGC
>Ga0209596_1004497_pt1 | contig 10616 bp, 11 predicted proteins | sample M_130807_MF_Meta_FD_187314 | JGI IMG/M metagenome (GOLD analysis project Ga0209596, IMG submission 187314) | Freshwater microbial communities from Lake Montjoie, Canada to study carbon cycling - M_130807_MF_MetaG (SPAdes) (version 2) | ecosystem: Environmental > Aquatic > Freshwater > Lake...
CATTGTTAATAAAGTATCACCGTACATAAGGTCAAAAACTACTGAGACATTTTTTAACCAGTCTTCAGAAACCAGCAGACCATTTTCCAATTCTAAACTAGATGATGTGGCATTTATAAATAGATCAACCTTGGGAAGATTTTTCTTTTCAACAAATTCAACTCCAAAACCTTGAGCAAGTTTTTTGCCTTTTTCTTCACTTCGGTTAGTTAGAAAAACATTATTTCTGTATTCTCTAAGCGCATATAGGCAGGCTCGTGCTACACCACCTGCTCCATATATAAGTATTTTTTTATTTTCTAGAGATAAATGGTTATCTAGTGCCTTTTTAAAACCAATCCAGTCAGTATTTTCCCCAATTATTTTTCCATTAGATAGATAAACAGTATTTACCGCTCCAATCTCTTTAGCTTCAGGAGTAAGTTCATCTAAATGTTGAATAACTTCCTCTTTATAAGGAACAGTTATGCTTAACCCAGAATATTCTCCAGAGCGAACTTTATCTATTAATTTTTCTAAACCAGAACTCTCCACATCTTCTTTTTCATATGTGTAGTCTAGTCCTAAAGCTTTAAATCCAGCATTAAACAATGTTGGTGATAGGCTGTGGTCTAGTGGGTGCCCTACGACTGCAAAGGAGTTCATTTTATTAAACTTTTAACCATCTCTCCATAACACTTCTTACAAATATGAAATTTTATCACCCGATTTTTTACATTCGGAGGACTAAGTAGAATTGCACCGAACTCTTTCAGCTCTTTTTTACACTTATCACATTTAGGTTTTATTGCCATATAATTATTATACCAAAAAAAGAGGCCCACGACTTGCATCGTGAGCCCCCACTGTCACCTCGAAAGAACTTCAAAAGGACCGAATGTAAAATGTTTTTCAACACTACTTTCGAAAACCTCCATGGCCCTCTGCCACTTATCCATTTCATTTTCTCCAACTTCAACCTCAATAGCGAAATGATAAACGCCATTTCCCGCATGGACCGAATGAATCTGAACCATGTTCAAACCTTCCGTCTTGAACGGAATGAGTGAGTCAACCAGAGACCCTGGTTTGTGAAGCACTTTATAGACAATCAGCGCACGATTTTTCCTTCCAACTGTAACTGTGTGTTCTTTTTGTGCAATCAAAAAGAAGGTTGTGATTGCCTCCTTGTCTTCGAATGCTTCATCAAGAATTTTCAAACCATATTTCTCGGCCGCTGAACGAGGTCCAAGTGCTGCATGCGTGGCATACTCCGCATTCTGTGCGACAAGACGCGCCGCTTCACCATTTGATGATGCACTTGCCGTAGGCCACTTAATCCTGGCCCTGCAAGCTCCTAGCGACTTCGGATGTGCAATTACCGAAGTGATCTCGGCACCCTCTCTTGCCATAAGACAGAAGTGAAGTTTCATCTGAATCGCACCGACGATGTGAAACGTGCATTCATCGGACTGTAACGTTTCGATGAATGCCTCCACAGGCTCTGCCACCCTGCCTTCCGCAAGTGTTTCCATGGCAATTGCTCCGTAACCTCCATGTTTCGCAATCAATCGCAAAACTTCTCCGTTGTTTTTTGCTTCAACGTAGTTTTCATTTGTAACGGCCGGTGCGCCGTAGATTTCCGCCAATGCAACGTATGCATCATGCGAGAAGGTTGCCCCGATGGGGCCGAGGAATGTGATTTTTTGGTTTTTCATGTAGTTGGTTGTTGTTGTGTGATACTACGCGTCGCGCTTCAAAGGACAGTGCGCGACGTGATTTTGCTAAATCAAAAAAACCGCCGGTCCGGAGAGGATTAGCGGTTCTTTTATCTAGATTTTACAATGCTAATTCACTCTTCGGTTTACCGATTGATTCCAGAAGCTAAAGAATGTGTTAGTAAGTTGTATCACGGGATTAAGGGTAACTTAATTTTATAGTTTGTGCAAATATATGAATTTTTCTTCAGGATTTCTTTATCTAGACTTAATCTGCGCTTGTTTTAATACCTCCGTAGCCTTGAAATGCTATTAACCATAGTATATACTTTGGTTAATGAAAACCGTGATAAGCTTAAAAATCGATAAAGAACTTAAAAACCAAGCCTCAAAGCTTGCAGAAGAGATGGGTTTTAACCTGTCATCAATTATTGCTGCTACACTTCGAAGTTTTGTGGTAAACAGGGAAATTAATATTTCCCTTAAACATCGAATGACTCCGTATTTAGAGGGGATTATTCGAAAAGTGAGACAAGAAGGGCCTAATGAGGGATCTCCGACATTTGATAATGCAGAAGATGCAATAAGCTGGCTTAATAAGAAAATAGGTAAGAAAAAATCTTAATTCCACAACAGTACGAGATATGCAAGTAAAATTCAGCAAAGAATTTATTAAGTTGTACGAAAAAATTCCCAACGAAATTCAAGAAAAGTTTGAGGAGAGATTGAAAATATTTCGTGAAGATATAAATAGTCCGTATTTAAAAGTCCACAAACTTCATGGAGAATGGGATGGGTATCACAGCTTTAATGTAACCTCTGATTATAGGGTTATATTTGAATATTTAGATAAAGAGCATATACGATTGTCTGTCATAGGCACACATTCTCAACTGTATGAATAAAACAAAACACCCTATCATCACGATAGGGTGTTTTGTTAAGTGGGTTTAAATAACCAAAAGATTATTTAACTGCGTCTTTAAACGCCTTTGCTGCGCGGAACTTTGGAACTCGCATAGCTGGAACCTTAACTGCTTCTCCAGTTCTAGGGTTTCTCGCTGTTCGAGCTGCTCTCTGCTTAGCAGAGAAAATACCAAGACCAGCAATAGAGACTTCATCTCCTTTCTTAACTGACTTGATGATAGCATCGATAACAGAATCAACTACTTGTTCAGCCTGAACTTTTGTTGAATTCAAGATACCGTGTACTACATCTGCAAGACCTGCTTTGTTCATGATTTTTTTAAATTTCTTTTTGATTAATTTCGACCACCTAGCGTAATTCCATTATATATCAAGGTTTTTTGAATGCAAACCATGCAGATTTGGAAAAATATGGTGTAGTTTTGGCTATCTTGCTACCTCGATTGCTCGTGTTTCTCTGATTACAGTTACCTTTATTTCTCCAGGATAGCGAAGTTCCTTTTCAATCTTTAACGCGATATCTCTAGCCAAATTCCGTGCCTCTACATCTCCAATATCAGCTGGATTGATAAAAACCCTTATTTCTCGGCCTGCCTGGAGAGCATAGGCCTTTTCTACCCCTGTAAATGATGTGGCGATTTGCTCTAGTTCAGCTAGGCGTTTTGTGTAGCTTTCGATGTTATCCTTTCTAGCCCCTGGGCGGCCTCCTGAAATGGCATCCGCTGTTTGAACAATACGCGATTCCACTGTGTCATAAGGGTATTCCTCGTGATGAGCACGCATAGCACGAATAATGTCATCGTGAACATCGAATTTTTTTAATAGCTTGATTCCAATTTCGACGTGAGTTCCAGCTACTTCATGATCTAATGCCTTTCCAATGTCATGGAGAAGCGCAGCAGTCTTTGCGACACGAACGTTTACACCGATCTCTTCTGCAATAATCCCTGCAATATGTGAGCATTCGATTGAATGTTGTAAAACATTATGCCCGTAGCTAGTTCGGAAGTGCAGGCGGCCAAGAATAGCTACTAGGCGCGCATCCAAATTCAAAATTCCGCATTCGTATGTCGCTTCTTCTCCTTTTTCTTTTACAATTTTGCCGATTTCTTTTTTTGCATTCTCAACTTCTTTTTCAATGCGAGCCGGTTGAATGCGACCGTCCTTGATTAGGGCATCAAGCGCAATTTTTGCAATAGCACGACGTACAGGATCGAACGATGAAAGGGTAATAGTATTTGGTGTGTCATCGATAATCACTTCAACTCCAGTTTCTTTTTCAAAAGTTTTAATATTTCTGCCTTCTTTGCCGATTATCTTTCCTTTTGTCTCTTCTGAATCAATGTGAACAGATGACGTAAAGAAATCTGATGATACAGATGTTGCGAGGCGCTGAATAGAGATCGCTAAAATTTCTTGTGAAGCTCTTTTTACCGTATCTTCACCTGCAATTTCTAATTTTCGAAGGCGAGAATTAATCGCTTCCTCCTCCTCCTCTTCAATCTTTTTGAAAAGTTCAAACTGTGCTTCTTTTTTATCTAATTTTGCAATGCGCTTTAATTCTTTCTCTGCTTTTTCTAGTGCTTTTTCTGCACCCTCTTTATTTTCCTCAATTTCCAATTTAGCCTTATTTATATCGTCTATTTGCTTGTCGGTCTCAGTTTGTCGGGTGTCTAAGAACTCTTCCTTTTTAACCAAGCGCTCTTCAGTTTTTTTGATATTTTCCTCTCGTTCCTTTACTTCTTCGCGGGCATTTTTTAAAGTGTCTGCTGCTTTTTCCTCAGCCTTAAGTACAGCATGATTTGCTTCTTCTTTTGCACTTACCATCATTTTTCGAATATCAATTTCAAGCGATCCTTTTTTTCCGAGAGCAATTAGAATTCGGATAATGTATCCAAGTGAAAAACCTAACCCTCCTGCGAGAGTTGCCACAAGGAGTGCTAGTTTTAGACTTATCATTTGTTTTTTGGTTTAGTTAAGAGAGAACCTTGTCTATGATTCCGTATTTTTTAGATTCTTCTGCGGTCATCCAGAAATTTCGGTCCATATCCTTAGCAATTTTATCAATAGGTTGTCCTGTGTTTTTTGCCATCATTTTGTTTAAGCGTTCTCGCATCAAGATAATATTTTTTGCAGTAATTTCAATGTCTGATGCCTGACCCTCGATTCCACCAAGTGGTTGGTGAATCATTATTTCTGAATTTGGTAGAGAGAAGCGTTTGCCCTTAGTTCCTGCTGAAAGAATGTGAGCACCCATTGAAGCTGCCATACCCACGCAAATTGTTGAAACGTCATTTTTGATATGATTCATGGTATCGATAATCGCTAATCCATCTGTCACACTACCTCCTGGAGAATTTATATAAAGTTCTATAGTTTTTTTAGGATTTTCTGATTGCAAAAATAGCATTTGTGCAATGACGATACTTGCGACGTTGCTATCAATTGGTCCTCCTAAGAAAATAATGTTTTCACGTAAAAGTCGTGAGTAAATGTCATAAGCCCGTTCCCCAAACTGTGATTTTTCTATTACTGTTGGTATAAGCATTGTTTTTGTGTTATTTTTAACCAGTATAACACCCCTGTCAAATTTTTTATAAAATACATATGAGACAACATAGATTTTTCATCGGTCAAGATTTAAGTCCAATTTTAAAGGCTAATCCAGCGGTTTTTGACTTTGATCCTGTGGTTGGAGAGGGTGATGCGATTATTAATCATCAAAAGGAGGTTATAAGGCAATGGAAGAAGGTTTTTAGGTATGAAGCGGGGGCGGAGGTTGTGCTTTTTGATGGAAAGATAGAGGTAGAGGCGAAAATAGTGGAACTTTCTAAAAAAGATGAAAAAGCGAAGTTGGTTTTAGGTGGGGTGAAGTCGCACATTGTTAAAAAGTTGTCAAAAGTTTACTTGGCACTATCGATTTTGAAAGGTGAACATACTGATATGGTGGTTGAGAAGGCTACAGAGTTGGGGGTTTCAGGAATTATTTTGGTTTTGACAGATCGAGTGGTTAAGAAAGGTGTGAATTTGGAAAGATTACAGAAAATTGCGATTGAAGCGTCAGAGCAATGTGGAAGGATTGATGTGCCGGAGATCACAACAAGTGAAAGTTTGGAATCGCTAATAGATTCAAGTGAATATGACAAAAAAGTGGTAATGGACATGGGAGGAGAGAAGTTGCATGATGTTTCTGGGGAGAAAATTTTATTATTTATTGGTCCGGAGGGAGGTTGGTCTGATGATGAGAGAAATATGTTTAAGAATAAGGGTGTAACAGTTGCGAGTATTGGAGAGAATGTTCTCCGAGCGGAGACGGCGGCGATTGTGGGGGTGAGCGTGTTGTGTTTGTAGTCGCCCATTGTTAATTATTTGAATTTCTTCAGCTTTTCTTCACTAAAAATTCATCTCCCTCCTATAAACTTCCAAAATCCCAACATAACAAAAGGTCGAAGGGAACTTGTAGCATGTTAATCTTATGTTAAACTTGCTACATGAAAAATACTAGACAAAAAAAGCAATCAAACATGGAACCAAAAGTTGTCGGTCTACGTGAGTTACGTGAAAATATGGACAAATACGTGGAACGCATAGGTAAAGGCGAAAGTTTCTTGGTACTTCGCAAATCAAAACCTGTATTTAAAATCAAACCCGTGGATCAATGGGGAGATGAAGGTCATTGGAGAAATCTAGACCTTAGAGATAAAAAAGGGCGAGGTATGCCAATAGATGATGCAATTGCAATGGTTCAAAAATATATAGAGAATGACGAACAAAAACGACAAGTTTCTAAAAAAATTAAATCCAAGAGAAAGAGCAAGAGTAGAGCAAGTTCTTCTATTAATTAAGTCTAGATCAACCTCAGTATTGAATGTTAAGAAGATTAAAGACCACAACAATTTATTTAGAGTGAAGCTTGGGAAGATAAGGGTGATATATATTTCTATAGAAAAATATGCTGAGATTATTTATATAGGGTATAGAGATGATAATACTTGTAACAAGTATTAGTATTTTTATTTACCCAAACAAAAACCCCTCATCGGGGCTTTTGTCACCTAACTTAATTTGAATTCTTACTTAACCCCCTCCAACCACCCCCACACCTTCTCATTCGTCAACATGGTCTCAACGAAAATCATCGCACGTAACTTGTCAGTATCCTTGTACTGATTCATGATTATTGCTACTTCTTTATTAACCGCTTCTTCCTCAGGCTTAATCGTCTCCTTATTCGCAATCTCATTCAACACAACCTGAGTCTGCGCTCTTTTCAATCCCTCTGGCTCCCAATCCTTCCTTAAATCTTCAATTGTCTTTCCAATATGCTTCAAATAATCATCAACTTTCAATCCCATCTGTCCAATCTGATGAGTCATCTCCGATTCAATTCTGTGAAGTTCATTTGTAACCAAAATCTTTGGCATTTTGATTTCACTTTTTCCAATAACCGCATCAAGAATTTCAACTCTCTTTTTCTGCTGTTCCTTTCGAACTTTTTGAACCTTGATGCTATCTTTTATCTTTGTCTTAAATTCATCAACTGTTTTAAAGTCTCCAAACTTATTAATAAATTCTTCATTTACTTCTGGAAGTGCTAAATCACCATGGTCATGCCCCTTATCATCTGGGTTATTCTTGTGATGATCGTCGTGTGCAACTTGGTTCTGTAATTCCTTGATCGCATCATCAATTTCCTTGTCAGTTGCCTCAGTATCATCAGCCTTCTTACCATTAATTTCCTTTGCAATTTTTTTATAATCAGCAATTTTAATTTCAGGATGAGTAGCTGTTGTAATTTTTACTTCGAAAGTTTCATTAGGCACGATTTTGTTAATCGCTACTTCTGGATTTCCAATCGCCTCTACTTTGGCTTCTGTAATTACATCTGGATAGATTTTCTCAAGTGCAAGTCGTCCTGCTTCCTCGGTAATTAAAACTTCACCGAATTTTTCAACGATGACCTTTTCGGGCACATGTCCTGGGCGGAAACCGTCAATTTTCATACCTTCTCCAACATTAGAAATTGCTTCTTCTCGATACTCTGCAACGGTCTTTTTGTCGATTGAGATAACAATTTCTTGTCGGCAATCTTCGTTTTCTACTGGCTTGTTACTTATGATTTTGAATGATGACATTTTTATTTTGCGTATTTATCTTTGTAAGCTTTGACTGATTTCTCGAATGCTTCCATGGCTTTATCAGCTCCATCGAAACCGTTCACAGACACTTCTTTTTTCTGTAGTTGCTTGTAAGTTAAGAAAAAGTGTTCCATTTCTTTTAAGAAGTGCGGATTAACATCTTTCAAATCCTTAACATGGTCAAATCTTGGATCTTCTTCTGGAACTGCAATAATTTTTGCATCACTGTCTCCTCCGTCAATCATCCACATCACTCCGACTGGGCGTACTTTTACCAAACAGCCTGGGAATAGTGGGTAAGTAGTAAGAAGAACGACATCAAGCGGGTCCCCATCATCCCATAGTGTTTGAGGAACAAATCCGTAATCGAAAGGATAATCCTGAGCAGTGTGAAGAACACGATCAAGTGCAATCAACCCTGTCTTTTTATCAATTTCGTATTTGTTTTTTGATCCCTTATTAATTTCGATAATAGTTGTAATTGAATCCTTTGATCCTGGTTCAAGATCGTGCCATAAGTTCATTGACATAATATTTTTTTGAAATTAATTAATTTGTAACTTCTGTAGCAGGAGCCTCTTCAGATGCAGGAACTGCTGCTGATTGAATATCAATTCTCCATCCAGTAAGTTTTGCTGCAAGACGTACGTTTTGTCCGCCTTTTCCGATTGCAAGGGACTGCTGATCAGGAGCCACTTCAACCTTCGCTGATTTTTCAGCTTCATTAATAGAGATGTTTAAGATTTTAGCAGGGGATAAAGATTCCTTGATAAATTCTGCTGGGTCTGCATTCCATTCGATAATATCGATTTTTTCACCACCAAGTTCGCTCATAACAGTGTTCACTCGAACTCCTCGCTGACCTACCATTGAACCAACTGGATCAATGTGAGCATCTACTGATGCAACTGCGATCTTTGAACGAGCACCTGCCTCTCGAGCAATTGATTTGATTTCAACTGAACCGTTTGCAATTTCAGGCACTTCAAGTCTGAAAAGTTCACCCAAGAACTTTGGATGTGATCGAGACAGTCTCAAGAAAATTCCCTTAGGAGTTTCTTCTACTCGCACCAATAACATTCGAAGTCTTTCACCTTGATTGTAGTGTTCATTAGGAATTTGTTCCTCGTATGGAAGCATTCCAACGGCTCGTCCCATATCAACGAAAACGTTTCCACGTTCCATTCTCTGAACAGAACCTGAAACAATTTCATTTTCCTTTTTACCAAATTCAGCCAAGACAGAAGTCTTTTCTGCTTCACGAATTTTCTGGATGATCACTTGTTTTGCAGTCTGGGCAGAAATACGGCTGAAATCATCCTTATATTCCAATGGGAAAATCATTTCATCGCCAACTTTGACATCCTTCTTGATTTTCTGGGCGTTTTCTAAATATATATGCTGTTCATCACTAAATCGGATCATTTCAGGTGTTTCACCCTCTAATTTTGAAGCTAATTCAGGATTTTCCTCTAATTGCTCGTCAGTTATAACCTGAGAAGGTTCAACCACGATCTTTATCTGAGTGAATTCAGTCTGGCCTGTAGACAAGTCAAAAACTGCGCGGATAAACTGTCCACGTCGTCCGTATTCCTTTTTGTAAGCAGTAGCAAGGGACATTTCGATTGCCTCCATTACTTTTGCTCGTGGAATACCTCTTTCCTGTTCTAGCTGATCTAATACCGAATTGATTACTTTTAAGTCAAACATATATTTAATTGTTATTTAATTGTTTTTTTAAAAAAACGAGTTCGCCTTTGGGGGGCGAACTGAGCGTCTTTCGTGGTAGTAATATAAAGGATTTTAGGGGTGGTGTCAAATAAAAGAAAAACCGCCCTTTCGGACGGTTTTTCAAGCCTCCTACCCTTGCCAGTAATACGATTATATTCTTTCCCATTAAGGTGTCAATAGTGAGGTGACGGGAATCGAACCCGCTCTTCCTACCTGGCAAGGGTAAGGAGCTGCACCAGCAAGCACCCCCGCGTTACAGCATTTACCTTTCTGTAACTAGGAAAATTCTAATAAATGGTAGGCTAAGAATAATCAAAAACATCTTAAGTTTTCTTTATTTTTTTCTGGTATAATTAAATTCGAAATGTATATTGAACCCGAACAGTTAAAAAAAGGTTTGGTTGATTCTGCTCTAGTCTCTCGAGTTGATATTGATGCTGCTATAAAAGAGGCAACAGAAAAAAACAAACCACTCGGAGATATTCTAATTTCTAATGCAAAAATAAGCGAAGATGATTTTCGTCGTGTTCAAGCAAAAGTTCTCGCTATTCCTTTTGTTGATTTGAAGAAAGAAAAACTTGAATTCTCAGTCTTGTCTTTAATTCCAGAACCGATTGCCAGAAATCACAATATCGTCGCTTACAAAAAAACGACAGACTCTCTTGAGGTTGCGATGCTTGATCCAAGCGACTTGGCCGCGATTGACTTTGTTAAAAAGAAAACGAACTTAAAAATATTTTCTCGTTTAACAACAACGGATTCTATAAAATCTGCTCTTGTTCAATATCAAAAAACTTTGAAAGCAGATTTTGGTGACATCATTCAGCAAGAGGCTTCAAATTTAAAAACTATTATTCCAGAAGGAGACATCTCTGGAGAAGACTTGCGAAAGATGGCGGATGACCTTCCGGTTATTCGAATCGTAGACACATTGTTGAAGCACGCGATTTTACAAGACGCATCAGATATTCATATTGAACAAATGGAAATGGAAGTGGTAGTGCGATATCGAATCGACGGTATGCTGCACGATGCGATGATCCTGCCAAAAAACGTTGGACCGTCAATCACTGCTCGTATCAAGGTGCTTTCAAGTTTGAAATTAGATGAAAAACGATTGCCA
>Ga0209596_1004501_pt1 | contig 10611 bp, 2 predicted proteins | sample M_130807_MF_Meta_FD_187314 | JGI IMG/M metagenome (GOLD analysis project Ga0209596, IMG submission 187314) | Freshwater microbial communities from Lake Montjoie, Canada to study carbon cycling - M_130807_MF_MetaG (SPAdes) (version 2) | ecosystem: Environmental > Aquatic > Freshwater > Lake...
GCGCAAGCAAGACACGTTCAAGTGGTACCCGAAATAGAAATGCCAGGTCACGCACAGGCCGCATTGAGCGCTTATCCTGAGTATAGTTGCACGAAGAATATGATGGAGCCCTTGACCAAATGGGGCGTTAGCAATGATGTGTATTGTACCGATGATGCCACCTTCCGTTTTTTAGAAGATATACTCGATGAGGTGATGGCGTTGTTCCCGTCGAACTATATTCATATCGGTGGCGATGAAGTGCCTAAAGATCGATGGAAAGTTTGTCCGGTGTGTCAGCAAACAATGAAGACACATCATCTCAAGGATGAGAATGAATTACAAAGCTATTTTATCAAACACATCGATGCCTATGTCACATCGAAAGGACGAAATATTATTGGCTGGGATGAAATACTTGAAGGTGGACTCGCACCCAACGCAGCCGTTATGAGCTGGCGTGGTGAGGAAGGCGGTATCGCTGCAGCCAAACAACAACATAAGGTGGTAATGACACCGGGCGACTATTGTTATTTCGACCATTATCAAGGAAACAAGAATGCCGAGCCACTCGCAATTGGTGGTTTTACACCTATACAACAAGTATATAGTTATCAACCAACACCCGCTGTTTTAAATGCTGAAGAAAAAAAATATATTCTTGGTGCACAGGCGAATGTATGGACAGAATATATTGCCACCACTGACCATGTTGAATATATGGCAGTTCCTCGTTTGTGTGCCTTAGCTGAAGTGCTTTGGTTAGGGGATTCGAAACCAGGATGGATAGATTTTAAGAACCGCCTTCGTGTGCATTTTTCCTTCCTTGATCAATGCAAGGTTCATTATGCGAACTCAATCTTTGATGTGACTACTGTCCGCAGTATTGTCGATGGTAAGGTGGAACTAACATTGGAATCAGTCTATGAGAATGGGCAGATCCAATATCAGATGCCTGATGTTGACCAAGCACAATTATTGTTGTATAAGAAAGGTCGCCCCTTGGTATTCAAACGCAGCGGCAAGCTCAGAGCCCAATACTATGAAGGAACGAAAGAGTTAGGTCATTTGCTTGAAGAAGAAATTCTCGTGCATAAGGCCTTAGGGAAAAATATCAGTAGCACAATCGAACCAAGCAGCTATTATAATGAAGGTGGTCTGCCTAAATTGGCCGACAGTAAAGCAGGTCATGCACCACGCTTGTCATCTGATTGGTTGGGTTGGAGTGGAAAAAATCCAGCGATTACCATCGATCTTGGGGATGCGTTCAAACTGAATAACCTCGATATCTATACGTTGAAAGAAGAGTCGAATTGGATTTATCTACCGCAACAAATCACGGTGTCTTTGAGCACAGATGGCATTAACTATATTGCGTTAAAGACCTTATCAGCGAAGGAAATTGAAGATGCTTACGGTGTGGATAATAAACTATCCGTTTCGCTAGCGAATACAAAGGCCAGATACGTGAAACTAGCGCTAACATGCGCACCAAAAATTGAAAAAGACAAGCCGGGTGCGGGTGAAGACGCTTGGGTATTTCTAAGTGAATTGGCCGTCAACTAACGAATCGATACAAGTATTAAATTCAATAAAACTCATTCGCATTATGAATCCAACATCATTCTCTAACAAAAAAGTCGTTATGCTGTTGACGGCATTCTTGCTATGTATTTCCTTTACGCTGTTTGCTCAAGCCAACGATTTCAATTATTATGGCAATGGGGTATATGTCAATAGCGGCATCGGCGTAGGTTCCATTATTGCTATTGTGGCGTCTTGGTCGAGAAATAAGTCGGTCCTTTGGGCTATTTTTCACGCGTTCTGCGGATGGGCATATGTGATTTATTACATAATTACTCGCTAAGGCCTAGTGAAGATAGATGTGTATCAATCGTATTTGAAGTGATTCAAATCGATAAAATGTAGGTCACATTCAAGATTCTTAGTAAAAAACAATACTTTCGCACAAAATCATAATCATGAGCGAGCAAGTATTGACCCAGGGTAAAATTCATACCAATAAAGGTGTAATGACCTTTGAATTATACGATGATGCCACACCAATAGCGGTAGCAAATTTTAAAAAACTGATTGGTATCAACTTCTACGATGGTCTGAAATTCCATCGTGTGATCCCTAACTTTATGGTACAAGCAGGTTGCCCTGATGGCACAGGTGCAGGCGGACCAGGTTATGAAATCAATTGTGAAACGAATGCGCCTAAGCAATTTCACGATCGTGGCATGATGTCAATGGCACATCGTGGAAAGAATACTGGCGGATCTCAATTCTTTATTTGCCATAACAGAGCAGGTACAAGTCACCTTGATGGTGTGCACACTTGTTTCGGTAAAGTCATTGATGGGTTGGATGTGCTCGATCAGATTCAGGGCGGTGATGTGATGGAAAAAGTGGAACTCATTTGGTAGTAGGTCCTTTTTAAATACGAAGTCCATTTATGTGGAATCGTCAGATGGGTTGATATGAAGACACTGGGCCCTGCCGATTCTGAGGGAATACGTATTCAATGCTCAACGTTTATTGTCTTTTATAGTAAAGGAATGTAGGTGAATACTGCTTAATGTCTACTAGTAATCATTACATCATGAAATAAGCGAGTTATTGATTGTTTGCCTACTTATTGCTTCATGGGGCATGTCTTTCTTTTTTGCAAGCCTGCAAGCGTTTTGAAGAAGTGTGTCTTTTTGTGAATAAAAAGTTAGCGATTTGGCGCACCTTCTCTTCTCTTTAAGAGAAAATGGATTATTTTTACTCACTCATAATTTAATGAACAACATGAAAAAAACGTTATTTTCTATCCTAGTTTTACTTTGTACGCTGCAAATTAGTTTTTCACAGGTAATTACTTTTCAGCCTACTACAGCAGGAACAGGTTATCTGCCTGCGAATAATTCATCGGGTGGCATAACATTTGTTATACAGAATACCAATCCGTATCCGGCAATTCTAAATAGTCTCACGTATTGGAATAGTGTAGCTGCAACAAAGGATTTTACACTTTGGTATTCATCATCATCATTATCAGGTGCCCCGACTTTCCCACCGACAGTGGCCGCAGGTTGGAATACAGTGGCGACCGTTACAGGCGTTGCCATGGCGGCTAGTGTGCAAAGTCCTATTTTTACTGGATTGACATTCGTTATTCCTGCCAATACCACCTATAGGTTTTACTTGATTTCAGCGAATGTGCAATACACAGGTGTAACAGCACCTCCGAATCCTTCAGGTGTGAGTCCAACGACGTTTACAAATACAGGTGTAAACTTTTTAGTGGCTGAAGCCCAGATTGCCGGTCAGAATGTAGGCTGGGGTGGAGGTAACTTTTCGCCAAGAGCTTTTCTTGGATCGGTGACATTGACCTTACTAAGTACGCCTTGTTCAGGACAACCAACAGCAGGTGTTGCTTCGGCTTCACCCACAAATCCTTGTCCGGGTACAAATATTACGTTAAGTCTAACCGGTTCAACTGCAGCCAGTGGATTAGCGTACCAATGGCAGCGCGCCAATTCACCAGCTGGTCCGTGGCTTACAATACCGGGGGCTACAACAAATCCATATCTATATTCTCCACCAACAGGCAGTACGACGTTCTATCGTTGTATAGTGGTTTGTACTAATTCAGGGTTGAATGATACAACAGTCGCTACATCACCTGCTGTGGTGGTGCAATCTTGGACACCAACCTCTGCGTGTTATTGCAATGGCATAGTAAGTGCATCAACCACAAATGATATAGGGCAGTTGACGTTCGGATCACTTGTAAATCCAACCACGGCTCCTTCACCGCAAGCTTCAAACCCTAGCGCAACGGGCACGGTGTCTAATTTTATGAGTCTGACACCTATCCCAAATTTCGTACAGGCGCTTACGTATCCAATAAATGTCTTTCAGATATCATCAGCTGCTGCCTTAGGTACGACATGGGTGAAAGCATGGATTGATTACAATCATAATGCTAATTTTACTGATCCAGGGGAAGAAGTATTTAGCAGTGCCTCCAATGCGGCAAATTCTTTTACACCCATTGGTTCTGTCACCATACCTCCAACTTCGCTTCCGGGCAATACGCATATGCGCGTAAAAATGGAAACAGGTGGGAGTCAAGCTACCACAACACCTTGTAATAATATAACCACAGGCGAGGTTGAAGATTATCTAATTAATATAAGCCCTGCAGGGCCGTATGACCCAAATGTGAGTGCTATTGTGGTGCCATCAAGTAACTGCACAGGCGCTACGGAAACCTTGACCGCCACTATTTGTAATTATGGTTCCCTGAATATCAACTTACTCATTCATCCGGTGACTGTGACGTTTAAAGTTATTGGTCCTACTGGTCTTTCGACCTATACTGTCACCTTGAATAGCGGCACTATTCCTGCTTTTGGAGCATCATGTGTAACGGCTACTGTAACACCCGTTAATTTATATGCAGGCGGAAATTATGCCATCAATGCCTTAGTTTCTTGTCCTTCGCTCCCTGCTGCTCAGGTTGTAAATCCAAGTAACGACTCGTTGGCAACTGCTATACAATTGTTTAATTATCGTCCAACTGCGAGTGCGCCTTATCAATTGTGTCAATATAATAGTATTCCATTCGGACAAGGATTGGGTGTCAGTGGTTGTTCGGCTCCATATCTAGACACGGTGACCATTACGTTTAATCTTGGTATTTGTAATGACAATATAGGGTCTATAGGAAATGGCACCTCAGTTGGATTGCCTTCTAATTGTTCAGATCAATACGCTTGCAGTTTCGGTTCGGCTACAATGCCGGCCTTGCCTCCAGGAACAACCTTTGTTACTCCGGCTGTCTTGAAAGTAACTAATTTAAAAGAGAATCCATTAGTGCCTGCCACTGTCAATACTGAAATGAGGCTCAATATTTATAAAAATAATCCAATAGGGCCTAATTTATTATCACCTGGCGGAGTAGTGCCAACAGTCACAACGGCCGGCGCGGTCAATGATTGGACCTACGAACGTCAGATTTCAACGAATGACCTTTCAAATATTTTCTCGAATGTTGCTGCAGGTGGATCTCTTAATTTGGGCTATTGGGAATCCTATCAGGATAATACGTCCGTGCCTGATATCGCGCTAAATTCATCATCGCCATCAGTGGCCACATTGACCATTTATTATCAATATGTGCCGGCTGCCTTTTCTTGGTATGATGTCCCTGTCGGTGGTAGCAGTTTGTATTCGCTTTCGCCGTTTAATCCATTCTTGTACCCGAATGCTGTTGTTAATAATTCCAATACGCCTGGAACCTTTACGTTTTACGCTTCCTGTATAGGATTACCGCAATGCAGGGTGCCGGTAAATTTAAATATTAATCCGACGCCTGCTGCGTTTCAGGATACGCTTACTGCTTGTGAGTATTTGGTGGGTGCGAATAATGCCATTTTTAATCTTCCTAGTTTGAATGGAGGAGTATCAGGTAATAATTTAGCAGCGAGTGTGGCTTATTTTGGTGACCAATCTTTGTTGTTACCCGTATTGACCCCATCAACGGATACAAGTAGTACCAATGTGATTTACTCAAAGGTGTATTATGCTGCAACAGGTTGTTATTCGTCTGATACGGTATTGTTGGATGTGCAAAGTATACCTCAGTTTACACAGAGCATTTATACAGGATTTGCCTGTGCTCCGAATGCCATTGATATTTCTTCCTTGGTTAGTGTGTTTAGTCCGAATGCGATTGATTCATTTTATTATTCTGATCCTCTGTATACGACAGTTCACCCAAATCCGCATGCCATCTATGTCGCTGATACGGTCTATATGGTTGTGAAAACGGTGAATCCTGTTGGTTGCGCAGATTCGGCAGTCGCCTATATCGACATCATTCCGGCCACAAATTATATCGCTAATCAGGCAACAGGCAATTTTTCAACCTGCGGGTCTATTCCTTGCGGAAACATTGCACTTTCTGACGGAAATACAGAAACACTGTATACGACAACAGATTGCCGACGGATCGCTACCGTGAAAGATTCGATTGATGGGATAAACCTTGGCAACGTTAGTATCTGTGAGGATATCGATTGCTCGGTTCAGGCATTGAATGGTCAACCGTATGTAAACCGTCATTATGAAATTACACCTACCACAAACGGGAAAGCACAAGTGTGCCTCTACTATCTTCAACAAGATTTTGATGATTATAATAGTTTGGCATTTCCATCGTGGCCTATGATGGACCCGAATCAGAACCTTTGTATCACGCAAGTGGATAATGGCGATATAACAGCGCCAGGACATACAGCGATTTCGATTCCGAATGCGGCGATTTCTGCGGTGTACGATCCGTTGACTACTGTATGGACAGTTTGTTTTCCTGTAGATAGTTTTTCTTATTTTTATTGCGCAACGTGTAATCCGTTGAATATCCCATTGCCAGTTAGTTTGTTAAACTTCAATGCGAAACGGGTTAATGGGGTATCGGAACTAAGCTGGGAGACTTCATCAGAGCAAAACAACAGTCATTTTATTGTGGAAAGAAGCAAGGACGCTACGAAATTCGTTGCTATTTCGCCGACAATCAATTCCAAAGCAATCAACGGCAATAGCAGTGTTAATTTAGGGTATGCTTTTACGGATGAAAGTCCGATGAGTACACACAATTATTATCGTCTGCAGCAGCACGATCTTGATGGTCATATCAGCTATAGTGGAACAATCGACGTCTATTTCGGTAACGAAACATCGGTGTCACTCTATCCTAATCCTGTCTATACAGAATTGAATGTGATTGTCGATGCCGCTCGTCCTGCGTTGACATATGTAAAAATTTCAGATGCGACAGGTCGATTGGTTCGTACCGTTGAAACATCGTTAAAGGCGGGCAGTAATGCTGTCAAAATTGATGTACAATCCTTGTCTGATGGTGTTTACCTTGTGAATGTTTCAAACAATCTTGGGTTGAATTACACAAAATCAATCCGAAAGAAATAAGGGTTATTTTTGGGGAAGGAGTTGCAATGTCGGTAGTATGCTATTTCTAACTTGATAAAGAGGGTAGGAATATCATAATATTCTATTTTTTTTTTGATTTTACCGATTATAATAACTACTTTCGCACTCCCAAATTGGCAAACGCACGTGCAAATTTTCATCTTCTAGTATCTTAAAGACCTGAAAAAGGGCAATGCCTTTGTGGGAATATATTGGTTTTAAAACGCATTAAACATTAATATGGCTGCAGTAAAAAATGCAAAAGTAACAGAGAGAATCAGTTTTTCAAAGCTAAAACAATCGTCTGAAACGCCTGATTTGCTGGATATCCAGTTGGCTTCATTCAGCGAATTTTTGCAATTAGAAACCACTCCTGATAAACGTAACAACGAAGGCTTGTTCCGTGTGTTCAAAGAGAACTTCCCAATTACCGATACGAGAAATATCTTCGTATTGGAATTTTTAGATTATTTCCTTGATCCTCCGCGTTATACAATTGATGAGTGTATCGATAGGGGACTTACCTATTCGGTTCCTTTGAAGGCAAAATTGCGTCTGAGTTGTAATGATGAAGAACATATTGATTTTGAAACAATCGTTCAGGATGTGTTCTTGGGGAATATTCCTTATATGACACCGCGAGGAACATTTGTGATTAATGGTGCTGAGCGCGTTGTCGTTTCGCAGCTTCATCGTTCACCGGGTGTTTTCTTCGGTCAGTCGACACACCCTAATGGAACAAAAATTTACTCTGCCCGTGTGATTCCTTTTAAAGGAGCATGGATGGAGTTCGCTACAGATATCAATAATGTGATGTATGCGTATATCGATCGTAAGAAAAAGTTCCCTGTAACTATGCTCTTGCGTTCGATCGGATTCGAAACAGATAAAGACATTCTGGAGTTATTCGGAATGGCTGATGAAGTTAAAGCGGATAAAAAATCTTTACAAGATCACATTGGTAAACGTCTGGCAGCCAGAGTGTTACGAAGCTGGACTGAAGACTTTGTTGATGAAGATACTGGTGAAGTTGTTTCCATTGAGCGTAACGAAGTTATCCTAGACAGAGATTCAATGCTTACTGAAGGTAGCATTGATACGGTCATTGAACTTGGAATCAAATCTGTCTTTCTTCAGAAAGAAGATGCAGGTGGTGATTACTCGATTATCTACAATACCTTAAACAAGGATACGTCTAACTCTGAATTGGAAGCCGTGCAGCATATCTATCGTCAGTTGCGCAGCACCGATGCGCCTGATGATGAAACAGCTCGTGGTATTATCGACAAGTTGTTCTTCTCTGACAAGCGTTATGATTTAGGAGAGGTTGGTCGTTATAAAGTAAACAGAAAATTAGGCTTCCCATTGACCATCACCAAAAAGGTGTTGACAAAGGATGATATCATAGCCATTATAAAATATTTGGTTCGTTTGACTAATGCAAAAGCTGAGATTGATGATATCGATCACTTAAGCAATCGTCGTGTACGAACAGTCGGTGAACAGCTTTATGCTCAGTTTGGCGTTGGTCTAGCTCGTATGGCTCGTACCATTCGTGAACGTATGAATGTACGTGATAATGAGGTGTTTACGCCGATTGACTTAATCAATGCTCGAACCCTTTCGTCTGTCATTAACTCATTTTTCGGGACATCCCAATTGTCACAATTTTTGGATCAAACGAATCCGCTGTCAGAGATTACGCACAAACGTCGTATCTCAGCGCTTGGGCCCGGAGGTTTGAGTCGTGAACGAGCTGGTTTCGAGGTTCGTGACGTACACTATTCTCACTACGGTCGTCTTTGTACAATTGAAACACCAGAAGGACCAAACATTGGTTTGATCTCGACTTTGTGTGTGCATGCAAAGATTAATGATATGGGCTTTATCGAAACCCCATACCGCAGAGTTAAAGATGGTAAGGTAGACAACAAACACGTTTACCTAAGTGCAGAAGAAGAAGATTTAGCGAAAATTGCACAAGCTGACGTGCCTGTTGATGAAAAAGGTCATTTTATTGGCGATAAGATTAAATCACGTCAAACAGGTGATTTCCCTATCCTTGATAAAGGTGAGGTTGAATTCATGGACGTTGCGTCTAATCAAATCGTAGGTTTATCGGCATCATTGATTCCGTTTCTTGAGCATGATGATGCGAATCGTGCCTTGATGGGATCTAACATGCAACGTCAAGGTGTTCCATTGCTTCGTCCAGAAGTTCCAATTGTAGGAACTGGTATTGAAGCCAAAGCAGCCCGTGATGCACGTATCCAAATCACTGCTACCGGTGACGGTGTGGTTGAGTATGTGGATGCAAACGAAATTCATGTCCGCTATAAACGTTCTGAAACACAACGAGTTATTTCATTTGATGATGACTTAGTTGTTTATAAATTGACGAAATACGCGAAAACCAACCAAAGTACTTGTATCAACCTGAAACCACACGTTTCAAAAGGTCAGGCAGTGAAAGTAGGTGATTTCCTTACCGATGGTTATGCAACCAAAGATGGTGAAATGGCGTTAGGTCGTAACCTTTGTGTGGCCTTCATGCCTTGGAAAGGGTATAACTTCGAGGATGCGATTGTAATCAATGAGAAAGTTGTTCGTGAAGACTGGTTCACATCAATCCATATTGATGAATATGAATTAGAAGTTCGTGATACAAAATTAGGTGAAGAAGAATTGACACCGGATATTCCGAATGTCAGTGAAGAAGCTACCAAAGATCTTGATGAGAATGGTATCATTCGTCTTGGCGCACACGTGAAAGAAGGTGATATCTTGATCGGAAAAATTACACCAAAAGGTGAAACAGATCCGACGCCGGAAGAAAAACTTCTTCGTGCCATCTTCGGTGATAAAGCCGGTGATGCAAAAGATGCCTCATTGAAAATGCCGCCGTCTATCGAAGGTGTTGTTATCGGAAAGAAATTATTCGCAAGAGCGAAGAAAGATAAAAACTCAAAAACTCGCGAAAAATCCGCTATCGAGAAAATCGACAAAGTGCATCACGAGAATCTTGAAGCCATTAATGAAGCATTATTTGCCAAGTTAGAAAAATTGCTTGAAGGTCAGGTTTCAGCTGGTGTTACAAACCACTACGGTGAAATTGTTCTTGGAAAAAATGCCAAATTCTCTGCGAAAGCAATCAAATCAATTGATTTCACAACAGTTAATCCTTTGAATTGGACGGCTGATGAGAAAATGAATGACTTGGTCAACCAATTGCTACACAACTACAATATCCGATATAACGAAGAATTAGGTCGTTACAAGCGTGAGAAATTTAATATCACTATCGGTGATGAATTACCAAATGGTGTATTGAAACTTGCCAAAGTATACCTCGCTAGCAAGCGTAAGCTGAAAGTGGGTGATAAAATGGCCGGTCGACATGGTAATAAGGGAATTGTAGCACGTATCGTCCGTCAGGAAGATATGCCGTTCTCAGAAGACGGAACGCCGGTTGATATTGTTTTGAATCCATTGGGTGTACCTTCCCGTATGAACCTTGGACAGATTTATGAAACCATTCTTGGTATGGCAGGTTTGAAAATGGGTGTTCATTACTCAACGCCTATCTTCGACGGTGCTACCAAAGATGAAATCGAAGCACAAGTAGTCAAAGCGAAATTGCCTGAA
>Ga0209596_1004506_pt1 | contig 10602 bp, 3 predicted proteins | sample M_130807_MF_Meta_FD_187314 | JGI IMG/M metagenome (GOLD analysis project Ga0209596, IMG submission 187314) | Freshwater microbial communities from Lake Montjoie, Canada to study carbon cycling - M_130807_MF_MetaG (SPAdes) (version 2) | ecosystem: Environmental > Aquatic > Freshwater > Lake...
AGTGGTGTAGTAGATAACTATTATTCTTTAGAAGCAAATCAGACCATTATATTTCATGAAGGTGAAACACAGCGTGGAATATTAACAAGTCAAGATTACCTCTGTCCAAATGCAGAAGATAGTATTCTTCTCTCACTCCCAGATTGGCAAGATGTTATTTGGGAGAATGGTTCTACTGATTTGAATAGATGGATTGATACCCCAGGGATTTATCAAGCCAATGTCAACAATGGATTTGGCAACAGGATACTTCTTTCGGTACAAATAGAAAATGGAGGAGACGTTGAGGTGCTTACAGAAATTAATGACAATTTGTGTTTCGGAGATTCAGTTGGACAATTTACAATAAGTATAAATGGGGAGGTATTGTTCTCAAATCAAAATTTAGTTTCTGGAAACTATTTTATAAATGAGAGTTTGTTCAATGGCTGTGCTTATTTAGATACAATTTTTATTAATGAACCGGAACCACTGCAAATCCTTGCGCCAGATATTGTTACGATTTGCCCTGATAGCAATTGGCAGTCTGTTTTTGATGTAATGGGTGGTGTGCCACCTTACAATTTCCTCGGAACAGCTCCAGGAAGTATCATGGGCACAGGTAACGAAATTATTCAAGTGAATGATGCAAATGGATGCGTCGATTTTCACTCATTGACAGTTCAAAATTTTAGTGCCCCATCGCTTTCAATTGATATCTACCCTGATTATGGAAATGCGGAGGGAAGCATTACAATATCCGGTACTGGATACGATAGTTTGATTTGGATAGGAGGTGCTAATACAGAAGCTTTGAATTTATCATCGGGAAATTATAATTGTCAAGTTGTTTTTGGAAATCAATGTTCCTTTGACACGCTTTTATATGTTCCGCTGGTAGATAGACTGTTGGAACTGCAATTTACCCAACCTGTTTTTTTAATGTCAGGTGGAGAATTGTATAATGCATCTTCTTCAACTTGCAAGAATGTAATTTTTACTGATTTAAGTGGTCGCCAGTGTTTGAGAATTGATATTTGGCCTTCGAAAGAAAGTAAGAACGTTCTTGATTTTTTAACTCCCGGAATTTATATCATTCATTCGGGATTGATTTGGCAAAAGGTTCTTATTTCTCCATAGGAAATAGCCATTAAACTACTCTGAATAGAGTATTTTGAATCATAAATTAAAATCGCATGGAGTATTTAATTTAATTTCGAAATTAAATTGAAAATTTATGAAATATTTTTTATCTCAGCATAGAAATTTAATAACCTTGATGTTTCTGTTTTTTGCCGAGTTTTCATTCGCTCAAACAATCTCAGTTAGTGGAAATTTAACATGCGGGGGTTCTGTTCCTGTTACTTTGAGTATTTCTTGGCCGAATGGACAGAATACGAATAATTCAACAGTAAACTGGTATTCCTCTCCTTCAGGAAATTCTGTTGGATCAGGAGAAACAGTTACTGTTTCGAGCATAGGATCGTATTACGCAGTTATAACAACATTGACTGGATACGAAACAATTACTTACGATTGCTCTTATCAAACCAGCTATTATAATTCTTGCTGCTATACCTATTCTTGTGGTTCTTTTTGGAACCCATCTACTTGTTGCTCAGGGTGCTACCAGTATTATTGGGTTTATCAAACTTGTTCTTACCAAAACCCTACCTATTCTACAACAACTTTGTCTCCAGTTGCAGTATCGTACCCGACTGAAATCTGTAACAATATTGACGATAACTGCGATACACAAATCGATGAAGGATTAACATTCACGAATTACTACGCAGATGTTGACAGTGACGGTTTTGGCGCGGGTACAGCTACGAATGCATGTGCTCAACCTGCTGGATACGTAGCATCGAGTACCGATTGTAACGATGCAAACGCGGCTATCAATCCAGGTGCTACTGAGAATTTGTGTAACGGTATCGATGATAACTGTACTTCAGGAATTGACGAAGGAGCTGTTTCAGGTTGTTTCGATCCAAATGCAAACAATTACAACGCAGCGGTTACATGTCCGAACAACGCGACATGTTCTTACAACAACTTTACTGCAGGTAACATTGTTGTTACACGCTTCGGAACGGGTGCTGCTGCTCTTGGATCAGCCGGTACAGCATTCTTCTTAGAAGAATACAACAACTCTGGATTAGTTGGAACTATAGCCGTTCCAACAACCGGAACTAATAAATTAGTCGTATCTGGTTCTTCAACTTCTGAGGGTTTCCTTTCACGCTCCTCTGATTTCGCTAAATTGTCTTTCCCTGGCTACGATGCTTCTCTTGGATTGGCGAGTGTTGCTTCAGCAACGAACATTGCGCGTTCAGTTGGCACGCTCGGAATTGGATACGGCTCTTTCAATAGAATAACTTCAACTTTAACCACTGGCAGTAACTTACGCAGTGTTGCTTCTAGTGGAAACAATTACTGGGGAGCGAATACTAGCAGTGGAATCAGCTATTTGGGAACGGGCACTTCATCTGGTGTTTCAAGCACTGTTTCCAATACTCGAGTTGTTGGAATTAACAATGGCAATTTATATTTCTCAACAGCATCAACAACAGCACCTGCTGTTCCTGGTATTTTCAAGGTGAGCACTGGCCTTCCGGTAACTACCGGCCAAACGGCTTCATTGGTAATTTCGGCAGGGGCGACAAGCAGTCCATACGGTTTCCAATTCAATACTGCTGAAACAGTATGTTACATCGCCGATTCTAGAACAACCACTGGTGGCGGTGTTCAGAAATGGGTGAAAACGGCAGGCGTTTGGTCATTGGCTTATACGATTGGAGTTGGAACTTCAACAGGTGCCTACGGTATTGCAGTTGATTTCTACGCAGGAGTGAATCCAAGAATTTATGCAACCGTATCAAGCACAAGCGCAACGCAAGTGTTGTACTTCGATGATAACGGAACATCAACGCCTACATTGAATACAATTTCAACCTTGTTAATCGCAACAAATAAGGCATTTCGTGGTGTTGCTTTTGCTCCTTGCACTCCTTCAACATGGTATGCCGATGCAGACGCTGATGGATACGGAAATGTATCAACTACTTTAAGCTATTGCACACAACCATACGGTTATGTTGCAAATAGCACCGATTGCAACGATGCACTTGCAGCAGTTAATCCTGCAGCAACAGAAGTTTGTAACAGCATCGACGACGATTGCGACACTCAAATCGACGAAGGTGTTCAAAACAGTTATTACGCAGATGTTGATGCTGATGGTTATGGAGCAGGCACCGCGACTTTAGCGTGCGTTGCACCAACAGGATTCGTTACAACGAACACCGATTGCAATAACAACAACGCTGCTATAAATCCAGCAGCAATTGAAATTTGCAACAGCATCGATGACAACTGTTCAGGTGCTGCCGACGAAGGATTAACGTTCGTGAACTATTATGCAGATGCAGACGCAGACGGATACGGTGCGGGCACTGCCACTAGCGCATGTGCACAACCAATCGGATATGTAACGAACAGCACCGACTGTAACAACAACAACGCAGCTATTCATCCGGGTGCAACTGAAATTTGCAACAGCATAGATGACAACTGTTCGGGTACAGCTGACGAAGGATTAACATTCGTGAACTATTATGCAGATGCAGACGCTGACGGATACGGCGCGGGTGCAGCAACAAGCGCATGTGCAAATCCAGGCGCTGGATACGCAACGTCATATACCGATTGCAACGATGCAGTAGCAGCGATTCATCCGGGTGCAATTGAAATTTGCAACGGAATTGACGACAACTGCTCTGGCGCTGCAGACGAAGGCATTGCAGTAAATACTTATTATAACGATGCAGACGGCGATGGATACGGAGCTGGATTAGCGACTACAACATGTGCGATTCTTTCAGCACCTTATGTTTCGAATAATACAGATTGTGACGATACGAACATGGCTATTAATACAGCTGCAACGGAATCGTGCTTAAATTCAATTGACGATAACTGTAACGGAACGGTAAATGAAAACTGCGGTTCAGATTATGGTGCTGGAGAAAGCCCAGCGACTGCTCAATATGTTTGGACAAACTTCTTCCCAACTTGCGTAACACAAAGCCATACACTTGCAGGTTTTTCTCCTTCTTTGGCCTCTCAATCGATTTGCTTAACCGGAGAAGACAAATGGCACTACTTTACTGCAACATCAGAAGCCGTAAGCATCGTAGTGGCATCTAGTGCAAATAATATCTTGCTCGAGCTTCAGTCAAATACAGGAGTTCTTCTAGCTACCGAAAATGCTGTTTCCGGTTTAGGCGGTGAGATTCTGAATTTCTCTGGCTTAACTGCAGGACAAATCTATAAGGTAGGTGTAAGAAATTACAACAGTGATTTAGGTATTGGTGCCTATACGATTTGCGCGAAAATGTTGAAGCGTGGAGGTTGCGACTACGGTCCAGGTCCTTACAACTTGTGTCAATACTTCAAAGCAACATATGCCGGTACAGGTGCAGTGTACACATTCACTTTTACAGGCACAAGTGGCAGTGCTACGGGAAACGTTTACACAAGATCACAGTCGTCAGATATCTGTATCTTAAGTAATGTTTCACCATCGTTGCCATCCGGTTCTACTTACAATGTACTTATCACGAGTACCTACACGTTGTTAGACGGTGCCGGTAACCAAGAGGTAATAGAGGTTCCAGGCTTATCTCCTTGCACCATGAGCACAACAGCTCAGCCTGTAACTGCTCTTCGTACAACAGACCAATGTGCTGCTGGTCCACGTTTCCGTGGTGCTGTTGTAGCTGCATTGCCGTGGGTATGTGGTTCAACAAACTGGCGTTGGGAGTTCACGGAATTGAATGCTGCTGGACAACCAGTTGGTCTTCCAATTACAGTGAACAGAGGCGCAGCTTCTAACTACATTACGTTAAGCACAATTGCACAATTGCAATACGGTAAGACATACAATGTAAGAACGGCTCCAATTCTTTCCTACACAGGAACGAACTACCAATGGGGAACAACAACATGCATGAGCATTGTTGGAACCGCAGGTATGATTGCAGACGGACAAGATGCAGCACAGGCTACTTCGAAAGTTGAAATAGCTAACGAAGCAAACATGAGCTTGTATCCAAATCCAACACACGGAACAGATGTGAACATTAACTTATCTGGAGTAATTTCAGAGAATGTTCAGATTCGCTTGGTAGATGCAATGGGACGTCAAGTATGGAGCAACCGTTACGCAGTGAACGGTGTGTTAAATACGAACATCACCTTCGAGCAACCACTCGCAAACGGATTATATTTTGTTGAAGCGATCTTCAACGGTGAAGTTCAAACGCAACGTTTGATGGTTCAGAAGTAAGATTGAAATTTTATATTGAAAAAGCCCTTCCGATTGGAGGGGCTTTTTTTCTGCAATACATTCGCTAAAGTTTGAAACGATTTATTTTAATATTGTTTTCTTGTGTTTTTGCAATAAGCATTGCAGCGCAATCGCGCTATGCTGTATTCAGGGAAATTTTTAGAATTGAAGATGGGCTTTCTTCGAACAACGTAATATGCGCTGTTCAGGACAATAAAGGATTCATGTGGTTTGGGACAAGCTACGGATTGAACAAATACGACGGTAAAAAATTCAAAACCTATACAAAGGCAAAAGATGGATTAAATAGCAATTTCATTGAAAAGCTCGCAGTAGATGACGCAAATCGATTGTGGATTTTGTCGGGAGGAGTGCTTCAAATAATGAATTTGGTTACCAATGAAATTCGCAATGTTGGAGATGTTATTCAACTTCCATTTGAACAAAATCAAATTGTAGAAATTGCGAATAACGGTTCAAGAGAAATTCAGATTATCACAAAAAACCCATATCGATTGTGGTATTATTCATCGTTCTTAGGATGCGCAATTCGACATGAGTTTTCAGAGTTTAATGGCTTAAGTCAAATAGGAGCGCCGAATAGTTGTTTTCAAAACAGTCAGACTGCAATAACATTCAACGGCTATCCTAAATTGTTTTTATTCGGTAAAAATGAAAGTCGTAATTGGAATTTAGATGGCATTGAACGAAGGCCTATCCAAATTCTAAATGAAAGTGAGATAGTATTGGTTTCAAATGAGAAAAGTGTTGGGAAAAATAAAATAACGGAGAAGGAATTTGTGAAAGTTAATTTAGATAATTCTGCTGTTGAATATTTACCGAATTATCTGAACGATGCCAATTTAGATCCAGAGAATTACAGGATACTCGGAGGCTCAATGATTTCCTCTACTTCCTACGTAAGCAGAGAAATTGGTCTGAAACTTAAACTGAATAATCAAGAAATTGAATTGATAAATAAAGATCAATGGAATGAGTTGAATGGAGGTTCGTTTTACAATCTTTTCAGTGTAGACTCTACAAATTTTTGGTACATTTCTACAAACGGAATCGTACATGTTCGACTTCAGAGAAAATTCTTTGCGAATTATTTTATGCGTGATAACCTATCTGCGCATGAAGGCCAAGTGAGAGGAATATACGCCAATGGATTTTCATCATCGAATATGCAAGGTGAATTGAGAGCCAACGTATGGCAATCTCACTGTGAAATTATCGATGGAAAATTTAGAGAAACCGATTTTAAAGGAGTATTCTTTCCTGTCGAAAAAATTCAGGGTAATTATTATTCAGCAAATAGTATGCTTGTTCGTTTGAATGGTAACGGTAAAAAGTTAGATTACCTAGACACTATAAATGTTTCAGAGGTTTGGAGTATTTTTCAAGCGGGTGACCAGACAATCTTAACAGGTCGGAGTCCTGGAATGTTTGCCTACAATCTTGCAACAAAAGAAACGCATGAATTGGTAGCTGATAATCCGAATTGGCCAAAGCCCATGAATGTTTATCGTTTTATAAATTCTAAAACGAAGGGGCTCGTTGCGGTTGCCGAGAATGGACTTTTTATGGTAAGCAGCGATTTGCGAGTTATAGATTATTTTGGAAAGGATGCCAATTTAGAAGACCATCGAATACCCGTTGCTCGAATTCATGATTGGCACGAAGATTCAAAAGGTAATTGTTGGATTGCCAGTGGTGGGGAGGGATTGATTTCTTGGAAGTGGAAGGCAGACGGTACAATTGATCAAAGTAAGATTAGAGTTACGTCCGTAGAAAATGGATTGCCATCGACGATTATTTATCGCATTGAAGAAGATGATTTTTTGAATCTGTGGATATCCACCTACAACGGATTGGTCCGGTACAATTTGAATACAAATGAAGTTCGAATTTTCACCGCATACGATGGTCTTTCTCACAATGAATTCAATCGAATTTCGTCGTTCAAAGATGAGCAGGGAAAATTGTATTTCGGAGGAATGAACGGTTTGAACGTGTTCGACCCGAAGGATTTTCTTCAAACTGAAAAAGAAAATTATCCGTTAGAAATTTTGGCCATTACAAAATATTCTAGCAAAACCGGAAAGGAAGAAAATTGTGATGCTGAATTCAATTCTATCGGGCGATTAATTCTGAATCCGGGAGATCTTTTCTTGAAAATTGATTTTGCTTTTTTAGCCTTTAGTCCTACTGACCGAGGGTTCCAATATTTAATAGAAGGTGTTAGCAATACTTGGGTTGAACTAGTTGGCAATACGTTGCAAATAGGGGCGCTCGCTTCAGGTGAATACACCGTAAGAATTCGAGCCAGATTGCCAGACGGAACGTGGAATCCGCAGGAGATTCGAATACCCTTAACGGTTAAACCGCCATACTATCTTGCAACGGGATTCGTAATCTCGTCGGTTGTGATGCTTATAATTTTCTTGGGTATAATCTATAAGTTGCGAAGCATTCGTCAACGACGAAAATTAGAAAGATTAGAGATTCAAGTCTCAAATAGAACAACGGAATTGCAGGCCGCGTTGAATGATAAAGAAATTTTATTGAAGGAAGTTCACCACCGTGTAAAAAATAATCTTCAAGTGATTTCTGGGTTGCTTCAATTGCAGAAAAATGAAGTGAAGGATGAATATCTTGCACGTATTCTTTCTGAAGGACAAAGCAGATTAAGTAGTATTGCTTTAATTCACAAGAACATTTATCAGAATGCAGATCTTGAATCGGTTTTTCTTCAGAGTTTTATCACGGAACTTTTTGAGGAAGTTCGAAATTTATTCAGCTTGAAAGAGGTGTCGGCTCATGGTAATTTCAACATGAATGAATTGTCGTTGAATCTGCAGCATGCTGTCCCGTTGGGTTTAATTCTAAATGAACTCATGACGAACTCTTTCAAGCATGCTGTTTTACCAAATAGAGATTTAGAAATTCGGGTTGAAATGATTGCTATTGGAGCAAATGAATTTGAGCTGACCTACCAAGACAACGGTCCAGGACTGGGTTATGATGTGCACACTCAAGTTTCCGAATCGTTAGGTATGCGATTAATCTTTGGATTAACCGATCAGATAAATGGCAAGGTGTTTTTCGAGAAAAAAGAAGGATTATTCGTAAAAATTCAATTTAATACTGAAGTTATCTAGCCCGAGCCATTCGGTCATATCCCAAAACGAAGTCGTTTCGTCCCAAATTAGGGTTGGGTGGTCTATTTTGAGGTTAATTTTAAACCCGCAATTCAATTGAACAATTTGAACAATTTGAACAAGGCAGAGCGTAAAAATGCATGCTACTGAGTAATGAATAGATTGAAAGTACTTATTGTAGAAGATGAAATGATCATTTCAGAAAGTGTGAAACAATCGCTGCTGAAAATGAACTACGATGTGGTAGGCATAGCTCCAAAGTACATTCATGCCTTGGAAATGTTAGAGTCCTTAGAAGTGAATTTGGTTTTGATAGACATTAATTTAAATGGCTTAAAGAGTGGCATTGACTTGGCGAAACACATTCAAGATAATTACAACATTCCATTTATATACGTAACCGCGAACAGCGATTCTCACACACTTGAAAAGGCGAAAAACACTAGACCTTCTGGCTATTTGGTTAAGCCGTTTAGCGAAGAAAATTTATACAGCGCCATAGAAGTGGCTTCCTTCAATTTTTTCAATCGTGAAAGTTTGACGGAGGAAGATTTCATTTTTGTGAAGTCTGGTGGAGATAATGTTAAGCTTTATCTCCACCAAATCGTATACATTCAAAGCAAGCAGAATTATTTGGTTATTGAAAGGTTCAATAAGCCCAGTCTCTCTATACGAGGAACCCTCTCTGAGTTTTTAGAAAGCAAAAAGTCTTTCCCGTTGGTGAAAGTTAACCGATCAACTGCTGTGAATTTGCAGCATTTGGTTGAAGTTAACGGTAGTCATTTGAAATTGGGAAATATTCAGATTGAGTACAGCATTTCCTACAGAAAGGAAATCAATGAATCTTGGAAAAAGTATTTAGGTAAGTAATTTTGCTAACCGATTAGGCGTCTATCCCTATTCTAAGAGCCCCTATCCCTTTTCGTGATAATAGTCAGTTTAGAGAGCTATTCTTGCCCCAAAATCTAAGACCAAAACTTTTTAATCATGAAAAAAATTCTCTCACTCACGCTTTTGTTGTTGTCGTTCGCGATGGCAAGGGCTCAAGGAGGTGGTTGTTATTCCACCTATTATGTAGACTCTGATTTAGATTCTTACGGAGCGAACAATGTTACGCCTCCTACTGTATTAATCAATGAAGGTTTCGACAATTTAGCTACCGCTCTTACTTCTGGATGGAGCCAGCAAAATTTAAGTAGTCCTCTTGGAACTCAAGGGTATTTCCAAGGAAATTCGGCGAGTTTCCCAGGTCATTCTGGCGCAGCTAATTCCTACGCGGGGGTTAACTTTAACGCAGGTTCTGGTCTTTCAACTGTTAACGATTGGCTTCTTACTCCTCAAGTAAGTTTAGTGAATGGTGGACAGTTTAAATTTTGGGCGCGGACACTTCCAAGTGTAGCCTATCCTGATAGACTTCAAGTGCGAATGAGCACTGCTGGTGCTAGCACGAATGTTGGCTCTAGCGTGACCACTGTTGGTGATTTTACAACTTTATTATTGGATATTAATCCAACGTACACAACTACGGGTTTTCCTACATCTTGGACGGAGTATACAGTAACTGTAAGTGGAATTACGGCTCCAACAACCGGACGTTTTGCGTTTAGATATTTCGTAGAGAATGGTGGTCCTAGTGGCGCTAATTCAGATTACATAGGTATTGATGATGTGAATTATTCAACACCCGCGCCACCGACTGTGGTGTTCAACGAAGGTTTTGACAATTTAACAACTACTCTTACTTCCGGATGGAGCCAACAAAATTTAAGCAATCCTGTTGGAACCCAACCTTATTTCCAAGGCAATGCAAGTCTTTTTGCATCGCATTCTGGTGCAACGAATTCTTACGCTGGGGTAAACTACAGCTCAGGTTCTGGTCTCTCAACCTTGAACAATTGGCTAATTACTCCTCAGGTTACTTTAGTGAATGGTGCATTATTTAAGTTTTGGGCACGGACACTGCCGAGCGTTGCGTATCCTGATCGACTTCAAGTTCGAATGAGCACTGCTGGTGCTAGCACGAATGTTGGCTCTAGTGTGACCACTGTTGGTGATTTTACAACTTTATTATTGGATATTAATCCAACATATACAACTACTGGTTTT
>Ga0209596_1004508_pt1 | contig 10600 bp, 7 predicted proteins | sample M_130807_MF_Meta_FD_187314 | JGI IMG/M metagenome (GOLD analysis project Ga0209596, IMG submission 187314) | Freshwater microbial communities from Lake Montjoie, Canada to study carbon cycling - M_130807_MF_MetaG (SPAdes) (version 2) | ecosystem: Environmental > Aquatic > Freshwater > Lake...
CGTGCGGGTATTCGCGGTGAACTGTCGTGAACGAAAAGTCGTAGTCCTCAAATCGTTGGCCGACAAAGCCCGCATCCGCATCACCCGAATTGGCTAAGAGCAAGGCACGCATGAGAGGTACGGTAGTCGGTGCATGGCAACAAGCAACCCAACACCACTAGAAATTCCGAATGAAGCGTTTGTGGCTGCTCGCGCACGGGGCAAAGACGTAGTGCTCCACACTCCCGTTTTGCCATCTGCCTATCTCAGCCAACGCTTCGGCGGCACGATCGTGCTCAAGGCTGAGAACCTACAACGCACTGGCTCGTTCAAAATTCGTGGTGGCATGAACAAGCTTGCACAACTGGGTAATGCCAAAGAAACAGGAGTAGTCGCGGGCAGCGCGGGAAACCACGCGCAAGGCCTTGCGCTTGCCGCAAAACATTTTGGAGCAAAGTGCGACATCTTCGTGCCCAAAGGTGCGTCGCTTTCAAAGATTGCTGCAACCAAACACCATGGTGCGACCGTGCTTGACGGTGGCGAAAGTGTTGACACAGCAGTTGCCGCAGCACTTTCCCGCGCACAAGAAACGGGCATGGCGTTTTGCCATCCCTACGACGACCCAGATGTAATTGCAGGTCAGGGCACGCTCGGCCTCGAACTACTTGAAGACATTAAGGACCTTGAGTTGCTCATCGTGCCCCTCGGTGGTGGCGGACTACTCAGTGGCACAGCACTGGCAATTAAGCAACAACGCCCCAATGTCAGAATCATCGGTGTGCAGGCATCAGTTTGCGCACCATTCATTCACGGCACCTCACCCGACGGCAAAGTGCTGACGCTCGCCGACGGCATTGCCGTAAAACAACCCGGCAACTTCACCAAACCAATTATTGATAAATGGGTTGACCAAATTATTGAAGTGGATGAAGATTCAATTGCTGATGCAGTGGTCATCTTGATGGAACACACCAAAATGCTTGTTGAGGGTGGTGGCGCAGTTGGCCTCTCTGCACTGCTCACCAATCAGATCATCCCAACACTAAGTGGCACCACATGCATTGTGTTATCAGGCGGCAACATCGACATTGGCCTCATCCCAAACCTCGTTCGCCGAAATGAAACCAACGAAGGTCGTCGACTAACTATTTTTGTGCGCCTACCTGACCGCCCGGGCTCGCTGGCTGGACTCGTTGATGTTTGCGCTGCACAAGAAGCAAACGTGATTGAGGTACAACACATCCGCGAAGGCGTCAAACTGCATCCTCGCGAAACTGGTATTCAGGTTGTGCTTGAAGTCAAGAGCAGTCCACACTCGCTAGACGTAATCGCTGCACTTAAATCCAGTGGGTTCCAAATATAGGGTACGTTTTAGCCAACTTGTAATACGGGTTGCGTGAATCATTTTCAGTGATACGTTCTTTTTTTGACGAATAGTCTCATCAAGGCTTTAAGCAAACCCTTGACTCCAAGCGGGAGTCGACCTGCAAAAAACTTAAGGTATCCCGTTCTCCCGCTAATCTGTTCAACGTGCAGTTTGTAGAAACTTTTTCTTATTGGAACTCTGCGATCTGCTGCGCATATGAAATCTCCTAAGTTGATGAAAATCCCATTGCGACCCTTTCAGATGGGACGTTGGTGCGGTTGATGACTGTGCAGGCACCCTTATTGAGGCTGGAAATGAGCACTAGGTTTCGACGATTAGTTAACCCTGCATGGTTGTTGTGTCTATATCCAACTTGGTTCATGTGGCCGGCACTGAATCCGTATAACACAGCGACGATGCGAACAAATAGCCTAGACCCGGGTTTGTACATGTGGGTTGCGCAGTCGTTAAAGCGAATGCCTCTACCTTGGTCCATGAATCACATGGTCAATGTTCCAAACGGCGCACCATTTTGGAGTCTCTCGTTCGTTGTAAATGGCGTGCTGTGGTTGTCGCTGTGGATCGAAACACGATTCATCTCCCCAATGCTTGCATTCAATATTCTGATCTGGTCTGGTTGGGTTTTATCTGGGCTTGCAGCCTTTGCTCTAGCCAAATATTTGGGTAGCTCAATTTTGGGGGCAATATCAGCTGGCCTATTCGTGGAGAGCCTCCCCTGGATGCGTGAAAAGGTACTGACTCACTTCGAGTACACGTTTTTTTGCATGCCACTTTTTATTGTGTTGCTTACTCTCCGCTGGGTTGATCTCCCTTCGCGAAAACGATTAACACAACTTGTTTCATTTCAGATTTTCCTATTCTTCTTTAGTTTGTATTGGTTCTACATGTGTGCTGCGGTGGTAGCGGTGATTTTGTTGGTCAATATCAAAACCTGTTGGCGAGTATTCAGAAAGCTCTCAGTCGTTTCCCAGACATCATTGTTTATATTGGCTGTTGCGATACCTATCAGTGTCAAGCTTTTTTATGAATATCTGCGTACATCTACCATCAATAAACCGATTTGGGAGCGACCTCTTGAAATTATAAATCGAGACTTTCTCGACAGTTTCAATGGATCGATTACAAGGTTTATTCGCCCGCACACAACTCATCTATTGTTCCCACAGCACTTGTCGATCGGTAATGGAAGCATCGAAGACACTGTCAATTACGTCGGAGTCGTAGTTTTAGTTCTAGCCCTATTTGCCGTGATTCACTTCATCAAGAACAAAAATAGATCCGATGTGCGCCATGTTTTTTCAGTTTTAGCTGTAGTCATTGTCACAGGGTTACTTACCCTCCCAACCTACACTGGTGCCGTTTTCGGAGTTCTACCAGGTCCGGCACGCTACTTGCGTTTCCTGATGCCAGGTACACGTGTATTTGCAAGATTTGGAATGATTACCGAAGTCTTAATTTGCGTATTAGCCGGATTAGCAATATCCCGTTTTGCAATGTCGCGGCGTCACAACCTGCGACGTACAGCACTTGCTATTTTGCTAGTTTGCGTTGCCATTGTGGATCTCAATCCACTCGGACGACGAGAGGTTGATCGTGATTACAATGCCTATGAAAGTATTCGTCAAGCACTAGCCCAGAAGCCAGGCTCAGTTGTCTTTCAAATTGGACCGGATCTGTCGCCATGGTTTCCTCCACTGAACTATGTCGATGCCTCAACCTTGTTTAACTGGGCGGAATATAACAATGGATATCCAACTGTTTACTTGCAAGCGTCAAGGGGTGATCAAAATCTTGCGGCTTATCTTGCCAGTCGGCATGTGACTCACTTAATTGTGCCGCTGAATTCGGACGGTAGTTATGGTCTCCACTACAAATGGACCTCTAGAGCATCAATTGACCTTGATCTGAAGGCGCCCACGTTTGTAGAGGTGGCACGTGCAGGCGGACATTATCCAGCCGTACTGTTGAAAATTACTGTTCCATCGTCATCCCAATATTGCATTCAATGTTCTCCTCACCATATCCAATGGACGGGTGCTCGTTACCTGTTTCATTCGTGGGGTTTTGATCCGAACACGAGAACCCGTTTTTATGAAGATGGTTCCGGTCTTAGTTGGGTACACCCCTTGGAAACCCCCACGTTTTCCATAGAGTCGGCGGACGAATCCGCTGACTCTTTTGAAGTTACCTTGAGTCTTGCGGCTGCATTTGGCCCCAATGCTCAACCGCAAATTGTCATTGCTAAAACGAATAATTTGCAGCAGGTCATCCGCCTTCACGCTGGCGCGCTGACCGTTGCGACATTTTATGTTCGTAGAGGTGAATCGATTTCCTTGAGACATGGATTGCCCTGCACGATTCCCGCAATGATCGAACCAGGAAATCTCAGTCTTGATCAACTTTGTTACGGGATCACCAACATTAAAGTTTTACAAACACCAAGTTCCTAGTTTTCCTGACCCCCTAGAAAATTGGTTCCTCTCCTATGAGATAAATAACCAATAGTCATGCAGGCTGAACAAACAGCCGTTTGATCATGCTCACAATAAACTACTTTCCAAAATCAGTAAACCCAGACATGTCACACTTAGTGCACGGCAACAAACCTGGTCCAAGAATCGGTACATTATCGAGAATTCCTAAGAGGTTATGTTGGAGATGGTGGGCCTTGGAAAAATTCCATAATGCGGAATCAATGAACACATACAGGGTGTCGGAATCCAAGGATTCACCCTCTATTGACCACTTCAAAATCTTGCTGTCGGATTCCATTTGTTTGGTTGGCACTCGAGAAAAATAGAAAGAATTGAGTTGCATCTTATGCCTGACCGCGAATTCGCCAATCTCGCGCCATAAGAATGAGCCTTCTGGCGCCGCAAAGTCTGGGTTTGTTGGATACAAAATTGGATCATCGTTAGGTAAAACTATGGCGATGTTTTGGTACTTTTTACCCAATGTTTCCCATAATGGGGATACAAGAATTTCTGTTGGACCAGATCTGGTGAACATACTCTTCGTTACACCAACCGCCTCAGCAGATTCATAGACCTGAACGCACAGCACAAGTGCAATCAATCCAGATGCGTATATCCGTCGCAAGTTTTGACTAGTCAAGACAATAAGAGACCCGATCAATAGATACGTGATTGGCCACAGCATTCGTCCGGAGGTTCGAACCACTGAAAGTAAATTATTTATTGATTCTGGAATTATAAAATCAGCAATGAGAAAGTTGCCAATAAATATTTGGTACGTGAATGCGATCAAGATGAGCGATGTGAACAGAAGCACGTAGATGACAGTTGTGCTCTTGTTTTGCGAGAAGTGCTTGCTCAACACTAAAAACACGACTGCACTCAGAACACCGAGGAGAAACACCAGCTCGCTTTGAGGAGACCCCGACCTGCCGAAAACAGCCACTAAGGATAAAACAATGGCTACTTGCACTGCTCTGGTTTTCCAAGTTCCCTTAAACAATTGATAGCCCAGGGCAAAGATTGCCAGTAACAAAACTCCCGAACCCAAGTAATTCATTCCTTCGTATTGACCAGTATTTTGCCAATGGTCGGGAACATACCGAGACCACAAAGCCTTTTCATACCAAGTAAAACCGGGGTCAACCCATGCCAGCGCATTGGCCGAGTATGTGCCAAAACCTGCTGCCTTTGCTGAACCTAGACCAAAAATGAATAATCCAGATGACCATCCTGATGCAAACAGCACTCCAATGAAGATACAAAGTTTTTGCGCGAATTGAACTACCGCTCGCGTTTCAAGTAGCGCGATGAGCACCCAGGCCAGGAATAGCGCTGCACAGATTATTGCTAAATATGGCTGCACCAGCATTGCAATACTCGCTAATACCAACCAATGTTTGAACGTCGACTTCGGGGAGAACAGTAGAAACAGACCAGCGAGTATGACCCAGTGGCCAGCAAGCGCTAGATGGACGGTCATGCGGTCGATAAAGATTGGCGAGAAGCAGAAGAAATATGTGCCTAAAACAACGTGCTCCCACTGCTTGATCCAAATCGTGAGCAGTTTCCAGGCGAAAACCGCTTGAAGGACAAAACACGTAAGCACCCAAATACCAAAATATTGAAACGGCTGACTGAACCAGAATGTCAGCGGTTTGAAGATGAATGCAAATAGCGGAAGTGAATCGGTAAGCGCCACACCCGAACCACCCGTTGGGCCCAAGTTTGGAGATTTACCTGGAGGCCATTGCAATAGTGGTGCTTGGCGGAAGAACTCCCACCCTAAATAGTGCTGGGCAGAGTCAATACTTCCCCGCCAGAATGGCAGCAACCAATCGACATCAAATGGGTTTAGACCGTGAAAACCAGTGAGTAAAGCGTAATAAACAAACCCAATCAATCCGGGGACCAGCAGCCATTGCTCGACTGGCTTATTTGGAGTTAAGTGTTTCATTTTTTGCAGAACGTCGCAGTTCAGAAAACGGCATGCGTGACCGCAGGCCTAATTGCAAAAGATACGTTAAACCGCGGACCATATCGATCGGGCGCATCTTTGAGTTGCCTTCGAAACGCGGCGCCAGAACAATGGGAACCTGTGCGATCGGGTGCTTGGCCAGATCAATAATCTTGAGACTCTCATAAAAAAATGAATAGTCGCGTGACCGGATGATGGAGAATAAACGCTGAGGAATAAGGTCTAAGCGATACACGCGATATGCACCAGTTGCGTCATACCGCATCCCGAGAATCAATTGCGTCATGAGATGGCTTGTTCGAGTGATCATTCGACGGTGAAGTGGCCACTCTTTAATTCCACCACCGCCAATAAATCGAGAGCCAACAACGACTGCAGAAGAGGTGGACGCATCAATAAACGTCGAAACCTCTTCGGGAGAGTGCGTGCAATCTGCGTCCATTGTCACCAGTGTGTGCACATTGTTTTCATATGCCCACTCGATACCCGCTAGGTGAGCAGAGCCGATGCCAAGTTTACCCGATCGATGCAAGACATGAACAAGCGTATCCAAGTTTGTGAGTTGGTCAAGAATATCGCCAGTTCCATCAGGAGAATTATCATCGACAAACAAGATTTCGGTATGAGGCAAGGCTGCACGAACTCGCTCATACATGATCTTGACATTCTGCGATTCGTTGTAGGTGGGAATCATCACCAAGGTCTTTGGCATTACTAGATCGTGACGAGCTCAATATTTGGCAATGGGAAAAGAAGCTGTCGACCCTTGAAGGCAGAACTCGCAACGAAAAATTGGCGAAAGTGCCAAGGCAATACCAACATCACATCTGGTTGCGAGTCAAGTACCTCTGCTTCGCTTCGAATGGGAATCCATGAGCCTGGTGTGTACGAACCAAACTTGTCTGGATTAACGTCGCCAATCATCTCGATATCACTTGGAGCAAAACCGCAATACTGCAACACAACATTGCCCTTGGTTGATGCCCCGATGCCACACACTCTCTTGCCCGACTTCTTGAATTCGCCAAGGGTGGTGCGTAGTTGGTCACGATTATTTTCTACTCTCAGTCGAAACGCATCGTATGTTGCTAGATCTCCAATAGCCGAAAGAGTTTCTTTGGCGCGTACTGCAACCAATTGCGCGTCGTTCACTTTGATTGATGAACTCTTGTGTGCTGCAACAACAGAAAAGCTTCCACCGTTAGTGTCGTTGAGCTCGACACCGACAACGTGCATTCCAACTTGATCAAGAATCCACTCAACTTGGGCCAGACCATAATATTCGAGGTGTTCATGGCAGGCCGTGTCATAGGCGTTCGTTTCCAACATCAACGGTAAATAACTTTGCTCAAATACCCAGATTCCGTCAGCATGCAGAACTTGTTGAATTTGGGAAACAAAGTCAAGCGGTTTCTCGAGATCGTAAAACATAGCAAAGGAGGTGACAACTTTGGCCTTCTTGCCTGGTGCAACAGATTGCACGGCCGTACTTGAAAAGAACTCGGACACGACCGAAATGTGTCGCTTGTAATAATCTCGAAACTTACCGGCCGTAGGGTCGACCCCAACAAGTGTCAAGTCTTCTGGATAAAAGCCGAGCGTGGTGCCGTCATTACTTCCGATGTCAACAACAAGGTCACCAGAAGAAAGTTGAACGATCTCGCGAATCGTCTCAACTTTTTTCTTGAGGTGTTGCACCATTCGATAGTTCAGTCCTGACCGATAGCCATAGTTTGCGCCATACATCTCGCCGAGGTCATAACTGTGCTCGAGTTGCAGTAAACCACAGGAGTTTGCACCTTCGTGGCACTTCAACAGCCGAATTGGGCCCTTAGAAATATTTTTGCCATCGTTGGACCGAGGGAAAGTGCCAGTGAGATACTGCTCCCCTAGATCAAGGACTGGTACAAGACTTCGATTGCCGCAAACTCGGCAGGCTGTAATCGCTTGTGGCACGAAGCCATATTAGTGTGCATTACTTGCCTCGTATCAATGTGAACTAAGCAGAAATAAGGGAGAAAACTTGCTTTGTGGCATCGAGCAGTGAACTTGGCAGGATGCCGATGAAAAGCGTGACGGCCACAGCCAGTGTGATGGCGAGGCCTGCAGACTTCGAAATTGAAACCGGAGTGTCATCGACTGGATTACTGAGCCACATGCTGACCATGATGCGCAAATACAAGAACGCTGCGATCACTGCGGCGAGCATTGCTGCAACTGCCAGCGCGTAGCTCTCGACCGAGACTGCAGCACGAATGATGCCAAACTTGGCGACGAAACCTGATGTAAGTGGTACGCCAGCCTGAGCCAACAACAACACAGTCATGCCAAGCGCGAGCACTGGGCGCTTCTTGCCAAGACCCTTAAACGCGTCGAGCGTTGTCGCGTTGTCGCCTTGGCCTGCAACAACCGAGACCACAGCAAACGTGCCAATGACCAACACCGAATAGATCAATAAGTAGCCCATTGCAGACGAGATGCCGAGATGCGAGTCGACATGACCGATGTGAGCAGCGGCTTCAAGACCAACCAAGATAAAACCTGCATGGCTGATGGATGAGTAAGCAAGCATGCGCTTGACATCGGTCTGCACAACTGCCAACACTGAGCCAACAACAAGTGTGAGCAAAGCTAGAACAAGAATGGCCGGACGCCAGTCGTCGATGCGACTTGGCAACGCAATCATGAACACCCGAATGAGTGCAGCAAATGCTGCGACCTTGCCAACCGAACCCATGAGTGCAGTAATCGGTGTTGGTGCACCCTGATACACGTCGGGTGTCCAAACATGGAACGGAACAAGCGAAACTTTGAATGCAAACCCAACGAGCAACATTGCAATGCCTGCAAGCAAGAGTCCATTATTGGATGGAATAGCAACTTCGCCAGCAAACACCGTGGCCATCGACTGCAAATTGGTGGTGCCAGACGCACCAAACAACAACGCGACTCCATACAAGAAGAAGGCCGAAGCAAAACCACCGAGAATGAAATATTTGAGACCTGCCTCGCCGCTTTGTGCGCGGCTGCGACTAGACGCGGTGAGCAAGTAAAACGAAAGACTCAACGTCTCGAGCCCGAGAAACAACACCAGCAGATCATTTGCCGAGACCATCACTACCCCGCCGATGGCAGCAGTGAGCATGAGGCCGTATACCTCTGGACCATCTTCGCCTTCGCGAGTGAGATAGTCATTGACGACAAATGAAACGAGAGCAACAGAAACACAAATGGTGATCGTTGCAAACAACGCGAAGCGATCGAACGCAAGCGCGCCACCAACCAACGTGGACGGCTTGTCATCGCCCATCTGATTCCACAACACGCCGGTGAGTACTGCCGCCGTAATTGCCGTGACCACCGAAGCCGTGGCATACCAACCGCGCTTCCATTGTGGAGTAAGCGAACCAACAAGGATCAAGAACAACGCACCACCGAGCAACGCAAGGATCGGGCTGATCTTGAACCATGCAATTTCCGGTCCCTCAAATGTAGATGCTGCTGCAATCACTCTGGTCATCATTTGCTTGCCTCAACGTGTTCGACCAGTGCCTTGACGCTTGGCTCGATGCGATCGAGCATCGGTTTTGGATAGACACCCACAAACACAATGGCTGCCACAAATGCCGAGAGTAACAAGCCTTCTCGCAAAGTAATTTCAGGAAACGACTTGTTGTCTTCGTTTGGTTCGCCATGAAACACGCGCTGGTAAGCCCAGAGCAAATACAGCGCGGCAAGAATGACACCGACAGTGGCGACAACCACCCACCAGCGAGCTGTGGCGAATGAACCAATGAGCACGAGGAACTCACCAACGAAACCATTGAGGCCTGGCAAGCCAATTGACGACAACATGACGATCATGAAAAAGCCAGCGAAGATTGGCGCGACAGCCTGGATACCGCCGAGCTCTGAAATTTGACGAGTGTGGCGGCGCTCGTAAATCATGCCGACAAGCAAGAACAATGCGCCTGTTGAAACACCGTGGTTAACCATCTGCATCACGCCACCCGTAATGGCTTGCGTTGTCATTGCAAATGTGCCGAGCACGATGAAACCAAGGTGAGCAACCGACGAATATGCAACGAGACGCTTGAGATCTTTTTGCATCGTTGCGGCGATTGCGCCATACAGAATGCCAACGACTGCAAGCGTGAGCAACACGGGCTTGGCCCAAATTGCTGCTTGTGGAAACAGATACACACCAAAGCGCAACATGCCGTACGTGCCCATCTTGAGCAACACACCAGCCAAAATTACCGAGCCGCCAGTTGGTGCCTGCGTGTGAGCATCGGGCAGCCATGTGTGCAACGGAAACAAAGGAACCTTGACCGCAAATGCGATCATGAACGCAACGAACAACCAGCGGCCAGTGCCCGTAGTGAAGTTGGCTTTTTCGGCTATCTCGACCAAGTCAAATGTGAGCACGCCCGTGTCACGACGTGCCAAGAATGCTGTAGCGACAATGCCGACGAGCATGAACGCCGAACCAGCCATGGTGTACAAAAAGAATTTGGTCGCGGCATACACGCGCTTCTCGTAACCCCAGCCACCGATGAGGAAATACATCGGCACCAACACGATTTCAAAAAACACAAAGAACAGAAACAAGTCGAGGCTAAGGAAACTGCCCATGACGCCCGCTTCGAGCAACAGCATCCATGCCAAGTACGACTTCTGATCGTGATGCGGATCGATGCCAACAATGACAAGTGGAAACAACACACCAGTGAGCACCACCATAAACAGCGAAATACCGTCGACACCTAGGTGCCACGAGAT
>Ga0209596_1004512_pt1 | contig 10598 bp, 10 predicted proteins | sample M_130807_MF_Meta_FD_187314 | JGI IMG/M metagenome (GOLD analysis project Ga0209596, IMG submission 187314) | Freshwater microbial communities from Lake Montjoie, Canada to study carbon cycling - M_130807_MF_MetaG (SPAdes) (version 2) | ecosystem: Environmental > Aquatic > Freshwater > Lake...
CGGGCGGCGCGGAATTCCAGCGCTGGTGCGCCGGGCAGACGGGCTTTCCGATCGTGGATGCCGGGATGCGCCAGCTCGCGGCCACGGGCTTCATGCACAATCGCGTGCGGATGATCGTGGCGATGTTTCTCACGAAGGATCTGCGCATTTGGTGGATGCACGGCGAGAGTTGGTTCATGCGCCGCCTCGTGGACGGCGAGATCGCGAGCAACAACGGCGGCTGGCAATGGAGCGCGAGTACGGGCACCGACGCCGCGCCGTATTTTCGCATCCAGAATCCGTGGTCGCAGACCAAGCGATTCGATCCCGACGGCGACTACATCCGGCGCTGGGTGCCGGAATTGCGCGACGTGTCCGGCCCGCGGCTTTGCGCTCCTCCCGGGCCGGGCCTGCCCATCGCGAAAGGCTATCCGCTGCCGATGGTGGACCACGTCGCGGCGCGGGACGCGGCATTGGACATGTTTCGCCGTGAATAGGAAGCAGTTCGGCTGTGATCGCGCAATCCGGAGCCGGCGGCATGCATCTGCTAGGCGCGGCAAACGTATCCTCAACACCACATGCACCTCATGAGACCGAATATGTCATCCATCCTTCTCGCCATCGCCGTGCCGGTTTGCCTCGCGATTTTCTGGCTCGTCTCCACCTCGCGGGCCGCCACGGAGACGCCCGAATACAAAGTGATCCGCGCCGACGAAAAATTTGAGATCCGCGACTACCCCGCGCTCACCATCGCGACCACGCCGATGAATGATGATGGGATGAACGGCGGGTTCCGCCAGTTGTTCCGCTTCATCTCGGGCAAGAATGAAACCGCGGAGAAAATCGAGATGACCGCGCCGGTTCTGATCAGCGCAGCGAAGGAAAAGAAGACGATGAGCTTCATCATGCCGAGGAAGGCGCTGGAGAAAGGCGTGCCGATGCCGACGGGAGACAGCGTGGTGCTGGGCAAAATGGACGCGGCGAGGTTTGCGGTGCTGCGGTTCGACGGACGCCGCACGGCGGAGAATGAGAAGGCCGCCATCGCGAAACTCACGGCGTGGCTCGAAACGGAGAAGCTGACCGGCAAAGGCACGCCGACATTTGCCTACTACGATCCACCGTGGACGCCTGTCTTCATGCGCCGCAACGAGGTGATGATCCGCATCGGCAACCACCGTGAGTGAACTCCACGACGCCGCCCATCTGAGGAGTGAGATGGAACGGCTCGTGGAAATTCTGCCGGACTCCCGCCAGTAACAACGCTCCCGAATCGCGGGAACGGGATTGACCCCTCCGACGGTCTCGCGGGAAGCCAGCCATTGCGAGAGCGGATTGCCGGGCTGTTGATGCGGCACCTTCACGGGGAAACTTTTCACCGCCGTGCTTCACTCATCACTCGACACCCGCCGCGTGTCACTTTTCACTCCGCCGCACATGAAATCAGGCCCGCTAGTCGCTGTCATCATGGGCAGCAAATCCGATTGGGAGACGATGAGGCACGCCGTGGAAATGCTGGAGCGATTCGGCATCCCGCACGAGGCGCGCATCGTGTCCGCGCACCGCACGCCCGCGCTCATGGCGGAATATGCCGTCGCTGCGGACGGGCGGGGCATCCATGTGATCATCGCGGGCGCGGGCGGCGCGGCGCATCTGCCGGGGATGGTCGCGGCATTTACGCACTTGCCCGTGCTCGGTGTGCCGGTGCAGAGCCGCGCGCTGAAGGGGCTCGATTCGCTGCTGAGCATCGCGCAGATGCCCGCGGGGATTCCCGTCGGCTCGCTGGCGATCGGCGAGGCGGGGGCGAAAAATGCGGGCCTGCTCGCGGCGGGGATCATCGCGCTGCATGACGAAAAGGTGCGCAAGAAGCTCATCGCATTCCGCCGGAAGCAGACTGCGGATGTGAAGGCAATGAAGCTTCCATGAACGACCAAGGGATTATTCTTCCAGGGGCAACATTGGGCGTGATGGGCAGCGGGCAGCTTGGCCGGATGTTTGCGATTGCCGCGCGCCGCATGGGCTACCGGGTGCATACTTTTTCGCCGGACAGCGACACGCCGACGGGGCAGGTGGCTGATCTCGAGACGAGCGCGGCGTATGAGGACGAGGCGGCGGTGCGCCAGTTTGCGAAGTCCGTCGCAGTGATCACGTTTGAATTTGAGAATGTGCCGTCGCGTACGATCGAATGGGCTGCGGAGCACTGTCCCGTGCGGCCCGCGGGAAAGGTGCTGCACATCTGCCAGCACCGTCTGCGCGAGAAGGAATTTCTCGCGGGCGCAGAAATCCCCGTCGCGCCATTCCGGAAAATCGGGAGCGCCGCGGAACTTGCCGCCGCCGCCGCGGAAATCGGCCTGCCCGGCGTGCTGAAGACCGCGGCATTTGGCTACGACGGAAAAGGCCAGCGCAAGTTGCGGCCCGGCGACGATCTTGCGGAGGCGTGGCAGCCATTCGAGGGGCAGCCTGCGGTGCTGGAAAAATTCATCACCTTCGAACGCGAGATCTCCGTGATCGTCGCGCGTGGACTCGACGGCTCCATGACAACGTGGCCCGTGTGCGAAAACGAACACGCAAACCACATCCTCGACGTGACGCTCTGCCCCGCACGCCTGCCCGCCGCGGTCGCGGAACGTGCGGCGGAACTCGCGCGCAGCATCGCACTCGCGCTGGAACTTGTCGGCGTTCTCGCGGTGGAAATGTTTCTGATGAGCGACGGCGGCATCGTCGTGAATGAACTCGCGCCGCGTCCGCACAACAGCGGGCACTTCAGTTTCGACGCGAGTGTGACGAGCCAATTCGAGCAGCAGGTGCGCGCGGTGTGCGGCCTGCCGCTCGGAAGCACGGAGTCGCTGCGTCCGGCGGCGATGGCAAATCTTCTTGGTGACGCGTGGGCTGGCGGCGAACCAAACTGGAAGGCCGCCGCGTCATTTCCCGAGGTGAAAATCCATCTCTACGGCAAGGCCGCCGCGAAGCCGGGGCGGAAAATGGGACACCTCACGGCATTCGGTGCGACCGTGGAGGAAGCGGCAGCCACAGTCCGCGCCGCACGCGCCGCGCTCGCACGCAAGCCATGAAGACGGAGATCGCACGCGCAGGAAATCCGTCGCAGATCGAGGACGCGGTCGAGGCCGCAGTCTATCTCCTCGGCGGCGGCTACCCGGTCGCGCTGCCGACGGAGACCGTGTACGGACTCGCCGCATGGGCGACGAATCCCGATGCGGTGCTGCGCATTTTCAATGTGAAGGACAGGCCGAAATTCGATCCACTCATCGTGCATCTGCCGGATGCGAGCTGGCTCGACGGCATTGCAAAAATTCCCGCGGCGGATCGCAAGCTCGTGGACAAGCTCGTGAGAAAATTCTGGCCCGGCCCGCTCACGCTGGTGCTGCCGAAGACGGACCTCGTGCCCGATCTCGTCACGGGCGGATTGCCGACGGTCGCCGTGCGGATCAGCGCGAACCCGATTTTTCAATCGGTGATCCAGGCGTTCGGTCAGCCGCTCGCCGCGCCAAGCGCGAACCGATTCGGGCGCATCAGTCCGACGACCGCGTCGCATGTGATGGAGGAGCTTGGCGGGAAAATTCACCTCATCGTGGACGGCGGGCCGACGCAGTTTGGCGTGGAATCCACCGTGATCACCGTGCGCGGGGAGAGCATCTGGATCCTCCGCAGCGGGCCGGTGACTGCGGAGCAACTGCGGCCATTTGCCGAGACGGTGGCGGTCGCAAACCGCAGCGCGCTGCCGAACGCGCCGGGCCAGCTCAAGAGCCACTATGCGCCGCAGACTCCGATGAAATTGCTGAAGCCTGATGTGCGTCCGCTCGGCGATCCGAAGAAGCGCATGGGCCTCCTCGCGTGGTGCAGCGACGATGACGCGCGCGGCTTTCACATGGTCGAGATCCTCAGCCGCAATGGCGACATGCGCGAGGCGGCGGCGTCGCTTTTTACAAAGCTGCGCCTGCTCGATTCCGAGGCGCTCGATCTGATCGTCGCGGAATCCGTGCCGGAGGGCGGGCTCGGCTCCGCGATCAACGACCGTCTCCGCAAGGCCGCCGGGAATGGCTGAGAAACCTCCGCGCACCGGAAGGGCGACGGCCATCGTCGGCGCGGCTGTGCTGTGCTCGCGCCTGCTCGGGCTTGCGCGCGAGATCCTGTTCAATGCGCTCTTCGGCACGAAGGCGCTGCAATATTTCATCACGGCATTCCGCGTGCCGAATCTGCTGCGCGATCTTTTCGCCGAGGGCGCGCTGTCCACGGCGTTCATCACGGTCTTCTCGAAAAAAATCGTGACGGAAGGCGAGGGGAGCGCATGGCGTCTCGCGAACCGCATCGGCACTCTCACTCTGTCGGCGATGGGCGTCATCACCGTGCTCGGGATGATTTTTGCACCGCAGCTCATCGGCGTGCTCGCGGGCGGCTTCACCGGCGAGGACGCAAAGCTCACCTCGCAGCTCACGACGGTGATGTTTCCCTTCATCCTCATGGTGTCGCTCGCGGCGCAGGTCATGGGGATGCTGAACGCAAAAAATGTCTTCGGCTGGCCTGCGATGGCGTCGTCGTTTTTCAATATCGGCAGCATCGCGGGCGGGCTCGCGCTCGCGTGGTGGATCGATCACGGCTTTGGCCGCCACGCGCTTTTCGGGCTCGCGTGGGGCACGCTCATCGGCGGATTTTTGCAGCTCGTCGTCCAGTTTCCCTCGCTGCGGCGCATCGGATATCACCCGCGGCTGGATTTTAATTTCCGCGATTCGGGAGTGATGGAAGTGTTGCGCACGATGGCGCCTGCGGTCGTCGCCGCGAGCGCGGTGCAGGTGAATGTGATGGTGAACACGAGCTTCGCGACGCACTGCGAGGACGGCGCGGTCGCGTGGCTGAACAATGCGTTCCGTCTCATGCAGCTTCCGCTCGGGATGTTTGGCGTGGCGATCGGCACGGTCACGCTGCCATTCCTCTCGCGCAGCGCGGCGCTGGGAAATCGCGACGAGTTCCGCGAGGCGCTGTCGCGCGGAATGCGGCTGGTGTTCTTCCTCACGGTGCCGGCGAGCGTCGGACTGTGGATGCTCTCGGAGCCGATCCTCAGCGTGATCTACCAGTATAACAAAGTGACGTGGCACGACATCGAGCAGAGCGCGGGCGCGCTGCGATATTACGCGCTTGGGCTCGCGGCGTACGCGGGGATGAAGGTGCTCGCACCGGCATTCTATGCGATCGGAAAGCGGAAGACGCCGATGGTGATCAGCTTCATCGCGATCGGCGTGAACTTCGGGCTGAACCTCTGGCTCACGAAACTCGGCTTCGGCCATCGCGGGCTTGCTCTCAGCACGGGCGTCGTGGCGCTCACGAATTTCGGCCTGCTCTATTGGTTCATGAGGCGGGAAATCGCGCGTCTCGAAACGCGGAAGCTCCTTGTGTCGCTGGCAAAAATCTTCCTCGCGAGCGATGCGCTCGCGCTCGTGTGCTGGGGCGGCAAATGGCTGTTGCTCGAACGGTGGCAGAGCATGGGGCTGCTGCTTCGGATGAGCGGTCTCGGGCTCACCATCGCGCTTTCCATCGGCGCATTTTGCGTGGTCGCCGCGATGCTCGGCGTTCACGAGATGCGCGATCTGCTCGGTGCGGTGCGCAGGAGGCTCTCGCGGCGGTCGGCGGCAGCGGTGGCGTCAGGCGAGGAAGCGCCGTAGGGAACGCGGATGAATGCGGCACGACAGGCGGGCCGCCCGCTTGCCAACACAGCCGGGACGGCTGTGTTCCGCTCGCACTGCGTTGCCGCTTGATTCAGCGTTTCCCCAGAATCGGGCGGAGCTTCGCGGCGGTCTCGGCGGGCCACAGGCTGCGGTCGGTGACCAGCGCGTTGTCGAGCGCGCGGTGCTCGGGCCAGTTCGCCTCGGTGGGAATGTGCGGGATCGCGCGTGCGATGATCGTTTTTGCGGCGGTGGCGTTCGCGGTGAGATGTGCGATTACGGCGTCGGAGGTCACGGGCTCCTCGTCGAGCTTCCAACAGTCGTAGTCGGTGATCATCGCGAGCGTCGCCATCGCGATCTCGGCTTCGCGGCAGAGCTTTGCCTCGGCGAGATTTGTCATGCCGATCACGTCGAAGCCGAGCTTGCGGTTCGTCTCGCTCTCGGCGCGCGTGCTGAACTGCGGGCCGTCCATGTTCACGTAGGTGCCGCCCATGTTTGTGCGGCATCCGGCGGCCACGGCTTCGCGGAAAAGAATTTCGCGCAGCGGTGCGCAGAGCGGCTCCGCGAAGGCGACGTGCGCGACGATTCCGCTGCCGAAGAATGTGTGGATCTGGCTCGTGCGATCGAAGAACTGCGATGGCAGCACGATATCCTCCGGCGCGTATTTTTCCTGCAACGAACCCACCGCGGTGACGCAGATCACGAAGCGCACGCCGAGCGAGCGCAGCGCCCAGATGTTTGCGCGGTGGTTCAGCTCGTGCGGCAGGATGCGGTGGCCGCGCGCATGGCGCGGGAGGAAGAAGACCTGCCGTCCCGCGAGCCTGCCGCCGAAGATCACATCCGACGGCGGGCCGAATGGCGTCTCAACGTTGTGCTCCGTGATGTCCGTGAGGCCATCAATTTGGTAGAGGCCGCTGCCGCCGATGATTCCGATGTGTGCTGGTTCTGGCATGCGCCGAGCAAAGCAGACCCGCGCGCGGCGCGGGAAGCGCGGAGTTGCAGGCCCGCATGAATCTCCGTGCATTTTGAAAACCGCTCCGGCAACAAACTGCGGACATGAATGCGAGTGCTGAAACCGGCGGACAGATTCCCGGCGAACCTTCGATCGAGGGCAGGCTGGCTGCCGTGCAGGATCAGATTGCGGAAGCTGCGAAGCGCGCCGGGCGCGATGCGGGCGAAGTCACGCTCGTGGCTGTTTCCAAGACGCATCCGCCGGAGTCCGTGGGTGCGGTGCTGGCGGCGGGGCAGTGTGTCTTCGGCGAGAGCCGCGTGCAGGAGGCGCGGGCGAAAATCCCGCTCGTGCCGGGGCGCGCGCGCTGGCACTTCGTCGGCCATCTTCAGCGGAACAAGATCCGGCATGCGCTGCCGCACTTTGAACTTTTCCACGGCGTGGATTCGCTGGAGATCGCGCGCGACATGGAGCGCATTGCGACGGAGGACGGCGCGCTGCCACGCGTGCTGCTCGAGGTGAATGTGGCAGGCGAGGGGACGAAGTTCGGATTTTCGCCGGAGAAAATCCGAGCGCAACTCGACGAGTTGCTCGCACTGAAGAGGCTGACGATCGAGGGCCTCATGTGCATCCCGCCGCCGCAGCCGCGGGCGGAGATGTCCCGCAGGTTCTTCGTAGCGCTGCGCGAGCTGCGCGATCAGTTGGAGGGCGGGTTCCGCATTTCGCTGCCGCAGCTCTCGATGGGGATGAGCGGGGATTTCGCCGTGGCCGTCGAGGAAGGCGCGACGCTGGTGCGCGTCGGCACGGCGATTTTCGGGGAGCGCAGCGGCAAGACGTGGCGTCCGGTGGGAATGGCGGGTGATGAATGATGGATGATGCTGGCCATAGGGCATGGGTTTCGTCATTCGTCACCCGTCATTTTTTCCACCATGCCTGAACGCCTGCAACCTGTGAACATCGCCGTGATCGGCGCGGAGATCGCCATCGTGTGGAGCGACGGACGCGAGTCATACCTTCCCCTGCAAAAGGTCCGCGAGGCGTGCCCCTGTGCGGCGTGTTGCGGCGAACCGGATGCGCTCGGGCGCGTGGTGACGCCGGAGGTGAGGCACGCTGCTACGAGCTTTGAATTGCGCGGCTGGCAGTTTGTCGGCGGCTACGCGCTCCAGCTCACGTGGGGCGACGGGCACTCCACAGGGCTGTATTCCTACCCGTATCTCCGCCGTCTGGCGGAGGGGTAGCAGGCGAAAGACAAAGGACGCCGGCCATCGCTGGTCGGCGTCCTGTGAGTGAGAAGCGTGTGCTGTGCGCCTATTCGCGGGCTGCGGCGCTGACTTTGTATTTTGCGCCAACGCTGCGGGATTTCGACGCGGGATACTCCGCGGCGAGCGGGCGGTCCGGGGTCTTTTTGAAGTTGTACACGCCGCGCGCGTTGTTCCTCCAGCCATTCGGATCGGCGAATTCGGAGCCGGTGTTCCGCAGGCCGTTGACCTGCGTTTCCAGTCCGGTGCCGTAGCCCTGCTGGATGATGTTCGGCGTCACGAACACGAGGAGGTTCCGCTTGGTCCGGGCGTTCAGCTTTTCCTGGAAGATCTTTCCGAAGAGCGGGATGTCGCCCATGATCGGAACCTTCGTGTGGGTCTTAGTAAGCTCATCCTGGAGGAGACCGCCGATTGCAAGCGTGTCGCCACTTTGAATGAGGACGTTCGAGTCGAAGGTGCGCTTGTCAATGATCGGGCTGGCGACTGTGGCTCCGCCAAATGTGAAGGTGGCGTCGCCGACCTTGTTGCTGATCTCGGGCTGGACCTTGAGCGAGACGAACTTGTCCTTGTTGATCTGTGGCGTGACGGTGAGCGTGTTGCCGAATTCCTTGTCCTGGAATCCGCCAAACACCGCCTGTGCGGTCTGCTCGTTGAAGTTCAACTGCGGCACCGGCTGATTGCGCGTGATCTTGATGGTCGCCTTCTCGTTGTTCGCCGCGACGATGCGGGGATTCGCCAGAAATTCTGCGTCGCTGTCCTCGTTCAGCAGGCGCAGCGTGAGCGCCATTTGCTGGATGGAGAGGATGGAGAACTGTCCGGCGATTCCTTGCACGACGCTCGAAGCATTCGCGCCGTTTTTCAGGAAATCGTTCAATTGGAATTTGCCGTTCGCGTTGGCGGGTGCAGCTCCGGCAAGGCCCGAGGCGCCGTATTTCACCTGCATCGGCGTCGCGGCGCTGCCGACCACGCCGCCCCAATTGATGCCGTAGCTCTGCTTGGGATTCGCGGTGACTTCCACGAGGCGCGCTTCGATCATCACCTGCTTGGTCGGCGAATCAATGCCCTTCAGAAACTTCATGACCTTGTCCGCATTCGTCTTTCCTTCGCGGAAGAAGATCGTGTTCGTGCGCGTGTCGGTCTGCGGCGCTTCGGCGCTGGTGAGCTGCGACTTGAGCAGCGGCACGATATCGGCGGCCTTTGCGTAGCTGAACGTGTACTGCAGCGATTCGGTCGGCTCCTTCGCCTTTTCCGCCACGGTCTTGATGTAAACGACGCTCTCCATTTCGTCCATGATCAGGCCGTTTGCCTGGCAGATGATGCGGATGACTTCGGCGGGCGTCTTGTTCTCGACGCGCAACGTGATCTGGCCTGTCACGGCGGGACTCACGACGACATTCATCTTTGCCTGCCGCGCGAGCGTGCGCAGGACGAGCGAGACCTCATCGCCTTGAAATTCACTCACATGCGAGCTTGCGATGTCCAGCGTGCCGGGGGCAGTGCCGGGAGGCGGCGTCGAATTCGGATCGCCGGGCACCGCCGGAATCGTCCCTGGCACGCTTCCAGGGACGGTGCCGGGCGTCTGGATGGGTGGATCGATCGGCGCGGGCACGAGCGGAGAACCCGGCGTCACGTTGCCGGGCCGCGAGGGCACGCCGGGGACGGAGGGCGGATTGATCGGCGCGACCGTCGGCGGTGCGAAGGGCACGGGCGGAGGATTCGTGTTCTGCGCGAGCGATGCGCTCATCGAGACGATGAGAACACCGAGGGTGCGGTGAAGTTTAGCGAGGGTGAGGGCTGAGATTTTCATGAGTCGTTGCCACTCCAAAGCACAACGTGGGCCAAGCTGCGCCCACGCGGCGTCCTTATCCCGCTACCGCCGGATGAATAATGAGTGAGCTGGCACCGTGCGTCACGCGCTCTTCGCCGCTTGCATGAGCGCGCGCATCCTTTCCACGTCCTTGCGACCGGGCCCGGATTCCACGCCGCTCGAGACGTCCACTACCGCAGGCCGCACGGCTCGCACCGCATCCGCGACATTTTCCGGCGTGAGACCGCCGGCGAGCCAAAGCGAGAGCGCGGGATGCGTGCGCTTGAATTCACACGCCAGCGCGAGATCCACGCGCGCGCCCGTGCCGCCGAATTCGCCGGGCACGTGCGCATCGAGCAAAATGTGCCGCGTGGAAAAATCCCCGGGGTGCGCGAGGGCTCCGCGATCTTTTGCGCGCAGCGCCTTGATGATCGGTTTCCCGAATTCCGCGGCCCTGCGGCAGAACGCTGCATCCTCGTCGCCGTGGAATTGCAGCGCGTCCACAAATTCAAATGCCGCGATGCGTTCCGTCTCCTCCGGCGTCGCATTCACGAGCAGCGCGACGCGGATCACGGGGCGAGGCAGCGCGGCGATCCATCCGGCGTTCTGCGCGATGTCCACAAAGCGCTTCGTGCCCGGCCATGTGTTGAAGCCGAGCAGATCCGCGCCGGCATCCACGGCGGCGAGCGCATCGTCGCGGTTCGTGATGCCGCAGATTTTCACGGCGATGAGGTCGGTTGGCAGTTCGAGTTTCACGGCGGCAGCATAGGGCATAGGGGCGTGCGGGCAAAACTTCCGTGGTGGCCGATCGCAATGCTTGCCGCATTTTCGAGCGCCCGATAGGATGCGCTTCCGTGCGCCACCGTTCAGTCCTTTTCCTCGCCCTGCTCTGCATTGTCATTCTCCGCCTGCCGGCCCAGCAGCCGCTCTCG
>Ga0209596_1004515_pt1 | contig 10592 bp, 10 predicted proteins | sample M_130807_MF_Meta_FD_187314 | JGI IMG/M metagenome (GOLD analysis project Ga0209596, IMG submission 187314) | Freshwater microbial communities from Lake Montjoie, Canada to study carbon cycling - M_130807_MF_MetaG (SPAdes) (version 2) | ecosystem: Environmental > Aquatic > Freshwater > Lake...
GTTCCTCTTGTAGCTATTCCACCGCCTTTAAATTCTGGTCTTGGTCTTATTTTATAATCGTTTCTCATTTTTATTCCTTTGTTATTGTTTTGTTTGCCATCGTTCGCGCGATAGATTCACCGGATCGTCCTACTACATATCCCCCCAAGCCAATTTGCAATAAAGTCCAAACGTCGCCTGGAAGTTCAAATGTAATAACCGTTCCTATCATTAATTTTATAACAGGTCCAAGAATATAATTCCAGACTAATATAAAAATTAATACATACATTAAAAGAGGTCTCCAACTTGCTGTAAACCAGCCTGCTTTGGCTTCAGCTTCAACTATAGATGCTGCCGCTTTTAATTCTTCGGTACTAGATTGTAATAATTGTTGATTAAGTTGTGCTTTTAATTTTTCTTGAAGATCTTTGTCAGGAACTGCTTTTTCAATAGTGCTAAATAGAATTTTAGCTAATGGAGCAATTGCACCTAGCATAGGAAACATGATTTAATACCACTTAGCTTTACGTCTTTTTTCTGGAAGTACTTTTTCTTGACCTTGAACATAAACTTCTTGAGTTTCTTGTGCGTTAGTCATTTCAACATCAACGGGTTCATTATAACCAAATTTATTTGTAAATTGTGAATGATCTACAAATTGACCTCTATGTTTACCAATGAAATCTTTTTTAACTACTGATGATGTACCTTTATTTTTTTTCATAACCATATTTATACCTTATTTTTATATCTTTCACTATCATTTTTTAGCTTTGCAGCCAATATAGTTTTTTCTATTGAAGTATTAGCTCTCATTTTAGCTAAATCCTCATTTTGTTGAAGTTTTTCGTCTTGAGTAGATTGATTCATCATTGCTTTCATCTTGTCAATGTTAATTCTATCTTTACTTTCTTGTTCTTTTCTAACATTTTCTTGAGCTTTTAGATCTAATTCTCTAGATCTTAATGCAGCAATAGGATCATTATCAAATTGTGATGATATTTTTTGTTCTTCTTTTAAAAATTCTTCCATAGCATCGGAAATTAACTGTGCTTTTCTTGCTTCTATCTTTTCTTGAAGCATTTTAGCTTGCATTTGTACTTGTTGCATTGCTTGTTGACCTTGTGGACCTTGTTGTTGACCCATTTGTTGTATCTGTTGACTCATCATTTGTAATTGTTGCATCTCTTGTCTAAATTCTACTTCAGAATGTTCTTGCGCCATAATTGAAATGTGTTCAAAAATATTTTTTTCTAGTGAAGCCATAACTGGCGGAGCATTTTTTGCCATATTCGTCGCCATAAAACTTAAATGTGAAGTAATATGAGATCTATGATCTTGTCCCGGAAATGCTTGGAACGGTTTCCCTGCAAGAGCATCTATATGTTCTAATGCAGGGTCCTTTGGTTGTGGGGGTTGAGGTCTAACTAAAATTTTATCAATATCTTTTACTCCTAATGCTTCGTACATGTTTCTGTAAACTTCATAAGTATTATGAATTCCAGGATTAGATGCAGCGAGTTGCATTTCAGTTTGTGCTAAAGATATTCTTTGTGTTTGTGAAAATATATTTGGATCTGCAACTGGAATGATATCTACTTTATCATCAAAGTCTGCTTGTTTAATTTCTCTTGCTCCACCTACTACATCATAGGGATATACGGGTGGTAAATTTGTTTTAAATTGTTTAGCTAGTAAACCAAATTCTTGTTTTAAAGCAGCATAGATTCGTTTATGAATTGCCGACATTGTTCTGCTTCCTCTTTCAAGCAAAGCAACGGTTGTTCCAACTGCAGCTTGTTGATTTCCATCACCTACTTGCATATCCGCAATAGAAGCAAACCTTTGGCCTGCTTGAACCACAACACCCATAAGAGCTAATAAAGTTTGTGAAGGCTCTTTAAATGGTAAAGGCATAAATGCATCTCTTAAGTTTCCTCCAGGTGCATCTACATCTCTAAATTCGCCTGGTTGAATAGGTTGTGCATCATCTCTAACTCTAATACCTCTTTGTTTAAATCCGGATGGTAAATTAGATAGTGTTCCTGCATCTAATAACTGTCTAAGTGCAGCGGTTGCGGTACGTGACAATCCACCAATCATATGAATTAAACCAAATCCATAAAAACCAAGTCCTGGTAAAAATTTAAAGTGTACAAAATATTGTATTTTTGTTTTTTTAGGATCATTCTGTTCCCAGTTTCTACGAACAGATAGAATCTTTCTAGATCCTTCTTCAACCGTTACAATGTAAGGAAGTTTAATTCCTGTGGGCTCACCATCTTGACCTTTATCTTCAAGACCTTCAATATCTAAATCAACATGACATTCTAATAAGGTATATAGATCTACTTCTTGAGTTTTAGTAATGCCTTCTAATTTTCTTTTTTTCTCTTTTACATCTGATGAAGCATCGGTATCATCACTTGCTTGTAATTCGATATCTTTATAAAATCCTGATACTTGTTGCTTACGTAAAGAATTTTCTGATACTTTTAAAACATGAATAATTGCTTCTGCATCATCTAATGAAGTTGCATTGTAAGGGACTACTAAATCTTCTGATTGAATAAATTGAGATACCGGTCTTCCTAATAATGAATCATAATAAACTTTTTTAAATGTAGATCCTGATAAAGGTAAATAAAATAACATCTGATCAAATTCTGGTTCATACTCTTTCATGATATCCATGATTTGATAATTCATGTATTCTTTAACTCTGTCTGCTTGTTGCTGTCTATCAGGTGTAACAAGACCTACGATTTGAGTTCTAACAGGTCCTTCTGCTGGTAATAATTCTTTATAAGCTAAAGATTGAAATTGAGTTACGGCTTCTGCAAGTACTGGATGCGTCGCGCCCGAGGCTCCTCTAAATGGCTGAGTTCTACGTTCGTATTTAAATCCTAATAATTCTAATCCTTCAGTGTATGTTTTTTCCCAATCTGCTCTAGATGATTTATAGTCTGCATAATTTTCAACTAGCTCTGCGCCAAGAGGATTTAAAACATCATCAGGAATAACTTCTGCTAAATTTGCAAAGTGATCTCCGCCCGTATCTAGCTGCGCGCTGCGAGGGTCAAAGTTAATATCAACACTACCATCTGGGTTTTCTATTGTTTCAGTATTTCTCTGCGCTACAATAGGTTCTGCAGCAGCAACGTCCATCGCCACTTCATCTGGGCGTGTACTATTACCTATGTTTGGAAGTGACTTGTCTATATCTGCCATTATTGTTTTTCTCCGAGTTTATTACTGTAACCTTTTTATCAGGGATATTCAAGCCTTGTGAGCATGGACCAGCTTTTGGTGGTATGGTTGTTGTTAGTCTTTTAGTCATTTTTTCTTATCCTTCCCCCTTTTGCAAGGTTAACTTCTTCCTTTTGAATAGGGTTTATTCTATTTAGAATATAATCAAATAATTTCTTTCTATCTTCAGCAGTGATATTTTCTTCTTTTTCTAAATCTGATAAAATTTTTTCTTGTTCTTTTTGTAACTTAATTTTTTCTTGATCTGTTGCTTCTTCCATAGCGGGAGGTGCCACATCTAAACCTGGAACAAAAGATTCATTTTTATAAATATCTTCTGTTCTAATTTTCTTTTGTATCTCTTTTGATTCAGGACTTAATCTTGATTGTTCTCTATAAGATTGAGCTAATGGATCTGCACCAACAAAAGCAAGAGCAGATTGAGCTAAAGGCTTACCTTCTTTTAAATTTTCATAAACATCATAAGCACCTAATGCAGTTCCTACGGGCGCTAATACTCTTAAAAGAGGTGATACAACTTTACCTGCTTTAATATCAGAACCAATTGATTTAACATAATCAAAAACACTTTCTTGTCCAGGAATAACATGCATAAATAATGCACCTTCTTTTACAGCAGGTACTCTTGATTGAATTAATTTTTCAGCTGCAACATCTTCACCTTTTTTAAATAAGTTAACTGCTTTTTTTAAATTAGGTTGTAATTGTTTTATTTCTTCTGGATCTGCAACAGCGGCAACATTTTTTATATACTCAGATAAACTTTTCTTTAAAGTTCTTTGTTTCACTATACCATTAACATTGGTTTCTTTTATTTCATCACCTTTTATTTTATAGAAAGGAAGTTCATCTCTATTTAAAGTTTTATAATCTTCTACAACTTGATCATAAGCTTTGTTAATTAAATCTAATGAAATTTTAGCTTGATCTTTATCGCCAAGTTCTAATGCTTCTCTTGCTGTTCTTAAATTATTTTTTATACCTTTATAAATTCCTTCTTTAGATTTAGCTCCTAATAAATCAAAATTAAATCTTTTAGTTGTGATACCAACTTTTTTCAAAGCTTCAGGATCTTGAGTTATTGTACCTGGGACAATACCTTGTATATGTTCAAAACTTGGAGCCAGTTCTGGTTTAACATTAAAAGCTCCTCTTACAGTGCTAAACTGTAAAAGTTTTTTTAATTCATTATCCACCATTGCCGGTGTCATATTTTTATATGCCTTTGGATTAAGATCCATTAAATCTTGTTGCGCTTTTCTATATGCATTAAATCCTCTTACATCTTCTGGTGTAGTTCCTTTGGGTCTAGTTCCTCTTTGTACATCTTCTTTAGAAATATTTTCTAATTTTTGTTGTGTTAATAAATGTCTATAGAGTTGTGCATTTTTAGCTTTAGTTATTTTATTATCATAAGGAAGACCTGTTATTTCAGAAGCCATTTGTGAAATAGTTTTTGTTTTGTATCCTTTATTAAAAATATCTAATTCTTCTTTTGGTAATTTTGTTTGACTTAATAAACTTCCACCCGTTCCTCCTGATTTAATATCTAAATCATATTGTTTTATTTTTCTATTAAGAGTGTCTTCCGAAACATTAAATTTTCTAGCAATTTCTGATTTATTAATAACATTACCTTCATTTGATTTTAAATATTTAACTAATTCTGGAAAAGATTCTGCTAACCCACCTGATGCAAAACCTTCTATAGGTTTAGGATCATTGTCTACTAATTTAGCTTCTGGATTTATTATAAAAGTTTTAAGCGTTGCGTCTGGATTAAGCAAATAACTCATTGCTTGTTTATATTTACCAATATCCATTCTAGAATCCTAACAAATAGTTTAAACCATCTTTATTTTTTTGTTTTTTTACTTTTCCACCTTTTTTCATGGTTTGTGTGGCAGCGCTAACTAAATCTTGTCTTTTTGTATTTCTAATATTTTTAATATCTTCATATGATAAGTTATTTAAATTTTCACCTAAGGTTTTTAATATAGGGTCATTTTTATTTTGTAATTGTGAATATGTTTGACTGACTGTTTGTCCATAAGGAACCGTAGGTGTTCCAAATATTGGAGCACCTCTATAATTAGCTTTAACATCTTCTACCGCTGCTGCTTGTGCTGAAGGATTTGTAAAATTTAAAAGATCAGGTTCTCTTATAAGTCCAAATAAATTTGCACCTAAAGATCCAAGAAATTTTGCTCTACTTCCAGGTTGATAATTAGAATCTATTGAATTAGCATTTCCAGTTAAAAAATCAGCAATCCTATCTCTTACTTGACTAGTTGCTGTACCATGTCTTATGTCAGAAGCAAATCCTTCAGCGGTATCTGTATAACCTTTTTGAGGGTTCATATAATTTTGCATTTCTAATGCAGTAATAGCAGGTATACCTGCATTGGTTTGAAGATAGTTACTAAATTGTTGCCACATACTAGGATCTATTGGTTTATTAGGAATTGGTGCTACAGTAGGTAATTCTTGTTGTGGAAATATTTCTGCTTGTGGTTGTGTAAATGCTGCTTGATCTTGTGCTAAAACTTGTTGACCAGAGAAAGGATCTATTGTTGGTATATTTGACGATTGATCTTTCCATTGATTATATGCATCCATAAGATCTTTCGTTTGTGCAGGATTATGACTTCCTTCCCAACCTCGAGATTTATCATATGCATTTTCAAATTTTACAAAAGATTCTGGATCATTTGGGTCATAAGATAATGAAAAAGGATCTACTGTTGGGATTTCAGTTGTTGTAGGTGTAGACATTCCTGTTGAAAAAAAATCTTCAGGAAGTTCATTAAGATAAAAAGCATTTCCTTCGTAACCAAAAGGTAAAAATGGATCGACGTTACCATATAAATCAAATCTATTGTTAGGGTTAAAATTTGATGCATACATAGGTTTAGCAGTCCATCTATTAAGACCTATTCCATAATCTTTTCCTTGGTAACTAGATATTGGATTATATGTTTTATCTCCATAAGAAATAGGTTTAGTTTTATCAGCAGAAGAAAAATAATCATAAAAAGAAGGTTCTGTTCCACCGTCCGCATATCCAACTCTGCCACCTTTTTTGTAATTAGATCTATTATTAAAACCCATTAAATAATCTAAACCAATAGACCCACCGTCAGCTTTGTTTTCAGGTTCTGTAATTTTTTTTCTAAATGGAATAACTATTCCTTCTGGTTTTATTTCTTCAGCAGATTTAATTCCAAAAGAATCTAATATACTTTCAATCTCTTTATTTCTATCCTGTAATTTTTGAAATTCTTGATATCCTATTAAAGTACCCCCTTCTTCATCGGTTAAAGATAATCTTTGATTATTTTTATTATATTCTTCAATTAATATATCTGGATCTCTATTTTTATTTACCTTAGCTGTAATATTAGTTACTTCTGTTTGTTGAGGTCTATTAATGCCAAATTCTTGCTCTGCTTTTTTACCTTCTTCAATTGATACAGATCCTGGTAATCTAGCTTCATCTGGTTCAAATTTAAATTTAGATCTTGCTAATTTTTCTGCTTCTGCTTCTGTTTTTAAATTTCTTAAATTTGGAATTAAACTATCTAATTGTTCTAGTGCACCTTCACCATAGATTTGTCTAAATGGATCTATGGGTTCTTTCATATTAATTGCTTCTGAAACAGTTATGTTTTTAATTTTTCCTGCTTTAATATCATTAATTAAAATTTCTCTTGCTGTTGCTCTAACTAAACCTACATCTTTCATTCTAGACATAGATTGCTGTGATGCTCCAAAATCATTTAATACATCTGTAATGTTTGCTTTTTTTCCTGTTGTCTTTTCCATCTCTTGACCAAGTTGTTTTAATTTATTAATTCTAGATTCAATGTTTCCAATGGTTGTTCCTGGACGATTAGTTTGTCCTGCAGTTTCTTTAAGAGCTTCAATACCTTCTCCAGTCACTCGCTGCTTGCTACCCGCTGCTATAATATCAGCTGAAGGAGGATCAACATGATCCGCTAATCTTTGTACGTTTTGTTTGTAAGTTAAAAATTCTTGATCATTCATCTTAGTAAGATCACCCATTCTATCTCCAACAGAATTTTTAATAGTATCTACTAACTCGGGAGTTTTTTGAGCTGTACCTTCTACATCAAAATGTCTAGTTGTTGGATCTAATCCTTGTGGACCTTTTGGAAATCTAGTTACGTTTGTACGAGTGCCAATAGATTTACTTACAGCAGATTTACCAAATATTCTCTCTAGTAATTTTATAATCTCAATATATTTTTCCATACTAATACAATTCCTTTTCTTCTTGGATTAAAGGTTCATCCTTATAATCCTCTGGATGGTCAATAAAACCACCTTGTCTAAATCTCATAACTGCTTGAGTCATAGAGTCAACTAAATCGTCATGATCTCCATAAGGAAACGCAGCGCATTCCTCAATGACTTCTTGTGCAAAGTCTTTGTTTGTGGGCGCCCATATGCAACCTGATTCAAATAAGGGCGCAACGCTGTTTACTCGGGTATGCTTATCATTTCCTTTGCTTGGTGTAAAGTTAACAACTGGAATACCCATTTTACGTAATTCATAGGTTAAAGGTAGTCCTGAAGCTTTAGATTCAATAAGGACTGTATCTGGATTCCAATATCTAAACTGTTCATAAGCAACACGTCTTAGTTCTGGAAACTCTAATCTTTCTTTTATAGCGTCCAATAATATTAACTGTGGACCTGAATCTGCATTAGAATAGAATACTCCCCAAGTAGTAATAGCAGAATAATCGGCTGTTTCTTTTTTCATAAACGCCGTATCATAAGATTGTATAACGTGAAATAGTTCAGGAATATACTCATGCTCCCATTTTCTCCACCACTCTCGTTTTATAATAGCACCTTCTTCTGATGTAGGGTTTTGCATCCATTGTGCATTCCATTTTTGAATTGATAAAGATGCTTTAACAGATTCTAATTCTTCTAACTTCCAATACTCTGGCCATACAGGTTTATTAGAAGGTAGAATTGCCGGAAATTCTACAAGTTCCCACTTATCTGATTTCACGTTGCCAGAATCTCGCATCAACATACCTGTCAAATCTTTTACATTCCATCTTGTCATAACCACAACGATTGCTCCGCCAGGTTGTAAACGCTGACGAGGTCCTGACGTATACCATTCGTAGGCACGCTCTAACGCATCTATGTTCATAGCGTCTTGTTCAGAATGTGGATCATCTATAATTAATAAATCAGCACCTCTTCCTGTAATTGCAGATCCAACACCGGCAGCAAAATACTCTCCACCTTGTGCAGTCTCCCAGCGGCCAGCGGCTTGGGAATCTTCTCTTAATCTTGTTTTAAAATATTTTTGGTATTCTTCTGAATCAATTAATGTTTTAGCTTTACGCCCGAAACGAACAGCGAGTTCTGTAGTGTGGGTCGTTTGAATAATTTTTAGTTTAGGTCTATGACCAATCATCCAAGCAGGTAATAGAAAAGATGCAAACTCTGATTTAGTATGTCTGGGTGGCATGTTAACAATAAGCCTTTTAATTTTACCAGAGGCTAGATCATTAAATTTTTGTGCTATTTTTTTATGATGATATCCTTCTATAAATTCTGGCCATACAGCTTTTACAAAAGTTAAAAAATCACTATGTACTTTATTTTCTTTTTTCTTTTCATTGTGTTGTAAAAAAATTTTCATAAAATTTTTTTTAACATCAGGAGGTAATCTCTTTATCTTTTCTAGGTCGATATCCATAAAAATTTATATAAAATTTTTTGCATGTGTAAAAACATGTTCATAATGAATTTACATGCTATGACTGTCTAAATCAAGCCCTAAAGGGTAAAGCTTAGGATCCCTATTTAATAAAGGGGTATCGATGTTACCAGAAAATTAATAGTTTGGAAACGACTTGGGACCTCTCTCTTGTGTAAAGAAAGAAGACACGAGCACACCTAGCCGCCCGTCTCGAGCGGCTAGTAGCTAGACTATCAGTCTAGTATAGTCATGTATTGTTTAGGAAAGTATTGTCTAAACCAATCTAATCCTTGTTGCATTGTTTCATAGTCCTCGAATCGTTCAGCACCCATGATAAGATCATAGACAGCGACAGCGAACCAAGGCAACGTTGCCTTCTCTCCTGTGAATCTATTCGGTACTTCAATCACTTGATCCTTATCTATTTCTAGATCCAGATCAAAGGGTATTCTATATTGTTTACCTTCGTAGTTAATAACGTGTAGTGGCTTAGCCATGTTTAATTATCCTTTCTAGTTGTTAATGTTATATCACCTGTTGCACTTCTATAATTATTACTATCTAAATCATAATAAGTAAATATATAGTTCTGTGTCTTAGTTAATCCTTCTTTACAATTATCAGTCCATACCCCAGCGCGAGTAATAAACTTACCATACTTCTTAGCAAAGTATGTCACGTTAAATTTAGTTCCTTGTTTTAGATTAAACATATTATACCTTTCTATTTAGTTATGAGGGATAATATAGGATATATTATCCCTCATGTCAAGTGCTATCTATTAAGCATTACTTATTTGAGGTGCTGTATTATTCCAATTAATACCAACACTAGCTTGTAATACTTTATCTAAGTTAGCAATCAATTCAGCAGGTGCGTGAGCTTCCATGATTGTATCAAGTGCCACTCTCTTAACTTGTTTAAGTTGAGAAAGTTTTTTGCCCTCTGGTCTCTTCTCTATTTCTTGTTGAGCAAGTTCACTAGCCCACTCTCTTATTTGTTCTTCACAAAGAGCAACAGTTATTCTGTCCTCTTTAATATCATTAGAAGCAAACTTGTAATCAAGTTTTCCTTTTAATGTTTCATTAGTTGCTTTCTTTTTAAAGAAAGTTTTAGCTGTTGCCTGTACCTCTTGCAATTTAGCTTCAGCTTCTTTTAACTTATCAATAATAGATTGTGCACCTATTTTCTTAGCAAGTTTTTTAGAAGCTGTATCAGTTGCTTGTGATACATACTGACGAACCAATAATTCTTGTTGCTCAATCATTGGATCGAGTTCTCTTTTCACTTTATCTCTAAAGTGATCTAGTTGATACTTAGTCATTGCTTGTGCCATATTATACCTTTCTGTTTTGTTTATAATTATATTAATAGATCACTTGACAAGTATTGTCAATAGGATTATATAGGACATGAGTGTTAAGTATAAAAGGAAACGGAAACGTATTACTTAAACTAACACTCATGGTTTAGACGAAGGGTGCTAGCGAAATAAACATACGTTCCCTACCGTAAAACCCCATGAATGCATGCTAATTACATGCAAAGAGATAGTGCCAAGTAGATAGTCCTTTGGGCTTCCTTTTAT
>Ga0209596_1004517_pt1 | contig 10589 bp, 5 predicted proteins | sample M_130807_MF_Meta_FD_187314 | JGI IMG/M metagenome (GOLD analysis project Ga0209596, IMG submission 187314) | Freshwater microbial communities from Lake Montjoie, Canada to study carbon cycling - M_130807_MF_MetaG (SPAdes) (version 2) | ecosystem: Environmental > Aquatic > Freshwater > Lake...
TCAATAAACAAATTGTGTCGGAGCATGTAGGTAAATGTTAGTTCGCCTATTGTTAAGTGTGTATTGACTCCCTGCGCTATTTTATTTCCATAAAGCGAATTGACTGTTGGCTCGGTAGCTGTTTGCTGAATGTTGCCTCCGAAATTGGTGTAATACAAATTTGGGTAAACTCCTTTGAGACTATCCTGCCCCATAAAGATATCGAACCATTTGGCTGTGATCCAGAAATTGCCTGTTGGCTGGTAGCGGGCTATGACAATGATTTCGGAAAAGTTTGCTCCAACAGGATGAGCAAGCGGCTGGTTGTAGTGTGTATAGTTAGAAACACTATCGTAATGGGTGAAAGTGTACGGACGAACCCAGTTGCCCTCGAACTGAAGGTCAAGGTTTTCGACTGTAAAAGCATCGACATACTTGAGCCCAATCTGCGACCCCAGTTTGTTTCCCCAATAACCGGTGCCAGCTCGAAGGGCTGTAATGTTCATATCATCAATCATGAGCTGCCCATACAATGAGAAGGCACGAAGGAAATTAATTTTGATATCGGCACCAATGAATGCATTATCGGGACTGCCCAACCCCTGTTCGACACCACGGTAAAAGATAAGCGGAACGAGGTATTGAAACTCGAAAGCATCTTTACGATGAAATACTACACCTTCAAACAAGCCTGCATTGAGGAACCTGGTTGCATTTAAGCTGAGGTGATGAAAGGCCGCATATTTTTTTGGAAGAAGACGGTCGCCGCCACGAAGGAAATCAGATGTTAAATCGGCAAAAATATTGGTGTATTCGAGTTTCCAGATTTGTGTTTTAAGGCGCAGAAAAAGATAATCTTCGGAGAAATCAGACAGCTGAAGGCTTCGATAACCATTACCGAGAAAGTTTTTATCGCGACCAAAGGTTATGTTGATGTGTTTGGCTGCAGTGAAATCGATGTAGCCACGGGTGGTTAAAAAATCGACACCGGTACCTTTAAAGTTTTTGAAATATCCTTCGCCCGGAACGGCTCCTGCTTTGTTGGTATAGTTCTGAACATACTTGGTGTAACGCGCCTGATTCTCTCCAATGTAAATGTAAAAGGCTACTTTCTGAGAAACCCAACCCCGCGCTTCGACTCCACGGGTATTGATGAACCGACTACCATCGTTGGTAAAAGTATCGGCACCTATTCCGAACTGAATTACAGGGTTGAGGCGCATCATAAAATCTCCGGTTTTCACACTGTAGAAATCGGCCTTGGTTCTATAAAAATAATAAACCGGCTTGTTGCTATTTATAGTATCGCTTTCGATGTATTCGGAATTATCATTATCGAGATACTCCAGGATTTTGCCATCGGTATGCGAAAACCGAACTGATGGATATATAGTATCGAACTGGTGAACAGCATTAACGATAAAATCGCGGCGATATGGTTTTACTGATGTGTGAATGCCGGTTAAAAAAACACCGGATTTAATTTCTAAACGGTCGAGATAGTTGTAAGTATTTGTGCCAAGGGGAACGAATGCTGATTGTGCTTTTGCTTTGTTAAATGATAAAACTGAAACAATATAAAAGGAGAAAATAATTAACCGGGGAAATGATTTCATGCAAGCAAATGTAATAGTGAATTGATTAACTGCTTATTGGTTATGCCAGACATTTTTTAAATAATGATTGAATACTGAAATACCGATTTATTAATTATTTAAAAAATTTAATGAGCCAGATAGGATTACATTTATTGAATACAGATAAAATTGCAGGCAGCCTTTGAAACTTTAATAAGTACTTACATTGAAAATAAAATTGGAATATGCAACCACTTTATAAGTGAAAAATTAGGCGCATTTCTAAAGGTTAATTTATTGGCATTGCATGATAGAAATTTATTGATTTCAGCAGGAGTTGGTAACTCTGAAAAATTAACTTTTAATAAAACGGTGAGAGGTGATTCGATTTACTGGCTTGATCGAGCGCATGCTGATATTTATGAAACTGCGTTTCTTGATTTGATTGATGAATTTATAATTTACCTGAATGTAACCTGCTATGCAGGTATAACAGGATGTGAGTTTCATTATACTTTGTATGAAGCAGGAAGTTTTTACACGAAACACTTTGATCAGTTTCAGAACAATACAAAAAGAAAATTTTCGATGATCAGTTATCTGAATGATAAATGGAAACCTATTGACGGAGGTCAGCTGGTTGTTCATCAATTAAATTCGACTGAAGAAATATCACCCACCAACGGGAAAACAATTTTTTTTAAAAGTAACGAGCTGGAACATGAGGTATTGCTAACCACCGAAAGAAGGGTGAGTATAACAGGATGGTTAACATCATAAAAAAAGCCGTCGCGCATAAAGCGGACGGCTTTTGAATTATTTTGTTTATGAGATTTATGCTTTCACTTTATCAACTATTGCTTTGAATGCAACGGGTTCATTCATGGCTAAATCAGCCAAAACCTTGCGGTTCAATTCAATGTTGTTCTTTTTTAAAGCAGCTATAAAACGGCCATAAGTTAAACCATGCTCGTGAACACCAGCATTGATACGAACAATCCATAGTGAACGGTAATCTCTCTTTTTTTGCTTGCGACCTACATACGCATAGGCAAGGGCTTTGTCAACTGCGTTTTTAGCGGTTGATATGTTTGTACTTCTTGTTCCCCAGTATCCTTTGGCTCTTTCTAAGACTTTTTTACGGCGGGCACGGGAGGCGACGGCATTTACTGAACGAGGCATGTTGTATTATTTATTAATAGTCGTTTGTTATTTGGTTGTACTTGATTACAGAGAAACAAGCAATTTCTGAACATGTGCGAAATTGGCGCTATGTACAATTGCATCTTTCCCTAATTCTTTCTTACGGGTGTGAGATTTCTTAGTAAGGATATGGCTTTTGAATGCTTTTTTCCTTTTCACTTTTCCAGAGCCGGTTACTTGAAATCGCTTCTTGGCGCTGGAATTGGTCTTCATTTTAGGCATAGTTCAAAAAAATTGAGCGGGCAAAGATATGTTTTCAATCTACATTACAAAGCCTGAAATTGAAATAGTTAACGGCTTAAAACAAGGTTTTGGAAATAACAGTGAATATACAGCTGAAAAAACTAGACTTTTATCAGATTGTAGTTGCGAAAGCCACCTAATTCTCTGCCTCCAACTATGTTTTGCTCCATCCAGGTTACAATCCGGTATTTCAGTTTTTCGTGTTTGTACAAATCCCTATCAGGGAATTTATTTCCTGTAAAATCAAGTAAATCTTTCCAATCGAACTTTTTTATCCATTCGGCCATAACTTCAGGATGCGTTTCGGTAAATACTTTCAATCGTTTCATTGGCCCATAATCAAAATGCGTTTTTTGATTGGAGTATAATTCCACTACCCTTTTTTCTCCTTTGTGAATAGTGTCCAACGATTTCTTTTTCTTCTGCATCAAATGAGGAGGGCGAACCCAACCATAGTGATAAACTTCAGCATCCACTTTTGCTACATTTAATTTACAGGTTCCCTTTTGTTGGCGGTAATCTTTGTAATCAAAACCGGGAATTTTCCGAAACGACTGTGCTGATTCCCATGAATGAATTTCTTTATTGTTGCGAATTATTCTTATTTCGTTGGGATACCATCCGTGAGATAATAAATAGTGGTTGTAATCGCCCCAGAAATGCTTATACCGAAACAGCAGGCCTTCGATCCGTGAATCACTAATTAATTGTTCGCATCGTTTAACAATGTTTCCATGGTATTTCTCGTGAATGACTTCGTCGGCTTGTAAATAAAATAACCAGTCGCCACAGCATGCTTCTTTGGCTATGTCAGTCTGATGAGCATTTTCAGTTCCACGCGAATATTTTTCCAGGTCCCACCTGGTTCGAATGATTTTTATTTTATCGGAGTTTATTGCCTGAATCCGTTCAAGCGAATGATCGTCGGAATCATTATCACCAATGGCTACAACAAATTCATCAACGATGGGCAAAATGGATTCAATGCTTTCCTTAATCGGATAGTATAATTTATCCGCATTTTTCGCCATTGTAAATCCACTTATTTTCATACTTATATTCTACTTATAAATTCCAATGAGTTCTTTCCCAGAAGAAGTTTTATAACCTCTATACATCCCTTCAGAATTAAACGCGAGTTCAATATTTCCATTTTTATCAATCGCAATCAGTCCGCCTTCGCCTCCGAGTTTTACTAATTTTTTATTTACCACTTCTTTACATGCTTGTTTTAAGGTCATGTTTTTATATTCCATTAAACAAGAAATATCATAAGCAACAACTGCCCGAATAAAAAACTCGCCATGCCCGGTACATGAAACCGCACAGGTTTTATTATTCGCATAAGTACCTGAACCAATTATAGGGCTATCTCCTATCCTTCCAAACCGTTTATTGGTCATGCCCCCGGTTGAAGTTGCTGCTGCTAAATTTCCATTTTTATCCAATGCAACAGCACCTACAGTTCCGAATTTTTTATCCTTCACATTTATATTATGATCGAGATGTGCTCCCTCTTCATTAATTACTTCCTGTAATTGCTTAAATCTCTCATCGGTAAAAAAGTAATTGTCGTTCTCCAGTTTTATTTTCCGGACTTTGGCAAATTGCTCAGCCCCTTTTCCGGAAAGCAAAACATGTTCTGAAAATTCCATTACCTCTCTGGCCAGCACAACAGGGTTTCGCACCCGTTGCACACAAGTAACAGCTCCGGCTTTTAATGTTTTGCCATCCATAATCGAAGCATCCATTTCATGTTTCCCATCGTGGGTAAACACAGCTCCCTTGCCCGCATTGAATAGAGGGAAATTTTCGAGTTCATAAACAGCTGCTTCAACCGCATCAACTGCAGATCCTCCTTCTTCTAAAATATCATAACCAACTTCTAAAGAAACTGAAAGAGCCTTTTTATATATCCTTTCCTTTTCAGCATTCATTAATTTTTTCAGTATTGTTCCTGCTCCACCATGTACTGCAATGGAAAACTTCTTTTTGCTCATTTCTATTTAGCGTTTTTTTTCAACAAAACTGCATTAAGTCCTTGTTGCGATTGATTGTGATTTGGATTTAATTTCAATGCTGTTGCAAATCCAATTTCAGCACTATCCAATTTATTGATTGTAAAATATGCACCGCCCAAATTATACCAGTATTCGGTATTTGAACCATCAATTTCAATTGCCTTGCGCATGAAACGAATTGATTGATCAAAATTCTTTTTACCCCCTTCAATAAGTCCAAGGTTGAAATACTTCTCAGCAATGGTTTTTAAATTGTTGTTTACATAAGATGACCCGGGTTGCAACACTTGTGCCTGCTTCCATGCCCAAACTGCCCTTTCAAGGCTATCCAACCTGGAATATGCAAATCCCCACAACATAAAATTTGTGTAAAATTTCGGATATATTTTTTCAGATATCGAACAGTATTCAACTGCTTTATTCAGGTATACTTTTTTCAGAGAATCACTCTTACAGGAATCAATCAACGAAATATAATTTGCAGCTGCGTAAGTATTGGCTCTAGCCGAATTGGTTGAAGTTCGAACATCGGTCATTCCAAGATTTACACCTGTGCGCCAAACTTCATTTCTGGTAATTGTTTTCCATCCAGCAGGAATTGATATAATAATTATACAGCTTATAGAAAGATTTTTCTGCAACGAATAGGTTAACCCTGACCTCTTAAAAATTAATTCCGCTATCAGAACAATTGCAATACAAAATGCAATTGAAGATTGATATAAAAAGCGTTCAGCCAAAGGTGCGCCTATATTGAAAACAATATTGGAAACAATGAACATACTTGAGAGATAAAACAAAATACAGTAAGCAAAAATATTTTTTTTCCTAAAGTGAATTAATGAAAACAGAATTAAGGAAACATGAAGCAGAACTGAAATGATAACCCATGAATCACTAAAATCCCGATAAGGAATCTGGTTGTATGAATAATCATAGGAAAGCGGATGAGGATAAAACAATAATTTAATATAGAGAAGAAAAACAAAAAAAATGGTTGCAAAAGTTTGCGAAGTTGTTGCCAATAAAAAAGGGTTGTCCATCAACTCGGTTACTTTTTCATTTGAAAACCCTACAATGCTTATTCGAAAAAATATATAAAGACCTACAAGAAAAAAATACGGAAGGCTGTAAAAAACTATTTCTTTAATTGAAAGACTGCTGAAAAAATAAAGCGTTACAGGAATGATAAATAAAAACATTAAGCCATTTTCTTTCGCAAGCAGAGCCAGAAAAAATAAAAACCCTGAAAGAATTAAATGCCGGAGCTTTCTTTTTTTGTTGGCAACATCCAAAGAAATTAAAACAGTAATTAATAAAAACAACAGTGATAATAATTCATCACGGCTTTTGATATTAGTTACAGCTTCGGTATGAACCGGATGCATAATAAATATTAAAACAACTGCCAACGAAATTAGTGGCCGATCAATCAGAAAATACTTTCTTAACAATTTAAGTAAAACAAATCCTGTGGTTGCATACAGGACCAGATTTATAAAATGTGATATCCAGGCTGTTTGTCCCCATAACTGATTTTCAATTGCGAATGTGATAAGAGATAATGGCCGCCACCTTCCTCCTGCCAGGTTGTAATTGTTTCCAATTGTTCCGTAGAACGAATCGTGAAAAAGAATATCTAAAATCCCGCTGAAACCGTTTTTTACAAACTTGTTATCTGTCCATACCAATCCATCATCCAAGGCAAAACCATTAAGTAAAGTATTGCCATAAAAAACAATTGTTAATACAAGGATTAACAAACATTGTATTCCATAATTTTCCAATGAAATAAATGGCTTTCTTTCCAACAGCTCAATTTCCGGAATAACAATTTCCTGTTTTTTATTTTTTGCCATAAGCGCACGCAAGTTTAAAATATTTCCGTTCGAATGTTTCGAAATTGTTTTGAAATATGTCTTGAGGAATTTATTTCTCCTTGAATTTACTGAAAAAGAAAACCCCGTCAACATTTAAGTCAACAGGGTTTCTTTTAACCAAACCAATTATCAACTATTGCACTATCAGTTTCTGAACTGATTTAGTTTCGTTATTACTAATAATATCAATAAAGTAAATTCCTTTCTGAAGGTCATTTAAATTCAATTTCAAAACCTGATTGAATTGACCTTTTAACAATTCCACTTCCTGACCAAGAACATTTGTCATTTTCAATTCAAACTCCGAAGAATTCAAACCTTCAACTAAAATATAAGCAGATTCAGTAGCAGGATTTGGATAAATGTGCACTTGCGATTCAAGATTCAAATCATTAACTCCTAATTTGTAATCAATCGTATTTAAAGTAGTACTGGTTCTAACTGGAGCATTCATATCAAAATATATATCAGCGAAATTATTTATCACTGCCCCATCAACAATTCCGGGTTTAGGCATAATACTGTATTTCACATTACCCATGCTTCCTAAATAATCTGATCCGCTATCAGGAAGGTATATGTTGTTATAGAAGAAAGTAATAATTCCTGTAGTTGTATCCAATTCACTCACCATTGGATGGCTATAAGAAAGAATATTAATACTTGCCCAATCCAATTCAGCACTTAAAGTATCTATTAATACAACATTCATTGCCGGAGCATTTCCGGTGTTTTGAAAATGAATTGTATAATCTAAACGCTGATCAGCATGAATTAACCCTTGAGGACCAACTCCAGACGGAGAAACCTGTTTGTCATTTGGATCCCAGCTAGAAGTTGCAATCTGATGAAGTGTATCAATATTGTTTGAAGGAATTGCATCGCCTGCGATTGGTTGAATGGTTACTGCATTAAATGCAGCATCTCCGGCTAATACTGTGCAAGAAGTTACAAAATCAACCCAAATCCAACCGGATGCTCCGGGTTGTACAACCCCGACATTCCATGTTATAATATGAGCTATAGTATCAATTGTTGTTGCAGGAGGTGATGAATAATCGAAAAATAATTGCGGATCATAATTCATTGTCACAGTTGCGTTAACAGGTACTGTTCCGGCATTATAATAAGAGATGTTGTACCATGCAGGAAAGCATGGAGTAACAGTTGTACAAGTAGACAAATAAACAACCATATCCTGAACACCCGGAGGATAGTTTAACCCGAAATCATTACCGTCGTAAATCTGGCCAATAGCGGATGCATTAACAGTATAATTCCCAGATAACGGAGCGGTTAAAGTTGCGCTTGATGGTATTGACCACAACTCAACATTATATACCCCGACAGGAACAGTAACTGTATAAACACCATTTACATCAGTAATTGCCCAGTACCAACCTACCATAACCCAAATATTTGAAACTCCTGTTTCTCCAGCATCTTGTATTCCATTACTATTTGAATCGTTAAAAACAACTCCCGTAATAGTTGTTTGATTTGATTGTAATCCGAAATTAATGTTGCTAATATTAGAGCCTCCGGCAACAGTTACAGTATACGAGGTCGGACTTACAGGGAAGGTCTGAGTCCAATTGGAAGTTACATAAACATCAAGAGTCCAGGTACCATCAGCCACATAAATAAAATAAAGACCATTTGGGTCAGTTAAAATCCATTGACCTGCAACCTGAACATAAATACCTCCTATTCCGGGTTCGCCTGCATCCTGAATTCCATTTCCATTTGCATCATTAAAAACAACCCCAGAAAGCAAATTATTGGTAATAAAATTTGCAGGTACCTGAATAAATGTACTATCATAACAACCTGTTACACTATCTACAGCCCAGAAGGTATAATAATATAAACCTGAAGTTGCCAATGTATCCTCAACATTCAAATCAGTGGTATTCATTCCGGATGGTAAGTACCATCCAAATGAGGTATAACTTCCAGAAATATTTCCTTGCAACGAAACAATGTTTCCGTTTATGGTATAAGTTACATCTGCATTTAACGCGCAGATAGTAATGGTTTGACAAAGTGTATCGTAACAATTATTTGCAGGATCACTTATGTACAGGCAAATGGTATAACTACCGGCAAAAGCATAATGATGACTGAAGAATGATTGCAAATTTCCATTGGTTGAATTTGTTCCATCGCCAAAATCCCAGTAGTAAGTTGCATTTATTCCGGCTTGCGAATTGTTATAGATATCAACTGAATCGGAATTAGAATATAAATAGAAGTTGGCATTGCATGGTGAAGGCTGAACAACCATTGTGTAACAATTATTAATTGTACAACCGAGTGCATCAGTAATTAAACAACAGGCAATGTAAGTACCGGCTGAAGGATATTGAGCACAAGCCATGTTTTGATTGTATCCGCATGTAGATATTCCGCCGGGTAAAGACCATTGATAAGTGTACGGAGCAGTTCCTCCAGATGGAAATGCATAAACATTCCATGAGTTAAGCGAAGTTTGACTTGCTGTTACATTTGAAAAAAGTCCTGTACAATTAACCGCACCTCCACCAATACTGAAAGTGTAACATAATGAATCATAACATCCATTGGCATCATACACTGTCAGACAAACAGTATTTGTGCTCGGATATGGGTAAACTACTGTTGTTATAGGGGTAGTTGAAGTTGAAGGATTGCCTCCTGGGATATACCAATAATAAGTGTAAGGTGCAGTGCCATTTGTGGCGAAACCATTTAAAATCACTATACCACTTGATGCATTTGTAGTATCAATTGTAATAGCGCCTGTAATTCCACCCACACTGTTAATTCCGAATTGATATCCGGCCTGACATCCAATTGAATCAGTAATGGTTACATTGTAAACACCAGCACACAAACCAATGAGGTCCTCGCTTGTGGCTCCATTACTCCACGCATAATCATAATTAAGATAAGCTCCATTAACCGTTAAATCAATAGCCCCGACACAGTTTCCACAAGTGGTATGAATTAAAGAACCTCCTGCTGCCAAGTTACAGTTTAAAGAGATTGTTATTGGAAGGCAATAAGTTCCGATGCAACCTGTATTTGAAGTTACCGTTAAGCATACTGTATAAACTCCAGGCTGAGTATATATATGGCTTGGATTGGCAATTGTTGAAGTTGTGCCATCATTGAAATCCCAAAGCCAGGAAACAATTACCGGTTGAGATAAATCAGTAAAAAAAATCTGATTGCCGACAAATGCACTTGTTGTTGTTGGTTGAAAAAAAGGATTGATAAAGCAAGCATTATTGACAACAATATAATCATAGATAGTATCTGTACATCCTGCAGAATTATATACAGTAAGCATTACACCATAAGTACCATTTGATGTATAGGTATGAGTTGGGTTTTGCAGTGTTGAAGTTCCACCATCGCCAAATGACCATGACCAACCACTGATGGTTGAACCTCCATTATCAACAGTGGCATCGGCAAACATTACAATTCCGCCGCCCATATCCATTGAAGTAAAATCAGGAGTGATATTGCAAATTGTTGAATTCACAGTTATCCATTGGCAAGTTGAATTTGAACATCCACCATTTGCAGAATCTACAGCCCATAAACATAAATAGAATGTTCCGGCATAACTGTAAGTATGATGAACAGAATCAATTGGTGTATAAGCACTATTTCCATCACCAAAATCCCACAAGTAC
>Ga0209596_1004520_pt1 | contig 10587 bp, 7 predicted proteins | sample M_130807_MF_Meta_FD_187314 | JGI IMG/M metagenome (GOLD analysis project Ga0209596, IMG submission 187314) | Freshwater microbial communities from Lake Montjoie, Canada to study carbon cycling - M_130807_MF_MetaG (SPAdes) (version 2) | ecosystem: Environmental > Aquatic > Freshwater > Lake...
GCTTCATGCCATCCATGTTGCAATCCATGATTGGAAATGCAAGGTTATCAATCTTTCGCTGGGATTACCTGAAGAAAGGTTGCAGCAACCTTGGCGTAGATTGCAGTTTTTAAATGCGCTTGAAGATGCCTATCGAAATGATGTATTGGTATTTGCGGCAGGTCATAATGATCATCCTTTGGGTCGAAGTTTTCCTGCGGTATTTGAGTCTTCGCTTTTTTCGGTCAACAAGAAATTGTTGGAGGGGATGTTGAAGTTCAAATATTTTCCCGATGCTGGGTTAGAATTTTTAGGACACGGGCACGCAGATCTTGCCCCCTTTGGTTCTGATCTTGCAACATCTTGGGCTACCGCACATCTTGCAGGAACTGCTGCAAAAATTGTTTCTTTATATCCAAAGATCAAACCTTTCGAGATGAAGTCGATTCTTTATTGGGTTTCGCGGGAATGGTATGAACAATCAGGTTGCGATTCCTAATTCAGTCATTCTTCGATAAAGCGAACTGAGTGCTATTTTAAGCTTTTTTGCAGCTTCTCTTTTGTCCGGATTTTGGTTTAGTACTAGCTCGATGTGGGTTTTTTCAAACCTTTTTACAGCTTCATCAAGCCCATCTGTTAAAACGAATTCGCTTATTGCGGGCGCTAATCCTGGCGGTAAATCCATAGGTGAAATTAAGGGCCCATCAGAAAGAATGATCGCTCTTTGCAAAACATTTTCAAGCTCTCTTACATTTCCCTTCCATGGGCAGGCCATTAAAATTTGCATCGCCTCATGATTCACCCCAATGAAGCGTTTGCCCATTGCTTTTGCATGCTTATCTAAAAGATACTCCACCAATTCGGGAATATCTTCCATTCGGTTTCGAAGGGGAGGGATGGTGATTGCAACAACATTCAAGCGGTAAAACAAATCTTCTCGAAAACGCCCTGCTTCTACTTCTTTTTGCAAATCTTTATTGGTTGCCGCGAGAATCCGTGCCTCTACAGTGATGGGTTCATTGGCCCCAACAGGGAGGATTTCTTTTAATTCAATTGCGCGTAAAAGTTTTGCCTGGGTTGCAAGCGGGAGTTCAGCAATTTCATCAAGAAATACCGTGCCCTTACCGGCATGCATGAAGACTCCATTTTGATCTTTGTCTGCACCTGTAAACGCCCCTTTTTTGTGCCCAAACAACTGGTTTTCAAGTAAGTCGTGAGGGATAGCGGCGCAATTAACAGCTAAAAATTTGCTTGGAAATTCCTTCGGATTGCTTGAACCAGAGTCTCCACCATTATGAATTACCCGTGCCAGTAATTCTTTCCCTGTTCCACTTTCACCCGTCAATAATATGGTTAATCTTGTTGGTGCAACTTTGGTTGCCAATTCAATCGTCTGTCGCATTACCTGACTTTTTCCTATGAGTTTGGTTTCAGGGTAGATGCGGTTTAGCTCTTTTCTTAACCATTGGTTTTCCAGTGCCAACCTTTTTTGTTCCAGCAACCTCTTTAGTTTTTCTGATAACTCTGCAAGTATTATCGGCTTGATAAGATAATCTTGCGCACCGCGTTTAAATGCTTCGACAGCATTTTCAACTGTGGCGTATGCAGTTATCATTACGACAAAAACTTCGGGGCTTATTCGTTGAAGTTCTTGAAGAAATCCGATTCCATCCATTCCTGATAGTTGCAAATCACAAAGGCATATTTCAAATCTTTTGTTGGTTGCCAGCTTAATTCCTTCTTCCCCACTACTTGCACAAATTACTTTGAAACCTTCTTGAATTAGAAATTCTTTAAGCGTTTCACGAATCAGTGGTTCATCATCAATAACAAGAATGTTAGGGAAAGAATCTTTTGTTGCTGAAGTGTTATTTTTTGATTCACTCATAAGCCACCTTGGTTGATTTGATTAAAGGGATAAATTTGGAATAGGAATAGCTGCTCTAAAAAGTGACCCACCCTCAGGCTTTTGAAGATATCGGAGAGTTCCGCCATGTTCTTCAATTATTTTTTGTGATACGAATAGCCCCAGCCCCGTACCATGTTTTTTTGTGGTAAAAAAAGGTTGAAAAAGTTTCGGAACATCGTCAGGGGCAACTCCCGGCCCGTTGTCGCTTACCTGAAAATAAATGTTGCTTTCTGTTATGATTAATTCAACTTCAATATTTCCCCCAGTACCTGCAGCATCGATGGCATTTAAAATAAGATTGAGAATTACCTGCACCAGTTGATCATGGATTCCTTGAATGGTGGGAAGGTTCTGTTGGACAGGGATTAAACTAACCTTGCCTCTGGTTCGTTTATAATATTTTGCGATGTTCATAGCTTCTTCAATAATGGGAAGAGGCTTTATTTTTTTTCGTTCGAGATTGGCAGGGCGTGAAAAATCCATCACCTCTCGAAGCGTATCGCGAATGCGTGTTAACTGCCCACTCATAAGGTCAAGTTTTTCTCTGGTGTAATCATCAAGTTCTTTTTTTTGAAGGATTTGCACCATGGAAAAGATCGATGTGAGTGGGTTACCAACCTCATGGGCGATCCCTGCTGCTAGCAATCCAAAAGCCGCCATTTTTTCCTGCTGTAATACTTGTGCTTGCGCTTCCTGCAATTGTTTCGATCTTTCTGCGATTCGTGCTTCAAGTTCGGATTTGTTTTTAAGCAATTCGTTGTTTGAAACTTCTAACGAAGAACTGGTTCGACGCAAAAGCGTTGTTAATGAAGTTGATGCCCATGCCAGCCATCCCATGACTATCATCGTAAGCGAGATGAATATCTTACTTTGAGAGTTATCATTTAAAAGAAAAAATAATGTCCCATAACTTATACAGTGAAAGGTGAAACAAAGAGCAGTCACTTTCCAAGAATACCTTAAAGCACAACATAAAATTGAAAGAAAATAATAATACCTGAAAGTGCTGGAAAGGCCTTCTTCATAGTAGCAAAGTAAACCTATGAACAGCGATTCCATAGCTGCTATGAATAAAGGGTACTCTCCCAAGAATACCTTTTTTTTCCAACTGAAATAAGTGTCTAAAAGTGTATATGCTACTCCGATAGCTAAGATCGCATTTAAAAGCCCCCTACGATCCCCACTAAAATTTGCAGCATTCGCAAGAAAATAGCCTATTAAAACACCAAACCATCTGATTTTAACAACGATGGCTTCGGCATCAAGATCCCAGGGGTTTGGGGTGTTTTTGTTTACCATGTAATTCATGATAGGCCCATTGTAAAGATTTTCATCTTGGGGATCATGAGTCAAGAATTTGGGAAGGCTGTTTTTCTTCCTATGGAATAATATGAGAAACCAACCGTAGAAAGAACTTTAGGTTCGTATAAATTTCGACCATCAAATATTACATTCTCTTTAAGCAGCCCCGCCATGAATTGGAAATTTGGGTTACGAAATTCTTGCCATTCGGTAACGATTGCCAAGGCGTTCGCACCTTGAAGCGCATCATAGGGCTTGCTGCAATAAGAAAGCTTATCACCATATATTGCCTTTACATTGGGCATTGCTTCAGGGTCATGTACCTGAACCTTTGCACCTGCATTGAGAAGGGAATCGATGAGCACCAAAGCGGGGGCTTCACGAATATCATCGGTTCGTGGTTTAAAAGCCAAACCCCAGATTGCAAAAGTCAGGCCTTTGATGTTTCCTTTAAAATGATCATTGATTTTTGAAAAAAGCAGCTCCTTCTGAAGCTCATTAACTTTGTCGATTGCTGCTAGCATCGTAGGGGCAATGCCGATTTCATTTGCCATGTGTATCAAGGCCCTAATATCTTTGGGAAAACAACTCCCCCCATATCCAGCACCAGGGAAAAGAAATTGGAATCCAATTCTAATGTCATGCCCGATTCCCCTACGAACATCGTTGATATCTCCTCCCATTTTTTCGCAGATGTTGGACATTTCATTGATGAAACTGATTTTGGTTGCAAGCATCGCATTGGCAGCGTACTTGGTCATTTCAGCACTTTCAGGCGACATGATTAATAATGGTCGTTCAGTTCTTAAGAAAGGGGCATAGAGTTCTTTAAAAATTTCTGAGAGTTCGGGCGTGCGAATTCCTATGACGACCCTGTCTGGTTTGGTGCAATCTTCGATTGCAGCGCCCTCTTTCAAGAATTCTGGATTACTGCAAATATGAATGGGGAATTTGCTGTTGGCATCGACGATATCTTGAACTTTTTTATTGGTGCCTACGGGAACGGTGCTTTTGATTATCACAATTTTGGTTTTGTTTGCAGCAAGAGCGATAGATTTCGCCACCGCAAAAACTGTGGAAAGATCAGCCGCCCCTGTTTCACTTTGCGGCGTACCCACCGCAATGAACACCAAATCACTTGCTTGGATACCTTTTTGCAAATCCGTGGTGAACACCAATCGCCCATCCCGTGAATTACGATGCACCATTTCCAATAAACCAGGCTCATAGATTGGAATCTTTCCTTTTTCCAATACTGCAATTTTTGCTTCATCCTTGTCGATGCAGATTACTTCATTACCGCTATCTGCAAAACAAGTTCCCGTGACCAAACCAACATAACCTGTTCCAACTACAGCAATTTTCATTTTGATTCCTTGGGGTTTTGCAAAGTTGTGGCGATAATCTGGCGCCAGTAGTTCAATGTGTCAGAAAGTGTTTCATCTAGGGAAAAGATGGGTTTCCAAGATAAAGTTTCGTTGAGTTTATCAATGCCCACGAGTAATTCGAAATCTTTTTGGGAAGATGATGAGGGTAACTCTTCCTCGATTTTCAAGTTGGGAGCGTTTGAAAAAGAAACAAGTATTTTTAAAGCGTCAGAAATCCGAATGTTTTTTCCAGAACCAATGTTATAAGCTTCGCCTGGTTTTCCATGTTCCATCAGGCCCGCATAAGCTTTGACCGTATCTCGAACATCAGTAAGATCTCTGAATGCAGATAGCGATCCGGTTTTAATAATCGGGGGCTTTTTTAAAAGTTCGATTTCTGCAATTTGTTTCGAAAAACTTGCCATCGCAAAATCAATTGATTGCCTGGGTCCGATGTGATTAAAAGGCCTTGCACGAATAATTTCTATCCCATCGTTTACCCAGACTTGATAACTCAGAAGATCAGATGCAGCTTTACTCGATGCATAGGGACTTTGTGGCATTAATTCAGAGGATTCCGTCTTAATTTCTTTGTCGTATTTAGCTGTTCCATAGACCAATCCTGACCCTGCAAAAAGAACTTTGGCGGTAATGCCTGATTTTTTGATCGCATCATAAAGAATTTGCGGGGCGCCAAGATTTACTGCCCAAGCTTCACTTGTATTCGTGAAAGACTTCCCCGTTTGGGCAAATCCAGCAAGGTGATAAATGTGTGTCGGATTGATTTTTTTTAATAGGGAAGCCACTTGAACTGAATCTTTAAAATTGCTGGTATGCAGTGGTATTTTTTGAAGATGCGATGGAATATTTTCAGGCCACTTTTCTGACCGACTGATTCCATGGATTTCCCCTGCGTACCCTTGCAGATGTTCTGCAAGATACGAACCTGCAAATCCGGTGATCCCAGTGATTAAAACCCTGCTGCCATCCATTTTTTTGTTAACGGTGCCCATATTGCTTTTGATAATACGAAAGATAATCACCTGTGCGAATCGAATTAATCCAATCCGCGTTTGCAAGATACCATTCTACAGTTTGTTTCAATCCCTCTTCGAAAACAACCGTTGGCACCCATCCCAGTTCTTTTTCTGCTTTGGAGCAATCAATGGCATAGCGCTTATCATGCCCGGGTCTATCTTTAACATAGCGAATTAAAGAGTGGGGTTTTTGCAGATTGTTGAGGAGCGCATGAGTTAACTCAAGATTTGTTCGTTCGCTTTTCCCGCCTAGGTTGTAAACTTCACCTACACGGCCTTTTCGCCAAACTGCATGAATTCCAGAACAATGATCATTTACATGAATCCAATCTCGTACATTCAAACCATCGCCATACACTGGAACTTGCTCATTCCTTTGCAAATTGCTGATGAATAGTGGAATCAACTTTTCAGGAAATTGGTAAGGCCCATAATTGTTGGAGCAGCGTGTGGTCATCGCAGGAAAACCAAAGGTGTGAACATAACTGCGAACAATCAAGTCTGAAGATGCCTTGCTAGCAGAATAGGGACTGTTTGGAGCTAGCGGTGTTTCTTCTGTGAAAAATCCCGTATCGCCCAAACTGCCATATACTTCATCGGTTGAAACATGAACAAATCTTTTTATGTTGTGCGTTCTTGCAGAATCTAAAAGTACTTGGGTGCCAACGATATTGCTTCGGATGAATGGGCCAGAATCCAAAATGCTTCGGTCTACATGGCTTTCAGCAGCAAAGTGGACAATTGAAGAGACGCCATCTTTTAATGCGTTGTCGACATCGAGCTTGTTGGCAATGTCGCCTTTAAAGAATTTGAGTCTGGGATTTTTTTCCAAATCCTTGAGGTTGGCTAGATTACCAGCATAGGTGAGCAGATCGAAGTTAATGACTTCAACTGTGGGCTCTTTTTCTAAAATCATGCGAATGAAATTGCTACCAATAAATCCGCAACCACCAGTGACAACTAACTTTTCCATGAACAATCCTTTATGAATGGCAAAGATATAGTTATGAAGTAACTTTTTTTGAGGGTGTTTGGGAAGATCATTTTGCAAAAAGGTTTTGAAAAGAAAAGAAGAATATTAGGAATATCACCTTTAGACTTGACATAATCCTCAACTGGATTTAACTTTAAGTCACTTGACGGCGGAAATTACTTTGTTCCTTACCGTACAAATCAGGAGTGGTAACCGTGACAAAAAAAGAAATCGTAAAGCAGATTTCTGACAAAATCGGTTTGACACAATTAAAGACCAAAGAAATTGTACAACAAACCTTTGATGCAATTGTTGACACTCTTTTAGAGATAGGTCGCATTGAATTAAGGAATTTTGGCGTTTTTGAAGTAAAACAGCGTAAAGCCAGAAAAGCTAGAAACCCCCGTACCGGGGAACGCGTTGATGTACCTCCTAAATATGTGGTTACCTTTAAACCTGGTAAAGAAATGGAAGAAAGAGTTAAAAAACTTTCTAACTTGCCTGTTGATTTGGATGGGGAAGGCGTGATCTTGGGCAATGGTGATGAAGATTCTAAGCCGACATCTTCTTCAAACACTCATTCTTAAACAAAATCAACAGATCTTTAAAGGCAACCCAGCTTTCCTAAAGCCCTTATCCCTACTTTTCGTCAAATCCATTATTATTCCTTATTTTCCCCTCAAGCTTAAATTCATTACATCCGATAAATCTATCAGGTTTAGTTGAGTTCCCAGTTATTTTATTGCTTGGGCAACTTACCTTAAGGTCTGTTTGATAGATCTTGTATGCATGAAGGGATTTCATCATGAGCCGTATTTTTTTGTTTTCCGCACTTGGATTAGCCATTCTTAGCAACACAGGTTGCCTTATTAATGCTTATTCTTCTGATCCTAGTATGCGTATCAAAGCCTTGGTCAACCAATCTGAAGACCTCAGGCAGATCGAACAGGAATGGTCTAGAATTTGGTTCACCGATCATCCTTCCCACCTTACAAACGAGCGAGTGGATGGCGGTTTGCAATAAACCGGTATGTAATATTTAAAGACTCAACCCGACTCCTAATCTTTAGGAGGCGGGTTATTTTTTTTGATAGATCCTGTTATTTCGGCACCAGTGAAGTGTAAATAAAACCCTTCGGTTTTTCTGTCTTTTGAAAATTCGATGGAGATATGGTTCGATCCCGGATCAAGAACTAAATCATAAGTAAAAATAGAATTTGATATTTTAAATGGGTCTGCCGTTTTTACGATGCCATTAACCCGTAATTGAAATAAATCACGGGAGGTGATGGAAACCAACGATTTTGTTTGGTTGTTGGAGTTTAAATAGAAGTGGAAGGAAAGATTTTCAGAGGTACTTTGGGAGTGTTTTTGCAGATCAAAAAAACCGTCGTTTCTTGCAGAAATTAATATGCTTTTCGAATCATCTAAACCATTGAACTTGATTTGGCCAGCATAGCAGGCCCCTGCGAATGTTTTGTTGTGGGCAGGTTCTTTAAGGAATGAAACCAAATCTACCAGTTCGTTATAGCTAAGGGTGTTGGGGAAAGAATCTTGGATAATGGAAGAGTTCAAAGGTTTTAATGATTCAATTTCGTTAGTACTGAAAGTTGATATTGTTCCTGTGGTGTCTGCTAATGAGATCTGATTTTCTGATGATCTGATTTTGAAGCCAATGTAAGTTTTTTTTGTTTTAGTTGTAAGTTCGAAAGTGCTGTGTGCTGGGTTTGTTTCGTGCGGGGGCTCCAATAAGGAACGAAGTATTTTAGCGGTTCCCATTTTCTGTAGGGTTGATAAATCAGGGCCAATTGAGTTGGTGTTTTTATCAGTTGCATGGCAAATGAAGCAAGAAAGAGGATAAGCGTTTAAAAAAACCATCTTTCCTTTTTCTAGTGTGGTGGAAGATTTGAGGTGGTTTTCAAAAAGCTGTAATTGTGAAGGATTATTGGTAGAGAGTAGTGCTTTTTTAAGAAGTAAGTTATTTAAATCAATACCTTCGGAGGATTTCGAATGATGGTATTTAAGCGCCTCGGATATTGCGGGCAATAAATTGGGGTCACATTTTCCAGAATCGAAGAATGCAAAAAGTACTTTGGCTCCTGCGCGGCTTTTTTCCAATAATTGTAATGCTTCACTTTTTAATTGTTCAGGAAACAAAACAGAACCAAGCAAACCTTGGATGCTTGCTGCTGCTATTTCAGGGTCGATTGCAAATAAGCTTTGCAAAGCAATCTGTCTTACTTTTAAACTTTCTTTCTGCGATCTGGTGCCACTTAAAATATTGATGATTACGGGGGAGGCCTCTTTTGATTTAAAAAATGCTAGGGTATTTAATAGCAAGGTTTTCTCTTCATCTTGTATTTCCTGACTACTAAGCATTGCATTAAGTTTTTTTGAATAGGATTTCAAGTTGGTGTTTTTGATCATGTTGATGCAAGCTGTTTTTGTTTTGATCTCTGAATCTTCAAGGCAGGCATCTAATATTTTTTCCCATTCTTTAAACGATGCATTTGGGAAACAGCTTAAAGATTCTAATAGAGCGATTTTTACGGGCGCTTCCATGTTGGGTTGCTTTGAGTAATAAAGCGCTAGTTGAGAAAGTATTGACTCGGGAATGACCTTTTGTTGTTTAAGGCTTTTTAGTAAATCGACTGTTTCTAAATCACTTATGTTTTGGTTATTCAACCAAGCTATTACGCCATCCAAGGCAGTGGTGTTACGCATCATGTTTTGGATTTCGAGTATTTTTCTGATTTCTTTTTTTACGCCTGTATCCCCAACAGCAAGAATGCGTTCCAGACCATTTTTGCCTGTTAATTCCAAGGCACGAGCAAAAACCTCGAGCATTCTAATATCTGTTCCCTCGTAAAATAAAACTGAATTCACTAAACTTTCTGCTGCCCCTGGAGCATTGTTTTTTCCCATAGCAATGGTAATTGCATTTCGGAATTCGGGGGTATCAGATCCAAGGTGCTTAAGCAGAACATTAAATATTGAATCACCGCTTGGAGAGGCAAAACGGCCAAGATACTGCGCTGCAAGAAGTTGAAGGTCGGGGTCGCCTCCTGAAACGATATTTTCGCAAATAACTTGAACATCTTTGTCCCAGAAATGACCGAGAGCCTCCAACGCACGTAATTTTGGTCCCGAAGCTTTGTCTTCATCCTTGATAAATTTCGCTAACGAATCAAAGGTTTCTTTGCCTTTTCGGATAAGTGCATTGCGGGTTGCAATTCTAACGCAATCTTCTTCTGAATCGATAAGTGCGATTAAATCTGGGACTGTTTTATCATTAAGAGCGATAATGGAATCTAAATTTCGAAGAGGTATTTCAGGATCATTTGCAGTTCCCTGCCATCGAATTCTTAAAATTCTCCCTCCTGAACCTGAACCTTCATCGCCTTGCGGGCAACCTTGATCCACAATATAAATGGCCCCATCTGGCCCCTGGGTTATTTGCGAAGGAAAAAACATCGGGTCAGAAGAGGTTAGGAAAGGGAAATATTCGCTGGAAAGGAAGGTGCTCTTATCTTTGGCAGGGAATACCCCAAGTATTTCATTAGATACTTTATCTGCGATCAAAAAGAGATTTTTGAATTTCTCAGGTAGTTTGTTATCAGTATAAGCGTGGGATGAAGTTGCGTGAACTTTGGGGAAATTGATTGAGGAATAAGGTGCGTCATCACCCTCCACTAAAATTCTTAGAAAATCTGGATCGCAACAAGGTGATTGGTGGGCAAGATGCCACCCGAAATCGAATCCTTCGGTTAAATGCAGAAGCCGAGAGCCAGTGGGTTTTGCACCCGAAGAAATCTGCTGGTCTACGGAAAAGAGATTCCCATGTTGATCGAAGGAAATGTTCCCTTGTGCCTGTCGAATGCCAGTTGAATAAAGTTCAAGTTTCGTGCCATCCGGTTTGCAGCGAGCAATTCCTCCGGTACGAAGAACTTGTATTTTTCCCCCATCGGAACCCTCAATGAGAGAATCACCTGGCGGGAAATGGAAATAAAGCCAGCCATC
>Ga0209596_1004521_pt1 | contig 10585 bp, 10 predicted proteins | sample M_130807_MF_Meta_FD_187314 | JGI IMG/M metagenome (GOLD analysis project Ga0209596, IMG submission 187314) | Freshwater microbial communities from Lake Montjoie, Canada to study carbon cycling - M_130807_MF_MetaG (SPAdes) (version 2) | ecosystem: Environmental > Aquatic > Freshwater > Lake...
ATAATCGAGTCGGAGTAATCATCGAGCACGGCTTCCTGGTTGTAGATAAAGAGCCAGGAATGACTAGCCACGACGTTGTTGCAATCGCACGTCGCGCACTTGGCACACGCAAAGTTGGCCACGCCGGAACGCTTGATCCAATGGCTACAGGGATATTAGTTCTTGGCTTTAATAACGGAACGCGCTTACTGCAATACATCACCGATGGCGATAAAACATATCAAGCAACTATGGTTTTGGGTGCAGCAACGATTACCGATGATGCAGAGGGCGAAGTTATCTCTCGCACCGATGCAAGCGCAATTACCGATGCCCAAATTGAAGTTGAGTTAGCAAAAATGCGTGGTGCGATCATGCAGCGCCCAAGTTCAGTTTCTGCCGTAAAAGTAGATGGTGAACGTGCCTACGATCGAGTACGTGCCGGAGAAGTAGTCGAACTTGCAGCACGGGCGGTAAGAATTACGCAGCTCGATATTCTGAGCATCCGCCATCTGATCTCGAGCATTGAAGTCGATATTGAGGTTACTTGTTCGGCCGGTACTTTTATCCGTGCAATTGCACGCGATTGTGGCAGCGCACTGGGTGTGGGTGGACATCTTTCAGCCCTTCGCCGCAGTCGAGTCGCAGGCTTTGCTCTAGATCGCGCAGTTACATTGCTCGATCTAAAGAATGGTGATTTCAGCACACTGCCGCTGGTCGATGTAGCGCGTGCAACCTTCGCCCTTCGAGAGCTAGCTTTAGATGAGCGCCAAGAGCTCTCATTCGGTCGCCCGCTTTCGGCCAATCCAACGGATGCAATTTTTGCCGGGATAAGTGGCGATAATCAATTAATCGCTCTTCTTGCCAATAAAGATGGTTTTGCTAAACCTATAGCTGTGTTCGCGGCGGCGAACTAACTGGGGGATAATAAGGCCATGAGCGTTGTTGTCATCGGTGTATTTGATGGAGTCCATAAAGGTCACCAGGCTGTACTTAACCGCGCCAAGATAATTGCCGGAGATGAAAAGATTATTGCGCTGACCTTTGATCCACATCCAGTTAGTGTCTTTGCACCCGATCGCACACCCACTTTATTGACGATTCTTACCGATCGCATTGAGCTATTAAAGATTCATAACGCCGATCAAGTCGCGGTTGTGAAATTCACACCCGAGTTTGCTGCGATGAGCTCAGAGGATTTCGTTAAGAAAATCTTGGTGCAACAGTTAAGTGCAACAAAGGTCGTTGTCGGCAAGAACTTTACGTACGGCCACAAAGCAACTGGAAATGTTGAGAGCCTTAAAGCCCACACCGAGTTCGAAACTATTGTCTTAGATTTAGCGCCTAGTGAGGGCGAAGTCGTCTCATCGACTCGCATCAGAAAACTTATCGTTGAAGGAGATGTTGAAAAGGCGCGCGAACTTTTAACTCGCCCACACCGCTTAGATGGAATCGTTGTTCATGGTGAAAAACGAGGACGCGAAATCGGTTATCCAACGGCAAATCTCGGCGATCTTCAGGGCCAGACGATTCCATCTGATGGCGTATATGCAGGATGGTTAAGCGTTGGAATCGATCGTTGGCCAGCGGCGATTTCAATCGGCACAAATCCAACCTTTGAAGGCGTTCGTGGCCGCCAAGTTGAGGCATATGCTCTGGATCAAGTGGGATTAGATCTCTATACGAAATCGGCAACAATCGAGTTTGGTTGGCGCCTGCGCGATACACTCACATTTGATGGCCTCGAACCCTTGCTTGTTCAAATGGCCAAGGACTGCGCACAGGCCCGCGAGTTAACCGAGCTCTAAGCCTCGATTTCACGTATCCACAGCCCGCTGGTAACCTTGGACTTCAACGAGAAAGCGATTTTCCGTGAGGTACACCGGAAAGCCCCGTGATCACCAGAAAAAATAGGAGCACAACGATATGGCACTAAAACCAGAGGCAACAGCGGCAATCGTCGCAGAGTACGGATCGACTCCTACTGATACGGGAAGTCCTGAAACACAGGTCGCTTTGCTATCCAAGCGCATTGAAGAGATCACCACACACTTAAAGACCAACCCACATGACCACCACAACCGTCGTGGCCTTTTGTTACTAGTGGGACGTCGTCGTCGAACTCTTCAGTATCTCGCTAAGACAGATATCAATCGCTACCGTGCGATTATCGAAAAGCTCGGTATTCGCCGCTAAATAAATATCTACCCACCGACAGGATCAATGGTCCTCGGTAGTGGTTTCCGCAAGGGCCGATTTAGGCGTGCGTGAACTTCGATCGGAGATTCATTGTTAGTTCTCGGTGTGGTAGCCCGAAATAGAGAGAGCTGTTTTCAGCGCTCTTAAAAACTAATAAAGGAGGACCCATGGAGGGTCAAGAGGTTCAATCAGCCGTTGCAGTAATTGATAACGGAAAGTTCGGAAAACGAGAGATTCGTTTTGAAACAGGACGCCTAGCGCGTCAAGCAGCAGGAGCTGCAGCAGTATTTCTAGATGATCAGACAATGATCTTCTCAGCAACTACTGCATCAAAGACACCAAAGGATCAATTTGATTTCTTCCCTTTAACAGTTGATGTTGAAGAGAAGATGTATGCAGTTGGTCGTATTCCAGGATCATTCTTCCGTCGTGAAGGACGTCCATCAGAGGATGCGATTCTTACCTGCCGCTTAATCGATCGTCCATTGCGTCCATCATTTGTTAAGGGACTTCGCAATGAAGTTCAGATCGTTGTGACAGTAATGGCACTCGACCCTGACCACATGTATGACGTGATTGCGATTAACGCCGCTTCAATGTCTACACAGCTTGCAGGTCTGCCATTCTCTGGCCCAATCGGTGGCGTTCGCGTTGCTTTAATTGATGGACAGTGGGTTGCATTCCCTAACCATTCACAGGTTGCAAATGCAGTCTTTGACATGGTTGTTGCCGGTCGCATAAGCGATGATGGCGATGTTGCAATCATGATGGTTGAGGCAGAGGCTACGACAAAGACGATTGAGCTCATCAGGGGCGGGGCACCAACTCCTAACGAGGAGGTTGTTGCACAAGGGTTGGATGCTGCAAAGCCGTTTATCAAGATTCTCTGTGAGGCCCAATCAAAGCTTGCAAAGGTGGCTGCAAAGCCAACTGCAGAGTTCCCAGTATTTCTTGACTATCAAGATGATGTCTTTGCCGCTGTTGAAAAGGCAGCTGGAGCAGACCTTGCTAAGGCACTTACTATTTCAGGTAAGCAAGAGCGCGAAACAAAGATCGATGAGATCAGCGCTACTACTAAAGAGAGCGTCAGCGCAGCATTTGTTGGCCGTGAAAAGGAAGTCCCAGCGGCTTTTCGTTCATTGACCAAGAAGCTTGTTCGCCAGCGCGTTTTGCGTGACAAGATCCGTATCGATGGACGTGGATTGCGCGATATCCGTGCATTATCTGCAGAGGTTGAAGTAATTCCTCGTGTACACGGCTCAGCGATCTTTGAACGTGGCGAGACACAGATTCTTGGAATCACAACGCTTAACATGCTCAAGATGGAACAACAGCTAGATACATTGAATCCAGAGAATCACAAGCGTTATATGCACAACTACAACTTCCCACCATATTCAACTGGTGAGACCGGTCGTGTTGGTACACCTAAGCGCCGCGAAATCGGCCACGGTGCACTCGCTGAGCGCGCATTGATTCCAGTTCTTCCAACACGCGAAGAGTTCCCTTACGCAATCCGTCAGGTCTCTGAAGCACTTGGTTCAAATGGATCAACATCTATGGGCTCTGTTTGTGCTTCAACTCTTGCGCTCTATAACGCAGGTGTTCCATTGCGCGCACCAGTTGCAGGTATTGCGATGGGTCTGATCTCTGACACTGTCGATGGCAAGGTTGAGTACGTTGCCCTTACCGATATTCTCGGTGCAGAAGATGCCTTCGGTGATATGGACTTTAAAGTCGCCGGAACAAAGGATTTTGTTACAGCGTTGCAGCTAGATACTAAGCTCGATGGAATTCCAGCATCAGTTCTTGCCGGAGCACTTCATCAGGCTAAAGAGGCTCGCCTTGCAATCCTTGATGTAATGAATGAAGCGATCGATGGCCCAGATGAGATGAGCCCGTTTGCTCCACGCATTATCTCTGTCAAGATTCCAGTTGATCAGATCGGAGCAGTAATCGGACCTAAGGGCAAGATTATTAACCAGATTCAAGAAGAGACTGGCGCAGATATCTCAATCGAAGATGATGGAACGATCTATATCGGTGCAGTTGATGGCCCATCGGCCGAAGCTGCTCGCGCACAGATCAACGCCATCGCTAACCCACAAATGCCAGAAGTTGGCGAGCGTTACTTAGGTACGGTCGTAAAGCTTGCAGCATTTGGAGCCTTTATCTCATTGATGCCAGGTAAAGATGGGCTTCTACATGTATCTCAGATTCGCAAGATGCATGGTGGAAAGCGCATTGAAAACCTCGAAGAGGTTATGAAGGTTGGCGACAAGATTCAAGTTGAAATCGGCGAGATCGATCCAAAGGGCAAACTATCTTTGGTCCCAGTTCTTGAAGATGGAACAACTGGTTCGCCCGAATAAATGAGTGTACGTCGCTCAGTTTTACCTAGCGGTCTGCGTATCGTTACTGAAGAAGTTAATTCGGTACGCAGCGCCGCGATCGGTATCTGGGTCAACGTTGGCTCTAGGGATGAAACCCCGGCAGTTGCTGGGGCTTCTCACTTTCTGGAGCATCTATTATTTAAAGGTACCAACCGTCGCAGCGCTCTAGAGATTTCATCATCTATCGAATCCGTCGGTGGAGAGATGAACGCCTTTACATCCAAGGAGTACACCTGCTTTTATGCACGTGTAATCGATACTGATTTACCGATGGCAATCGATGTGATCTCTGATCTAATCACCTCATCCATCGTTACAGCTCTAGATGTAGATGCCGAACGCAAAGTCGTCTTAGAAGAGATTGCTATGCGCGATGATGATCCCAGTGACTTAATCCATGACTTATATGCAGAGACATATTATGGGGATACTCAATTAGGTCGCCCAATACTTGGAACTATCGACTCAATTAATAACATGTCGCGCAGCAGTGTCTTTAATTACTATAAAAAGCGTTATCTGCCACAGGATTTAGTGGTGGCAGTTGCCGGCAATATCAAACATAAAAAAGTTGTAGAGATGGTAGAGAAAGCCTTATCTGTCGATGGTTTCCTTGATGTAAACGGTGCGCCAGTCATTCGCTCCAATACAGCCATTAAGAAGAGCCCACAGAAATCCGTTGGATTAATCTCTCGCTCAACTGAACAGGCACATATGTTCTATGGCATGGAGGGCGTTGCCCGCCACGATGATCGCCGCTTTGCAATGGGAATTTTGGCATCGGCCTTAGGTGGTGGAATGTCATCACGTTTATTTCAAGAGATCCGTGAAAAGCGCGGCCTTGCATACTCGGTCTATGCCTACGCACAACAGTTTGCAGGTAGCGGTCAGATAGGTTTTTACGCGGGGTGCAAACCTGCTAAGGCGATTGAAGTGTTAGAGATTATTCGAGAGGTCCTAGCCGACGTTGCCGATAATGGAATGAGCCACGAAGAGATTGAACGGGCAAAGGGCGCAGTCCGAGGCTCATTAGTTTTGAGCCAAGAAGACTCTGGTTCACGCATGAGCCGAATTGGCAAGAATGAGATTGTCTACGGTCACGTTATGGGCTTTGATGATATTTTAAAGGCGGTTTCACAGGTCAATGAGGCAGACATCCGCGAAATTGCTAGCGCCTTCCTGACTAAAACACCTACGCTTGCACTCGTGGGGCCATTTAAAAACACCGCCAAGTTTGAGAAGGTATTGAGATGATTAACGTTGCAGTCTTAGGTGCAAAAGGGCGTATGGGCGCTGAGGTCGTCAAGGCAGTGAATAGTGATCCTGGCATGTCATTGATTGCAGCCCTAGATCTGGGTGACTCACTTAATCAACTTCTTGGCTCAGGTACACATGTTGTTGTTGACTTCACAACACCCGATAGTGTGATGGCTAACTTAGATTTTCTTATTAACAACGGTATTCATGTTGTCGTTGGTACTACTGGCTTTGATGATAAAAAGCTCGCCATCATTGATGGGCTTTGCACAGCAAATCCATCGGTCGGTGTATTAATCGCCCCTAACTTTGCAATCGGTGCGGTATTGATGATGGAGTTTGCTGCAAAGGCGGCTCGCTACTTTGAATCAGCTGAGATAATTGAGCTTCATCACCCAGACAAAGTTGATGCCCCTAGCGGCACTGCCGCGCGTACTGCGCAGTTAATGAGTGATGCTCGCAAAGCTGCAGGTTTAAAGGCGATGCCAGATGCAACGACAACTGCCCTAGATGGTGCGCGGGGTTCAAAAGTTGGAGATATTCCCATTCACTCGGTGCGTGCACGCGGGTTAGTTGCTCATCAAGAGGTAATCCTTGGTGGGTTAGGGGAGACACTGACGATTCGCCATGACTCATTAGATCGCGCAGGATTTATGCCAGGGGTTTTACTGGGGGTTCGTAGCGTTATTACACATCCGGGGCTCACTCATGGCCTCGATAAGTTTATGTAAGGGAGAGAAATAGATGTCACAAAATCAGATCACAATGTATAGCGCCGATTGGTGCGGAGATTGTGTGCGCTCAAAGCGTCTGTTGGATGATCTCAATCTCACCTACACACTCATTGATATTGAAGCCGATAGCAAAGCTGCTGATAAGGTCATTGAGATTAATGGTGGTATGCGCTCTATTCCGGTAATAGTTTTCGCCGATGGAACTCACTTGACTGAGCCATCAGATATCGAGTTAAAGGCAAAGCTCACATCGTTAGGTATTGTCTAAAACCAGTTATAAATAGCTGCCGAGGCGATAGCAGCCGATAGAACTACTACTGGAAAAGGCGCTTTAAGTAGCAGTGCAATGACTGCAACACTCACTCCAACCAGACGATGATCAATCATCACGGTAGCCTTTGATGTAAATGTCTGTACTGCAACCAGAGCGCTCAGTAGTGCGATAGGAATGAGTAAATTAACCCGTTGAATTTTCGGATTCTCCAACCACCGCTGAGGAATTGAGTGTCCTGCGTATTTGAGGGCAAATGCGATAAGACTTGTGCCGATTGTTGCGATCCAAAAGGGGCTCATCGACGCAGCCCAACTGCTAGTGCGATAAATGCCGTTGCGATAATGGGTAAACCTGCAGGTAAAATTGGTGTCATAGCTAATGCAAAGACCATAGAAGCGATAGCAAGTGCACGATCTCGATTATTTTCAAGGCGAGGCCAGACAAGACCCAAGAATGCAGCAGGCACGGCAGAGTCCAGACCCCAAGCGCGAGTATCACCCATGGCCTGTGCTCCAAGCGCACCAGCGAGAGTAAAGAGATTCCAAAAAACAAAGACGCCAAAGCCGGTTAACCAGAAGCCATGTCGCATCGCATTATCGCTACGCTTTTGTGCACCCAATGCAATAGCCGTTGACTCATCGATTGTTAACTGCGCAGCAACAACTCGCTTAAAACCCTTTACCTTTAAACGTGGCGCCATGATGGCACCGTATAAACCATTGCGTATACCGAGCAGAGATGCAGTTGCGATTCCACTGATTGCACTGCCTCCGGCTCCAAGAACTCCGATGACGGCAAACTGGGATGCACCGGAAAAAGTTAAAAGAGATAAGAGACAGCTCTGCAGAACTGAGAAGCCATTTGCAACCGAGGCCGCGCCAAAGGCAATGCCATAAGCGCCAACGGTCAGGGATAGGCTCAGGGAGTCTCGTACTGTGATGGCTTCAACTCTGGACACGCGGACAGTCTGCCGTAGAAATCCGTAACGACCAAGGCGGCCATAGATAGGCTCGCGCAATGGCCGAAGAGATTATTTTCCGTGACGATGTAACTGTCGAGCTCGTCAAATCCAGTGCAAGTGATGCCGATGTTATCTGGGCGGCGCGAGTATCTACGGCCGGGGAACAATCACTTGATGAAATTGGTGAAGATCCATCTCGCTCTGCCGGATTAATTAACTATTTAGCACGAGAGCGACACGGTTCGCCCTTTGAGCACACGTCGATGACTTTTTTTGTATCGGCTCCAATATTTGTCTTCCGCGAATTCATGCGCCATCGCATCGCTTCATATAATGAAGAGAGTGGTCGTTATCGCGAATTAAAACCGGTCTTCTATATCCCATCTAAATCTCGCAAGTTACTACAAGTGGGTAAGACTGGCGCCTATACATTCGAAGATGGCACGAAAGAGCAGTTCGAGTTATCAGTAAAGGTAATGAAGGATGCATACATCGTTGCCTACGATAGTTATCAAAAAATGCTAGATGCCGGCATTGCGCGCGAAGTTGCACGCGTAGTTTTGCCCGTTGCAACATACTCATCGATGTATGTATCAATGAATGCACGCGCGTTAATGAACTTTTTATCGTTGCGCACAGCGCGCGAGGGCTCCCATTTTCCTAGTTATCCCCAGCGTGAAATTGAGATGGTGGCCGAGAAAATGGAGGCGGAATTCGCGAAATTAATGCCGCTTACTTACGCAGCCTTTGAAAAATCTGGACGCATCGCGCCCTAAAACAGGTAGGGTTAGGCGCATGAGTACGCCTGCACCCTTTGGACGAATGTTGACCGCGATGGTCACCCCCTTTAATAAAGATGGAAGCATTGATTGGAATGGCGTAGAAAAGATTGCCGATCATCTAGTTAAAACCGGTCACGATGGAATCGTAGTGAACGGCACTACAGGTGAGGCACCCACAACTAAATCCTCTGAAAAAGAGGAGATTATTAAAGTAGTTAAGAAAACTGTTGGCTCCAGCATCAAAGTCCTATCGGGTGCTGGCGATAATGAGACCGATTACTCAGTCAATCAAGCCAAGCGCTCTGAGGTAGCGGGCGCCGATGGCATTTTGGTTGTCACCCCCTATTACAACAAACCTCCACAGGCAGGAATAAAGGCTCACTTTTTGGCGATGGCAAATGCAACGGGTCTACCGATGATGTTGTATGACATTCCAGGGCGCACAGGGGTAGAGATTGAGTCCGACACAATCGTTGAGCTTTTTGAACATCCATCGATCGTTGCTCTCAAAGATGCTAAAGGAAACGTTGCGGCCACTTCATGGGTAATTAAGCGCTGCGGAATTCCTGTTTACTCTGGTGATGATATTTTGAACTTACCGCTGCTATCGGTTGGCGCAGTGGGCTTTGTCTCAGTTTGTGGCCACACTGTTGGTAGTGATTTAAAGGCGATGCTCAACGCTTGGTTTGAAGGAAACAGCACGCGAGCCTTAGAGATTCACCAAAAACTATTACCTGTATTTACAGGTACCTTCCGCACTCAGGGTGCAATCATGACCAAAGCGGCGCTCACGCTTATGGGTCTACCTGGTGGCCATACACGTCTTCCATTAGTCGATGCAACCGATGCGCAGATTGCGCAGTTGCGCGAAGATCTTCGCGCCGGTGGCGTTGCTGTATAAATAATGAATCATCCACATCCAGAGTTAGGCCTACCTCCCAAATTAGCTAATGGGGGATTGCGCATTGTCGCCCTGGGAGGTCTGGCCGAAATCGGTCGTAATATGACCGTCTTTGAATGCAAAGGTAAGTTATTAATCGTCGACTGCGGTGTTCTATTTCCCGAAGATACACAGCCAGGCATCGATTTAATCCTGCCTGATTTTTCTTATATCAGAGAGCGCCTTAATGATGTCGTCGGGCTGTTTTTAACTCATGGACATGAGGATCACATTGGTGCGGTGCCATATCTACTCCGCGAACGTGGCGATATCGCAATTTATGGATCAGCGCTAACTCTGGCACTCATTACAGCGAAGTTAAAAGAGCATCGAATCACGCCCCTTACGCGCGAAGTGCGCGAAGGTGGACATGAGGATGTTGGTCCATTCGAACTAGAGTTTGTTGCAGTTAATCACTCAATTCCAGATGCACTTGCCGTAGTTATTAATACCGATGCTGGACGAATTCTGCACACTGGCGATTTTAAGATGGATCAACTTCCATTAGATGGCCGCATAACAGATCTGCGCACCTTTGCACGCCTGGGTGAAGAGGGTGTCGATATCTTTATGGTCGATTCAACAAATGCTGACGTTCCTGGCTTTACACCATCAGAGCGCGAAATTATGCCGGCCCTTAACCGGGTAATCGCATCGACAAAGCGCCGAGTAATCGTTGCCTCGTTTTCATCACACGTGCACCGAGTTCAACAAGTAATAGATATTGCCGCAACGCATGGACGCAAAGTTGTCTTTATCGGACGTTCCATGGTTCGCAATATGAAGATTGCACAGGATATGGGCTACTTAAATGTGCCAGATGGTGTGCTAATCGAAGTTAAAGAGCTTGATTCTTTTGATGACAATGTTGTTCTTATCTGCACGGGTTCACAGGGTGAGCCCATGGCAGCCCTTGCCCGTATGGCCAATGGTGATCACCAGATCCGAGTCGGTGATGGTGACACAGTTATTTTGGCATCGTCACTGATACCAGGAAATGAAAACTCAGTCTTTAGAATTATCAATGAGCTGACTCGCTTTGGTGCAAAAGTTGTCCATAAAGCCA
>Ga0209596_1004524_pt1 | contig 10584 bp, 7 predicted proteins | sample M_130807_MF_Meta_FD_187314 | JGI IMG/M metagenome (GOLD analysis project Ga0209596, IMG submission 187314) | Freshwater microbial communities from Lake Montjoie, Canada to study carbon cycling - M_130807_MF_MetaG (SPAdes) (version 2) | ecosystem: Environmental > Aquatic > Freshwater > Lake...
TTTAACAAATTGATAAGTTTTAGTTTAACAGGATAATTTTTTGATACTGACTATCTGAAAAGCCGTTCTGCGATTTTACTGCTAGTTTGTATAAGTAGACACCTTTTCCGAGTTTGTCGCCATATTCATCTCGTCCGTCCCATTCGATTGAATCGCATCGTGTTCCTTCGGTATTGACCATTGTGCGTATGGTTTTTACCGTTTTGCCAGAAACTGAATAGATAGTGATATTGACATATAGATTCTGGTTCGGCATATTATGTTCAAACATAAAACTTGTATGTGTCGTAAACGGATTGGGGTAATTGTAAACGTGACTCAATATACCTTGCTTCGAATTCACGACAATGAAATGCAGGATCACTTGAGACGAATTATTAGAAATATCCCAAGCTTTGATCGTGAATGTATGCGGGCCTTCGCTTAGATTCGTAACCGGAAATTTGATGGTTCCTGATTTATAATTATCAATATCTGCTTCAAAAAAATTATTTAGCACATACGTATTTTGTGCATTGCCATCGAGGATTGCTGTGATATCATGTCCAATTGAATTACCGGTATAGTTGATGCCATTATCATCCGATAGTTTTAGCAACAAGGTCGCATTCGAAGGCGTGATGCCTCCGTCGACAAATTTTTCGTTATTCATATAAGCCTTGATGACAGGGCCCGCATTATCTGCCAACGCATTTGGGTTGCTACCACCGATATAAATATTTTTATCATAACCAGCAGCATCTTCGATACTATTATCTGCATAATAACTGATTTTGCCTTTGGCAATTTCATAATTGATATCCTTTGGTACGACAAAGGTGAATGAGAATGTGCCGTTTTTTACTGTGGCTTTTCCTTTGTAAATAGCGTTGTTCTGCACATAGTATTCTTCTTTCGGTGAATTTGGGTCGTTCTGTAAGGTGGTAAGTTTTTTTGGCTTATCAAAAATGACAGGATAGACTGTGCCGTTAAAACCCGTCAACATAGTGCCCGATTGATCTGCAACATGTCCGCTAATGGTGTACTTCCCTAATGCGTTCAGTGTATCGTATGAAACGCTTACGGAAATGCCATTGATACTATCTGTTATGACCTTGTATGTTGGGAATGCCAATGGTAAGGCAGGATCGCCAAGCAAGGCAAATTTTCTAAAGTTGGCAGCCTCGAAGGTGCCGATATAACTAACATAACGTAAATTCTTAGAAAGTCTGTAGGCATCGCCTAAGCTCGGGTATTGTCCGTTACTCATGGGTTTGAACCCTTCATTCATGTAGTTGATATTCATTTCCCTATTTTGATCTTGATAGACAAGTCGAGTGGTAGTCATTAGAGCGATGGCGCCACCGTTTGGTTTATTGATCAAAATTTCACCGGCAGACACAACAGCGGGATCGTCGTACGGAGCAAAATCGCAGGTAGCCGTGATGAATAGCGGAAGCTTATTGTAATTCGTCATCAGATTCACATCATCCATAGAGAAGATACGTTCTTCGCACCAACCAAGTGGTCCGCCGTGACCGTTGTAATTCATGAGGAAGGTGCCGTTATAGATTTGCGCCGTAACTGCTTTGTTTGCATCAGGTGTACGCGGGCCGGCCGGTGTAGATTGTTGCACAAAGCCATCAACATAAATCTTACAATTATTATAGGTTGGCATTGAGTCATTGGCATATTGCGACATAATTTCGGCATCTTCTAGGTGGATGCCACTATCTTCATCATCCGCATTGAAGGTCATTGTATTTTTCCATGGACCAAACGACTTCGGACTATCGTAATCGATAATCTTGCTCACAAGAGCACTTGCACTGCTGATGGTACTCACTGGAAGACGTCCAATGCCGATATCTAGCGTATTGATTTGCCCGGATGTAAAGCCATTGATATATTCATTGTCGTCTAGGAATCCGAAAAAGTCATCAGTGCAATAGCCGTATATTTTATTATCACTTTCTGTGGTCTCGAATGTTGGAACACAATTGGTATTATTTTTGACCCGGTTTTTATAGTCGTATGAGGCATCGCCCATGAGCAACACATATTTAGGTAGATCATTGACAGCGGCTTTGTCGTAATACATTTTCAAAAAATCCTTGATAGCACTTATATCTTGTGAGCCAGAGGAAAACTCATTATAAATTTCTTGGGGTGTAACCACCAATGTTTTGAGTCCTCGTTTTTCGGTATGATGAGCAGCTAATCGTTCGGCTTCGCTTTTTAACGCAGGGTACACAATGATGATATAATCCTTGGGTGAATAGTTGTGTAAATTTTGGTTGGCTGTTCGTTCAATGAACGTTGGTGTATTGTATTGGCTGGCATCGAGTGCGATAAAGCGGTGAAGCGAACTTGCATCCTGATTGAATGTCAAGACAGAACCACTCAACGAAGATGTCATCCGTGATGGCGATAATGGATTGCTGATATCCCATACCTGTGTGTTGGCATTCGCATTTTGAAGTTGGTACGAGGCAATCTGTCCTGCACCAACAGCATTCCAATCCGCAAAATTGACATAGCCATTAAAGACCAAATTTCGCCTGGCATTGATTTCAATAAAATCGAGATAGCCTGCTGCCGAACTGCTGCCTTTTGTGAACGATACATTTAGGTTCAGGTTTGACGATGTAATGGTTACTGCTTGCGTTTGATCGACTGATTTTGTGACAGGGTCAGAGTATGTGGTGCCAACTGCCGAAATTGACGTGTTCATCACAGAGGTTCCGTTTGCCAATACACTTACGCCACTATAGCCTGAATAGGAAATAGCACCGAAACGTGTTCTCACCAGCACAGGCGACGTGATATCGATGGATGGAATCGTAAAATTATAGGAGCGGTTCAGATAACGTCCCGGTTGATCACTAAATTCATCGCCCCACCAAGTCTTGCCAAATTTGCCCTGATTGCTCGAATCCTTTTCAATAAATTGAAAATCATTAAACGAATTGACAATGACATTGGACGTAGATGGGTTCGTCGCATTGATGATGCGTTTGCCTGCCCCCTGATCAAAGTTGAGAAAATAAAAACTGTTTTCGCTATAGATATTAAAGAGATGCGAGAAGCTTTTAGTAGCAGAATCCTTGACGATGGTATGTGGTCCGTTTGCATAAAACAAGATATAATCGCCAGGATTGAATTGTCCATCGCCGCCATCAACCACTTGAATTGCGTTCTCTATCAAATCATCCTGTGGAGCGATGGCATTATTTTCTGATAATAATTCTCCACCATTGCCATACAAACGAATATTGCTAGGATTGATACCTGCAGGGTCCACGCCGATATTATTTTTTATGAAGGCATAGTCAATTTTGTAAAGACCTTGTTGTGCAATGGCTACTTTGTAAAAATTGCCATTGGCCAATATCGAATTACTTGCGTAGGTGCGATTGCCGCTTGCAGGTTTGTTGCTTGTTTTATTTTCCTGTAGGTCAATATCATACGCAATTAGATGTTCGACGGAGCCATCTGATGTACGGATATATTGCGGAACAAAAATAAGGGCAATCGCTTGCTTGCGTTCTATCGTAATTTTTGTTGTAATGTCAAAAGAGCTTGGCAATTCAGTTGTTTTATCGAATTGCGGATCTGTGATGGATTCTATTTTCTGATTGATAATGTTCACCTGAGGTACGGCAAAGTTTTGCAGGTTACGGCGTTCAATCTTGAAGAGCTTATCGATGTCAATACGAGTCGAATTGCTTTCGCGCGAGGTTTTTTTACGTAGTTGAGAAGATGGTTCATTGGACGATTGCGTCACTTGCGCGGACAACGTGAAGGAACTTAATAAGACTGTATAGATTACGAAGGACCTGAATAATTTATGTAGCATCATACAAAAAGTGATTGTCAAAGTTAACCTCTTTTAATGAGGCGCAATGATGAATGATGTAAAAATTTGTCAGTCGAATGAGCGTTTAGATGAATAAAAATGGATGAGTTAAAAGTCAGATGTTATGTAGCTTACTTATCTCGGCAACTTTCGTTGTGATGGGTAAAACGTTTCAATGCTGAGATTATTGTATTAACCTGCTGTATTTTTTTCGTCTTGATGGATGGTTAGTTTGATTTTTTGCAATCGCATTTTCCAGTTGCACTACAGTGAAGTCGTAATTTTCAAAGCGCACCACTTCATTTTGTGAAGGAAATTTACCGGCAATTTCCAATACGAGTCCAGCCAATGAATCACTTTCTCCGCGTATTGTATCAAACACATCAAGCGGCACGCCTATAATGCGACAGAAATCATTGATTAATGTTTTGCCTTCAAAGATATAGTTATTGTCATCGATTTTTTTAGCCAACAATTCATCATCATCGAATTCGTCTTTGATTTCCCCGATAATTTCTTCCATGATGTCTTCGAGTGTTACGATGCCGGAAGTGCCTCCAAATTCATCCACCACAATAGCCATATGATTCCGTTTCAACTGAAATTCTTTCAACAAGGGTTTAATCAATTTGGTTTCATGCACATAATTGACAGTTCTCATCAACGGATGCCAATCAAAATTCGGCACTTTAATATGCTTCAATAGATCTTTAGAATGTATAATACCTTTTACATCGTCGAGTGTTTCACTATAGACAGGCATTCGTGAAAAACCGGTGTCGATGACCTGCTTTTTTAATTCATCAAAGCTCCAATTGATATTGATGGCTTCCACATCGTGCCTGTTTCGCATTATCTGTTTTACGGTGATATCGTTAAACTTTACGATGCCTTTAAAGATATTTACTTCTTCTTTCGAAGCCGTATGACCGAGTGTTAGATCAATAGCGTTTTCCATATCCTCATTGCTGATGTCATTCTTGGATCGGTTGCCGAGTCTACCTTCAATAAAGTAGGTCGATGATACTAAAAAATTACTGACAGGGCTAAACGCTTTATCCAAAAGTTTGATAAAAGGTGCGGTAAAATAGCTAAGTCGTAGATTATTTTGAGTGGCATAAACTTTCGGAAGTACTTCGCCAAATAGGACTAAAAAAAAGGTTACGAAAACAACCTGAATGAAAATATTCAGGAATGAAATAAAATGCAAGGGAATGCTTGGAAAAATCTTGTCTATTTGAATAAGGCTATTAAAAAGAAGGTTCGTGCTGATGATCACGCCTATGCTGAGGAAATTATTCCCAATGAGCAATGTGGCCAATAATCGTTTAGGGTTTTCTAATAAGCCAAGGATGGTTTTATAGCCAGCGTCTTCTTTTTGTTTGATGTAATTAATATCTTTGGCCGATAACGAGAAGAAAGCGACTTCAGAGCCTGCGATAAGTGCTGTGAGGATTAACAATAACAAAATAACAAAGGCCAATCCAACCTGGGCATTGGTGTTTAAAGAGGTGGTGAGAAGAGTACTGAGTAAATTTGTATATGCCGAATCAGGGTCCAATTGCTAAGTGATTTCGTTAGGAATAGTAAATTTTAATGGTGCTAATTTGCAGATTTGGATGCAAATATATCTAAAAAGGCAATTCATCTGCCAAATCATTTACAAGAGCAGGCTCGATTGAAGCTTGATTATCTTTGTGTTGTGTTTGGATGTCCTCACATTCACGTTTGATTTCTGTTCCCCGTTTATCCAACATCACAAGATTAGAAGCAATCACTTCAGTAATAGAACGTTTGTTTTTGTCCTTGTCCTCCCATGAGCGTGTGCGCAAACTGCCTTCAATATGTACAAGGCTGCCTTTATGTAAATATTTTACCGCTAATTCGGCTAATCCTCGCCAAAGCACTATGTTATGCCATTCTGTTTGAGGTATGTTTACACCTTTTTTATCCTTAAAGGATTCTGTTGTTGCCAAGGGAAATTTGGCTACAGGGATATTCCCTTCGATATAAATTATTTCAGGGTCTCGGCCAAGATTTCCAATTAAAAATACATGGTTAACTCCTCGCATGGTCTAAGGTTTTTGCTGAACAGAAACTAAAGATACTGATTGTTTTCAAAAAAGGAAAGAATCAATTTCGGGAAGGCAATTTTATTTATAGCAGTTTTTTTTACCGAGATTAAGTTAAGTGACTTCAATGATGTGGCCGTTTGTAACGGAATAAGATAGAAATAGCCGGTTATTTTTTGATGCGAAAGAATTTGCGTTAACACAATTGGTTTGTTTAATGCTCGCTTTTTGATAAAATCAGGGAGCAACTTCTGCGTCAGTTTTTCGGCTTCGATACAATAGAATGTATGTAGGTCTTTCCAGATATCATTGCCACTTCGTTTGGTTAGATAAATTGTAGAGGTTGTATGAAACACTAAAAAGTGAAACGGTCTTTCCTTGAGCGGTTTTCGTTCTTTTTTAATTGGAAACGAGGCAATACTGTCAGTTAGACGGGCTTGGCAAATAAGGGTTAACGGGCACGACGAACAATCAGGTTGCTGTGGTTTGCATATCGTAGCCCCTAAATCCATGATAGCCTGATTGTATTTTCCAGGTTCTTTTTTGTCAATCAGGGTCTGCGCTAATGCCTGAATTGCTTTTTTACCTGTTGCATCAAAGTAACTTGCGTGTAAGGAAAATACACGGCTTAATACCCTTACCACATTACCATCCACAACGGCATAAGGAAGATTAAATGCGAAAGACGAAATCGCAGCAGCTGTATATTCGCCTACACCTTTGAGTGCCAAAATTGAATCGTAATCGTCAGGGAATATGGCGTCATTCTCAGTATGGATGAATTTCGCTGTTGCAATCATATTTCGGCAGCGGTTATAATAGCCAAGCCCCTGCCACTTTCTGAACACATCCTCTTCATTTGCATTTGCGAGTTGCGAAATAGTCGGATACGAAGCGATAAAATCGGTATAATATTTCTCACCTTGTTCTACTCTAGTTTGTTGCAGAATGATTTCACTCATCCATATCTTGTAAGGATCTTTGATTCCTTTCCAAGGCATTGCACGTCTATTGAAATTCCTGTTCCAAGCCATTAATAAGGATGAGAATGCAGATAAATCGGCGTTCTTCAAGTCAGCTTTTTTTGAATGTTGGTGAGTTCTCTTAATTTTTCGTAGTTTTGGCCAAAGATATTTAATTTTTAATTCAAGTAATCAGCATGAAGAAGGCCGATTTGGTAAATCAGATTTCAGAAAAAACAGGCGTGCCAAAAGTAGATGTTTTGGTGTCTATTGAGAGTTTTTTTACGAATGTAAAGGAAGCGTTAGCTGAGGGTGAGAATGTCTATATCCGAGGCTTTGGTAGTTTTATAACCAAGAAACGTGCTGCCAAGGTTGGTCGAAATATAAAGCAGAATACGTCTGTAAATATTCCGGAGCATTACATTCCGGCCTTTAAACCGGCCAAAGAGTTTGCCGATGAAGTAAAGAAATTGAAAACCTTGAAAAGTAAGTCTGTCAACGAAGAATATTAATCTATTAACCCCTTTAGTAAATTCCGTGCAAAGAAATCAATACATTTTAATAGGCGCAGGGTTGCTCCTTGTAGCTCTTTTGTCATTTTTCGGTCAACGAAAAGGCGAGATATCTAGTAAAGCAGGCGATAAACATCAAGATGGTGGCAATGCTGCAATGATGAATCCAAGTGCTCAAATTGAAACGATGGATTTTCCTTCTTATGCAAAAGACATGGAGGGTAAGCTCGACGAAATCGCTCGAAAGCAAGCTAACAGCCTTACGGAGAAGGCCGAAAACGATCAGTCAGCAATTGCTTACAAGGATATCGCTGAGTTTTGGGAGAAGCAAAAAGAGTTGAATATGGCTGCCAATTATTATAAAAGGGCAGCATTTTTGGAAAATACAGAAAAAAGTGTAACATTTGCCGGGAATTTATTTTTGGCGGTGATGCAAAAAACTGAAAAGCCGGAAATAAGAAAATGGCAGGCATTGGAAGCGATTGGTTGTTTCAACAAGGTGTTAGAACTCAATCCTGAAAATACAGAGGCCAAGATAGCGTTGGCAACTTGCTACACTGAAGGAACAGGCGAAACCATGAAAGGCGTTACTTTATTACGTGAAGTAACCCAGAAGGATAGCAACAACATTTCTGCAAATATCATTCTAGGAAAGTTGGCGATACAGTCGGGGCAGTTTGACAAAGCGATCAGACGATTAGAACTAGTTCTTTCATTACGTCCGGAGAATACAGAAGCGATGTATTTCTTAGCCGAAGCCTACAAGGGTAAGGGTAACAAGGAAAAAGCAATTTCCTTGTTTGAGAAATGCAAGAAGATTGTGAACAACCCGGATTTTACTAAAGAAGTGGATACCTATATTAACTCATTTAAATAATTATTTTTAAACAAAAACATTTTAATCATGCCTTGCGGAAAGAAACGTAAACGTCACAAAATTGCAACTCACAAGCGTAAAAAACGCTTAAGAAAGAACCGTCATAAGAAGAAATAATAATTCTTCTTGTAATTTTTTGGCACAAAGCATTTCCAGTGAATGCTTTGTGTATTTTTGTGAATACATGATTATGGTTGCTAGAAACAAGCGAGCTTGTGAACAAAGAACTCATTATTCAATCTTCTGATTCAGGAGTTGAAATTGCCTTATTAGAAGATAAGAAATTAGTAGAGCTGCATTTTGATAACTCCGGTGGGAGTTTCAACGTGGGAGACCTATACCTAGGAAAGTTGCGTAAAGTGATGCCTGGTTTGAATGCTGTATTCGTAGATATCGGTCACGAGAAAGATGCCTTTCTTCATTATACCGATTTAAGCCCATACTTCAAAAGCCTTGTCAAGTTCACGGAAATGGCTATTAATGACAAATCCAGCGCGACATTCGACTTTTCTAAATTTACTGTCGAGCCTGAAATTCAAAAAACAGGTCACATCGTTGACGTGACGCAAGGAAAGCCAAATATTTTGGTTCAGATTTTGAAGGAACCCATTTCTTCAAAAGGTCCGCGTATCAGTTGCGAAATTTCTCTTCCAGGACGCTTTATTGTGGTGACGCCATTTAATAACTTCGTGAATGTCTCTCGAAAGATACAATCTACCGAAGAACGAAAGCGTTTGCAACGTATCATAGAAAGTATCAAACCCAATAACCTTGGTGTTATTGTGCGAACAGCCGCTGAAGGACAAAGCACAGCCGAATTGCATAAGGACTTGTTGAATATTATCGATTCGTGGAAGGCCATTCAATTTAATCTGAAAGGAGCTAAGCCTCCGATGAAGATTCTCAGTGAACAAAATAAAACAACCTCCTTGCTGCGCGACCTATTAAATAAGGATTTTAATAAGATTGTGGCGAATGACAACGCTGTAGTGACGGAGGCAAGAGACTATATTCAATCAGTAGCACCAGGCCGTGAAAACATCGTTAGCTTTCACCAAAATGGCGCCACAATTTTCGACCACTATGGAATTTCAAAACAGGTGAAAGCCTCGTTTGGAAAGACTGTTATGCTTGATGGCGGTGGATACCTAATTATTGAACATACTGAAGCCCTTCATGTCATTGATGTCAACAGCGGGCATAAGTTCTCGGCCGAAAATCAGGAGGAAACAGCGTTTAATATCAATAAAGAGGCTGCTAAAGAAATATCCCGTCAATTAAGGTTACGTGATATAGGCGGCATCATTATTGTCGATTTCATTGATATGAAAAATCCTGATAACCGACGCGATATCGTCAATATTGTTGAAGGATTGATGGCCGAAGACAGAGCAAAACATAGCGTGTTGCCATTAACTAAATTCGGATTATTGCAGATAACTCGTCAGCGCTTACGCCCTGAAATTAAGATTTCTACAGGTGAAACGTGTCCGGCTTGTCAGGGCACCGGTAAAGTCAGGTCGTCGCAATTATTACTCGATGATATCGAAAAGCATATCAAATACCTGAAGTCTAATTTGAATACGGCATTAGAACTTCATATTCACCCGATATTAAAATCGCATTTAACTAAAGGCCTTTTATTCAATTCGATTTTTTCGAAATGGAAGAAAAAATATGGCGTCTTTACAATCATCGAAGACCCAGGATTCGAATTTATCCAATACAAATTTTACGATCGAAACACAGGCGAGGAAATTAAATTTTAGATTGTTATGATCTTCTTGCTATTCGCAAAGCTGTCTGAATAAGTTAGTATGTATCTTATCAAAGCAGCTTTCTCACGATTGATTAGAACGAATTCGTTGTCCATTAGCTTGTGCAGCTTGGTATGCGCACGTAGAACCTGCGAATGATATTCATTGTGTGTAGAATTGCCTCATTGTCAAATTGCCGAATTACCTATATTTGCAACCAATTTTAAAAAATGGATAAAAATACCTTAGCCGGATTCGGCTTGTTGATGTTGTTGCTGATTGGATATATTTTCTATAATCAAAGCGCGGAGACGAAATATAAGCAAAAATTGACTGCCGACTCAATTGCCAACGCCAAGTTGCATCCGGTGTCTGAATTGAAACATGTGAATTCACCCAAGGATAGTGTGGTAGCGATTCTTGATAGCAACGCGGTTCAGCCAATTCCTGAAAAAGAAACTATCCTGCAAAATGCTGATTTGGCAATCACCTTTACAAATAAAGGGGGCTTTCCTACAAAAGCTGAACTTAAAAAATTCAAGACATTTGACGGAAAACCGCTGATA
>Ga0209596_1004527_pt1 | contig 10576 bp, 8 predicted proteins | sample M_130807_MF_Meta_FD_187314 | JGI IMG/M metagenome (GOLD analysis project Ga0209596, IMG submission 187314) | Freshwater microbial communities from Lake Montjoie, Canada to study carbon cycling - M_130807_MF_MetaG (SPAdes) (version 2) | ecosystem: Environmental > Aquatic > Freshwater > Lake...
AATTGCACCTACGATGCTTTCACCGCTCTTAACGCGAGCAGAGATGAAGCAGTTAGCCATCGATAACGGGTTATCGCAAGCTTGGAACAACTTTATCGAACGACCACTTGGTGAGGTGATTCGCCGTGAATTTAACGATGACTTAGTAAGAGGCGTGGTCTTGACTGATGCCCTGATTGGAACATTTACCCCAGCCGATAATTTGATGGCTAACATCTGTTTTCTTTATCATTTAATCGGTAATGGCACCGGAGAATGGAAAGTACCGCGCGGTGGCATGGGAGCTCTAGTTAAGAAATTAACTGCAAGAGCGCTGGAATTAGGCGTTGAAATCCGCACCGATTCTAAAGTCACAAAAATTGGTAATGAAGATTCGCTTAAAACAGTTGAAGTAAATAACAAGGAGATAATTTCAACCGAATTTATTGCAGCAAATTGTGCACCTCAAGTTTTGGCAGAAATACTTGGCACTACGCCACCGAAATACACAAAAGGTTCACAATTAAAAGTCAATATGTTGCTGAAGAAACTACCAAGGCTAAAGAGTGGTGCTGACCCAAAGGCAGCATTTGCTGGAACTTTCCACATCGATGAGAGCTACACTCAGTTTGAAAAAGCTTTTCAAGAAGCTGAATCCGGAAAAATTCCAAATATTATTCCAGCAGAGATGTATTGCCACACTCTTACGGATAACAGCATTCTTAGCGATGATTTAAATAAAGCGGGCTATCAAACCCTTACTCTATTTGCGATTCACACGCCAGCATCTTTATTTGATCACGATAACGAAGGCGTAAAAGCAAAGATGCTTAGTCAAATTTTCTATCAACTCAATCAATATCTACTTGATCCAATTGAAGAATGTTTAGCGGTAAGCGCAAACGGAGCGTTATGCATTGAAGTTAAATCGCCACAAGATTTAGAGAAAGATGTTTCATTGCCAGGCGGCAATATTTTTCACATGGATTTGCAATTTCCATTTAGCGAAGCAGCTGAAATTACGCGCGCAAACCGTTGGGGCGTAGAGACCGATGATAAACAAATCTTTATTTGTGGCGCTGGCGCAGTTCGCGGCGGCGGTGTAAGTGGTATCGGCGGCCACAATGCCGCAATGGCAATCCTCGGTAAATGATTGGTAAATAAGAACTTTTTTGCCAAACATTGGTCATACCTTTAGACTTCAGCGTTCAATAGTTTCACGGCGGGTTGCCCGAGCGGCCAATGGGAGGGGACTGTAAATCCCCCGGCAATGCCTTCGAAGGTTCAAATCCTTCACCCGCCACCATGTAGTTGATCTACATATCAAGCGTTCAAGGTTCAAAAAGGTGATGCTCTTTATCTGGAAGAGAGCAAACGGGTTTGTATCTAGTAGCACTAAATTAATAAAGTTGCTTTTCTTTTAGGAAAGTAATTATTGTGCTTGAGTCAGCTTAGTAGTACGATTTTTTAAAATGGGGTTAGGGAGGCAAGCACATTGGTTGTTACCGCAATTTATACAGCAAAACCGGGCAACGAAGCAGCGCTTCGCAAAATCATTTACGCAACTGCTAGAGAGTCCTGGAAAGAATCAGGAATAAGCAAATACTCAGTGAATGAAGTTCCAGATCGAGCCGGGAGATTTCTTCTAGTCGCGGTATTTGATTCCAGAGAAGCCTTTAATTCGCATTTAAATACTAACCATGTGAAGGAAATAGTTGCAGCACTTGATGGGTTGACGGATGGTACCTCGCAAGTTTTCGAAGGTGATCCGGTTCTCACTAGCGAACATATTAAGTCTCTACTCTAAGGATTTAGTAATGAATAAAAAGAGGTTGCTCTCTGCGGAACGGTTAAATATTATTCTAGAAAGGGTTTCTGCCAAGACTGCCGTTGACTATGAAAGTTTAGCTATCGAATTAAACGTTTCAAAAATGACAGTTCGCCGAGATGTTCAAGATTTAGTAAGCCAGGGTTATATGAAGGTTACTAGAGGCGGTGCATCCGCAAAAATAATTAATCGGGATATTCTCTTAAACCCAAGATCGATGGATCAAAGTATTGCGAAGTCAAAAATTGGCCAATTTGCTGCTTCATTGATCGAAGATGGTGAGACAATATTTTTAGGTCCGGGCTCCACCACCGCAGCTTTTGCCCAGTTCCTACCGAATAATTTAAACCTAACTGTTATTACAGCATCCCTGCCCCATGCATCCATTTTGGTTTCGAGGGGAATAAAGGTAATTAGCATTGGTGGGATTATTAGCACGCTTGACATGGCTGCTTCGGGGATCATCGCCCTTGAAACCATCGATCGCTTTTTTGCTACTCGAACAGTGATAGGTACTGGTGGGTTATCTAAAAAAATTGGCTTAACCGAGCGCGATCAAGAGATCGCGGATTTAAATCGTGCGATGGTTGCGCGCTGTGAATCGCTTATGGTTTTGCTGGATTCATCCAAGATAAACCTCTCCGCTCCATTTCAAGTATGTGGTGCCGAGGCTGTTGATGAATTTATTACCACTACCGAAGGTCGTGCCTTGATTGCACAGATTGTTGGCTCGGAAGCAGAAATTTTATCCCCCTAAATTAACATTTCTTAACATTTTCATGTTATGTTTTGTTTATTAGCGGGTTTCTAGGAGTTCAATGAATTCGGGTTCGGTTGCAAGTGAGATCAGATTATTAGCTGCTGAGTGGACAATAAGAGCAAACGGTGGCTACTTAGCACAGGCCTGTGGTTCTGCCGAAATATTTGCCACCTTATATTGCGACGTTCTTGATTTATCCCCCAGTACTGCTCCGCTGATTCCACCAAAATTCGAATCAGTTCCAAATAATTTCCGAAACGAGATCCGGGGGGAGTCCTGGCTCGGTGAAGGTCCAGATCTTTTCGTCTTATCACCCGCTCATTACGGAACTACTCAATATTGCGCTTTAGTTGCAATCGGGAGGCTTGATAAAAAAGCCTTAACTAGCGAAAGTGGTGATGGCGGATTACTTGAGTTAATTGCGGCAGAGCATTCTCCCGGAATAGTGGTCTCTAGTGGTTCTCTAGCAACAGCTTTAGGAGTCAGTGTTGGTCGAGCCATAGCTAGAAAAATAAAAAATATCCCTGGAAACATCTGGGTCTTTTTGAGTGATGGCGAGTTGCAAGAAGGTGTCACTTGGGAATCATTACAACTTGCCAGTTCTCAAAGCTTAAAAAATATAAATATCATCGTTGATGTAAATGGCATGCAAGTAGATGGTCAAATGGCGCAACTTATGCCGATTGAACCGATCGTAGACAAATTCGAAGCTTTCGGATGGAACGCAATTGAAATAGATGGAAATAATCTAGAAGCAATTAGAATTGCATGTTTAGAGGCTAAAAACTCAAATTTGCCAACAGCAATTATTTGCAGAACAAAACCGTGGTTAGGATTTTCATTTCTAAAAAACCGCTGGGATAACAACAAATTACATTTTATTCGCTTAACAGATGATGAACGCCAAGACTTGATTTCAGAAATAAAATCCTTATGAATGAAATAATTGTTAAACCATTTGCGTCCGCATTAGTAAAGCACGGAATGGCACATGAAAATGTCGTGGTAGTTACCAATGATCTAACTGCTAGTTGTGAAGCAGATGAATTTGCAAGCACATTTCCGGATAGATTTATTTCCGCAGGAATGGCTGAACAAGGTTTAGTTTTGGCTCTATCTGGCCTAGCTAGAGAGGGCCTTATTCCAATCTTTCCAAGCTTTGCGGTTTTCACTACCAGGCGCCCATACGAACAGATAGCGCTAACAATTGCTTACCCGAATCTACCGGTGCGTTTATTTGGTTTTCTGCCTGGGTTAACCACTCCAGGCGGTGTTTCACATCAAGCCACTGATGACATTGGCCTAATGAAACAGTTACCAAATATGACTGTTATTGAAGCAGCTGATGCCACTGATATGGAGACAGTTATTGATGGAGTATTTGACATGCCTGGTCCGGTATACATCAGAAGTCTTAGGGGAATGGTGCCAAGGTTATTCAAAGAACCATTTGAAGTGGGAAAGTCTAGAGAAATTTTTGCCGGAGATAGAGTGCTAGTACTAGTTACTGGCTCCCTAACTGCAATGGCGATTGAAACAGTTGAAAGCCTGCGCGCGGAATTTAATGACCTTGGATTAATTTGTATAAATACTTTAAAGCCTTTTGGAGACCAGGCACTTTTCGCGGCTATCGCAAAAGCAAAAGTTGTAATCACTCTAGAAAATCATTTGGTCGAAAGCGGGTTGGCGAGTGCGACTGCAATGCGACTTGCTAAGTTTCCGGGGCCAACTCTAGTTGCAATTGGGATTCAAGACACCTTTACTCACGGTGGTAGTTTTGAGTATCTCCTTAAATATTACGCAATTGATGCTAATCGCCTTAAAAAAGAAATTTTTTATGCATACGGAAAATCTTTAGCTCCAAAAGATGATGACTTGAATTTTTTGGCTAAGAGAAGTGAACTAAATGCAAACGTTGCAGAAGGTCTCTAAACCATAATGTTAAAAATAAACCTACTAAATAAGGGAATAAGATGAATAATAAATTCAAAAAGATTTTTAATACAGACAAACCAATTATTGGTATGGTGCACTTGCCTGCTTCACCTGGACAGCCACAAGCGCAACATAGGGTTGACTTAATTCAATTTATTCAATCAGTAAAGCAAGATGTGCTTGCCCTGCAATCAGGTGGAGTTGACGGATTACTCTTCTGCAATGAAAGTGACCTTCCGTACACCACAAAACTGAGTTCGGAAGTATCTGCTTGGGCGGGTTTTTTAATTGGTTCACTTTATGACTCAATCAAGATGCCATTTGGCGTTAACTTACTGTGGGATCCAATTGCCTCAATTGAAACCGCTGCTGCAACAGGCGCAAACTTTGTAAGGGAGGTGATGTGTGGATCGTTCGCAACGGACATGGGCCTTTTATCTCCAGATCCTGCTCTTGTTACGCAAACACGTACTCGACTAAAGGCGGAACACATTGCCTTATTCACAAATATAGTTCCAGAATTTGCAACGGCGTTGGCAGGTCGTTCGGTAGCTCAACTCGCAACAGCTGCGGAATATTTTGGTTTTGATGCAATTTTAATTTCGGGACCAGTTGCTGGGGTGGCTTTTGACGCAGAGCATTTAAAGGAAGCACAAAAAGTTGTAAAGAACACTCCAATTCTCGCTAATACTGGAGTAAAGATTAAAAACCTAGCTGAAACTCTTGCAATTTCTAATGGAGCAATCGTGGGAAGTAGCCTAAAAATAGACGGAAAAACCTTTAACCCCGTGGATCCGCTGCGTGTAAAAGAATTTATTCTGGAAGCAAACCGTATTCGTAATTTGTAATTAAATTACTTTCCGCGAGCAGGTTCAAAATTTGCTGGAAAAATTTGAGCCACATTCGTAACTAACTTTGCTAATTCTTCTAGATCAGAAATCTGCGATGTTTCGATTCCAGTATGTGTATAACGAGTTGGCCAGGCTAAATCTATGCATGCCACACCGTTTCCTACTAGCTGGACGTATGAAGCATCGGTAAGAGCACCCACGCTTGCATGCCGTTGCAAAGATATTCCTAAACTATTTGCAGCACTTACAACTAAAGAAACCATTTTTGGATGCGGTATTAGACCATTTAAAGTGCCTCTGCCATGAAATGAGTACATTCCCATCACTGGACCTGCCCCTAAGGTCAAAGAATTTTTACCATTCATATCTGGAGTATCGCAAGCAACTGCAAGATCTATACTAATCGCCGCGGTCGGCAACAATTGTTGAGCAGCGACCATTGCACCGCGTAAATTAAATTCTTCTTGCACACTTCCTACTATATAAACATCTACATTGGGCCTCGACTTGAAAAGAGCTTTGGCAACTTCCACTATTACCGCGCAGCCTCCACGATCATCCATACTGGTTGCAGCTACTCTTTTGTTAGCTAATTTTCTAAAAGCCGGTTCATACATAACCGGAGCACCGATATTTACACCCATTTTCAATACTTCGCTCTGGTTCTTAGCTCCGATATCTATATAAATATTACCTACTGGTTGCACAACATATTTTTTATCATCAGGGGTAAAGTGATGTGGAAATGTCCCAATTACGCCATTAACTATTTCTTTATTTTCCGTTTGAATAACAACAGCTTTTCCGGCGAGAATACGTTCCGGTACTCCGCCAACTCGTTCCACTGTCAAAAAACCAGCAGCGTTAATGCTCTTAACAACCATCCCAATTTGATCCATATGAGCAAAAATCATCAAACTATTTTTTGTTCGCTTCTTAGATTTTATAGTGGCAATTACATTTCCAAGAGTATCTGTTCTCAATTCATCAGAAAATTCTTTTAAATCTTTAAGGAGCGCTTGCATCATTGGTTCTTCAAAACCAGAGAGTGCTGGAATTAAACAATATTTTTCTAGACGCTCATCAATTTTCATGATTCCTTTCTGATTTATTAGAAACTTGAATGTCCATATTTTATAACAGTCTTTAAGAAATTTCTAGTAGTTCGCTAAATCTCTCCATAACATGATTCATATTTTGATTCTTGCGCGGCTCTGCACTTTGTTGAAGCTTTGGCATCCACTCTGGGACCAAATCACGTAAACTTAAATTCAAGACGGCTGCGGCAGCTTGAACGGCTGCACCAGATCCGGCGGCATCTTCAAATGGAGCGGTATATATCGGCATATCCAGCGCATCAGCTAAAAATTGTAAATACGCATTAGATTTGGATCCTCCTCCAGTAACTATTATTCGATTAGTTTGAATTCCGAAACTTTTTAACTTATTTACTCCATTTAAAATCCCAAAAATTACACCTTCGAAGGCGGCACGGGCTAAATCATTTCGAGTTATCTGATTATCAATATTTGTTAGAAGTGCCCGTGAATTGGGTCTATTTGGCGTACGTTCACCATCTATCCAGGGGCGCATCACTGGTCTATCAGATTTTGAGCTACCTTCTAAAGCCATTGAGCTTAAATCGGTAACGGATACACCAAGCAAAGCTGCGGTTAAGTCAGTGACCTTGGTGGCATTTAATGTGCAGATTAATGGTAGAAATCCAGAAACAGTATGTGCCATGCAAGAAATGATGCCGGATTCATCTACCACTGATTTAAGACTTGGAGAGAAAGCAGTGCCAGATGTACCTAATGAAATCATCAAGTCACCAGGATTTATAACACCATAAGCAAGTGCGCTCGCTTGATTATCATTACTTCCCGATCCAATAATTACATCTTCGTTTAACTCTAATTCCTTTGCAATTTTTTGGGTAATTCTTCCTGCTATTTCATCTGGTTTTAAAACTTTAGGCAAAAAAGAAGCCCAATTCTCCTTTTTATCAATACGGTTCAATCCATCTAAATCCCAAGCATCAGTATTTATATCAAAATAACCTGTACCAGTTGCATCACTTCGATCAGTAGTAGCTACATTTGTGAATTTATAATTAAAATAATCATGAGGCAGCATAACTTTGGCTATTTTATTAAAATTTTCAGGCTCGTTCTCACGAAGCCAAGCAAGTTTTGTAATCGTAAATGCCGCTAAAGGCACACTGCCATATTTCTTTACTAATTTTTCTACTCCAATTGAATTTATTAATTCTTCAGATTGTTTTGTTGAGGTGGTGTCATTCCAAAGTTTTGCTGGCCGAATGATTTGGTTTTCCGAGTCCAAAACCACAAGTCCATGGCCTTGTCCAGCAACTGACATAGCCGTAACTCGTGACCTATCTATGTCTTTCAAATTCTCTTTAAATGCACTCCACCATGATTCGGGATGCTGCTCACTGTTAGGTGGATGAGTTACTGGATGAGGTGATTTAGAAACACTAATAGTCTCTCCGGTATCCAGGTTTCGCTCGACAACGGTTGATGACTGAGTTGAACAATCGATTCCTAATACTGTTTTCATTTATTCTTTTCCCATTTGGCAGATTCAGTTAAGCCAGCTTCACCTACTGCACCCGCTGGATGCGACTTCAAAATTTGATCCCATCCATACCCGCTATGACTCATTAGAAGTAGTGATAAACAATCTCCCCACAAACTAATTGCTAGTGTAGATGTCATTGCGATCATGCTTGCTGGGTCGGCAGGATGTGCAACCTCCGGAAGTGAAACCACAACATCAGCAAGCTTTGCCAATGGAGAGCTTGAAGATTCAGTGAGCACAATTATCGAAGCACCATAATCTTTAGCCAATTGCGTAAATTTAATTAACTCAGCACTTTTTCCACCCTTACTCAATGCGATTAGCACATCGTTCTTTTCGATTGCTGCAACAGATCCATGTAAACCATCTGCTGGGTGTAAATAGATTGCAGGGGTGCCTGTAACCGAAAGTAGGTGCGCCATTCTGCGCGCTGTAGTGCCAGAAGTGCCGATTCCAGATACAAAAACTTTTCCGTTCTTAGTTTCTATTATCTTCGCCACGTCAAGGACGCTTTGGAAATCATGCTTTTCAATTTCGCTCAATGCCTTTAAAGCGGATTGCAGATGGGCGATCACTAGTGTTTTGTCTTCTAACATCCCCATTGAAAATTAACCTTTCTGTTGTTCTTGCTCATTCTATATTCCTAATTTTGCTCGTAAAATGCCTTCAAATTCAGCAATTTTTCGATTATTTTTGAAACCTTCTAGCGCTATTATTTTTGAGTTTATGGTAGCGAGCACATCTAGCGCAGTCAATAAATAATTCCACTCCTGATCCGCACCAGGAGTGATCCAATTAGGAGCAGCTAAAACCGTTATTGGCTTTGCAAGATCTTTAAAACATGATGAATAGATTAAACTTGAAACATAATGCATCCAATTACCTCGGTCAACCGAGTCGGAAAGGCAAATAAGATTTTTTGTCTTCTTTACTGATTCGATTAATAAATCAGGATCAAAAGGCACCATACTCCGGGCATCAATAATCTCAGCTTCAATATTCCAATTTTCTAACAATAAATTTCTAACTTCTAAAGCCCTGATTAAAGTAGCGCCAACAGTGAAAATTGTAAGATGCTTGCCTTCTTTAACTCTAAAAGATTTTCCAATTTCAATGCGATAATCATTTTTTGGAACTCCTTTGCTTTGTAAAGTTTCGACTGCATCATATAATCGCTGATTCTCGAAAAAGATTACTGGATCATTCCCTGCTAACGCAGCTGACATTAAGCCTTTGGCATCAAAAGCAGTCGCGGGATAAACAATTTTTAATCCAGGTATATTGGTAAGAAGAGAGGACCAGTCCTGTGAGTGTTGCGCTCCATATTTACTCCCTACCGAAACCCGAACAACTAATGGAATTTGCAATAAACCGCCAGACATAGCCTGCCACTTGGACATCTGATTAAATATTTCATCGCCGGCACGGCCAATGAAGTCCGCATACATAAGTTCAACAAGGGCGCGGCCTCCAGCCATTGCATACCCAACTCCTGCTCCTACAATTGCAGCTTCGGCAATTGCCGTATTGAATAATCTATGTCGCGGTAAAATCTCGGTCAAACCTTTATAAACACCGAAAGCGCCATCCCAATCGCGATTTTCCTCGCCAAACAAAACCAATTTTGGATCATGTTTGATGTGAAAAAAAATCGCTTCAAAAATTGCATCTCGAAATGTAATTGCTTTTGCGCCAGAGAGTGGCTTATCAGATGTAAGTGCGCTTCTCTCTTTCTTTTCTAACGCTTGTATCCGCGACATATCTTTTTCAGGAATTAATAAATCCTTAGCATCTTCCGTTCTAGTGTCTCGCTCAGTATTGTTAAACATAAAATTACCGATTAGATCAGGATGAGATTGTAAATCCAATCGCGGCGAAATCGCATCATCGTAAGCTAACTTGAAGGCAGATCCTACTAATTCCTGTGCTTGAGATTCTAAGTTCTTAATAAACTCTTCGCTTGCAAGACCTTGTTTGATAATTGCATCTCGATATTTCTTTACTGGGTCAACTGCACGCCAGAGCTCAATCTCATCTCTAGTCCGATATGTTGAAGCATCACTTGGCGAATGGCCAGAAAATCTATAAGTTTGCATGTCAATGAGAACGGGGCCCGATCCTTTGGCTATAAATTCTTTTGCCTGATTGAAAGCATCAGCCACCGCAAACGGATCATTTCCATTTACCACTGATGCATGCATTTTATGGACATTAACTCCTGCCCCAATCCTTGCTAGATTTTCATATCCCATAGTTTCGCCAATAGGTTGGCCACCCATTCCGTAAAAATTATTTACAAAAGAAAAAATTATTGGCAACCCTCCTGAATATGGCTTCTCAAAAAGAGTTTCAAATTGGCGCATTGATGCAAAATTCATAGACTCCCAAACAGGACCGCAAGAACTTGATGCATCTCCTATATTTGCTACCACTATGCCCTTGCAATTATTGATTCGCTTAAATAGCGCCATTCCGGTGGCTATTGGTGCGGAGCCCCCCACAATCGCATTGTTAGGGTAAATGCCAAAGTCTGGGAAAAACGCGTGCATACTTCCACCTAATCCGCGGTTAAAACCAGACTCTTTTCCAAAAATTTCGGCTATGAAACCATAAATAAAACAT
>Ga0209596_1004531_pt1 | contig 10569 bp, 9 predicted proteins | sample M_130807_MF_Meta_FD_187314 | JGI IMG/M metagenome (GOLD analysis project Ga0209596, IMG submission 187314) | Freshwater microbial communities from Lake Montjoie, Canada to study carbon cycling - M_130807_MF_MetaG (SPAdes) (version 2) | ecosystem: Environmental > Aquatic > Freshwater > Lake...
TCAGGCGCCAGATTCGTCGTTGAAGGCAGAGATGATGAGTCATGGGTCAGTCCTGACGGAAGACAGCACTGCTGGATTGGGGGGTGGACGGGGCCCCAGGAATGAAAGGCACTTGTACGGCGGTTGCCGAATCCTTATGCGAGCCGGGTGTCCCGAAGAATCGGATAAGACTTTCCGGGCTCAGAGAATTTGGAGGTCGGAGGGTTTGAATCGTGGTGCCGGCGTCCCAGTTCGAGTTGTTGGGCTCCTGGAGCGTGATGGGTGATGGTTCAACTCCCAGTCGGGATTTTACCCAGTTGTCAGGAAGTCGCGGAAAATCATTAATCGGTTCGTCTCCAGGCGGGGTTGAGGGCAGTGGCCAGAGGTAAAAGGGATCGTCTATGGGAACGTTTGAGCTGGATTGGGATGAAGCGATTGGTTTGGAAGGCAGATCTGTGTAGAGAATGGGGAGTCTTGCCAGCACGTCCTCCAACGGGCGAGGTGGTGCCCCGAAGTTCAGAGGCTTGGGACCCAATCTTTTTAGATAGGCGTTGGGCGCCGAGATCACTGGAACCATAAGAATGGTTCCTCCGATCATCATGTGTATAAGGTTCATCACATCCTTGTGAGTCTTTGATTTTCCACATCCCTGGGGACTCCAGCCGTCCCTTACCTGCGGCTGAGATCCCGAATTGCATCTTCGTAGGAAGCCACGAAGACCCAATCTTTGGTTTCCTCATAGTTGCGACACTCGGCCTGAACGATCGATGAACCGACCAGGCGCTGTTGAAGGGACAACTCATTACACAACTGAATCGTAGTGATTCCGAGTTTCACCAAATTAATGTCCGGGGTCCGGACCTGACTCATATCGATGATCATTTTGCCCAACCCGGAATCCACGGCTTCGGACACCTTGCCGCGCATCTGGATGGAGATCTCGTTGGCAACGTTGGGGGTGAGATTGGTTGGGAGCATGACCGCCAGAACGCCTTCCCGTTGCTGGAAATACTTGTAGGAAGTGTCCAGACTCAGGGATCTGCAGATCTTGGTTTTGAGGTCGTCCGGATCTAAAGGCTTGGTGATCACCCCCAGAAATCCAACCTGTTGAGCTCGAGTCTGGTCTTCGGTGGCGGTTTTGACTGAAAGACCAAAGATTGGCGCGCTTTTGGTTCGGGTGCTGGCCCGAAACATCTGGAATAGGGTGAATCCGGCACCATCGGGCAGTGAAAGACTGACGAGTATGGCGTCCGGAACATTTTGCGAGCAGTAGTCGAGCGCCTCGCCTGTCTGGGTTCGCCCATGAACCTGCCATGGCGTGTCCGAAACCGCGGCTCGAATTTGATCGATGATGGCAGGCTTATCATCGACGACCAAAATGTTGAGCGGGTCGTCATAGCGTTTAACTTTCTTGATCCCGCCGCCCTTGGCCTTGAGTTCGATGATGCGCCCTGCTCGCTCGACGAGCATGTCTTCTTTGAAGGGTTTTACGAGGTAGTCACGAACTCCCATTTTGGCGATTTTCATGACGTTGTCCTTACCAGATTCGGCCGTGAGCATGATCACGGGGGTGTTTTTTAGATCGGCGTGGGACTTCAACTTCGCCAGACACTCGGACCCATCCATAATGGGCATGGTGAGGTCTAGTAGGATGAGGTCAGGCTTCTCGCGCATGGCCACGGCCACACCCTCGACACCGTTTGAGGCCTCGAGCACATCCACATCGAAGGGTTTAAGTGCTTTGGTGACAATGAGTCGGATTGTCTTGCTGTCATCGACAGTCAGGATCTTCGGTTTCATGGAGATTCAATGATCGGTGCCGTTCAAATCGAAAAACCTTCCGGGATTTTAGGACTGGAAGGTTTCGCTTCAGCCGTTCCGGCCCGTGTTGCCAAATTCGGGCAGTGGACAGCGGCATGGACTGGAGAAACACACATCGTCGATGGTGAATCGGCATTTCATGGAGAGGACTTTAGGGATCGTTGGATTGACCTGAAGGCGTGGGCGCATAAAGGCGTGGGGACAGGCACCACCCACAAAGGCTTTCAGGTGAAGCTCCATTCTGCCGATGAGAGACATAATGTCCGTGAATTCCACGGTAGCTGCCGGTTCACCCCCGAAGGCTCTGACTCTGGCGGAGATCCACCGGCGTCTTCAGTCGTGCCCTCCCATCCCATCGCTCAAGAGCATTCAAGGGGCGTTGCGGGAGTTGTTGGCCGCCGAGCAGCGCTATGCTGGACAGATTTCCGAGGTCATTCGTCGCGATCCTGGGCTGACATCGCGCCTTCTAAAGCTGGTAAATTCGGTTCATTACGGGCTCGGACATTCCGTGACCAGCCTTGAGGAGGCAGTCTTCTATGTCGGAGTACGGCAGGTGAGGGACTTGGCTACCATGACTCCGGTCATAGATGACTTCAAACGGATCACCGGTTCTCAGCGCGGGGTAGGAGAGGCTCTGTGGCGAAACCTGTGGAAGCACAGTATCGCGGTGGCGATGGTTACCAAGGATCTGATGATGGTCACTGCGGAGCCCGGCGAAGATTTCGATTACGTCGCAGGTCTGGTTCATGACGTAGGGTGGATTGTCTTCGCTACTGTCTTTCCTGATCATCACTCCAGCATCTTGGAACAATTGAAGGGGTCATCGCTGCCGGTGAGGTTGATCGAATTGGACAGTGTCGGGTGCGATCATGCTCATTTGGGTGCGATGTATCTGAAGGCTCAGCAATTGGGTGAATCTCTGGAGTTCACAACACGATATCATCACACACCGTCGGGGAATACCCGCGACGCCCGATTGGCTGGAGCCGTCCAGATTGCCGATCAATTCGCTTTATCCATCGGTTTAGGGCATCCCGGAGATCCGCCGTTGCGTTCACCGGATGACTGGATGCATGCGACGGGTTGGAAACTCCTTTTCCCGGAGGGGGCTGAGGTTAATCGACGTCAGGCCCTCAAATCCCTCGAAAAGGCCGCAGAACGGCTTCCGGGCATGGTGGATTGTCTAGTTTGAAGGATTGATTTTGTTTTAACCCATCTGTTACATAGGTGGTTTAATAGAACAACTTCGACGTGGCAATTGTTAATATATAGCAACTCTACTGTCTAAATGGGTTGGCGAGATCACTCGGTGACAGGCTGCAATGGCTTTCATCTTCACTCTGTTTCCGCACGCTACTGAGTTTGTGTTCCATATTTGATGGACAGGCTTCAGCAGGACTGTTTGTCGCGGCGAGCCAATAGCCTGAGGTTTTACGGCACGCAGGGGCGCGCCGGAATAGACCGCTCGGGGACAGGCTCCGCAGCGGTCAAGGGGAAGTATGGGGGTAAACCAACGCTCTAGAGATTGAATGGCCCAGCAAGCGGTTTAGTAATCCCGAATATTTCGGCCGGCGCTCTTGGGAGCCTGTCCCTTGTTGCCGGGTTGGTTGATGCGAGGCGGACCGTCCAGGGGTGGAGCCATCCACTGAGGGGGGGCGGGCATCGGTTGGGCTCCGTTTTTCGGGTCGCCTTGACCGGGACTTTCCGAGGGTTGTCCCTTCTCTGCGAGCATTTGACGCAATCCGTCGAGTTCCTTGCCCACTTGCTCGGCCCGCTGCGCGGTTCTGTCACTGGGTTTGATGGCTTGAAGCTCGTTGAGTGCCTGCTCGGCGCCCTCCAGTCGGGCCGCCTTGGCTTCCATGGGCTCCTGTCCCCCGGGCGATTGCATGAGCTTGTCAGCGAGTTTATCCAGTGTTTGAGCCAACTTCTGCTCCGCTTGTTCCTGCTTGGCCTGGAGGCGCGGTTGGTTGGGTTGAAGTTCAGAGGCCTGTTGGAAGTGGTCCAACGCCTGGCTCAATTGCATGGCCTGTTGCTCAGGTTGGGAAAAGGCCGACTGCTGTTCCTGAAAATCCCCTTCGTCTTCGTGGACTTGGGCCATGCGGCGGTCGATCTCCTCGCCGGTGCGCTGGGCCTCCTGATGGTTGGGGGACTGCTCCAAAGCGTGATCAATTTGTTCACGGGCCATTCTCAAGAGCGCTAATTTTTCCTTGGTGATGGGAATCTGTTCTTCGAGGGCCAGGAAGGTCTCAGCCTGTTTGACTTTAGCATCAGCCATGCGGTCTTTGGCTTTCTTGAGGGCTTCGTCGACTTGGGAATCGCCCGGGCGCAGTTGTTGGCTTTCTTCCAGTTGTGCGATGCCTTGCTCGAGTTTTGAGGCGTCCACCTCTGGAAGGCGTGGCTCGCGTCGGCTTGACTTTAACGATAGAGGAGCTTGAACGTTTCGCATTCCCTCCTGCTTGAGTGCTTCAGCGAGGCGATTTTTGGTGTCAGATTCCCCGCGTTGAGCCTCGGGGTTGACGGGGCTCAGTTGATGCGCTTCGGAGAATTTTTCGTGGGCATTGCGAAGATCGGGAATTCGCTGGGCTGGAGTCTTGTTGGGTTGATTGGCCTGGTCGTCCGCCTTTCGGGCCTCTTCCATCAGAAGGTCCAGCAGCTTTGTTCGGACGAACGTGTCGTTTTCCAGAGCTCTGGGTTCACCGGGTGCCTTCTTGAGAACAAGCTGGTAGGCATCGAGAGCGGCCCTCCAACGGGCGATTGTTTCGTCCAAATTTGCAGAACGAGACTCGACGCCGAGTTGATATTCCGAGTTCCCGCGCTGGAATCGGGCCAAGTTGGCCAACGCCGAATGGTTCAGCGTCTCCACGCGATCAAAGGCCACCAGGGCGTCCTCCCATCGGTGTGCTGCATAAGCGGCCACGCCGGCGTTGTATTGGATATGAGGACTGTTGGGCCGAAGTTCGGCCTGTTGAGCCAGTATGTCGGCAGCGGTCTGCGGTGCACCATGGGTCAACTGATGCTGGAGTTCCCGAATGTTCAGGGAATCTGTGGCTGAGAGAGTGGGGGCTGGGAGTGCGACGGCGCAGATCAAAGCCAGAATCAGCCGCGCTAGGGACAGGCTCCGGGCTGAGAGCTTGGGAATAACAAGGGACAGGCTCCAAGTCAGGGAATGCTCGGAGGGGTAATGGGGCCGTCGGAGGAAATTCATGGGACGACGGGAGGCGTTGTAGGGCGGAGGGCGGAGGGCAGGCGGGGGCGTTGGTGGCGGCGGACCCCAATGATGGCTTGGGCCACTAGGGCACCAATGGCCAGGGTCAATGGCAGTGGGTAGGCTTCGACGTAGTTTTTGCTGTCTTCCCGGGCGGCGCTTTCGGCCAACGGGGCTAAGAATTCCTGCCGGAGCGTGGTGAAACCTTCTCCCTGATCTCCCAGCGGTACATAGCGGCCTCCGGTGAGTGCGGTGATCCGCTTGAGGTTGGCCTCATTCAGGCGGGATACGACTTCCTGACCCGAGGCGTTCTGTGCCACGCCACCCCATTGGATCCGGGGAACCTTTGAACCACCTCGGGTCCCCACCCCGATTGCGCACACTTTCACGCCCTGACGAGCCCAACGGCGGGTGAACTCTAAGAGTTGATCGCCCGAATCTTCGCCGTCCGTCACTAGAATGACCACCCGGGGTTGGATGCTATTGGTTTGAAAATATCGCCCGGCCCGCTCGATGGCAGAACCCAAATTGGACCCGGCGGTTTCACTATCCATTTCCATCGTATAGGGCGATGCATAACGCAACATGGCTTGGATAGCCCGTGTGTCGAAGCTGAGTGGTGCGTTGAGGTAGGCCACACCGCTAAAGGTAATTAACCCGACTCGGTCCGCTCGGCTGGAATCCAAAAAGCGGGATAACGCGTTGGTGGCCGCAAACCACCGGTTGGGGCGAACATCGGTCGCCAGCATGGATCGGGAGAGATCCAGCGCTATGAGATAGGGGACTCCTCTCAGCTCGGATTGCTCATCGGTGCGGAAGGCCAGAGGGCGAGCCAATGCCAGCGGCAGCAGAACAGCCACGGCCAAAACCAACGCCCGGTCGGCCCGTTGTCGCCACGGCACGAGCCCAGGATCAGCCCAGGGCCGGTCGGCACTGCCCGAAAACTGCGCGATTCGCCGTCGGTTGCGTCGCCTTTCCAGAGCCCAGACACCGACGATCACGGCGATCAGGACTGGAATGAGCAGCAACAGCCCAGGGTGCGCGAATCTCATGGCAGTGTCCTCCGCAGGAGCGAGTTCCAAATCCATCCCCCGAGCCACAGCAGTGACCCGAGGGCCACGGGCCAGACAAAAAACTCCTGCCACAGGACAAACCGCTTTTGGATCAGGTCCCGTTTCTCCAGTTGGTCGATGAGGTTGTAAATACCCTGCAGGGCCCGTGTGTCGTTGGCTTGGAAGAACTGGCCACCCGTGATGCGGGCTGCGCGGTTGAGGTCATGGTTGGCGGCGACCGAAGGGACGACCATCTCCGGACCGATGAGGACCGAGTAGAGTTTGACCTTGTCGCGGACTAGTTGCCCGATGATCTCCGAAGCGCGGGGACCGGAGGAGTTGTCGCCATCGGTCACGAGGATGACCACCTTGCTGCGATCGCTGTCCTTGCGCAGGAAGTTTCCCGCGGCCATCACCGCCCAACCAATGCCCGTTCCGGTGGCCAGATCGGTCTGATGCATGGATTCGATGGCCCAGCGGTGATCGAGGGTTAGCGGGCTGACCAAAAAGGGGTTTCGCGCAAAACAAACGATGCCAATCCGATCATTGGGTCGGCCTACGATGAACTTCTCGGTGACATACTCAAGGGCGGCCCGGCGGGTGACCCGTTTGCGATCCAATCGGAAATCCGTTTCAGCCATTGAACGGCTGAAGTCGAGCGCCAGCATGATGTCGATTCCCTTGCTCGGGTCGGGCAAATCACCTCGAGGCATCCGTGGTCTGGCGAGGCCGACGATGAGGAGCGCCAGAGGGATTAAGGTCCACAGCGCATGGGTGGCAGCCCTCTGTCGGGCAGGTATGCGGCCCAGGTGGCCGAGGCCGGCTAGTGATGGAATCGCCAGCGACGGAACCGTTCGTGGTCGCCGTCGGAACCAAGCGAGTGCGGGCAACGCCAACAGCCCCAGCAGCACCCATGGGTAGAGGAACTCGATAGCTAGGAGGTCCTTCAAGGGTTGCCTCCTTTATGCCCCAGCGGTAGTTCGGCACACTCTGAAATGAACTGCTCGGCCGTGTCGATGAGTGCGGCCAGTTCGGCTTCAGTGGCGACTCCTTGGGCGAATTTGAGGAGATCGCAGCGGCTTAAAAAATCTCGAAGAGTCGCTCGATGGGCGGTCTTGAGGCGTGGGTGAGTCGCCGCCAATTCCAGAAATTCGCGTGAGGTCTGGAAGCGGACCGAGAACGCATACCGGGCCTCCAGGTAACCCCGCAGAATCTCGCTGACCTCGATCGCGAAGGGGTAGGCAATCCAATGGCCACGTTTGGACCGCAGGTCCGCCAGACGTGCCAGGAAGGCCTCATGCGGCGGTGGTCCATCGGGGACGTTTGTAGTGAGCGTCTTGGGTTTTCGCTGAAGCCACCAGCGACGCAGGTTGTAAGCGATCAGGCCGACTAGCACCGGCAGGCTGAAGAGCAGCCACGGATTCTCCCACCATTGAGGCAAGGGAACGAGAGTCAGGTCCTCGATGAGCCGATCGGGTTTCATGGGTGCAGCCAATCAGGACTCATGCGATGCGACGTCGCGCGGCGTGGTCGAGGAACCCCTGGAGGCGCTGGGCCCAGGGCTGATCGGTGCGGACCTCCAGTTCCGGGATGCGTCCTCCGCGGAAGGTGGCGATGAGTTGATTTCGTCGGGCCTGCCCCGCCACTCGCCACCCCTCCCGGACACGCGGATCACTGGAATCGACCTCGAGCACTTCGCCAGTCTCGGAATCTTGCAGGAGGACCCATCCGACATCGGGCAGTTCGAGTTCGCGTTGGTCGCTCATCCGCAGAGCCATCATATCATGCCGCTGATTGGAGGCTTTGATGGCACGGGTCCAGCCATCGGTGTCGGGATCGTGAAAATCCGAGAGGACGAAACTGAGCGTCGGTCGGCTGAAGAGGTTGTTCAGAAACTTCAGCGCTGTGCCGATCGAAGTCCCGGAATGCTTTGGCGTGGTGAAGAGAATCTCATGCAGCAGACGGGTGACATGTGCGCGGGTCTTGCGGGGTGGGATGTACCGTTCGACTCGATCCGAGAAGAGGATGGCCCCCACTCGATCGCCATCCCGCACGGCACTGAAGGCCAGGGAGCCGGCCAGAACGGCGGCCATCTCACGGTGTGATGCAATGCCGGCTACCGGATTGGTTTCTGAGCAGAAGTCTCCGCTGGCTGAGATGTCCACCAAGAGCATGACGACCAACTCTCGCTCCTCGACGTGGCGCTTGATGAAGGGTTTACGCAGGCGGGCGGTGACATTCCAATCAATGCGGCGGACATCATCGCCGGGCACGTACTCGCGTACGTCGGCAAAATCCATACCCCGTCCTTTGAAGACGCTCCCCAATCTGCCACCCATCAGCTGCTCGCTGATTAACCGGGCCCGCACCTCCACGGTCCGGAGGCGTTGGATGTAATCGTTAGGCAGCATGAAGGGTGGGAATTGGTCCGCCGATCGGACTGAGGATGGAGGGAGCCTGGCTCGGTTATTCGGCGGTAGCGAGGTATTCGATGAGGTTGCGGAGGTCTTGCTTGGAGAGCAGGTCACCGAATCCTTCGGGCATCCCTGAAAGCCCTTTCTCGCGACCAGTGATCTCGGATTTCTTGACTGTGATGAGTCCATCTTCGGCCGAGTTGAGCACCAGCTCGGTCGCCGATTCCGATTTGATAACCCCTGCGTAGCTTTGCCCGCCTTTGAGGTTCACGAGTACGTTCTCAAAGCCGACGGCGATCGTTGCATTCGGATAGAGGATGCTCGTCAGCAGGTAGGCGCGCCCGTTTTTCTTGCCCAGTCCGGTGAGTTCCGGGCCAACCTCGCCGCCTTCGCCCTGAACCTTGTGGCAGCGAACACAACTGACCTCAGCGCGTTCGATGAAAACCTTTTTGCCCGCCTCGGCATCGCCTCCAATCAGGCAGGCTTTCCAAGCAGCGGAGGGATCTTTGGCGTCGAGTCGGCTCTTATACTGGCCGAGCAACGGCTTGAGTGACTCACGTGATCCCGCCGCCTCTACGACATCGAGTTCCAGTTCCGGGGCCACAGAGCCAGCAAGCACACCTTCCATCCAGTTTTTCAGGAGAGCGTCAGCCTCGGTACCCTTTATCTAGCCCAGCGTGGCCAGTGCCGACTGCTTTTCGATCACCGATCCGGAGGCCAAGGCCTTCTCTAGAGGTGCTGTTGACCCGCCACTGGCGGAACTGCCACCGGATCCTGCATTTCGAACTGCGACCGGCGGCACTTCGACGGCAAGTTGGGTGGCTAGGCTGCGGACCTTCTCATCCTTGTCTTCTCTGGCGGCGGCCAGTGCAGGAGCGTAGTCGGGCGTTTGTAGAAGCGACAAGGCCCGCAGGGCGTCTGAGCGAGCGGCCCCGTCAGCGGCTCCCTGAATTACCAGAGCGGACAGCGCGGGCGAAGCCTCGGTGAGTTTGAGGGCCCCTGCGGCTCGGGCGGTGGCTGCGCGGACTGGGGCCGGCGCAGAGGTGAGGAGGGCATTCGAGACCGGCTTCAGTGCCTCATTGGGCACCTTTTCAGAACGGGCGAAGGCGGTCGGGCGCCAGAGTCCGCTGATGCGGTCGCGGCCAGAATTGGCTGGCCACTGGCTGAGGGCGTCGAGGGCCTCGGCTCGGAGAGTCACCGGGGCGTCCTCGCGGGTCGCATAGGTGGCCAGGGCTTTGGCAGTGGCCTCGGTGCCAAAGCGGTAGTTAGCGTTGAGGACCCGACGCATCAATGGGGCCTCGGTAAGGCCGGGGCGCTCGACCAAGCGCGCCAGGGCCTCCAGGGCTCCCGGAATGGGCTGGTCATTGATGGCGCGAGCCGCCTCGGTAACGATGCGAGGTGATGTATCCGCAAGAAAGGAAGCGATCTCATTGCGTTCCAGTTTTCGCATCGCCAGCAGGATTCCCATGCGCACCGATTCGTTGGGGTGCCGCACGTGGTTGATCAGCGCGTCGATGTCGTTGGCTCCGATGAGGGCCACCACTCCAGCGTGTCGCAGATAGGGATCCTGGTCGGCGTTTTCCACCAGCAAATTGAAGATGGCCGGAATGGATTCTCTGCGGCCCAGTTTGCCCAAAGCGATTGTGCTGAGGGTTCGAGTATGCAGATCGCTGTCGGAGGTGAGTCGGATCAGGGCCTCGTACGAGCGACCGTAGCGAGCATCGCCGAGCACGGTGGCAGCCACGGCGCGGACCTTCGCATCGGTGTCGGACAAGAGGGGGATCAACCGTTCCAATGACTCCACTCGGGAGCCAGACACGCTTGTGTTGCGCTGAGCGCGGGCGACTTGCCCGATGCCCCAAATGCCATGCAGACGAGCCTGGACGGTTTTGCCGGAGAGGGCCGCTTTAAGCAGGGACTTGTCGTCGTGACGCGCGGCGAGCTCAAATTGGGAGCCCAGTCGGATCCGGTAATTGGGGTGCAGGAGCCCCTTGGCCAATTCGCTGGTGGATCGCTGAGAGAAGCCGGCTGCCAAAAAGGCCTGTGTCTCGCGGACCAATTGCGACTGGGAATGGCGCGGGTCGGAAAAGCGGTAGAT
>Ga0209596_1004532_pt1 | contig 10568 bp, 30 predicted proteins | sample M_130807_MF_Meta_FD_187314 | JGI IMG/M metagenome (GOLD analysis project Ga0209596, IMG submission 187314) | Freshwater microbial communities from Lake Montjoie, Canada to study carbon cycling - M_130807_MF_MetaG (SPAdes) (version 2) | ecosystem: Environmental > Aquatic > Freshwater > Lake...
CACCGGCACGTGCCTTGTTTATGGTGGATGAAACATTCAATTCACTAATGTTGCGAACAACAATTTCTTTGTAAGTGGCACATTCAAATTCGGGAGCATTCAAAGAATTGAAAGTTTTATTTTTCAGAAGATTGTCATAGTTGACAATATAATCTTTGTTGGCAGAACTATAAAGAAAAGGAACAAATTGAGTCATGGATAAAATCCTCAGTTGGGTTTGCTGGCAGATTGCCTTGTATCCGGTGAATTGGACAGAAGTCTCTCACCCGATGAACCTATAATAACCGCAGAATGGGAAGGGGACCATTCCCATTGTGCCAGTTGTCGGAGTGTCCCTTTATGATGGCATTTTGCCTCTCATAATTCTAAATAAAGAAACAGTCTTACCACAAACCTGAAATAATGTCAGTTCTTCTTAGCATTGATGGTCCATATTTTACATCTGGTCCAATCAAATTCAGTGATATAAAGAGTACCTTTGGTGGTGGTAATAATTTTGGTTCATACAAAAGAAATACTTCCACTGATGCAACAAATCCAATCGTACCTGATGCAACGGAGAATGCAAACATTTCGGATGATAAGAATCTAAGATTTGGTGCATTTAGAAATAGTATAAAGAGTTATACTGCAACACAAAGTGGAACTGATGATAATTCAGGAATTGATCATAATACTTACCCCAATCATCCTGGATTTAGAATGGGTAATTATTTTGATAGTAACAATCAATATGGACCAGCAGGAACAGGAATACAATGGAATGGTAATTTAGGTAAGAACATTAAGAAGACTGTAAATATTACCGGAACATGTGGATCAGTAGATACAAGAGGACCGGCAGCACAAATAGATGCTGGCACTGTCTATAACCTAACAATTAATGTATCGGGATCAATTCTAGGTGCAGGAGGAGATGGATCATCCAGTGGCGGTGGTACAAACGGAGGACCGGCGCTCAGAGTTCGTAGTACCGATGGAAAGAATATCACGGTAAATATTAGTTCTGGAGCACGAGTTTATGGTGGCGGTGGAGGTGGCGGAAGAGGTGCAGATGGTGCAAAAGGTGCAGACGGAACATGTACTAGTACTAGCACTGTAGACTCAACTTGTTACTGTGAGTGTGATTGTTTTTCCTATAAAGCATCTGAAATTGTGGGCGGAATAATTGGAACAATTTCGGGACAATTATATGTTGCAACAGGATGTCAATCTGGTGTTCCAACTAATACTGGATATGGATATGCATATCCATGTACATCCACAACCATATCTCAATATTCAGTACCTGGTGCTCCTGGCGGAACTGGTGGTGCAGGTGGAAATGGACAAGGATATAATCATGACAGAACTGATGGTAGTGGAGGAACTTCAGGAACTACCGGAGGATGCCCAACTTATGGAAGTTCTGGTGACCCTGGCAAAGCAGGAGGAAATGGTGGTGATTGGGGAAGGGAAGCCTCAGATAATACTGGTCAGGCAGGATCTGCAATTATTGGAACTGTTGGAAGTGGATATTCCTTAAATGGAGCAAATTCAAGTAATTGTAAAGGCAGTACTTCTGGCACTGCTTGAATACTATATAATTGGCAATTAAATTATAAATCGTCATGACAGAAGATAACAAATCTTATCCTTCATTTCAACAACAAGGAAAGAATTTAGCAACATTTGCATTTGATCTTGTCAAATCAAGTCTTCGAAGTGGAGCACTCTTCGTATCTCCAGAAGTCAAGAAAGAAAGATTGGATATATGCAAAACTTGCGAATGGTATGATTCGGAACAAGTTAGATGCAAGCATTGTGGTTGTATGTTAGAACACAAGGCAGGATTTGCCCTAGATTCTTGTCCCATTCAAAAATGGACTGAATCAACGGAAGATTGGGTCAATCAAAACTTTGACAAAGTAATGAATCAAATTGAAAATCCACAAATAGAAAATCCAGATGTTCCCCAATTCCCCAGGGAAAAGGAAGTTGGGGATAAGTACACCTGGAAAAATAATACCTGGAGTTGGGATGGAAATATGTGGCAATTAGATTAGAGATTCGATTTCATTTGCAAGATTTAATAAATCATTCTTATCCAGTACAATCAGATCATTCTGGGCATTGTAGTGTGTGACGTTTTCAGACACAATCCGGAGAATAGATGCAGTTAATCTATTCTCAGTATCAATGCCCTGATTTCTGGATTCCCAGATAGCGTTCATTACATTTTGAGCTCGTTCTGTCATTTGCTCAACTCCGAGATCAGGAAAATAATAGCAATGACTAAAAGAATAAACAACAGAATTAAAAGACTAATCCAGATGGGAGACAATACCCACCACCATGACCAGTTAATCACATGAGCGAGTTTCAGTCCAATGAACAGAATGGTCAGTGCTCCGGTGAAACCGATGCCACCAGAAGATGAAGATGAGGAAGACATAGTTTTGGAACGTGATTGTTTGATTGCGTTTTGTTCAATAAGATCAAGAAGTTTGCTCATTTTGTTTTATGAAGATGATGAACAAGCATAATTTGAAGTGCTCCCAGAGAATATGCCAGGAGCACCAAGATTCCACAAGTCATCAGATACTGTTCAGAAAGTCGTGCAGTGCCTCTTGATATGCCTCCTCAGTCTGAAAGGTGCGTGATCCAATGGTGCAAGGGAAGGTCATCTTCGGAGCACGGGCAGAACGGCACTCCTGTTCGGTGTAACCTTTCTCCATCAGTTGAGCGACGTAGGGATTGGAAGTCATGATCGTTGGTGAATTACTTTGTTAGTCTAATGGCATCCAGACGAATCCGGATGCCACCTTGTGCCAGTTGTCAGAGTGTCATAATCAATTGCCAAATCGTTTTGCCCAGAGTTTGTAAGAATGGTTTTTCATTCGGTCAAGCGTATCATAACGCTGCCGAATCTCAGAGTCTTCTGGTAGATCATAAATGCACGGAATTGCAAGATCCATTCCATCAATAGCATGATTGAGAATACTATTCAACAAATCATGTTCATCAGCATCAAACTCCATCGCAACAGGAGTCGTATCATAGCAACTGGTTTGGTTGGTCATTTGTAGGAGGAGGTAGTTGTGGTTGAGTCAGTTCAAGAGTTTGTTTCTGAATTTGAAACATGATACCGTTCAGTACTGTTGCAACACCATTGAATCCAATGGTTGCTACGATAATACCAAAGATTGTACCAGAGATGAAGTTGAACATCTCATTGCTTACAACTGGAATTTGTAGGAAATGCCTGACAGTACTCCAGATGTGCCTTAGTTTGTTTGTAAGACTTCCACAGTTCATTATCACGTCGAATTGCCCAACCATTCCACATTAGAATGGCAATGACTCCAAGATAGATGTAGGTGGTTTTCATTTGAAATGTGTGTGTGATGATGACTTGCTTATTATAAGGGACACCGAATCGCTTCAGTGTCCCCATTGTGACAGTTCCTAGACTGTCTTATGCCTCCACAATGTCGCCATGAGCACGAGCACGATTCACCAGAGTGCCCCAGGAGGTCAGGGAGCACACTTCGGGATCGTTCATGATGCTGAACCACAGTTGTGCGGTAGCATCGTCGTCTACCTCATAACGATAGACCTTATCAGAGCTGTGATAGGACAGGAGAACATCATAAGCATCAGTACCTTCGGCAGAAGGAAGCAATTCCAACATGCTGACGGCACTCGATTCTTCTTTGGTGAAGGTACGAGCGATAGCAAAAGGATGACGAGTTGCGGTAGTCATAATTTGAGTTTCAAGTGGCAGTGCGGATTTGTTCCGCTTGGTCTTATTGTAAGGGAGGAATCTGGAATGTGGTATAGGCAGTGTGCCACTTAAAGAACTGGCACAATCTCAATCTCTTTGCATCCTTGAGTCTTTACCATCTGCTCCCAGAATCCTGCATCTTCAATTTTTAGGAAAGTGGCAATTTGTTTCGAGTACGCTTTCTTTTTTGGTTTGAGGTAGATTACTTGGTACTTCATTGTGATTGTAAATTGGTTGATCAGAATTCCAGTGCCTTATCACACCAGCAATTATAAAGCAATTGGTAATTAGATATGTGAGAAAAATCGTAGCACGGATCGTTGCAACAATATCGGATTCTTTATCACATTTGGATGCCTTCTCCCCCAATGCTTTCGCAAACCATCTCCATGCTGTCTGGTGTTTCACTTTTCAGATTCTTTCAGGAGTTTAATATCCTTCCATTGATGAGGATAAACTAAAAAGCACACATCCCGCAACCTATCTTCAAATGTTTGTATACAAATAGTAATGTACTGTTCGGATACAAAGTAAATTTTACCAACATGTTCTTTGTACCGAACGCTTAAACCACTATAAAATGTATTCATACAAAGAATTGCTCCAATGGTGTGAATTTGATTTGCATCGCACTATAATTGCGAGTGTCCTCTATATTTACCTGAGCACCAATCGTTTTCGAATTGATTGGTGCATAGTAGACTCGTTTCTTTGGTTTGTAGAATCCCCATACAGTTGAGGTAGGAGCACCAAGATTGTAATCAAATTTCTTATGGCAACGGAGCATAATGCGAATAGTGCTCACATTAAATTGCTCAAATTCGTAAGAATAACCTTTAGGTGCTTTATGAGTAAACTCTGGAATCATGTGGTAAATGAATCAATAATACCAGACTCATAATCATCTTGTAGTTTGAACTTCTGAGCATTGACTACATTTGGCATAATTAGATTCACATACCGATCATCAAACTGCTCTTCTTCTGATAAAATGATGAATGCTTCGGCATCAGAATCGGCAATTAGACTCACAACTCCACCATATTCAGAAGATGGAAAAGGAACCCAGTAGTCAACAATATAAAGTGATTTCATTTCTTGTGCTTAATTACTCCTTAATTTTAGACGATTGTGATAGATTTGTCAACTGTCGATTCAGTTCAACTTGAATTGGAATAAGATGTGAAGTAAAATATTCCTCGTACTCATTACCTTCGATGAGTTTAATAATATCTTCTACTTGAGAAAGTGTAAGAAGAAGTTTGGTTCTTTGATTCACATGAACTCTGCAATGTAATAATCCACTGTCACTTCATATTTTGATGCAAGTGCTTCAATCTCTTGTTCTTGAATACGCTGTGCTTCTGAACGATGTTTTTCATGAACCATACGACCTTCGTAGTAAAGTTCTTCGCTCTCAAAATGTTCCATAAAGTCCTCAAATGCTTTAATGAATGATTGTAGGTCTTCGTTGTTCATGTGTTAAAACCAAATCCATTAACTGGAGGTGTGGGAGGTAATGGTTGAACCTCATAGGCAGGTTCTACATAATTAATCTTTACTTCTTTGAAGAGATCGTTTAAAATCTCATCACAAATACCATAATCTCTACCATCATGTGGTACACGATTGATTTGATAATGACGAACTGCATTATAAATCAGTTTCTTTTGTTCAGATGTAAATTCCATTAGTGTACTCCAATAACTTTTGGTAGTCCCATTATAATTAAAAATGTAAGTAAAACAACCACATCCCAACATTTGTTTCGAATCATATACGGAAGTGCTAGAAGATTTCCCATCATATACAATCTTGCACCTATCATACCGTCATGATACAATGTTATATAAAAGGCAAAGAGAACTGTAATGCTGGAAAGAATTCTTGCTTTAGATTCCATGATTCAAAATGAAGGTGTGAAATCGTATATTAATCTGGTATTTGATGTATCCATTTTAGAATAAATCGAATACAACTTATCATAAAGCGCAGGAGCACTTCCATAATCTTTGGCAATTACTTTCTCTTCACTCACACTCAATAACTCAAGTGAAGAGAGAAGAATGCCAATCTCATGAACATTCAGTTTTACAAAATCTTCAGTCATTTTAACAATCTCCAGTAATGGGATTTCCTACTTGATAATCAGTATTAAAGTCAATAACTTCATAACCTATGTTTACACGTTCATTGATCTCATCAAACATATCATTCTTGCGAATAAACTTCTTGGACATTGCATTACTGCCTTTCATAGATACAATTTTGAGAAACCAATCTTCCAAAGGAGTATTGTCAACAAACATGACTGGATGATAATCAACAATCATAGTACCAGTCGTGGATTGCAGTTTCATTGAGAACTTTACCTCGATTACTTCATAATTATACCACTTTAAGCAGGGGGGTTGGGAAGTAGTAGAGCACTTGGCGAACTGGCACAGACTTTTCCTCAGACAAATATTCCAGGTACAATGGTTCCTCCTGTTCCCGGGCCTCTATTTCGTGTGGTTGATCCCAGTATTCAATTTCTTCAACATTAACCGAACCATAATACCTCTTACCACGTTTTGTGCGAAGTGTACCAGTTACCCATTGGCGCAAATGAACCAGTTCATGTAGCAGAGTCTTAATGTACAACTCCTGATTCATATGAGTATCCAATTCAATCAGAAACTCACGAGGACGATATGATTCACCTGTATAATCACAGTAACCATACACACATTCACGTTTGAGACCTCGATGAACTATTTCAACATATATTTTATGTCTTGGTAAAAACTTATTCAGAAACCAAGAGGCAACATCCTCACAGATCCGTTTGTGATAACCATATCCACTAATTTCAATGATAGAGTGCATGACCAATGAAGAAACCAAATAAAAGATGAAATGAAGATCAGTTTGTCAGTCGTTGTCATAATCAGTGTAATGCATAAGAACATAATTAATACTTGTTGCACCGATTGATGCAACAAACCACCAGGAAAGAAAAGTAATCATTTTACATAAAGATATAAAATAAAGCGGGAAGGTCGGTGTCACTCCGCCACATATCCCGAAGGATAATCTTTATCAGTTTCCCGCATTAGCAATCAAAAACTCTACATTCCTCAGAATCAGGATTCAGTGAGCAAAAATCTTCAAATGCCGTACCTGGACGATGGCGACTTGCACGATTTGCAATTATGGGATCTTGAGAATCGGGTAGTTCTAATGGCAAATCAAAAGCAGTATTATGTTCAGACATTTTGGTTTAATTGAATTCGAATTATTTAGATTTTACACCATAATCCCAGTCACCTTTTCCTTCAAGACTACGCACAAACAGTTCGGTAAACTTTTCCATCTTATCCGGATGAACCTGACTCGGATTCAGATTAATTGCTTCTCTCAGAGAGTTTAATTCCTTCCATTCTTCTGAAGTAAGTTGTGAAGTTCCGGTTTTTGCGAGAGTCATAATTCCTTGATGCAGTGTTAGCATTCTAACACAATATCTATAATAATGAAGAATTCTTAAGGTTTTCTTTTGGTTTCCAGTTCTTGGTTTCTTGGTCTTGAAATTCCGTCCAAAGTGCATTATGTACGGTCATTAAGTCATCAATCCAAAATGCCTGTGGATATAATCCAAGAGTATGTTGAAGTCCCCGATGAGAAGTTCCCTCACGCTCTGCCTTACAAATAATATGGCAAAGTGCTTCTACTGCTTTATACTTATCTTCTTCTGATAGATTGTAATACCATCCAACAGATTTATCAATACTTTCTTGATGTGCTTGTGCAAGGTCTTCTCTCATCTTTATCATTTCTGGAGAGTTAAGACTTTCTAGCAAAGTATTCTTTTTTGATTGTTCTTCTTGAAACTTAGGACTATCAATTAGTTCTCCAGTGCTCATTTCTTCAAAAGTCATTTTTCCTCTTCTCAATCATACTATCAAGATTATCAAGTAACTTATCAGTCTTTATCAGACCATCAATCTGAGAAATCATATTGGAGACTGCACAAGAAATATAAGGTTGTTCTTGACGAGCTGCAAATGCAAGTGCATTTCTTAAATGAGATTCTGCTTCTCGTAAACTTTCTTCAACGGATTTTGATAATGCCATATCAACATCCCACAGAAGTTAGAATCCAAAAACCATCATCGGTCATTGTATATCCAGCAGCAATCATATCATCATAAGTATTTGTTTTCTTCTCAAACTTTTTGAGAAGATAAGAACCATCACCTTGATCGTACCATTCAACCTGATCACCTTCTTTTAGATTTGCTGCTTCCAACAAATCATCAGGAAAAGTGATAAAGTATTCTATTTCATCAGTTTCTTCAACTTTAGTTTCTTCGACGGGAAGAACCCACTTCTTTACTTTATCATTTGCTTTGGCAGCATCACACATTGCATTCATTTCTTCTTCAGTATATCTAAGTGCTTCCATATCACTATGACCCCAAGGACGCATACAATCATCATACGCCTTGATATGTCCCTTACCATTACCATTCAGCAATGCAAGAAGTTCATATGCCCGTGATGTTTGATGTTTATAGGTATAATAGTTGTCCTCAACAACACCTTTAATCACATCATAGATTTCTTGTGGTGTTGCTTCTGTACTCATAGCATCATGCAGAAAGTTTTCAACTTGACCAAGTGAGTATTTTTTATAATCAGTCATTTTCCTTCAGTGCGAGTTGGATTGCTTCTGTCATTATAGCAGAAATTTCTTCTGATGTCTTGCCATTCAACCATTTCCAGTTTGGGTCTTCCTTGTCCCATTCCATCGTAAAAGTGCCATCAGCATTTTCTGTAATCTTAAGGGAGTCTTCCATCAGAACCAAGACCCCTTAAGAGATTTGCGAGATTCCCTCATTGCCTTATAAAGTTTCTTAATTTCAGCATGTGCTTCTTCTGTTGTGATTTTACCACCGATTGCCAAGTTAGTCAAATAACTGACATGATGTGTAAAATTATTCAGGTTATTAATTTGTGCAATATCCAAGAAGGACATATTTGCATCAGGATTAATTGGAGGAGTTGGATATAAAAACTCTTCCTTTGCTTGCTTTGCTGTGGTCATTTGTCAAGTCCGTAATCACGAAGATTATAAGTCACTGGATGAATATTGTCAATCTTTGATTGTAGTCGGTTCTCAACTTCGTACAATGAATTTGTGAGTTCTACATTCTCCTGTTCCAGTTTTGCGATACGTTCTTCCAGTCTTACAACTTCTTTCGCAAGTGAAGAACAAAGTCCAACAAGACTATGTTTCTCTCCATTAGTGTCGGCAACTAAAAGTTCATAATTTTCAGGAACTTTATAAGATTTTGTAATATTATCAAACCATTTAAACATTAGATTACTCCAACTTCTTTTAAATAACGACGATACCTAAGAAATCTTCCAATACTTGGTTGTCCTTTTACATTCAAACTTTCACAACAGCGACAGTATGATATAAATTCGTACCAAGGAGCAGTAGAATCAATGTCACTCATACTTATACCCAGTAGTGATATCCTTCTTTTTAAGATTGTGGCGCAATATATGCTTATTCATGTGCTCTTCTGTTTGAAAATAACATTTGCGAGTATCTTTACCATCCTTACCATCTTTATGTATCAGTTTATATGGAAACTGATCATAAGGAAACTCTTCTTCTTTAGTCATTCAGTTCCTCCATAGATTCTAGATCCTGCACAATACCCAACTTGGAATGCAGATCTCATCCAGTCCATTATACGTTGATTATCGTTGGAATTTATTGCAGAATCAACATCATCCCAGAATCTTTCATACCGAAAAGAATATCCTTCCAGTTCATACATCCACTCATCAAACTGCTTCTTGATTTCAAGTTTTTGGGAATCGATTTCTTCCAATTCTTCAGTATTCATTTTAGTATTTTTCCAAACAATAAACACCATTCTTTTCTAAGATTGCAGAACAAGTATCTACAAAATCACCACAGCACATATAAGTCATCTTACCAAATTTACGAATGTTTGCATGATGAATATGTCCACAGATAATGCCATCATACTTCTTATCTTGTTGTCCACAATATCCAGCAATATCATTCTCATATTTATCAATGTATCCTTTACCTCTTTGCGTATTCTTCAAGAAATACACCAAAGAAAACTTAAAGAACTGTTCCAACCAAATACTCAGTGGTGTAATAAGTTCATAACCTTTATTGAACATTAGTTGCTTCCATGAACCAGAAGAGAACTCAGAGTGCTTATCTCCATGAGTACAGAGATACTTATTACCTTGACTATCCTTATGAACATACTCATCACACATCATAAAGTTCTTGTGCTCAAAGGTACAATACCTTCTGATTGCTCCTTCATGATTGCCAAGAATATATACAACTTCAGTACCTTTCTTACACAAATCTAAAAGTGCATGAACGCATTCAGTGTGCTCTCGTTTCCATCTGGTATTATACTTTTCCATACAATAGATATCCATGATATCCCCAACCATTACAAGTTTTTTGGTCTTGAGTTCTTTAAGGAACTTCAAGAACTTGTCAGTGTTGCATCTAGCAGTTCCTAAATGAACGTCAGAAATAAAAACAGTATCATAAGTCATCATAGTTTCTCCTTTCAGTAGTCCTCATCCTTCAGTGGAATTATAAGTGTTATACCTATAGATAATAGCACAATCAGAGCCGCAAGTAAAGTAATCATAGGTTTTTCATATACTCCTTTATATTAGCAATGTCTCTATCATCCCATTTTTCTGGAGTTTCTAACATTCTCCTCATTATAGATGGACTCCATCC
>Ga0209596_1004536_pt1 | contig 10566 bp, 8 predicted proteins | sample M_130807_MF_Meta_FD_187314 | JGI IMG/M metagenome (GOLD analysis project Ga0209596, IMG submission 187314) | Freshwater microbial communities from Lake Montjoie, Canada to study carbon cycling - M_130807_MF_MetaG (SPAdes) (version 2) | ecosystem: Environmental > Aquatic > Freshwater > Lake...
ATTATCTTTCTCATCTTTTTGATTATTTTGATTTATTGAATCTGGTGGCAACAGATCGAAATTTGGGGGCATGGTCAAAGGGTTTCTTTTTTCAATTAAAAATTCGTCAGGAACATCTTTTTTCATCCCTAACCCCTTTTGAACGTTTTCACATGAACTTAATAAAAAGATTAATGCAAATAAATTTATAATTTTTTTCATGTTTTTTTTATTTTAAACAGATCAATTATTATTAAGCCAACAATTCCAATAGTGATGAAAATATCAGCAATATTAAAGGTAAACCAGTGAAAACTCTCATAATGAAAATCTATAAAATCAGGAACAGAACTATAATAATATCTATCAAACAAATTGCCTAATGCTCCTCCTAAAATTATAGAAATAAAAATAGATTCTAAGTAATTTGATGAAGTTAACATCCAATAAATTAATATTAAGTTAATAGCGGTTATAATAATTGAAATAAGTAAATAAAAAATATTAGGTTCAAGCTGGAAAATTCCAAAACCAATTCCACTATTCCAAACTAAAGAAAAATTAAGAAAAGAGTTGATATAAATTTCAGATAAAGAATTTTTTAAAATTAAAACTTTTGAAATTCTATCTATTGTAAAAAGAACAAGAACAAAAATAAATAAATATATCTTCTTTTTATTCGGCATATTAATTTTTTAAACCACAAATATCTCTGCTACACGGTTTTTCTAGAATCTTCCAACAACGTGAACATTTTTGCCCCTTTGCTTTTAGTATTTTTACAGCCACTCCTTCAATATCTTTTAATGAAAATAAATCATTTTGATTAATAAAAGGAACTGCTTTTGCTTCCGAACATATAAAAATTTCACTTAGATCTTCTTCTTTTATAAATTCTAGATATTCATCTTTTAAATAAACAATAACATTTGCTTCTAAGCTAGAACCAATAATCTTCTTATTTCTTATTTCTTCTATAGCCGCATTAACAACTTGTTTTACTTTCTTGATACTAATCCACTTTTTTTTAATTTCAGAATTATTCCAAATCAAAGGTATAGCTGGAAAGTCCTGTAAATGAATACTCTTATAATTTTTATTTTTAATTACCTGATAGGCTTCTTCAGATGTAAAAGCTAAAATTGGAGAAAACCATTTTAATAAAAAATTAATAAGAACATTTAATACTTCTAAACAGTTATTTCTTCTTTGACTATTTTCGCTATCACAATAAAGAATATCTTTTTTTATGTCAAAATAAAAAGCTGAAAGATCTAAAGTGCAAAAATTTAAAAGCTCGACATATATTTTGTGAAAATTATAAGTCTCAATATAATCTCTAAATCTTAAATCAAAGTCATATATTCGAGTTAAAATATATTTCTCTAACGATGATAATTTTGAATACTCAATTTTAGAAAAATCTTCATTTAATAATTTATCATTTAAATTTCCTAGTAGAAATCTAAGAGTATTTCTAATTTTTCGATAAGACTCAGCATGTTGATTTAAAATTGCTTTATCAATTTTCAAATCTTCAGAATAATCTGAGGCAACAACCCACAATCTAAGTATATCGGCTCCGAAATTTTTAATAACTTCTTCTGGCATAACCACATTCCCTAATGATTTTGACATTTTTTGTCCTTTACCATCCACTACAAATCCATGACACAAAATATTTTGAAATGGAGCGGCTCCTTTTGTTCCGCAGGATTCTAGTAAAGAAGAATGAAACCAGCCTCTATGTTGATCTGATCCTTCTAAATAAAGATTTGCTGGCCAAGCAAGTTCTGGTCTTTTATCTAAAACATAACTATGAGTAGAGCCGCTATCAAACCAAACTTCCACGATATCTTTAACTTGTTCATAATCATTAGCATTATAATTCTTGCCTAAAAAATCTTGTGGCTGTCTTTCAAACCAAGAATCGCTACCCTCTTCTTCAAATATTTTTGCTATACCTTCTAATACTTTTTCATCTACCAAAGGTTTTCCTGTTTTTTTTGAAATAAATATTGGCAAAGGTACTCCCCAAACTCTTTGTCGAGAAACACACCAGTCTGGTCTTGTTTCTATCATTGACCTTAATCTATTTTGTCCAACTGCTGGATAGAATTTTGTATTGCCAATTGCAGCAATCGATTTTTTTCTCAAATCATTTGTTTCCATAGATATAAACCATTGAGGTGTAGCTCTATGAACTAGCGGTGCTTTAGATCTCCACGAATGTGGATAGCTATGCTTTAGTTTACCTTTGCCTAATAATCTTGATAAATTAGTCAACTCGTTAATAATCACCCCATCAGCTTTAAAAATATGAGTACCAGAAAATTTAATAATGTTTTTTGTATAATGTCCTTTGTCATCAATTGTATCAAAGGCTTGAATATTATTGTTCAAACATAAGTAGTAATCATCGGGTCCATGACTAGGTGCGCAATGAACAATTCCTGTTCCCTGTTCCAAATTAACAAAATTAGCATCAAGCATAGGAACGTCAAAAGTATAACCGATATCTTTGAAAGGATGATTACAAACGATATTTTTTAATTCCGATCCAGAAAAACTTTCAATAATTTCATATTTTGTAATTGCGCAATCTGCTAAAACTTTATCTATTAATTTTTCTGCAATAATAATTTTTTCATTATTATTTATTTTAATAATTGAATAATTAATTTTATTATTAAAAGCTAAGGCTCTATTACAAGGAATAGTCCAAGGAGTTGTTGTCCAAATAACGACGTTGCAATTTAAAAATTTTTCAGGACCAGACTTAATTAAAAACTTTGAATAAATTGTATTAGATGTATGATCATAATATTCAACCTCTGCATCAGCTAAAGCCGTCGATTCAACAACAGACCATAAAACTGGTTTAAAGCCTCTATATAATCCTCCGTTAATTATAAATTTACTAATTTCTCTTGTTATTTGAGCTTCTGAAGACTTGCTCATAGTCGTATAATAATTCTTCCAGTCTCCATTTACTCCTAATCTATTAAATTCTTTCTTTTGTATCTCGATCCAACTAGTTGCAAATTCTCTACATTCTTTTCTGAATTCATTAACTGGAACAGTGTCTTTATTTTTTCCTTTTTTCTTATATTCTTCCTCTACTTTCCATTCTATTGGTAATCCATGGCAATCCCATCCTGGTACGTAAGGGGCATCCTTGCCTGTCATTTGATTAAATCTTACAACAATATCTTTTAAAATTTTATTTAATGCCGTCCCAATATGGATGTGTCCGTTTGCATAAGGAGGTCCGTCATGCAAAATAAATTTTTCTCGATCTTTGCTGTTAGATCTCAATTCTTCATAAAGGTTAATTTGTTCCCAAAATTTAAGTATTTCAGGTTCTTTTGTTGGCAAATTAGCCTTCATAGGAAAAGAAGTTGCGGGAAGATTAATTTTAATTTCTGACATTATTTTTTGTTTAAACTAATTTTAGCAACTTTAATATCTTTCTTAATCTGATTAACCAGCATTGCACTGTTTATAAATTTTTTCTCTTTTCTAATAAAATCAATAAATAAAACTTTGATATTTTTATTATAAAAATTATGGTTTTTTCCAAAAACATTAACTTCTAAAATAGGATTAGAACTTCCGAATGTTGGTCTTACACCAAAATTGGCAATTCCTTTATAAGTCTTTTTATTAAAAATAATTTTAACGGAATAGACCCCAAACAGTGGCTTAATTTGATTTAAGATTTTAATATTTGCTGTAGGAAAACCTATTCGTCTTCCAAATTTTTTACCTTTAATGACTCTGCCAGAGATAGTCCATGGTCTTCCCATAACTTTATTAACCAAGCTAACTTTTCCGGCTTGTATTAAGCTTCTAATTTTTGATGAAGAAATCTTATGATTATTAAATTTTTTAAAATTAATTATAAATATTTTAAAGTTATTATTTTTTGAGAATTTTTTTAAAAAAAATATATTGCCCTCTCTTTTAAACCCAAATCTAAAGTCTTTGCCAACAAAAATGCTATGAACCGATAATTTTTTTAAAAGAATTGTTTTGACAAAATTATCATGACTTATTTTAGAAAAATTACGATTAAATTTTTGCTTAATAAAGAAATCAGCACGAAATTTTTTTACGGTATCTATCTTATCTTCAATGTTTAAAATTCTATTATCAGTCTTATTAAAAAAATCTTTAGGTAAAGGATCAAAGGTTAATATACCAAATTTTTTTTTTACTTTACGTGAAAAAATATAAGCTTTTTTTAAGAGTTCTTGATGTCCTAAGTGAACTCCGTCAAAATTACCTATTGCTAAAACGGAATTAACAAATTTTTTGTCAATAAAGTTGACGTTATTATAAATTTTCATTTACCAAACTAATTCGTTCTGAAAATAATTAATCTTAAAATCTTTATTTTTTTTAATCACAAAATTAGCTAAATTTGTATTTTTTTTATTCCATTCAGATTTATGAATACCGCCTGCTATGAATAAGTTTTTAACTTTAAAATTATTTGCTCCAAAAATGTCAGTATTTAAATTATCTCCAATAACAAGGATTTTATTCTTATTTATATTTTTTCTATATTTTTTTTTTAATACACTGCAAATATATTCATAAAAATATTTATAAGGCTTTCCAAAATACTTAACCTTGCCACCCATTTTTTCATATAATTTTGCAATAGACCCTGCGCAGTATTCAGTCCGGTCCCCTCTATGAACAATTAAGTCTGGATTAGCACAAATAATTTTTAAATTTCTTTTTTTTATTTTCTTTAAAATAGGAACATATTTACTAAGACTGTCCTTGTTATTATTTACCCCGGTACAAACAACAAAATTTGCATTATTTAATGTAGTTTTTTTTAGACCTAGATTAATAAATAAACTTTTATCTCTATCTGGTCCTAAATGATAAAAACATTTATTTTTACTAAAATTTTTCAAATAAAAACGAGTTAAGTCTCCTGAGGTAATTAATAAATTATAAAATTTTTTATTAAAATTTATTTTATTTAAAAATTTTTGAACGCTATGACTAGGTCTTGGAGCATTTGAAATTAATATAATTTTTTTTCTCTTTTCTATGTTTTTTAAGGCTTTTAAAGAATTAGAGTAACATTCAATGCCATTATGGACCACACCCCAAAGATCAATAAAAAATATATCAAATTTTGAATAAATTTTATTTAATCCACTTAAAAAAATAGGATTATTCATAAATTTAAAATTATTGCGTAGAACTAATTGTCTTCTTTAATTTTTCTATGATTAAATCTATTTCTTGTTTTCGAATGATCAAAGAGGGAGATAAAGCAATAATATCTCCTGTAACTCTTACAAATAATTTTTGATCTCTAAAAGCTTCACAAAGAACATTATAAGCTCTTCTGGATGGTTTCTCTGGAATAGGTTCTAATTCTATTGCTCCTATCAATCCTAGATTTCTTATATCTATTACATGTTTAGTTCCTTTTAATGAATGCAAGGCATCTTCCCAATATTTAGCAATTTCAGAAGCTCTATTTAATAAATTATCTTTTTTATAAACATCAAGAGTTGCTATTGCTGCTGCACAAGCTAATGGATGCGCTGAATAAGTATATCCATGAAAAAATTCAATAACTTTAGGATCTCCTTGCATAAAAGTTTTATAAATTTTATCTGAAACAAAAGTTGCGGCCATTGGCACAGTTCCGCTAGTTAATCCTTTAGCTATAGCCATTAAGTCAGGTTCAATATTAAAAAAATCTGCAGCGAATGGTTTTCCCAGTCTTCCAAAGCCAGTAATTACTTCATCAAATATTAGAATTATATCGTTATCAGTACAAATTTTTCTCAGTTTTTCCAAATAACCAATTGGTGGAATTAAAACTCCTGTTGAGCCAGCAACTGGTTCAACAATAACTGCCGCAATGTTCGCTGCTCCATGTTTTTCAATTTGTTTTAACAAATCATCAGCTAAATGGGCTCCCCATGCTGGCTGTCCTTTAGAATATGAATTATGTTCAAGATTATGTGTATGTGGAAGATGATAAACTTCCGGCAGAAATCTTTCGAATTGTTTCTTATTATTAACCATTCCTCCTACTGACAATCCTCCAAAACCTGTTCCGTGATAACCTCTTTCGCGACCTATTAAGATTCTTTTTGATGGCTGTCCAATTGCCCGAAAATACGCTAAAGCGATTTTTAAAGCTGTCTCAACCGCCTCTGAACCAGAATTGCTATAAAAAACATGGTTTAAATTTTCTGGCGAAATATCTGTTAACTTATTGCTTAATTCAAAAGCTTTGTAATGACCTGCTTGGAAAGAAGGAACAAAATCTAATTCAGCGGCTTGTTCCTGAATTGCTTTTACAATTTCATCTCTACTATGTCCCGCATTGCAACACCATAAACCTGCAACTGCGTCTAAAACTTTGTCTCCGTTTGGAGTGTAATAGTACATGCCTTTAGATTTTGAGACTATTCTTGGATCTGCTTTAAAATCTTGATTGGCAGTAAAAGGCATCCAGAATGCCTCTAGATCATTAGGGGTATAATTGTTTTTTTGTGTTTGATCTTTAGCCAAGTCTTTATTTAGGGTCATAAGAGCAATACTTTATAAAGTATAATTTTAGATCTTCCATATAAATCAGGTTAAAAAAAACTAATAAAATATAGTGTTTTTGCTATTTTATTGTACTATGCACCCCTTGAAATTTAACAGACCAATCATCATATAGCGTCAGGTACATTGTTGTACGAAGTTATATTTTGATTAACAACTAATTTTACGGAGAATTAAATTAATGAACTTTAGACCTTTACACGATCGCGTTCTTGTTCAGCCTTTGGATGGAGAAGAAAAAACAGCAGGTGGAATAATTATACCGGATACAGCAAAAGAAAAACCTTCGGAAGGAAAAATTATTGCTGTTGGTCCTGGAGCAAAAACTGAAGATGGAAAAATTTTACCAATGGAAGTTAAAGTTGGAGACCTTGTTCTATTTGGAAAATGGTCTGGAACTGAAGTAAAAATTGACGGCGTAGAATATAGCATCATGAAAGAGTCTGACATCATGGGCATTATGTCTAAAAAAAAATAAATAAAATATAAAAAAGGAGAAAAAAAATGGCAGGTAAAATTGTAAGATTTGATACAGATGCAAGAAATGCAATGCTAAGAGGCGTTGATATACTTGCAAACGCTGTAAAGGTAACACTAGGACCAAAAGGAAGAAATGTAGTTATAGACAAATCATTCGGTGCTCCTAGAATAACTAAAGATGGCGTAACTGTTGCAAAAGAAATTGAGCTTGAGGATAAATTTGAAAACATGGGAGCTCAAATGGTTAAGGAAGTCGCTAGCAAGACTAATGAAGAAGCTGGTGATGGAACAACAACCGCAACTGTTTTAGCGCAAGCGATCGCAAGAGAAGGCTGCAAATACGTTGCTGCTGGAATGAATCCAATGGATTTAAAGAGAGGAATTGATTTAGCGGTAGAAGCTGTAATCACCAGAATTAAAGAAAGTTCAAGAAAGGTAAAAACTAGTGAAGAAATTGCACAAGTTGGAACTATTTCTGCAAATGGTGAAAAAGAAATTGGAGACATGATTGCAAAAGCAATGCAAAAAGTTGGTAACGAAGGTGTTATCACAGTTGAAGAAGCAAAAGGTCTTTCAACAGAACTTGATGTAGTTGAAGGTATGCAATTTGATAGAGGTTATCTATCTCCTTACTTTATCACCAATGCAGATAAAATGATTGCAGAATTAGAAGATCCACTAATTTTTATTACAGAAAAAAAATTAACTAACTTGCAGCCTATGGTTCCTCTATTAGAAGCGGTTGTACAATCTAGCAGACCATTTTTAATTATTGCTGAAGATATTGAGGGCGAAGCTCTTGCAACTTTAGTTGTAAATAAATTAAGAGGTGGTTTAAAAGTCGTAGCAGTTAAAGCTCCTGGCTTTGGTGATAGAAGAAAATCAATGCTAGAAGATATTGCTATCTTAACTGGTGGACAAGTTATATCTGACGATCTTGGTATTAAACTTGAAAACGTTAAGTTAAAAGATCTTGGTCAATGTAAAAAAATTAGAGTTGATAAAGATAACACAACTATCGTTGATGGTGCAGGAAAAAAATCTGAAATAGAGGCAAGATGTGGTCAAATCAGAAAACAAGTTGAAGAAACTACTTCTGATTATGATAAAGAAAAATTACAAGAAAGATTAGCTAAACTTGCTGGCGGTGTTGCTATTATTAAAGTTGGCGGCGCTACAGAAATTGAAGTTAAAGAGCGAAAAGACAGAGTAGAAGATGCCCTTAATGCTACTAGAGCAGCTGTACAAGAAGGTGTGGTTGTTGGTGGCGGATGTGCATTATTATATGCTTCTGAAGCTCTAAATAATTTAAAACCAAAAGGTGATGACCAAAAAGCTGGTGTTGAAATAATCAGAAAAGCTTTACAATATCCAATCAGACAAATCACAAGCAATGCTGGAGTTGATGGTTCAGTAATTGTTGGAAAACTTTTAGAAGCAAAAAAACCTTCTCAAGGTTACGATGCTCAAAGTGGTGAGTATTGCGATATGTTTGCAAAAGGTATTATCGACCCAACTAAAGTTGTTAGAACAGCTCTTCAAGATGCTTCTTCAATAGCTGGTCTACTTATTACAACTGAAGCAATGATCGCTGATAAACCCGACGACAAAAACTCTAATTCTGGTGGTGGCGGTGGAATGCCAGGCGGAATGGGTGGTATGGGCGGAATGGGTGGTATGGGCGGAATGGGAATGTAATTCCATCATCTCTAGCAAACTTTCTAGAAAAAATTCAAAACCCCGGACCTAAAATCCGGGGTTTTTTTTTGACTATTTTAAAAGATTTAAAAAATTATTTTTCTCAATTTTTTTAGAAACAAAAATACAGGCAGAGCTTTTTAATATAACACCATCATTTATAATTCTTAGGTTATTTGCTTTTAAAGTTGAGCCTGTAGAAGTTATATCCGTGATCAATTCAGAAGAGCCGGTAAATGGATAAGACTCTGTTGCTCCTAAACTTGGAACAACTCGAAATTGACTTACTCCTTTTGATAAGAAAAAGGACTCAGTTAAATTTGGATATTTTGTTGCAACACGCATACGACGACCATATTTTTCTCTAAATTCAAAACTTACTTCTTCTAAGTCAGCCATATTTTGAACATCTAGCCAATCTTTTGGTATAGCCACTACTAAATCAGCAAAACCAAAATTAAGTTTTTTGAAAATTTTTACACTTTTTGAATAAGCTTCTGGCAACTCCTTAAGTAGATCTAGTCCTGAAATACCAATATCTAAGGTGCCGTCATTAATTCTTTCAATTATTTCTCTAGCGTGTAAAAAAATTCCATCTATTTCCTTATTATTTTTAATATTAAAAAAATAATTTCTTTCCCCAAAAGAATTTACTACCTCTAAATTCTTACTTCTAAAAAAAGCTAAAGATTCATCTTTTAGCCTTCCTTTGCTAGGCAATCCTATTTTAATTTTAGACATAATTTTATAAATTTATTAATTCATTTAAATTAATCGCTCCACCTATTGCTGGTATATCCTTGGTATAACCAAGAGTTCTAAGCAGGCCGTTATACTCACCACCTCTTGCTAACTCGATAATTTTAGATTTCTTTTTTGTAAAAGCTAAAAAAACTACTCCGGAATAATAATCGGTATTTCTTCCAAAATTAGTTTTGAAATTAATAGAATATTTCTTACCTATTTCTTTATTTATCTTACTAATTTTTTTTAAATAACTTTTAATAGATAAATTATTTAATTTATTTTTTGAAAAGAAAGATAATATTGCGCTTTCTGCTGTCTGAATTGAGGTATTAATGTTTAAAAAATCTCTAATAATTTTAACATTCTTTTTACCTTTATAATCATCTCTAGGATCTTTGATCTTTTTATTAAAACGTTTAACAATTTCAGAAACTGTTCGTCCTCCAATTATAGAGTTTGGATCTAATTTTTCTAAATCTTCTAATCTTTTTGTATCTAATTTAATTGCTTTTTGATCTAGATCGTAATTCGTCTCTAACCTTTTCAACATATCTTCGAAATATTCTATTCTAGAAAAGTTTTTTACTAATCTCAATTTCCATCTAGCTGGAAGCTCTAATGAGTCTATCAAGATTTTAAATAGACCAACGTCACCTAATATAACTTGCAAGTTGTTAATTTTTTTTAATGGTTCTAATATGGAATTAATCAAAATATTTTCTGATTTATTGTTGTTAGAATTAATAATTTCACAGCCTATTTGATCAAAAACTTTTAAATCTCCTTCCTTATCTAATCGATAAGCACTTCCGTAGTAACAATACTTTTCTTCTTTATTCTTTTTTTCCTGAATATATTTTAATGCTGTTGAAACCGTTAAATCTGGACGCAAACTAATCTCTTTTCCAAACAAATCTTTATAAGTTAGTGTAAATTTTTTAAACTGCTCTCCCGATCGCTCTGTTAATAAATTAGTATCAATTAAAAGATCTAAGTCTGTAAAATTAAATTTATTTTTTTTAAAATTACTTAGTATTTTTTTAGAAAGATCTTCTTTTAATT
>Ga0209596_1004539_pt1 | contig 10562 bp, 18 predicted proteins | sample M_130807_MF_Meta_FD_187314 | JGI IMG/M metagenome (GOLD analysis project Ga0209596, IMG submission 187314) | Freshwater microbial communities from Lake Montjoie, Canada to study carbon cycling - M_130807_MF_MetaG (SPAdes) (version 2) | ecosystem: Environmental > Aquatic > Freshwater > Lake...
CTGCGCGTTCAACATCGATTGCCGCTTGGATTGTTCGACTTCCACGATCTAACACGCCTTCATCGAATCCTTGAATAGTAACAATGTCGTTCATGTCGATTGGCTTCAAATCCATGTAATACTGAGTAACCATAATGCCTTCAAGGTCTGTCGTGAAGGTAATGCGAGAATTAGCAACCCACTCGAACTGCGCAGGACGACCATCTTCTGCATATCGCTCAGTAATGAGCAGATAAGCAACTCCGTAAAATAGGAGAGAGTCCACGCACCAAGTAAGGGTGACAAATGATGGTTGGTTCTTGGAAAGTTGTTTGATCCATCGAGGTGGAGCAATAACTTCACCAGTTGAGGTCTTGTAATACTCAAGGGGAATAGAAGCTACTGTTCCACAGATTAAGTTACGAGCTCTTGCAACGCTAGGGACTGACATAGCATCGTGGCGTGAAACTCTTGCAAAAATTGCGTTATATAGGCTAGGCATATTTTCGCCCATGACCTGTGGTGCGTATTGCGCTTCAATGATTTGTGGCTTACGCGAGAAGAGACCCATAGAGGGCAATTATACACTACATATAGGTCATTCCGAGTAGATTGCCGCTACCTGTTGTGGTTTCGTTAATTGATGCACAACCATGGCAGTAGAGATTGCACCCGAAACATCTCCAGCACTCTTGCGTTTAACAATGCGCCATGATGAGTCATTTGTTTTAGCTGCGCAGTTGTTCATCTGCTGCACCCAGTTCTCTTGCCCTGAGTGAACAAGCCTGTGATTGACCAGAGCATCTAAGAGATCACCACAAGCCTGATAGAAGGCAGCACCAGAGATATCCATTGTCACTTGCCCAGCATTGGTTAAACGGTCAGCAATTGATTGGGCTGTGTACTTGTCGAAGCAGATTTGACGCGGACGATACTGGTCAGCCCAGCCCTTTATCTCAGCTGCAATTCTTAGATCATCGACTGAGACTTGGCTTTCCCACGTTTGGAGAATCCCAACACCAATTCTACCGTCAGGCAATATCTGACCAGCAACGAGGCTCGCATTGCGGCGAGAAGGAGACACATCGAAAGCAAAGACTGTATAGCCGCCGATAGGAATAGTGAGCGAGGCATCGGACGTGTCCTCAAGGACCCCGTGAGGCCAAGGAGAGCTGAGAGAGTCAATCCATTGGCAAAGCAACTCAGTTCTAGTATTTTCAATAGGGCTTGTAGCAACTGCTTCTTCAAGGGCTTCCTCCGTGATCGTGTAGCCAAGTGCTGGGTTCGCTTGAGCCCAACCTGCTCGGTCAGTTATCTTGCAATATTGAGGCGCAGAGTATTCATAGAACCCAAAAGTCTTAGGAGGGTTCTCTAAGGCTCGCTCTCTCATGCCGTTAAGGACTACCGAGAAAGCGTCCCCTGCATTAGAGGTAAGAAGCGTCTGAGAATTTGGACGCGCTCTAGTTGTAGGGATTGCTGCTCTGTAACCTTCTTCTGTGATTTCTCGGAGCTCATCGATGAATAAGAAGTCCGCAGTTCTTCCGCGAGAGCCATCTCTAGTTGCCGCAACAACGTCAAGCCTTCTTCCGTCCAGCATCTCAATAGACTCAGTTCCGTTGGCGTAGCGAATCTGTTTGACGAATCCCTTGAGGTGGTCATTACTCTCCAATACTTGAGCGACTTGGCGAAAGGTGTCCAGAGCCATGGAACGGTTCGAGGACATGATCAGAATGTTCTTGCTATCCCACTTGAGCAGGTGAGCCAGTATAAGCATACGAGCTAAATGGGTCTTACCGTTCTGTCTTGCGATTAACAGCAGGTTAGTCTTGCGAATCCAGTTGCCAGACTTGTCAATGCCAAGCATGTCCTTTAATACATGCTCCTGCCATGGCAGAAGTGGCATATTGATGATCTCGCAAAGGTCTTTGACGTCTTGAAGTTTATTTGCACCCTTCAAAGGTATTGAAGAAAGCCTTGGTTTAGTTGTCCCTCGTAAGGGTTTGACCCTCTTGGCTGGCATCGGGTTAATTTACGATTGGTCTGGCTGTAAATGGACTGTCTTCGTGCAGCTTGGACTGCGTTGGGGAGAGGACGCCAATAAAATCAAGGGGGGTACGCATCCGCTCTAAAAAAACGCCCTGAGACTTAGAACCCTTGCGTGAGTTACATGGCTTGCAACATGAAACCATATTATCCATGCTGATTGCTAACTCTGGCGCTTTGCTTACTGGAATGATGTGGTCGATTGTCATGTCCTTGCCTTCGTATCCACAGTAGAAGCATACCCAACCGTCCTCAGCTAACTTACGCAATCTCACTTCTTTATATTTCCTTGATAGCCTAGGGTCATTGCGCTTGCTACTCAATGCCAACCCTTTCGTAACCAGTGGTTCCATGCCTTGCATGTGTCACCATCATATCTATGATCTATATACTTAAGCCCATAGCGTACCTGTTCAATCGCTGTTTTATCAGCTATAAGGGCGTTCTTTAATTGAGGTATTCCATAGGTATGGTACTTACCAGATAAGTTGCCTATTGCATAAGGGTTAAAGGCAGACTCTTTACCATAAAGCCTAATTAGGCAAACAGCTTCTCTTTTATCTAACGTCAAACGAATATAGTCTTTAGGTTTAATAGCTTCTATTGAGCCACTAGATGCGTGACTCATAGGCAAGAATAGAGATATCCCAATAACGATGGCTACCAAGCGAGCTATCCGTTTAGCGGCTCGCCCTGAGCCCCTGAGGGCTCTAGCCCAGAGTGTACCAGCCGTGTCAAACATGTGGATAACTTCTGCGTGTCGTATGCGTGTTTGTAACTTTTGCTCTGCTTTATCCACAGCCTGTGCATAACTATTTATCTGTGGAATAGAATCCTGTGCCTGTGAAGTGGACGGGAACAGAGCTGTAAATCTTGCGCATAGTCGATCCGCAAAACGGGCAATCAACATCGTGAGGTTCATTTATTTTTAACTCCTTGTCATATCTGGCATTTGCCTCGCATAACTCGTTATCACATTCGAACTCATAAATCGGCATTACTTGCACGTCCTACATGGCACATTGACCAACTTCCACGATCCACATTGTGTGCATCTCTCAGGCTCTAATTGTACCGAGTCTGTCTGTATATCGCCGTAACCTGACATAAGCAATAGTTGAACCAAGTCACCAAACCGCATGAAGGCAAGATACTCGGCAGCATCTTCACCCTGACCATTCATTCGGCACACCACGAAAGGCAGCTCTTTGCCACCTGCTCTTTTAGTAACTTGCTTCAACCACGCAAGAGGCTGGAACTCTGTCCGGGCTTTGATTTCACAATCGAAAGGCACGTTGTGAATATCTTTCCCAGCCCCTCTACCGACACTAGCGTTCTCCCACCATTGAGTTAAATAGGATTCGATTACTCGCTCGGTGCGATAGCCTCGGTGTTTCCTGCTCTGGGACATAGATTAGGTTATGCCCTTTCAGGAAATCGTTTATTGAACTCACATGACCCGCATACAAATACCATGCCGCCATCAGGACGATTCCATTCATTGACATGAGTAAAGCCGTCACAGTAGTCACAGTTATCGACTCCACCAAATCCAACGAACTTGTAATCCTCGACTGGATTGACATAGCCTCTCATGCCTTACCTGCTGAGTTGACAGTTCCACAATCTTCACAGATCCACTCATTACGCAAGTAACGCTGTCTGATTTGTATGCGGCTTGGAAACTTATTACACAACTGGCAGATGAGCTTGTAGCCAAGTTCTTCTAACAATTCTGCGTTAGCCCTGAGATTGGCTTGCTGTTCTTCATTGGGAAATTGCTCCCACTCACCATCTTGATTTAAGAATGTAACGTGTCCCATTATTCAAACCTCGGCTTCCATGATCCGTCAGCTGCAATTGAGTACCAGATAGGGTCACAGTAGTTTGATGTGCCATGAGGAGGATTGCATTTCCACATGCCCCACGGCTTGCCTGATTTACTCGTGCCAGTTTTCCATACACGAGCCCCATGACTGCAACTCTCCTCGGGCGTTGTGCCGCCAAGTACCGATTGCACCATCTCGACTGCTTGCTCCATCGTTGCTACTGGTGGTGCTTCCCATTGAGTCCATGGATCATCTGCCTTTGCTACTGGGACATACTGTTCTGTTGTTTCTTTCATCTTTGCCTTGACTTCGGCAATCGATGTTACAACTGCTTGCTTTGCAGCGACTTTCGCCATCTCTTCACGGCTTGGTCGCTTTCCCTTTGTCGCATAGCCAGCCGAAGCGAGCGCACGACCAATCGCAGACGTTTCACAATTTTCGAGAGCTGAAGTAGCGTTGACTCCACGCCCCTGTACCGTTTCTTCCGCGAGCCCAGAACTCCAAGGGTGTTGATCAGCCTCAGTTCTGTATATGTAAGCCTGTACGATAAAACGTGTAGCACTTGCTTCAATAAGTTTTGTTTCAATCCGACCATCTGGGTGATCCTTCCAATACTTAATAAGGCGTTCTTCAACTGTCTCGTAATCATCTAGATTAAACATATAAATCGTTCTCCTCAGTATGTAATTGACCTGCTATGGCAACGTACGCAGTGAGGTCGATGTAAGTGTCTGACTTTGCAGTCTCCATGCTTCTTGCGATTTTGACCAATGCCATACACATCGCCACTTGATAATCCGTAATTGGCATTTCGAGGTATGAGCTCCAAAGTGCGGCTGTGCGCTGCATATTGTCGCTAGGGTGACCGTAATCAAGTCCTCGGTCTTGGATAGTAGCTCTCGCTTCGTTGAGGTAGTCACGGGCGTTCATCGACCAACCTGCTCGAGCTGACGCTGTGTCTTTCTTAAGGCAATACGCCCTGCAATCTTGCCGTGTTCGTGTCCCTTTGAGTAGCCAAGGAGATAGCCAGTAAATATGCCGACCAATCCCATCAGGATAAGTGCATGATCTGTGTTCATGTGAGCCCTTCTGTACGCCGTATTTCGTGTACGGCAGAAGTATTACATCAGTCTTAGCTGACAGAAGCCAAACTTGTATAACGAAACGGTAACGATTTCGTCCACAGTCTCGTCTCCAAAGTCTGGCCTAGCGAACCCTTCCATAGACCTTGCCTTGAACTATGAACGTACCGTTCTTCTCGATATGAATTATGTCCACTTGGACGTTGCTTCCTTTGACATACATGATGGCAAAGGCTTGCTGCCAATTAGCCGTTCCCTTGGTGTATGAGGCTTGTCTGAAGTCCATGAGATTACCTACCTCAACTCCATGTAAAACACGCCCTAAACGCCCTCCAGAGGCTTCTGAGAAGGCACTACGCCCTGCTCTGTGAGTATGTCCTGAGATGACATTCTTGCCATGTCTACGGGCTGCTTCAAGGGCTGAGAGCCCACCTAGTTGCTTAATGGGCGTATGGTCGCCATGGACTGCAATCCAGTTAGGAGCAATAGCCATGGGAGTCTTATGAAAGGTTATGCCTAGCTCGTCAAACTTCATGAACTTCTCAAAACGCAGCTCTGGCAAGGATAAGAAGCTAGGGATTTTTTTCATAATTATGTTGTAGAGACGGTCAGTGTGGTTAGATCGTATGCAATCTGTAACGCCCAGTTCCCAGAGAAGCTGCACGCACTGGTCTCGATCATCGCCAAGGGTTTGCTCGTAGGCTTGAGGCGTACCTTCAGACCACTTGCTTATCGTCTGGAAGTCAATCTCGTCACCTATGGTAACTGTCTGGTCTGGCTTAAAGGTCTTGAGGAATCGTGCTATGTTCTGAGTTACATGTATGTCCTCGTAAGGCACTTGCAGGTCGCTCAGGATTACGATTTTCTTCATCAGTCCTCGTCATCGTCCTCGTAGGGATTACCCGATATTTTCTCGATGGGCTTGGCTGGCAAAATCCAGTCAGGATAGGACTCACGATCTAGTAGAAGCCAGAAAGCCATATCAGTAGAGAAGCCGGCCTTGCGCAGACTGGTGTAATAAACGTGCAGAGCAATGCAGTATTGGTCTAAAGCTGAGTAAGCATCTAGGTCAATGACCTTTTTAGTTCTTGCCATGAGATAAGTGTTACTTACCTAACATCTCGATTATTGTATCGACACGCACTTCAAGGCGATTGACCTGATCCTTAATGCTAGAGCCGCCGTTAGGCTTAAGCTCTGCAAGGTAATGCTTAATCATGAATTGCGTGTATGAAGCCATACCACCAAGAACAGCGATAACACCCACAGCCCAAGCAGCAAGGTCGGTTGCGCTCATTTCTTAGGCGTGGCGTATCCGAATACACCTGCAACGATTGAACCAAGGATTGCGCGATAGTCCAGAGCAAAGTTAGAGGTTGTACCCCATACTGCTAAAAACGCTCCTACTGACATTACATAAGGGTTCTTCATATTCATGCTGCTCCGCCTATCATGGGTACATTAAAGAACGAGCCATCTGCATCGCCCTCTTTGGTAAAGCTAATATGGCAATGATGATTGTGCTTATTAACCCCATCGTAAGGACGCCAAGCCCAAGCCTTTTTAGACGATGCGATTCTTCCGTCAAAGATGACATAAGAGATTCTTTTATCGCCAGATTTAGCACAGAATCGTAGTTGATCTGCAAGGTCAGGCATGAGGTCTGGCTTGGCTTTACCAGATAAATCCCTGTCAATATCAATCGCTCGGACGATACCTTGTTCATCAGGATTGTGGTCAGAAGGACGTGCTTGATGACGAGTGTCGCCAATCCAGCCGTCTGAGGTGCGATCTCTATCTGGGTAACTATCATCGACTTGCAGTCTTAACTGCTGTCCTGCCTTAGATAACTTTGGTGTGGGCTTCATTAGCGCACTCCCATTGTTTTTTGTTATTTAATAGAAGTTCATCATGTCCACATTCAGGCATAGGAGCAATAAAGGCGTCATCAATTGGATCATAAACATAACCAATTCCTGCATAGTTGTAGCGGATATTGCCATTGTAAGAAGTACGAATACATTTTTGCCCTCGAAATTTTGAATACCATTCTTCAGGAGTTAAGTCCTCAATGGTATCAGTTTCATCTATTCCAGCAATAACTTGTGTAACAATGTTTGAGTCATTTAAGAAAGCATAGTGAGCCATTATGGAGTCACCGTTCCTGTTCCTGCTGTAAATGTATAAACTTTGTAGCCTGAGTAAGTTGTCTTTGCGTAAGTCAATCCACCACCAATAGATGTTAGATCAGCGTAAGTATCTGGGTAACGAATAATTACAACGCCAGAACCTCCTGCTGCTCCTGAAGCTGAAGGGTTTGTATAAGACTTACCGCCACCACCGCCGCCTGTGTTGACTGTACCTGCAACCGCAGCATCATCGGCATCTCCGCCTTGACCACCGCCGCCTGCGCCACCAGCGCCGCGAGTACCAGATGAAGTTGCGCTACGGTTATCAATAGAACCACCACCACCGCCACCCCGAGTTACCGCTGATCCTGTAATTGAAGATGAAACTCCTGTACCGCCTGCGCCAGCAATTTGATTGGTAGTTGCATTAGAACCTACTGCACCAGCTCCACCGCCGCCGCCTGTAGCATAATAACTTCCAGATAAACCTGTACCACCAGCATAACCTTGATTTGCTGTACCTGCACCAGCTGCGCCCGAATAAGAACCACCGCCACCAGAACCACCAGAATTAGGTGCGCGAGTTTCTTCACCACCATAACCACCACCAGCAGATGTAATTGTCTTGCAAACTGAATCAGAACCATTAGAACGCGCCGCACCACCTGCGCCAACTGTTACGGTAAATCCAACTCCTGCTGATACTGATAGTGCTGATTCTGCTGAACCACCACCGCCAGAAGTTCCTGCGGAAGTTCTGTAACCACCAGCTCCACCACCACCGCCGTTTGGATCACTAGCTCCACCGCCGCCACCAGCCACTACTAAAAAGTCTAATGAGGTTGGAGCTACTAAAGGTGCAGTAGTACCAAACAATCCTGCTGTAATTGCGCCAATCATTAAGCGATGCCACCTGCGACATACCAAGTATCTGTAGAAGTCTTAAGGCAAACCGCTGTCTTGTATTGGGCCAATGTTGGAGAAGCTGCAACAGCACCTGCTGAGAGGACTGTCGTAGTGCCTGAGGTAGTTGCTGAGATTGTGCAGAGCCCTGCGCCTTTGTTGAGGATTGTGATGGCTGTGCCTACTGGGAACGCTACAGAAGCGTTGGTAGGAATCTTAAATGCCACTGCTGTCGCCTTGTTCATAGGGACTAGGACTTGGTATTGATCCGCTAAGACTGCTGTGTAGTCTGCCGTTGCGTCACTATTGACTGTAAAGGTCACTAGACCATTTACGGTAGCGGCAGTAAGAATATCGCCTGTTGCTGATGGTAGTCCTGATGCCATTATATCTCCTAGTAACCCAATGTAGATGTGCCGATTATACCGTAATACGAGCTTCCAACGATGAAGCCATCGGCTATTGGCTCAAGCGTTGTAATATTGACGGTCATCTTGTTTGGCGTGATTGACCAATTGACGCCTTGAAACTGTAGATTCTTTACAATAGTCGAGCCGTCTGGCTGAATATTGGTAATAAGTAGATTGCTAAAGTAGTCCAACCCAAGCATTGTGTCAGTTGGAACTGCTGGGTCTAGTAGATCGACTGTCATCTCGTCAATGCGGATAGTCGTCTCTTGACGGGTAGCGATGTATTCCTTGGCTATGTTGGACACGATGGTATCTGTCTCAGCTACAAGGTCTGTCTGTGTGATTGAGTGAGGAAAGTATTTATCTATAGAAGTCTGATTGGTAGCAACCTGAACCGTGCCACCTACGCGTCCTAGATTGGCTTGGTTAATGATGAGTTTGTCATCAAAAGCATACTTAAGGTTTTTGTAGGGAATCCCACCAGATTGATTAAAGGCTGTAGGTGAAGTGGCTAGGGAGGCCATGACCTGCGCTCTGGACTTAAAAACAGCTGTGCCAGAGGTGTCCATATAAAAGGCGCCTGTTTCAGAGAACTCTGCGTTCTTCATGGCTGCAAGGCTTGTGCGGTTGGTTGCAGGATCAGCAATGCAAGTGTTAGCCCCAGTAGCAATTGTGCGCATCGAACTAGGAAATGAGACTTGATTAAGAATCTTGCCTATGCGTGTGCCTGTGTCCTGCCCTGCGCCTGAGTCTGTGATGGTGCTGACGTTAGCCATGTTAAAGAGGCGAAAGGCATCTTGGCAGACAATATCGACATAACCAGTATCTTGATTAACTGGGTAAGTGTAGCGATACTCAATGGCATAACCTGAGAATAGATACTTCTGTGTTGTGCTAGTAGTTGCAGAGACACGCAGCTTGCGAAGCGGTACGAGTTTGCCGTAGTAAGGACTTGATGTGTTCTGAGGGTTAAAGTAGCTGAGAGGGTCTAAGACTCGGACTGTGCATTGTCCTGCCTCGTACTGGTCGCGTTGGATATTGCGCCCACGGGTAATGCTGATCTCATAGACGTTAGGTGTTAAATCAATTACTGGCTCTGGTGAACTTGAATCGCCTAAAGTATTTGTACCTAAGATTCCATATTTAGCATCGCCAATAACAAAGCCGTTATAGCCGAAGGTTGCGCCGTTAGTAAAATCAAAGGAAACGGCTATCTGCGCTGGGAGTGCCATTAGCCGAACATACCTGCGATTCTACCAATCTGAGATGGTGAACCTGAAAGGCTTGAGAGCTGTGCTCCTGCTAGGACTTGATTGATAAGTTCCTGCTCACGAATGATATTGCCAGCAACTTGGACATTGATGATGGTGTCTCCGCCGCTTGTCTGCATGCCATAAGACGGGAAGTCCACATTGCTTGCTTGGTTAGCAATAGAGCCAGCATAGTCTCCATACCCTGCTACAACGCCAATAGCGGCTAGTTCAGGGGCTAGGGTTGCCTGAGTATAGGAGGTGTTCATTGTCAGGCTGTTGAGCTTCTTTTGGAAGTCTGCAATCCAGTCATCAAGGTAAGCAAAAGGGTTCTTGGCTGTAGGGATTGACAAGAAATACTGATAAAGCTTCCCAGTCGAATCCTGCGCCATAAGAATGTCTTTTGTCAGTTTGGTCGCTAGGTCAGCGTTGCCATTGAGGATTGCTGCCTGAGCCTCAAGGCGAGTGCGATCTTCAGCTGAAATATTGCCCTTGAGCGCGGCAATAATCTGAATCTGGTCTAGGTCAAAAATGCTTTGTGCCTTTTTCAAAGCAGCTTGTTTCTTTTGCTCATCAGTCAAGGCTTTAGTTGTCTTCAGTAATGACTTCTGTAAATCTTGTTGACGCTTCAGTGCAGCCTTCTCAGCTGCGTTCTGTTGCTGCGTTCTGCGGTATGTGCCAGCAGGTGATTTAGATCGATTGGTTGATGGCTTGCCTTCTAATATGCCTACGAGTGATCCGTTAGCCCCAGTCAACCCACCAAATGTAGTGAGGAAGTCAAGACCTTTGTAAAGTTTAACCAAGCCACCAACTAGGAAGCCTGTAGCTGCTGTAACGCCGTTGATTGCCTTGGCGATATTGTCAATAGCCTTGACTGCATCTGAGGTTTCTGAGCCTCCTGCAATACGAGCAAAAGCATCTATTAGCCCTGCTCCGA
>Ga0209596_1004545_pt1 | contig 10553 bp, 21 predicted proteins | sample M_130807_MF_Meta_FD_187314 | JGI IMG/M metagenome (GOLD analysis project Ga0209596, IMG submission 187314) | Freshwater microbial communities from Lake Montjoie, Canada to study carbon cycling - M_130807_MF_MetaG (SPAdes) (version 2) | ecosystem: Environmental > Aquatic > Freshwater > Lake...
AAGAAACTTTCTTGATTTTCTTTATAATGGAATTATAACAGAGGGGTCTGACATTTACTGACCAGTAATGCCTCAAATCGGACATTTTGCTTTGTGATTAAAGTCACATCTACTTTTTACGCTCAAATTTCCAGGGTGTTTAATATCACACCCTTAACGACACGCCCGACGCCGCAGCTTTGTGGGCGCCGTGCCGATTTGTCAAGTCGACACGCCGTTAGATTAGTGTGATTTATCCCACTCTCTGAAATCGCTAACGATCTCACGCCACATTAGGCGCATCATTAGCAGGGCGGGGATACCGATACCCAATTGGACGGCGATAGTTAGTAGGCGATTAGTAGTCATTAGTCATTCCAATCTAGTGTTAGTGATTTAGATAGTTCATCTTCATCAAAGTCATTTACATCTAGAAGGCTTATGTTGCCTTCTTCTAGTGCCTTATTATAGGCTTCTTCTTCTTCTATGTAGATGTATTGGTCACTTACATCTGCTTGGATAGTATCCCATTTAGTCATCATTAGTTCTGTGTTACCTTTCTCATATGTGCTGTTACATTACTAGAAACTTTCTTTAGGTCTGCTACAACCTTATTCATTTCGTCTGCGCTAGTAGCGGTGAAATCAACGCCTAGTAGTTGAGCGCCGTCCCATAGTGAGTATGTTATTGTCATTTTCTTTTCTTCTTTCGTTAGTTGGTTATATTGGAATTGTAGCCTAGTGGGCTGACATTATCAAGCCGACACGCCGTAGGGCGGGGCTAGTAGAGTGTGAGTTACCTCACACCCTTATCTTTTGCTAATTGCTCAGCATAGACGGGGTCTGACACGCTATCAGCGCCAAACTCTAGATAGATATCTAGATAGATATCGTCATAGTAATCGTTCATTAGTATTACTCCCAACTTCTAGTAGTAGCATAAACCTTGCGAGTGCTAGGCTTGTAGTTAGGTAACTCTGTAAGAGCTATCTCTAAGATAGTGCCTTGTAAGGCTACTAGGTCTAAGTATTCATTAGCGTAGACTTCGCTAGGCACTACTAGAGTCGTAGTGCTGAACTCCCTTGATAGGGGATAGTTAGGGTTAGAGTTATACTCTACTCTATACTTTAGTGAGAACATTTTGTTCTCCTTTCTTTATCAAGAACCTTTCTTGATTTTCTTTATACTTTTAGTCTAGCAGGGGGGACTGACATTTAGGGGGGTTACTCGCTAGTATTCGCAAAGTATTTTTGTGAGTTACCTCACACCCACGCTCACGGGCATAGGGTAATGGGAGCACTATCGGACAAAACGGACATCTTTAAATGTGTGTATCATACAAATTAAAAATATATTAACATTTTCTCAAAAGTGACTTTGATCTATTGACTTACGAAAATCCCAAATGGTATACTTCTCTAGCACAGCAGTTTTCGGAGATCGCATCAAGGGTTTAAACTTGTGTAGCAACCATACTAAGGTAGCTGGCCGTAAAAGGTTCAACCGATGAATCCGCACCAAAAGTCGTAGGATTTCGGGGATATGTATATAATTTCTATATGCATGCCCGTAGGGTTTATATAGCAAACCACTAAGGATTAAGGAAAAACAAAATGGGCAAAAGAATAAATTGGGAGTATGCAAATATAAGAGATAAAGTGGCGGGAACCCCATTTGATAACTCATATGACTGGCGTGAATTAAAGTCATTAAGGGATACTACTTGTGAAGCATGTCAAAGAAGGATTCATAAAGGACAGATGATGAAATGGAATGTAAATACTAAAACCGTAATGCATTTAGAGAAAGATTGTAAGCTTTGGTAAAAAAATATTCTATTAACATTTAGTAGAATCTATAAAGCAGTCGACTAGGATATATATGTCAAATGAAAACACATCTTGTTTTACATACAAGGTAGAAATGATTATTCAGATCTTGGCGGCAGATGAAATTACTGCTAGATCTCAACTAGATGATAAGGGTGGATATGTAACATCTAGAGAAGTTACTTTCATGGACTCAATGCAGGTCTATAAAGGAAACAAGTTGAGTAAGAAAGATAAAAAAAATTCGGACCCTGTAGTCGAATAAAAATTGTTATATAATTAACCTATGTCTCCAGAGAAGATATCGGTTAAGAAACAAAAAGATTATCTGGCACGTTATTTAAAAGAATTGAAAGAAAAGAACCCTTGTATGGATTGTAAGATATCCTATCCGTACTACATGATGGACTTTGATCATGTTAGAGGAACCAAGCAAGCAAATGTGGCAGAACTCATCAATACGTTATCTAAGAAACGCCTGGATGCAGAAATAGCCAAGTGTGAGATAGTTTGTTCTAATTGTCATAGAGTAAGAACTCATATGAGAAAAAGCGGGAAGAAGGAAATATGAAATTTTGTACATACTGCGATAAGCTCTCATATACATCTAAAGTAATCAGAGATGGTAAGAGGATATATTATTGTGATGATCATGCTGATAGAATTGCAGTTGACTAGGATTATGGTATAATACTATTATGAATAAATTTAAAGGTATGAAATGTAATACACCAACATGCCCATTGCCAGTAATGGGAACCAGAAAAGATGATCCATCTATTGGATATTGCATAGCACATGGCATGGAATACGCAATGATTATGAGAAATAAAGAAAGCGCATGAAAAAAATTTCTGCTTTAATTATGCTAATTGCGACAGCAATCCTGTCAGGTGTAGCTTTGTCTAAATTTTTAAAATGGGCGGGACAAGAAGAAATCTTTGATTTTGACCTTACAGAAGATATAGATCATGAACAGATCTAAGATATTCATCTGGTCATTACTAGCTATCTTGGTTACATACTATTCATTGGTTATTATAACTAGATGAGTACAATATTAAATGCTGTCTATATGGGATTCTATTATCTATTTGCTCCAGTAATTTCTCTGGTTATATTATCTTCTATTGTTGTATATATAAAAAGCTTTAAACTTTAGTTCTCCCGCCCTTTTAAGGGCCATCCTTATCGGAGATACCAATTATGCCCTGTTAGGGCTTTAGAAACCCCGTAGAGGGCGTTTAAGGCATATTTCTCAGAATGTTGCAGATGCTAGAATGTGCTCTTATTTCGCGGAGGCACTTTTTTTGCACTAATTGCACTATATGTCCGCTTTGTCCATTTCTATAACTTCATCAATAATACCTAGAATAGATTTTGCCTCTTCTGTAGTATCCGCCCATATCCAGCCTTCTACGGGATAGACATAAGTGTCTTTCTGGTCTATCAATAATTCAAAGTTATAGTTAATAACTTTATTAGCAGACCAAAGAAGTGAGCCGTTGTCATTTTTATAAAATCCCTGCATTTTTATATCCTACTCTTATACATATCTAACTGGTCTTAGATAAATCCAGTCTCTAGTTTTTAATTCTTGGTTAGGGGAATAGCCATCATCAAACCTTCTATTTAGTGCATAATTATCGTTCCATTCAGTTGAACTCCAATACCCTGTATAAGAGTATCCAGAACTTGTCCGTATTCCTGGGATTAAAGCTCTTCTTGTATATACCTGTGTAAGTTCATCTAAAGAAGGCAGGAACCAATCAGTTTTGCCTCCGCCAGTATAATCACGACATAATTTATGAGCATTTTCTACAGTTGAATTATTATTCCATAAATAATTTGTAACCGTATTTGTATAACCAGTTCCAATAGCAGTGCTTGTTGTTCCGCTTGCCCCAGAGTATTGTGGATTCATGGCTTTCCAAGATGCCTGCTCATTACCTGAACCTTGCCAATTATTTGGCGCTATCTCCATATATCTACCCCAAGATAAAGTTGAGCCAGCATCATAAAATATAATTCCACCAGCAGGACCTGTTTCTCCAAGAGAATAGACTCTATCGGGAGCAGAAAGAGATCCTACACCTAAAAATGATCCTAATCCGCTAATTGTATTTGGCATACATCCATTATACACCAAAAAAAGAAAAAATCCCAATCAGAGTCCGCCAGGGCCAGTATCACCAATTGAATAAACTACTGTGTTGGTATTGTCAATACTGCATTTGGAAGCCATCCAGATAAAGATGAGTAGTTTGTTCCAGTAAAGTTCTTATTCTTGAACCAATAACTTCCGCTTATAAAGTACATTTGTTGTGTACCATTTGCAGCAGATGCGTTAGTTCCAGTTACACCAGAAACTGTTACTGTTTGTGGTGAGGCAGATGTTCCAGTAATTAATGATGCCCATGATGGAGCAGACATATAATTCATTTGGAAATGAGCACCTACATTTTGACCAGACCAGGTTCCTGAGAATGGAGTTGTAATTGTTGTCCCTAGCGGAACCGCAATTATTTTTTTATTAAAAATTCCACCACTAAACTTGCTTTTTATTGAAGAAGCATTGTATCTTATTTTTGGCATTTAAATTAAGCCTCAATAATTAAAATTGCTAAAGTTGCGCCTACGTCTCCAACCGCGTATAAACGGTCACTTGAACTTAAATCAAAGCCAACTGCTTCGCCAGCTTTTAATCTTACTCCATATGAAGAAGTTGTTACTGCGTCAGTTCCAATATATGCATTTAAGCTAGCATGCGTATTTTGAATCGAAATGGTATTTGCTGTATCAATAGCGTCTGCAATTGTTACTTCCTGAGCTGTTGCCGACATTGTTAGGGATTTGCTACGTATCATGTTTCCTCCTGAAATATATAAATCTATATCTAATTATACACCTAAAAAGAAAAAATCCCAATCAGAGGCGGATCCGACTGGGGAGTACTAATCAGTTACAAGTTCTTGCCAAGATAAGTCTTCTTCAGACCAAATATATACTTTATCACCTAATGGATATGGAGTAGGGGCTTCATATGATGCAGTTTCTAGGTTTAATGTCCAGGATGGGAATGACTGTTCTTTATAACATTCTAAAGATTGTCTAGCAATTAATTCTGAGTCCGCCCAAATCCATCCTTCTATGGGATAAGAATATGTATCCTTTTGGTCTATCAATAATTCAAAGTTATCACCAATAACTTTATCTGCAGACCAAAGTAAAAGTCCGTCATCATTTTTGTAAAATCCTTGCATTTTTATTCTCTCCTTTAACCGACAAAATATCTCATGGGACGAACCGATGATTGTGTATTGCTTTTATAAACATACCCATTACTACCACCATCGCCATTATGACTACGCATTAAACGTGGTGCAAGTGATCCCTGGACGCTAGTTTCTGCTTCAAATGAAGTATAAAGACTGTTAATTGCACCTTGTGCAGCAGTATACCAAAATGGACTTCCAGAAGCCAAATAAGTACCAAATGGAAGAGAGTTACGGTTTTGTCTTAGTCTTGCATATTCTGTCATATTCCCTATAAACCAATCATCTTTTCCGCCGCCTCTATAATCTTTAGTAATTGTTATTGCTCGGTTTGGAGTTGAATCTTGTGCTATTGCTAAATCAAAATTAGTTTTTCCTGTACCAAGCGTATCGTAGTTTCCTCCAAAAAACTGTGTTGTGTTGCCAGACCAAACTATATATGGATCAGGGGAACCAGCAAGGGTTGACCATCCAAGAGGAGCAACTTCTATATATCTACCCCAAGATAAATTAGATCCAGCATCATAAAACACTACTCCGCCACCAGGGCCAGTTTGTCCTATTGTGTATGTTAGTTCAGTTCTTGCAGAGCCCGATCCTAAAAGTGAACCTGAGCCGTAAATTGTATTTGGCATACGTCAATTATACACCAAAAAAGAAAAAATCCCAATCAGAGGCGGATCCGATTGGGCTTTTCTAGTGTATTGCTACACATTATATAGGGAGACATTGCTGCCATCACCTACACATCTTAATTGTAATATGGAATATTTTATATGTCAAGCATTCTAGTCGACAGTTTCTTCAGGGGGTGTAAATGAAGGGGCGGGTCCAAGAAGAAATCCTTGTTCATGATATTCAATCATCTTAGCTGTCTTTTCAGCATCTACATTATTTGCCATAATTGTCAGCATATCATAAATACGATGAAGCATTATATAGTTCACCATAGGTAGGTTATCTTCTATTGATTTAGATTCTTTATCTTCCATTATGGCCTTCCCATATCATCCCAAAATACTTCACGCCCCATAGAGTCTTTATCAGATAGGGAATTTGATTCAAATTCATAATTAAAAAGGTTCTCTTCTTGAGGCGCACTTATTTTTGCACTATTTTGCGGAATCACTTTAACATGAAAGAAGTTTTCTTCCTGCTCGCAGGAACATTGCCCGTTCTTACATTCATCCAGCATTTTCCACCGCCTTTACTATATCTTCGTAATCTTTTGATCCAAGCACTTTTTTATATTCGCAAGATAGGCAATATATAAATACCCGATCCTCACTGTCCTGGTTAGGCAAAAGAGGACCTTGATCCATTGGACATTCAAGTCTAGGAACAAGGCCCTCTTCTGATAAGGCTATGTACTTAGATACGTATTGTATCTGCATTACTTCCTACTTCTTTGCATCAGTTGGGAATTGCAAAAGCCATTCCTTAGCTTTCGGGGTCATACCCTTCCAGCTTGACCAATCTGAGCCGCCATCAGTCATGTAGTACGTTATCTCTGCGTTAGTTACTGGGTCGAATAACTCTCTGTTACTCTTTAGGTCGAACTTCTCTAGTCTTATAGGACCGAGATCTCCGATCATGTTTATCTGGAATATTCCATAGGAACTATCTCCAGTTTTCTTATCCCCGTTATATGCAAGCGGTCTTCCATTAGATTCACGCTTTGCTATGGACCAAGCTTTCTTAAGGCCTGACCCTTCGAATCCTACAGTCTTAAGAAGTATTAGCAACTCTTCGTCTGTAAGCATCTCAGATGGCTTGTAAATTTCTTTACTAAAACTATCTAAAACTTCTTGCTTTAGTTGGGCTTCAGTTTTCACTAAAGGTTGTACGTTTAAGGCATTTGCTGGCTGTACAGGAAACAAGAATAATGTTATCATTACTATTGTAACCACATTGTGAGCCAAATCGCTTACCTGTTGTTTTATTTTCTCCATTGGCATTTCCTCCTCTAGAGATAACGAACTACAATCATAACATTGATAGGATAAGCCTGTCAAGCCAGTCAACTAGAAAGAAAACATGAATATATCTTATTATACTATTCAAGCAGGCTTAAATCCTGCTGTTGGCTTTGGCTATGCAGGAAAAAATATTGTTAAATCATTAAATAATCTAGGACATGCTGTATCTTTTGCTAATCCTAAATCTAATGTTCAATTAAACTTTACTCAGCCACATCATTTTAAGTTACATAGGAATCAATATCAAATTGGATATACTCCCTGGGAGTCAACATCAATGAGACCAGATTGGATTGAAAGATTTAATGCATGTGATGAAGTATGGGCAACATCTGATTGGTGTGCACAAGTATTTAAAAATAATGGAATTACAAAACCAATATATGTTTATCCGCATGGCATAGAAGATATTTGGAAACCAAGACGTAGAGTTCTTAGAGAAGGACAACCACTTAAATTTTTACATATTGGAGAACCATCTCCAAGAAAAGATGGACAACTAGCAGTAGATACTTTTATTAAATTATTTGGCGGGAACCCAGATTATCACTTAACTATTAAAGCTCATAAGTTTAATACTATTAGAGTTTATGATAAAAATAATCAATTTATGAGTCCAGAGATTGCGTATACTAATATAACTTTAATCACAGATGAATTAGAAGAAGCAGATCTTGTTTCTTTATATCACAGTCATCATGTTTTGTTATATCCTACATGGGGAGAAGGTTTTGGGTTCATCCCGCTTCAAGGTTTAGCAACAGGTATGCCAGTTATATCAACATATGATTGGTCTCACTATGTGGACTACATGGGACCACTTAAATTAAAATCTAAACTTACAGATGAGACTTTACCTAAATCTGTGGGTGATGGATACATTGGAAAAATGTTTAAACCAGATGCAAAACATTTAGAAGAATTAATGCGTGAAGTAACTATTAATTATAATGCTTACTCTGGTTACTATTTTGCTCAGTCAACTAAAATACATGAAGATTATAATTGGGATCAGTTGACCAAGAAAGCTTTTGAACATTTAATAGAAAAATTTAATTAGGGCTTCCCCTTTTAACTGTTCTTTGGTAGAATAGGATCTTCACACTAAATTTAAATTAACCGCTAGGCGGAGAAACAGGTATTATAAAATGTCTAAGACTATTGCAAACCCATACGAAAATTTCATTGCGTTATCCAGATATGCAAGATGGATATCAGAAGATAATCGCCGTGAGACATGGGGTGAGACAGTAGATAGATATTTTAGTTTTATGCTAAACCATCTAAAAGAGAATTATAATTATATTCCAAATGAAAAGCTTGTAGCGGAATTAAAAGACGGTGTATTTCAAAGAAATGTCATGCCGTCTATGCGCTCCGTGATGACTTCAGGAGTAGCACTAGAAAGAGATAATGTTGCAGGATACAATTGTGCATTTCTTCCAGTTGATTCTGCACGTTCATTTGATGAGACAATGTATATCCTTATGTGCGGTACAGGTGTAGGATTCTCTGTTGAGTATAAGTACATTAATAAGCTTCCTGCCGTCCCAGAATTATTGGAGAAGTCAACTACGGTAATTACAGTAGAAGATTCAAAACAAGGTTGGGCAAAAGCATACCGTGAGTTGCTTGCACTACTTTGGTCAGGACAAATTCCAGCAATCGATGTTTCTAAGGTGCGTCCCGCAGGCGCAAGACTTAAAACAATGGGCGGACGTTCATCAGGACCACAACCACTTATTAATCTATTTGATTTTACAATTGCAAAGTTTAAGAGCGCTACAGGAAGAAACCTTAAACCAATTGAATGCCACGATATCATGTGCAAGATTGGTGAAGTAGTTGTTGTAGGCGGAGTTCGCCGATCAGCAATGATTTCCCTTTCTAACATTAACGATATCGAGATGGCACAGGCTAAGTCAGGCAACTGGTGGGAAGCCAATACACAACGTGCCTTGTCTAATAACTCTGTTGCGTACTCACGCAAGCCAGACATGGAGCAATTTATTGCAGAATGGAAATCTCTATATGATTCAAAGTCAGGAGAACGAGGCATATACAATGTGGCCGCAGCTCAAGCCCAAGCAGCCAAGTATGGAAGAAGAGATCCAGATATACACTATGGAACTAACCCTTGCTCAGAGATTATCCTACGTCCTTATCAGTTTTGTAACCTTTCAGAAGTCGTACTACGTGAGAATGATACAAAGAAAGATATTGAACGCAAGGTAGAACTTGCAACCATCCTTGGAACGTGGCAGTCAACGCTTACAGACTTTAAATATCTTCGCAAGATCTGGAAAGACAATACAGAAGAAGAGCGTCTACTAGGTGTTTCTCTAACTGGACAGTTCGGACACAAGTTTATGTCAGGTAAAGAAGACCTTGTTTCACTAGAAGCTTTCTTGATGACTCTTAGAGAATCAGCAAGAGCAAAGAATAAAGATGAGGCTGGGAAAATTGGGATTCCTGAGTCTGCCGCTATTACATGCGTGAAACCATCAGGAACAGTATCTCAATTGGTCGGGGTATCTTCAGGAATGCATGCTTGGCATTCTCCATATTACATTCGTACAGTTCGTGGGGCAAAGGGAGATCCTATATCTACATTTTTGAAGGAAGTCGGAATTCCAGTAGAAGATGATGTTATGAAGCCAAACGATACATACGTATTCTCATTCCCAATTAAAGCACCAGAGGGTGCAATTGTTAGAAATGATTTAACTGCTATTGAACACTTAAACATCTGGTTGGTTTACCAACGTGCATGGTGTGAACACAAGCCATCTATTACAGTTTCTGTAAAAGAGGATGAATGGATGGAAGTAGGTGCTTGGGTATATAAGCATTTTGATGAGGTCTCTGGGATTTCATTCCTGCCGCATTCTGATCACTCATATAAACAAGCTCCGTACCAGGAAGTAACAAAAGAAGAGTATGACTCTCTTTTTTCTAAGATGCCCAACGAAATCCGTTGGGAAGACCTGTCTTTTTATGAGACTGAAGATGGAACATCTACAAATGCCACGCTTGCCTGCAGCTCAGACGGAAATTGCGAACTTGTAGATATTTCTGCTTAATGGTAGAATAGTATTGGTGTAAAAGCCAAAATCACAAGGCACCGTGCCTTGTTAGGAGATGATAATATGGCCACAAAAAAATTTGACAAGGCCGATTTAAACAAAGATGGGAAAGTAGTTATGACAGAACAGATTTTAGCAGCACTTGGAACTTATGCTCGTGCATTTCTTTCAGCAGCAATTGCTTTATATATGACTGGGAATACCAGCCCAAGAGATCTTTTGATGGGTGGATTCGCCGCGGTGGCTCCAGTTATTCTTAAGGCTTTAAGCCCAACAAACAAAGAATTCGGGTTTACAAACAAGTAATTTAAAAGTTACTGTTAGGATAGCTCCTGTGCTAAAATAAGCATAGGAGTTTTCCTATTTAGGAGTACTAGCAAATGGCAGGACAAAAGAATTTCGAAGT
>Ga0209596_1004547_pt1 | contig 10551 bp, 10 predicted proteins | sample M_130807_MF_Meta_FD_187314 | JGI IMG/M metagenome (GOLD analysis project Ga0209596, IMG submission 187314) | Freshwater microbial communities from Lake Montjoie, Canada to study carbon cycling - M_130807_MF_MetaG (SPAdes) (version 2) | ecosystem: Environmental > Aquatic > Freshwater > Lake...
GAGTAGCTTGATGTGCTCATTGGCCGCGTTGAGTTCGCGTTCGATGTTCTCAGCTACTATTTGTAGATCGTAAATGTTACACGCCGCATCCGTCCTCGGTGTTTCACTCACGGCTTGGCCTCCTTGGATTTGTTCCACTTCTCAATCTCCATGTGCCACCCCATAAAGGCGGCAGCAGCGCATAGCGCATCCCCCGCCTCCTCCAGCCGCTTGATGCGGTCGTTTGCTGCGTTGAGTTCGCGTTCAATGGTGCGAGCGAACTCTGATGGAACTGCGGCATTACGCAGCGAATCACCAGCTAGTATTTCAAATCGAGTGCATGGTTTGCCGTTGATCTGTTCATCTGTTCTAGGTGTGTCGCTCATCGGCCACCTCCGAGTGCGTAGTGCAGGATGAGGAGCGCATCGCAGTTCTTCAATGTGACGTCGAGTTGCGGGTAAAGCTCCTGGGCCTTCGACTTGAGCTTACGCTTCCATTCCGCGGAATTGGCGCATGACCGCTTTCCACCGAGTCCAAGAGGATCCTGCCAGACCTTGGGTTCGACGCGATGAAGCGCGTAACCTTGAGAGTATGACAATCCTTGGACGATGCCGTAGTTCTCGTGCAGGGTTGCCACGCTTGCTGAGGGCGTGAGCTTGGACACGAACTTGGGTACCTTCTCGATCCATAGGTGACTGTCCGCCACCTTGAATCCGCTGAGGAGTTGCGCCATATCGGGCAACGACTCGGGCATTGCGAAGAGGAGGATGCCGTCCTTGGTGTGGATAGCGAACCCGCCATTTACGCCTGGGTCACAGGCTACGATTGTTTTGTTCATTGGTTTTTGTTTGTTGGGACCGAATAGTGAGAGAGTGGCCGACATAGATCCCGGCGATCACGCAGAATGGCAGCATGACTGCCATGCCCATAATAGTCAGTGCGGTGTTCATGGGATCGAACATCCAAGTTCCTTGTAGCACTTGACTCGTTTCTTGGAATGGGCTTGAGCCAGAGGATGGAAGGTATCCTTGAAGTCATGGATGAGGGCAGTGTCCTTACCTGGTGCCCGCCGCAGCGCACGGCTGGCCCGCTGGATGGTTTTCTGTGCGGATCGCCCTCCAGATACCATTACGAGGGTGTGGACGTTAGGAAGGTCAAGCCCCTCATCGGCCAGCGAGGTGGCGATCATGGTTGAGATGTTCCCTGCCTTGAATTCTTCCATCGCTTCGCGGCGAAGCTTCTTCGGCATCTTCGAGTGAACGAGTACGGAGCCGCTCAAGGACAGGTTGTAATATTCTCCGAGTGTGACCCGTGGAACCAGAACGAGTGTGGGATACTGAGGACCACCGGCTGCGGCCATCATGATTGCCATGTGGTTTCTGGCTTTGTTGCCACAGATACCGATCTCGGTGAGTGCTTCCCAAGCGCACATAGCCCGAAGGATAGGTTGACTGACTTGCATGTAGCGTTTGCGATCGGCGAACAGCCTCTCGATTTGATCATCGATCTTCTGCTGAAGGTTTGGATCAGTGGCAGAGTGCATGTAGATATTGGCATGAGCCAGTACACCGGCCAGTTCATCACGGCGGATCTCGAACTGGGTATCGTGGAAGAGTTTGCGAAGGATCTCGTTACGCTCGGGATCATCGGACCAAGGGGTCGCATCGAAGCCGAAGCGAAGTCCTTTGCACGATTGGATGATCTTACGCCAAGTGGTCGCCGGCGCATGCTTGGCCTCATCGACGATGATGAGGTTCTTGCGGGAGAAATCTACGGATTCATGGGGGCAACGAACCTCAACCCTAGAAGTATCGACGCCCACTGCTATGAGCGAAGCGATTGCCTGCTGACAGGTCTCACGGGTGGGAGCCAACCATCCGAAGGTCCACTCGGGCCATCGAGCAAAGTGCTTGATGATGGAAGAAGCGATGACGGTCTTTCCGCATCCAGCAGGAGCGATGATGAGTCCATCGGCTCCAGACTTAGCCCACTCGACGGCTCGTTGCTGGTAGGGACGAAGCAGAAATGCTTGCGTCGAATTGGTTTCGGGATGATCTTTGGTCTGCATAGCGTTCGTTGCGACTATGTTTGTTTGGGACTCGATCACCCCCGGGAGCTGCACCTCCCGGGGGCTTTCGTTTAGATATTAGATGGCGTCGAGATCAGCGGGCACCTTCTTCATGCGGCGCACTCGGAAGGTCGTTTGTTCGGCACCATGCTTGTCGATGTACTTCTCCTCCTCGATTACGATCACGAGAGACAGACCAACGAATCCCTGAAGGAACCGTAGGAACGCCCCTCCAATGCTAAAATCGAACTCATCTCCATCGGCGATGTTAGCTTCGGTGGCACTGATGAGTGCCTGAAGCCGCCACATCATGGTGTCCTTCAGAACGAACCGGTCGCTGATGATCTCACCGGCTGGCCCTTTGTAACGGAGGGTTGCGACGGCGTTGCCAGACTTGTCGAGTCCATCGTCCTTACAGGAGTTGACGGTGACGGTGTATTCGCCGGGTTGGGCGAACGGCTTAACTTCTGCGGATGCTCTATCTACTTTGAATGTCATATTATTGTGCGTTGGTTGATGTTTGTTATTCGGACTGGCGAGCGGCCCACGCGGGCAGCGAGAGTGTTTGTGTGGTGGAAGGGTAACAAGGCCAAGAGTTGAGTTCCTGGCATTCGATATAGGTGCGGAGCTGCTCGTCGATAATGGAGTTACCAAGATCGATGGCCTGCTGGTCGAGTTCGTAGCAGCAGACTCCGTAGGGTGCTTCCTTCTCGACTGCGATGAAGATGAACCGGTTGATGCCGGTGATGCGCTGATACCAAGCGGCTTGAACGTGGTAGCGGAACTGAGCGCAACTCTTAGCGAACGCCGCGGGTGAGGCGTCCTGAGTGGTCTTGAGGTCGATGATGTAATCCTTGCCGATCCCATCGATACGGGCTTTGACCTCGATACCGGACCACTCAGCGAAGTAGGAGACCTCGGTCTTGATACCATCCAGTAGGCCAGCGGCAGCAGGATGAGCGTGAACCGCATCGGCTGCTCCGGTGAGGTTGTTCCACTGATCTTGAGGCAAGGGGATCTGTCCGTTGTCGATGATCAGTTGGTGGTCTTCTTTACCCTGCTTGGTGCGACGATCACCAGTGAACATTCTGTAGGTCAGGATGAAGCGTTCTGGCTCTAGGACGGCGCAATGGGCGGCGGTACCGAACTCCAGCGCGGGACTGGATTCGTTGCGAGTTTTGCCATCCTGCCAAGAGCGGAAGTGCGCGGGCGACTTGCGGAACTGATCGAGACCGGACTTCGAGAGTGCCTTCTCCGCGTGGTAATCCGAAGGCGGCATGTCGTACATGACATCGACCGTGGAAACCGCATTCTCATTAACCATTGGAAACCTCCGTAGCAATAACCTCGGGGCTGACGATCACGGCCAGCTTGGACAGGATGAGGTCCGGCTTGGAGATGTACTTGGATGCGACCGCATCGGGTAGATCGCGGAAGGTCTGGCCATCCTGAATGCGACCGGCTTTGAGGAGCAGGGCGTTGACCTCTTGCTCGCGGTCCTCGAACAGGGCTTCGAGCTTGGCGCAAATGTCGAAGCTCTTAGTGGGAGCGACCGTGACCTCGGTGAGAGCGGGGGTAAACTCCTCGGTTTCCTCCGGTGTGTAGATGCCGGCCACAACCTCAGGAGCGAGCATGCGAACCGCTTTGGATATACAACGAGCGCGAAGCATGGCGGAAGGATCCTTGGCCCATCCAGACCCCGGCTTGGCAGGCAATAAGCCGGCCATCTTGGCGTCCTCGGTGGTAAATGAGATCTCGCATGAGTTTCCGTCATAGGTCCAGAGGGCGATGGCGGCGCGGGAGTCGAACTGCTTCCAGAGGATCTTACCTCCGCGGGCACGGTATCCGGCGAGCATGGCATCGGAGCGCATACTGAGGGAGCCGTTGATGATGTGGTACTCGCGCTTGAAATCGAACGGGGTCTTCTTCTCCGCGGCGCACTGCCACGCGATAAGCTTACCTTGTTCGACCTTGGTGCAGCCCAGCATTCCGCTGGCCGCGATCCACTCTCCCATCTTCTCGATGGCTGAGATGGGGTCTTGGATCTTGGAGTACATCTCGGAGTTATCCGAGGGTTGGGGGGTTGTCGTTGCGATTGAGTTGTTCATTGTGGGTTTTGTCTGAGGAGTTCCTCGATTACATCGGAGCGGACACGGATGGTGCGCTTCGTAGCTTTCATGGCTGGAAGTTTTCCTGACCGGATCCACCGACGCACCGTCTCGGGATGAGTCCCGAGAGCCGAAGCAATCTCCTGGACGGTTAGAAGTTTTACGCTCACGCAAGCCAAAGTAGCAGCGTGTTGCAAACTGTCGATAGAAAATGTGAACTTTTTATTTCGACTGTTCCGCGGGGGCTTCCCCGGTGTCTGCAAAATCGCGCACCAGCTTGACGGCGGCATCTCGATTTGGGGCGTTGTTAATTCTGCGAACAAGCGACTCAACGGCTTGGGCACTGGCCTGTTTGCTGCGGAGTCCAGTGGCTCCAACAGTCCGAGCCAATACACGGGCGGCAAGATATGTTCCTCCCATGTCAGCGGCAAAAGTAAGTACACCGGCTAGAGCGGCAGGCCCGAGCCCACCAGAGGCTAGAGCGGCTGTAGCGACTAGCGGGGCTTTGAGACCGCTGAGAGTGGCTCGTTCGACAATCTGACCGCCAGTGGTTTGGCCTGCTCCACCAGCGCGTAGCTGTCGATCTCGAATGAGATCAAACGCTGGGAGCAGATCATCCTCGATTTGCTTGAGGATCCGAGGACCAACAATGTTTGAGAACTCCTCGCGAATCGAAGGGGTCTCCAACATCTTGCGGATGTTATTTGGGTCAATGCTTGCAGCACCTGGAGAAATGCCTTTTTGGCGAGATCCAAACAAGATGTCCTCGATCTTGGTTGCCCGAGTGTTGATCAGCGCATCAGCAGCGGCTTTACGAAGCTCTGGAGTGGCCGCGTTGCTGACTTGATCTTGAAGCGTACTCATCACCGATTTGATGTCCTTGGAATCTTCGAGCAGGCCAAGAATCCTCTCGCTGATTTTGTAGCCGGTCAGCGTGTCAGATTGAGCCGCTTTGCGAGCCTTCACGGCTTCAGACAGCTCGCCCTCTGCGGCCCCAAGGTTGCGGTTTAGCTTCTGAAGATCGTCAATGGGTCCAAGCCCGAGTGCTTTGAGCGTACCGGGTGATTGCGACTCCATGACGTCGAGCTTGGTGAGTAGGCCACGGTAATCGACCGCTTTGTCTTTGGTGCTCGACTGGATCAGGTTGCTGACGACATCGAAGTTCTTAAGCTGGGCGAGGTTTCCAAATCCAAGCTCTTGAAGCGATCCAGGAGCAGTCCGCTCAATGCCGTTGAGGATCCCAAGCAGCTTTGTGTTGTCGATTTTACCAGCAGAATTGGACGCTTGCGTAGCAATGTATTGCTGGACCAACGAGTTAATCTCAGACCGATTAGGAACTCCCTCAACACCAATTGACTTTAGGTTATCAAGAAGATCCGAAATGCCGCGGTACTCGATTCCCTCAACGCCATATTTGGTGACCGATTTTCCAAGCTGTTCAAGGAACCTCTCAGGAGTGGCTTCAATTCCTTTGAAAGCCTTTTCAATGTAAGGATTTTCCCATAGTCCTCTGACCTGAGCGTACTTGGCTTGAGTTTCTAGGAATTTTTGAGCGATCTCAGGCTTGAACACAGTCGTAGCCTGATCATTCATCAATCCTGTAATCGATTTGGATAAGTCCTTAGCTTGAGCCTGAGCTGGAGTCTTGTAGGCTTCGGTAGATGATGCCCAGTTTTCAAGATCGCGTCGAATGCCACGCAGTTCATCCAAAGAAAACTTCCCTGGAACGTCTCTGTATTGGGTTGTAAATCCATATTCAAAATCACCTGTTGATCCAATTGGAACCTTTGAAACCTTGTCTAGACGGCCAACAATCTCGTCCAAAACAGGAATATTAAGTTTTGGAAGCGATGAAGACAGCTCCCTAACTTTTTTGGAAATACCTCCAAGATCAAACACCTCGTCTTGAGTTGGAATCCCGGCGTATTGTTTTTTAAAGAAGTCGTCTGAAAGTTGTTTCAAACCAGAAGGCTGACCCTCTGCTCGTTGAGTGATCAGTTCTTGGATTTTAAATCCTTTTCGAGCGGTATCTCCACCAGAAGGTATTCCGGCAGGAAACGCTTCTTTAGTAGCGAGACTTTCTTGAGCAGCAACCCGAGGCTGTAGTTCGGAAGCAATTTTCTGCTCAGTTTTAGTGCCTAGCGAATCTACAAACTGAATCCAATTCTGCTCAATATCGTTGAGTTGTCTGCCTTGAGTTTCTCCAAAAGCTTTTTGCTCTGCCTGCATCAGATCACCGCCGTACTTCTTGGCCTCATTAACAGCATTTTGGAGAGCGTCAGTCGCTCCAGCGAAGTTTTGGCTTTGTCCGGTGATATCCTTCACCTTGTTCAATCCCAAAAGCATGACTGCATCCTCGTAAACACGGACAACGTCGCTGGGGTTTACAGAACCTCCGAGTTCTCGGGCGCGTTTTTCGATCTCAGCAACCTGATTTTCTTCTAACTGTCGAATGGTATTGAGCCCCATCTTAGATTGGGCTCTTTGTGCAAACGATGCGAGTTCAGGGGCTACATCAGTGAACAAAGGCGTTATTCCAGCCTTTTCAAGAACCTCAGCTTTTTCACCCGTTTTTCGAAAGAATTTTCCAACTGTGCCTGCCGCGCTTTCAATGGTTTGCGGTATCCCAGCAAGAGCCCCCGAAATAGTGAATTCTTTAAGAGCTGAAGGAGCATCTGTAACTCCGCCTTCAGCAATTCCCCCTACAACACCTCCAGATCCACTGAGCAACACGTTTTTGGCCAACGTAGCAAGTGGTCCAGCTCCCTTTAGATAGGGAACAGATCCACGAATTGCTGAACCAACCATTTCACGGCCTCTATAGTCTTTGCCTTCATCAAACTTCTCAACCGTCTGAGCACCAGCCTCACCAGTCAAAGCAGATGCTGCTCCGTAACCGATCATAGCAGGAACACTTACTGGTGCTGTTGCAATTGAAGCAGCAATTGGAACTCCATATCGGAGCAAGTTCTTTGGATTCAGTTTTGCTGGAGCTTCTTCATCGAATACTGATCCTGCTCCAGTTGCTGCAATCCGTTCTTCTTCAGCCTGCATTGCCGCACCCATCTTCTGCTCCTGAGTAGGATTGAATCCAGGCTGCTCCTCGCGACGGCGCATCTCTGCAATTGTTGCGGGTTTTTCAACTGATGGTTGCTGACCAGATCCACGCAATAATTCTAAAACCTCTGACTCCGTAGGTTGTGTATCAGACTCAACTACAACTCGTTTTTGAATTCCATTGTCATCGATTACTACGGCAAATTTAGGCATATATTTTTATCAAAGAGGAGTTATCGACACGATCTTCTGTTTGGATGAAGGAGCGTTTGTTCCTTGATTTCTTAATGATCCAACAGGACTTTGAACTCCTGACGTATACGACCGAATTCCAATTGTCGGCCTGATTTCTTGATAGTTCTTTTTGAGACCAGCAACCCTTTCAATAAGTTGAGGATTTATGGATTTTCCTGCATCAATGTAAAACCCAAGAGGATCTTGATCTTGCAAACGATCGATGTATTGGATGGCTCTATTAAGGAAGTCTTTGTCGGAAGGAGAACCCCAAGACAACGCAGAACTGCTTTCTTCACCAGCAGTGAGTGACGCTCCGAACAATGCTTTTCTAGGGCCTTGTTTGAAAGACTCATATTCAGCATTTAAAGCTCTTGCAAGTTCTCTCTCATCGTCACTTGAGAAGAATTTAGAACCCTTTGTGTTTAACTGATTTGCAATATACCCAAAGTTGTTATCAGAGAACTTCTTAAGTCCTCCAGGAGTAGCTGCAACTCGAGCAATCAGATTTGATACTCGGTTTGAATCAGCAAGAGACTCTGTGTAAGTTTTGATTCCCTTTAGCTCTTCAGATGTAGGTCCAGGTCCAGTCTGAGTGGCAGATTGGAACTTGGGACTCTTTATTATATAATCTGGAAGATACGGAGAAAGCTGATACAACTTTTTGGGATCACGTGATTCAATTGGTCCATTGAGTATGCTAGTAGCCTCAACGACTGCGTTTTCTTGAGTCAGCTTAGTTCTTTCAGCTACACTTTTTTGAAAGTCTTTGGAAGCTCTTGCGTTAAGACCTTTATAAACTCCTGGAGCAAGATCTTGAATTGATTTGCTATCATAACCCTTGAACGCTTCAAGATCTGGATTCTGATTAAACAACTCAATGGTGGCGTCTTTTTCTCCAGCTTGCCTAATTGCTTGAGGGTAAGCAGACTGAGCTTCAATACGAGACCTGTACGCTAAAGCAGAAAGCTCTCCTGGAGTTTCATCGCCTCGGAGTTTAACATTTGATCCCTTTAAGAACTCAACATCACTAGCGGCTTGAAGATCTTTTTGAATTCCAATAGTGGCTCTTTGTTTAGCAAGTTCTGACTGACCAGACAAAACAGAAGTTTTGAATCTAGGATCAAGTTCATACTGTGAAGGTCCAACTGACTGACCAATTCCACGCAAATAGCCCTCTCCTTTTATTATATCTCCTTTTAGGCTTTCGTTTCTAATCTTTGAAACCATCTCTTCAACGCTTGAATTTGGATCAAGATCGATGTTTTGCAGAAGAGAGTTTTCAATCAATCTTCGTTTAATAGATCTGTCCTCATCCAAACTCCTGATATTCTGCTCCATCAACGCCCGCTTCGCATATTCCCGATTCCGGATGTCCTCGTTGGTCCCGGTGAACTCGCCGGAAATGCCTCCGGTGAGCATGGAGAGACCCTTCATGAAGGGGTTGATGCGCTGCTTGGCCTGCTCCTCAAGCAAAGCCCTGATGTCTGTAGTAGCCATAAGATATTAGTTAGTAACCCTGCAATGACCGCATCGCACCCCGTCTCCTGAATCCGCTCATGGCGGCATTCATGATCTGATCGGGGTCGTAGTTGATGTACCTGTACTTATCCTGCTGCTGTTGTGAGTTGGCCAGCAAGTCAGCGTAGAGCTTGGCGAAAGGATCGGCCTGACGATCTGGCAGAGGAACCTCTCTGGTTCCCTTGGTGGGGATGACGACTTCGCTCCTTACAAGCGGAATACCTGGAGTAAATGGACGGGTTGGTCCTGAGGTAGTTGTTCCGCCACCCGGTGTTCCACCGCCCGGTGTACCACCGCCGGGTTGACCACCACCACCTGGAGGTTTTGTTCCACCACCGGGAGGAGTAGTCGTGGTTCCGCCGCCAGGAGGAGTCGTCGTTCCAGGAGGAGTCGTGCCCGGAACATCTTTGTAATCCCACTCTCCTGTTCTAAAGTTCCACCTATCACCAGTGTTGTTAGGAGGTTCTTCTCGTCCAGTTTTTGGATCGATATAGTCTGGATTAACATTACTCCAATTACCTTCAGTATCAAATCTCCAATTACCTCCAGTGGCTATTCTCCATACATCTGAAATACCATCGCCATCTACATCATTCTCAACCTTTGGTTTTGTTTCATTTCCAGGCTTATAGTCGGGATTAAACCTAATCGTATCATCAACACTAGGATTAGCCACACCAGGGCCAGCCGTTACATTACCTCCAGTGTTATCAAACCCACCTACGCTAGTGGTTGTAGGTTCATCCGCTCCAACTGGTTGATATGCTCCAACAGAAGTTGGTGTTACTTGAGAAGGAGCAAGCTCGGTATTGATTCCAAAATTAAACTTCTGAGGTACTACTCCTTTATCCAAATCTTCTTGAGATACTGAATACGCACTTGGGCGTATAATGGTATCCCTAAGATTGTTTTTATCAGCATAGAGAACATCCCCGTTCTCCATTTGCCCGATAGGTATATAATCAGGAAGCGTTTTTCCCGGAATTGAAACCGTTTTGCTAGGGGTCACAACGCCTTGAGGAAGCGAAGGTGTTTGGCCTGCAATAAGTTTATCAGCTTCCTCTTTAGTTAGAGACTGAACTCCAATGAATGTTCCAGCTTTGTCAGGTGGAATGAGACCTGTAAACCTATATCTATCTTCAGTCATCGGATCCAGCGCGGTCCCTATTCCTGTAGATACACCTCTATCTTTAGTGTTTGGATCCAGCGGGGTTCCGATTCCTGTTCTTATAAGCGCATCTTGTTCATCACCGCTCTTAATGTTGATTCGTTCAGTGGGTTGATCTCGGATGTTGTAATCGATGTTTCCAAAACCTACGTCTGAAGGAGCAGCCTTATATTCAAAACCTCCCGTCCTCCAGTTGTATGGAGCTTCTTGGCCGTATGGATCTAAACCGTAAAACAAATCACCAACCCTGACTCCTGCCATACCGGGAACTTCTTGTCCGAGTTGATAACCGGGATATCCCGGAAACTCATCTACGGCATTGGCCTGATTCAGGTCTTGAGCCAGATTATCGATTGCGTCAGCCATAGGCATATATCAGTTTTTAGGGATTATGCTGTTGATTCGAGCTATCATCC